>Ga0208764_10000145_pt1 | contig 39268 bp, 36 predicted proteins | sample ETNtaG_18_FD_185762 | JGI IMG/M metagenome (GOLD analysis project Ga0208764, IMG submission 185762) | Marine microbial and viral communities from oxygen minimum zone, Eastern Pacific Ocean - ETNP201302SV91 (SPAdes) (version 2) | ecosystem: Environmental > Aquatic > Marine > Oceanic ... | reverse complement strand
AAGTCAAAGTGCCACCAGAACTCTTAATCATATCCTCAATCATAGTTTTAAGATCTACTAAACTACAATCATAAATCTCAAGGATTTTTATAGATAACCCTGTTGAATCTTTGATGATACCAAGAAGTAAATGCTCCGACCCAACATAACTATGACCAAGACGAATTGCTTCATCCTTGGCATATTTAATAATAGATTGAACACGTTTCGAAAAATTTTCTTTCATTCTGCCAGAAGTATTATAAAACCTTTATCGTGATATCAAAACCTATAAATAATCAATTACTTATTTATTCTCAATCGCCCATTAACCATTTTGAGTTTACGGCTACCAATTTCTGCAACTTGAGGATTATGGGTTGTGATAATGAATGTTTGGTTAAAGTCAGTATTAATTTTTTTGAATAATTGCAGCAATCGTTTTGCATTATTGATATCCAAGTTACCTGTTGGTTCATCCGCCAACACTAATGCAGGTTTATTTATTAATGCTCGTAATACAGCAACCCTTAACCGCTCACCACCAGATAGTTCCGCAGGTAGATGATCTTTCCTATTCGAAAGATGCACATAGTGAAATAACTCATTTGCAAGTTCTTCCTTAGCTTTGGCATTGTTATTAATAATTGCTGGCATCAACACATTTTCAAATGCAGTGAACTCAGGAAGTAAATGGTGAAATTGAAAAACAAAACCCAAATCTTGATTTCTCAATTCAGATAATTGCTTATCACTCATTTCCATTGCATTATTTCCAAGGATTGTTAATTGACCTGAATCAGGCTGGTCCAGCGTGCCAAGTATATTTAACAAAGTAGTCTTACCTGATCCTGATTGTCCCATAATGGTTATGATTTCGCCTGATTTTACCTTCAAGGTTAAGTTATTAAGTACATATAACTCTTTTTCCCCATTAGAATAGGACTTCACAAGTTTTGTTGTATCTAATACTATTTTTCCCACTGTAAGGACTCCCTAATGTTTACAATAGTAGCTCGCTTTGATGCAATTAATCCGGAAAATAGAACGAAGAAAATTGTAATTATTAGTACAACCAAAAGGTCAATTATTTTTATTACCATGGGTAATTGATTAATGAAATACACATCTGCAGGAAGCGGGATAATACCATATTGATTTTGAATAAATATTAAGACCATGCTCATACCGATTCCAATCACGACACCAATTCCCCCGATTAAAAAGCCCTGAGTAAGAATTATTTTTTTAATATTAATTTTAGATGTACCAATTGCTCGTAAAATTCCAATTTCGCGGATTTTCTGGATAATAACCAAAACTAAGGTTGATACCAGATTAAAACTGGCCACCAATATGATCAAACACAATACAGCCAAAGCACCTAAACGTTCAACACGCATAGCACTGATCAAACCGTGATGTAAATCTTCCCATGTTTTTATGGATAAATTATCCGAGAAGGTTTTTTCTAACTGCATTTTAATATCAACCAGATTTTTACGGTCAACTACTCTAATATCGATTCCATCATAGTTTTGCTTGCGAAGGAATAGACGGTTGCCTAGATCGGGTGAAATAAATACTACTCGATCATCAAAATCCAAAACTTGGGCATGAAAAATTCGACTGACAGTAACATCAATCATTTGAGGTAATCCAAAAAAGTTTGATTGATCAATTGGGCTCATAATTGTTAATTGATCACCAATATCTACATTTAACCTCTGTGCCAATAAATTACCTATAACAATTTCAGGGCTGGAAGTTTTCATACCCTTGTTGATGAATTCGATATCATAAAAGAAATCTAATCCTTCCAACTCAACTGCCTTAAACGTAGCCATTTTTTTTGCATCATCCCTGCCAATTATCATCCCGATTCTTTCCTTGTATAACATAGCCCTATCAATTGAAGCATCATTTTTAACTTTATTATAGGTTTGCTCAAGCGTGGTATGTTTATTTATTGCTGTTATACGTATATCCCCTTCAAATCCAATCAACTTATTAATCACCCGTTTTTCAAAACCATTCATCACCGCCAAAGTTATTATCATTGCAAATGTACCTACCATCATCCCAATAATTGAAATCCATCCAGTAAGACGGCTTGGCCCAGACCCTCTGCCACCAAGCATAAAACGCTTCGCTATCATTAACGGAAATTTCATTCGTATCGTAACGCCACAGCAGGTTTTATACGCGATGCAATATTTGTTGGCCAAAGACTAGCTAATAAAGAGCAGGTAATGCTAAAAATTATTATAATTAATATCTGAGAAAAATCAAATGATACCGGAATATGGTCCATAAAATAAATATCTTCTGCTATGGATAGAATTTGATATTTCATTTGTAACCAGCCAAAAAACAACGCCAAGGTTAATCCAAATATCGACCCTACCAATCCAATTATCGTTCCTTTAACAAGAAATAAAGATATTATTGATCTACGTGATAAGCCAATCGCTTGTAATGATCCAATGGATCGAATTTTTTCCAGTACTATCATGGTAAGCGCAGATATAATATTTACTATTGCTACTAAAGCGATCATCCCAAAGATTAGAAGAATGGGTAACTTTTGTACGGCTAACCATTTAAAAAGTGTATGATGTTTTTCTTTCCAAGTGAGAGTATAATAAGGATATCCCAGATGAGATTCTATTTCTTCTACAGACGATTGGAAATCCGTATTGTTTAAATAGATTATATTTCCGGATATTTCTTCATTCATATTAAGTAAATACTGCGCTTCCTCAATTCTTGTATAAACCATTGAATTATCATATTCCACTAAACCAGAATGAAATATCCCTCCGATAGTAAATTGTGTTAATCGTTTCATGCCAGTTATATCCATCATAGAACTCAGGTCAAATACTACAAATGGATCGCCAACGATTAATTGATATTCATCAGCCAAGCGTTTACCAATGATAACAGTTCTTTCAGACAATTGTCCATTTCCATCGATAATTATTTTATTCAATGCTGCTGGCAGTTCTTTTCCATTTAAACCTTCTAAAATAACACCTTCCGCATTTAACCCCTTGCGCATCATTGCTGGTCCTTGGACAAATGATTTTATTTGAGCATCAGGGTGTTTTAAAGCAAAATCAAATAAAATACTATCAAGTTCTGATGGATTATTTGGTATAGGTCGGCCAAGGAAATCCTGAATTCTAATATGACCATCAAAGCCAGCTATTTTATTAGAAATTGTGTCTTCGAATCCTTTATAAATAGCAGCAGTAAGGACTAGTGCAGCAATCCCAACACCTAATCCAATAATAGATAACTTTCCAGCAAAAGAAGAAAAGCTGGTTCTACCTGATGACCTTAAATAGCGTAAAGCTAAATGGATACTTAGTTTCATTATGGAAATTTATTAGGTACGCATCGCGGGGAACAAAAGCACATCTCTGATGGATCGATTTCCAGTCAAAAGCATCACCAAACGATCTACGCCTAATCCTACCCCGCCTGTCGGAGGCATGCCGCATTCCATTGCTTCAATAAAGTTTTCATCTACTGGCTGAGCTGTATCATCTCCTTCGTCTCGAAGCTTTGCTTGGTTTTCCAAACGCTCTCGCTGATCTAATGGATCATTTAATTCAGAAAAACAATTGGCAAATTCTGCACCACCAATAAATAACTCAAATCTCTCCACAAGATTTGGATCACCATTACGATGAGGTTTTGCAAGCGGGGATATAGCCTTTGGATGATCGATAACAAAAACCGGTTGAATTAGGTTTGGTTCTACCAATCTGTGCATCAGGTCATCCAAAAGTCGACCAAAATTTGCATCTTTAGAAACTTCAATTTGATGTTCACTACAAATAGACCGAAGTTTCTTTTCATCCGCGTCTGATAAATCATAACCAGTAGCATCTTTAAGCAGATCCAAAAATGGTTTTTTATCGAATGCCTTTGTTAAATCTATATCAGAATGAGCCAAGTTAATTTTGGTCTTTCCCACAGCTTCTGCCGCTAATCGAATTATATTTTCAACTCGATCCATCTGGTCTTCATAATCACTATAAGCTTCATACCATTCCAACATAGTGAATTCTGGATTATGATTCCTATCCATACCTTCATTTCTGAAATCCTTTGATAACTCATATACCTTATCTATACCGCCTATAATAAGGCGTTTGAGATATAACTCATCAGCGATACGTAAATAAAATGTTTGGTCTAAGGTATTATGATAAGTTTTAAATGGGCGTGCATTGGCCCCACCGTAAAGAGGTTGAAGAACAGGGGTCTCCACTTCCAAAAACCCTTCATCATCCAGGTATTTCCTTAGTGCGGAAGTGATTTTTGCCCTATTCTGAAATATTTTCTTTATTTCCGGATTTACAATCAAATCCAAATGGCGGTTCCGATAACGCTGCTCCTTATCTTTAAATGCATCAAACGTTTCACCTTCTTTTTCTTTTACTATTGGCAGAGGACGTATACTCTTTGCTAATAAAGTTATTGATTTAGCATGGACAGATATTTCACCTGTTTTTGTTTTAAATACAAATCCTGAAACCCCTACAAAATCACCAATATCCAATAATTTAAATTGTTTGTATTGCTCTTCACCTACCTTATCACGTTTAATATAAATTTGGATTCTTCCCGCTGTATCTTGTATGTGGAAGAATGATGCTCCACCCATTTTTCTGACCCCCATGATGCGACCAGCAATTATTACATCTTTGTTATCAAACTCTTTAAAATTTCCTGTCAATTCAACACTATTGTTTGTCGGTGTAAAGTTATGTGGATATGGGTCAAGACCACTTTCACGTAATGTTTCCAATTTCTGCATTCGAAAATTGATAATATCTTTTAAACTGCGCTGTTCTTCCGACATAAATCCTCTAAATTCTAATTATTAATTGCACCATTCGAAATATTTACCATTAAATAACCTTTTATAAATTCATCTAAATCACCATCCATAACAGCTTGGACATTACCCGTTTCAACTTTTGTGCGGTGGTCTTTTACCATGTTATAAGGGTGAAATACATAAGATCGGATTTGATTGCCCCACCCTATATCTTTCTTTTGGCCTTCTAATTCACGATGAGCTTCTTTTTCTTTCTCAAGTTCAGCTTGGTATAATCTTGCTTTCAAAACTTTCATAGCTTGCGACTTGTTTTTGTGTTGAGACCGTTCATTTTGACATTGAACAACAATATTTGATGGCAAATGGGTAATTCTTATAGCAGAATCAGTCTTATTAACATGCTGCCCACCAGCACCACTAGCACGATAGGTATCAATTCGTAGATCATTAGGATTAATATCAATTTCAATATCTTCGTTTACAGATGGGTATACAAACACTGATGCGAAACTTGTATGACGTCGACTGTTTGAATCAAATGGAGATATTCTAACCAAACGATGGATACCAGCCTCAGCTTTTAACAAACCATAAGCATAATCACCATTTACTTCAATTGTTATATCCTTTATACCCGCTTCATCACCAGGTTGGTAATCCATAATACTTTTTTTGAAGCCCTTTCGTTCAATCCAGCGGGAATACATTCGGAATAGCATATCCGCCCAATCTTGACTTTCTGTACCACCTGCTCCTGGGTGGATGGTTATTATTGCATCCTGCATATCCTGACCTTCACCCAATATCAATTTTAGTTCAAGATCTTGGATGATGTCTTCGTATGCTTTGATTTCACTAATAATATCCTCATCCTGATTCTCACCACTTTCCGCAAATTCGAATAACACTGAGATATCACTATGCCGCTGCTTTAAATCCGCCCAAAGTTTAATATTACTTTCCAATTGGCTTATATTCCTCAGAATTGTACTTGCATTTTCTTTGTCATTCCAAAACGACGGATCTAGGGATTCTTTTTGTAGAGACTTTAATTTTTCCTCCTGTGATTTGAGGTCAAAGATACCTCCGAAGTTCAAAGTGTTTTGACTCGGATGCAGTAAATCTATCTTTTAGTTCTGTTAAATCCATGAGAATAATTTACGTATCAAACCAATGCAACAAATTCAAATATTGGTGTCCTATATTAATCTCCAGATGAAATAAACATGCTCTCATTAAGATGACGACGAAGATCCATATCATCCATGCCAATTTTTATAAACCGACCATTTTCCGCGAGAGAAATTTTGGTAGTTTCTTCAGATATTACTAAAACTATTGAGTCTGTTTCTTCCGATATTCCAAGTGCTGCACGATGCCGGGTACCCATACCGGGATCTACCATTGTACTCTCAGTTAATGGTAAAATACATGCAGCTGCATCAATAATATCATTTTGAATAATTACTGCGCCATCATGTAAAGGTGATCCTGGGTTAAATATTGACAATAATAACGGCGCTGTCACCTCTGCTTTTAATTCTGTGCCTGCATCTTTATAAGTACGAAGTCCTGTTTCTCTCTGGATTACTATAAGAGCACCCCATTTATTTAATGTTAATTGAATAGAAGCTTCCACAATAGCTTCAATAGTGCGTGAAGACCCTATTTGGAAAATACGACGGAAAAAACGAGTCTGCCCCACATAGATGAGCAAACGCCGTATTTCTGGCTGAAAAAGAATGACAAATGCAACAACCCAGACTGTTTGGAATTGATTTACAACCCACGATGATGCGCTTAAACCAACCGAATTAAATAAAACAGAGGCAATGAGTAAAATTACGAGTCCTAAAAGCATTTGACCGGCTCTAGTCTCGTGAAAGTATTTATATACTCTATAGAATAACCATGTCACAAGTATAAGATCAATTACATCAATCAGAGTTACCCGAATAAACCATAAATCAAATAAGTACATCTAAGCGATTGCTCCTCTAATTTTATCGCTGATGATCTGAACGCGTTTCATCTCCAATACATCATGAACACGTATAATACGGGCTCCATTCATTATACCTGTGGTAATGGCAGCAGCTGTACCCTCAATGCGCTGTTCCACCGGGAGGTCAAGGGTTAACCCAATAAATGATTTTCTAGAAGGTCCAATTAAAATTGGATAACCCAATTCAGTAAACCTCTTTAGTTCTCGGATCAATATAAAATTGTCATTCAACTTTTTTCCGAATCCGATCCCCGGGTCTAGTATAATTTTTGATTTTGGGATACCATTATCTCTGCAAAGATTAATCTGTTTTTGAAAATAATCAATAACTTCCTGAATTAAATCATCATATTGCGGGTTGACTTGCATGTTGTCTGGCGTTCCTTTTATATGCATTATAACGATAGGCGCCTTATGGTTTCTTACAATATTTACCATTTCTGGATCGAAATTGAGACCACTTATATCATTAATGATATTCGCACCAGCTTCTAAAGCTTTTCTAGCAACTAAAGATTTATAAGTATCAATCGAAATTGGGATAGTAGATTTATTACGTATACCTTCAATAACGGGTATAACTCGTGCCAGTTCATTATTAATAGACACTGGATCAGAGCCCGGTCGAGTTGATTCACCTCCTATATCAATAATATCAGCGCCCTGATCAACCATTCTTAATGAATGGTTAACAGCAATTTTAGTATCAAGAAAATGCCCACCATCACTAAATGAATCAGGTGTTACATTTAAAATACCCATTACCAAGGTTGGGGTATTATTGTTCGTAAGCCGATGTTGGAAATCAGTGGTATCCAAGTTATAATTTTGGAATTAGTTTGCAGTTAATGAACCGCCACTTGAAATACCTGCTCGATCAGGATTTTGTCGATTTATTAACGGTAGCCTTCCGTGCAATAGTAGTTTTTTTCTTTTTCCGGGTTGTTTTGGCCGGTCCGTTAACTTTCCTACGACGAAGTATTTTCCCATCCAGTATATTTTTCACATCATTGAGATCAATTGTTTCATGCTTAAGCAGTGCGTTAGCCATAGCATGCAGTGTTTTATCATTCTTTTTCAATATCTGTTTGGCGGATTTCTCAGCCTTACGAATTATTTTAACCACCTCATCATCAATAAGTTTTGCAGTGGTTTCACTATAATCCCGGTGGGATTGAATTTCACGACCAAGGAAAATTTCTTCATTTTTCTTTCCAAAAGTCATAGGCCCTAAATTTTCACTCATTCCCCACTCACATACCATTTTTCTAGCAATATTTGTGGCTTGTTCTATATCATTTCCAGCGCCAGTTGTAAGTTCATTAAAGATCATAATTTCCGCAGCGCGACCACCAAGTAGAATCGCCAAGCGCCCTTCAATGTAATCTTTGGGATAGGTATGCTTTTCATCTATAGGAAGCTGTGTGGTAACCCCAAGTGCTCTTCCACGAGGTATAATTGTAACTTTATGGATCGGATCCGCACCAGGGGTTAAAGCAGCTACAAGTGCGTGTCCGGATTCATGGTAAGCAGTCACTTTCTTTTCATCATCGGATAAAATGACGCTTTTACGCTGAATGCCAATCATCACTTTATCCTTCGATTCTTCGAAATCATCCATATCAACAGCTTTTTTCTTTTTACGTGCGGCAAGCAAGGCTGCTTCATTAACCAAATTAGCTAAATCAGCTCCGACAAGACCTGGTGTACCTTTTGCCAAGTCTTCCAATTTAACCTTGCGCTTATTAAGTATAATTTTCTTGGTATGGACCTTCAAAATACCCAGTCGACCCTTGTAATCAGGTGCATCTACTATTATTTGACGATCAAATCTACCTGGTCTTAGTAATGCTGGATCTAGAACGTCAGGCCTGTTTGTAGCAGCAAGAATAATTACAGATTGTTCAGAATTAAAACCATCCATTTCAACAAGTAGTGCATTCAAAGTTTGTTCTCTCTCATCATGTCCTCCACCAAGACCGGCGCCTCGCTGTCTACCAACTGCATCCAGTTCATCAATAAATATTATGCAGGGAGAATTAGTTTTACCTTGTTCAAACAAGTCACGAACTCGCGAAGCACCAACGCCAACGAACATTTCTACGAAATCTGCTCCACTAAGATTAAAAAATGGTACATCTGCTTCTCCAGCAATTGCCCTAGCAAGTAAAGTTTTTCCAGTCCCAGGAGGCCCGACAAGCAACGCTCCCTTCGGAATCTTCGCACCCAGTTTTTGAAATCGTTTCGGATATTTTAAGAATTCTATTACTTCCTTTAATTCTTCCTTGGCTTCTACGCATCCAGCAACATCATCAAATGTCACTCGTTGCATATCAGATGTCCAAATCTTTGCACGACTTTTCCCAAAATTGAAAATGCCTTTCATGCCGCCTGCGCCTGTTTGCATACGCCTTAGAATAAATATCCATACTCCAATAATTAGTAACCACGGAAGCATATTTAGAAAATATCCCGTCCAATCTATGGATTGCTGTTTAAAACTATAATCCACACCATACTGATTCCACTCTGTCATCGTTTCTCGATCTATAAAGGGTAGAATTACTTTGAAGCGCGTTACATTTTCAATTGGACCTATTTCTGCAATTACCGTTTGTGGAATCTGCAGTTGACCTGTAAATACATCTTCAACTATCGTAGCGTTTTCTATAAGTTTTTGTTCAAGAAATTCTCTATACTGATAATATTGAATTTCAATAGCTTTCTGGTTCCCAGAAGTAAATAATCCCGAGAGAAATATTGCTGTGATTAGGATAAATACCCATATGAAAGATGTTTTACCAGCTCGTTTCCACTGAAATTCCGTATTTTTCTTATCGTTACCTTCTCCTACTGGCCTTTTTCCTTTCGGACTGTTTTTCTGCGGTTTCATCTGACCGTTTTCCTTTGGCATAATTTATTGTTCCAATCTATATATCGCTGGTAAGTGTCGCAATTTCTGATTGTAATCTAACCCGTATCCTACAACAAAATGTGGTGGAATTTCAAACCCTATAAGATCAAGTTGAAAATTTAATTTTGCAACATCTGGTTTAAATAACAACGTTGTAATTGTGATAGATTTAGGCGATGCACCGTGTAGCCTTTCTTTTAAAAACTCAATCGTTAGCCCTGTATCAATAATATCTTCAATAATAACTACATGTTTATCCGTTATATCAGCAGATATATCCTTAAGTAATCTTACTGTTCCTGTGGATCCTTCCCCTTTATAGCTGGACAATTTGATAAAATCCATTTCACAGTCAATTTTGAGGTATCTGAGAAGATCCGCCATAAACATAAAACTACCATTTAATACGCCAATAAATATGGGCATTTCCTTGGTGAATTTTTTTGATAAATCACTAGCCAGTTCTTTGACGCGTTTTTGAATCCTATCTTCACTAATAATCTTCTTTAGTGTGTAACCATTATATTCCATATTTAGAGTACTTACTGTTTAAATATAAGTTTCGCATAATCTGTAGTCTTATCAGTAATCTTTACCTCATCGTTGATTCTACGACCACAGACCCAAATTATTTTTTCTCCATCTACTAAAACCCACTGATTTCCCTTTGTATACAAATCAACTTTCTCATCTATTAAGTAATCACTTATTTTTTTTGTTCCAGCCATACCCAACGGATGGAATCGATCGCCAGGCAGCCAGGGCCGTAATGTAAGAGATTGACAATCAATCTTGTTTGCGTCAATCAATTCAGTATCCCGGTTTACACTAAATGATTCTAGGCGGGTATCCGTTTCCCAGATAAAAATGAAATCGCCATTATCCACTTTAATATCGGGTGAAACGACAATTGGTTTTTTCTGCTGAACTTTTATTTTTTTGAGGATGAATTGCTCACGATCTTTTAGCAATTGCCAATCATTTGGCAACCGATAAATCTGTCCAATTTTTGCATTACCGATAAAAGTTCGTAACCCATTATGGATAAATCTTCTCCAGGGTTCAGTGGCACCAATTAATTCTCGCAACAATATCGTACGCAATAATGGTGGTATTGCCCTTAATTGTTCCCCACCCAAATTAAATAAATTATCATTTTTTTGTTTTATGATATCAGGAATTAACAAATTTGCGGCGAATTGCAGTGCTTCATTTGCATCCTTAGCGTGTTCACTAATTTCATGGAAGGCGCTAACCAAATCAGGGTTTGATCTTTCCCATGGCTTAATCACATTATGTCGCAAATTATTTCTAGGAATTGATTCATCAAGATTTGAACTGTCATCTACCCATGGAATACTCATTTCTGCAGCATATTGATCTATATCGCCTCGGGAAAAACACAACATGGGACGTAAAATGTGTCCTTGATTATCATGGATCCCTCGCAAACCACTTATGCCAGTACCCTGCGATAGATGAAAAAGAATGGTTTCAATTTGATCATTTCCATGATGTGCAGTAAAAATCCAATCTGCACCAATTTCTTTGCGGATTCTTTCCAATGAAGCATATCTATGGTCTCTGGCCCACGCTTCTGGACTTTCTCCCTTTAGTTTAGTATCCGGATCTAGATGATCAACGGTAAAGTCGATTTTAAACTGTTTACAAAATTTATCCACCAAGAATTGGTCGTTATTGGAATTACCGCGGATATGATGATTTAAATGTACTGCTTTAATTTTTACATTCAATCTGTCGGCTATTCTGTACATGGAGTAGAGCAAAGTCATGGAATCCTTTCCACCAGATACAGCAATAATTATCTGCTGGCTAGGCTGGATATGACTATCTAAAGATAACGTTTCATGTAATGTTTTTTCAAACTGGTTGAAATCAGTGTTTGTCATGATTCTAGTATATGTTTAAGCATATCGCCATTAACAAAATTGTTATCTACAATATTTACCAAGTAAAAAGTGTTATAAATATCATTTAATAATTTATAGGATTTTGATTTCGCATCATAAATATTGGCCCAATCATCAATCCACAAACTGAACGCTTCATCCTTCCATATTAAGAATGATCGTGTATCCACAATAGTAGGCTGCATTATTTCCTGCCCAGGGAAAACACCCCACGTTACGGCATTGACACTATTTTCTGGCAAATTCGAAATTAAATCGCCGTTTTTATTTACCGCTTGATAAGATATACTATCTAAAGAGTCTATAGCCTCTAGTAATTTATCTAGTTTATTCTTTGAAGTAAAAAATTCCAGGTAGGCTTTTTGATAAACTCTACCTCCTGGAGCACCCCATCCAATATCAGAGTCCTCTGATGGTACACCATTGAATTTTGGCTGGGAATTGATTGTAAAAAAGCCCAACTCATTTAGTTTAGTCAATTCTTTCGAAATTTGTTTGCTTTCGATGGCAAGTGGTATTTCACACCAGGGCAAGCTATTTATTTTACCTTCACAAAAGGATACAAAAACTTTCGTTATGTCTCTGATTGATTTTGGCTCACCCCAGAGCTTTTTCCTTCGGGTTTTAACTTTATTACTTTTTGATCCTGCTCTTATAGCATGATACTGATTAAGTTCTCCAAAAGTTGGACTCGTTATATCACCCCAACGACCATTAGGAAAATCATCCCAGGTTTCCGTACGCGTTAAATAACTTACCGGACGATTACTCCAATATATTGGCCGCACATCCTCTATAGTTTTTCGATCCCCCGCTGCTGACTGCCTCCATGGTAATTCCCTTAAGGACCCTTGAGTTGAGGTTAGTCCAAGTAATTCTAATATTTTAGAGACAGAATGTTCAAGGTTAAGCGTATAAAAATGTAAACCAGGTACACCTTCTGCAATGAGTTTTTCACACATTGAAGTCGCCTGATCTATGCCATAATTAATCACGCTGGAATCATCATTTTTAATGGATTCAATTGTTTTTGTAACTGACTTAGGAATGCTAATTTTACAGAATTGAGTAAATTTTTTAAACCTGGCATAATTATGTATTGGCATGATTCCAGGAATTATCGGAACATTTATACCTATGGTGGAACATTTATCTCTGAATGTCAAAAATTTATCCACATCATAAAATAACTGGGTTACAATAATGTCTGAACCTGCATCAACTTTTTCCTTTAAATACGATATGTCTAGATCAATATCACTTTGTTCTTGATGGCTATCTGGATAACCACCAACGCCCAAGAAAAAGTCATTACCAAACTCCTTCCTTATATAGCGAACAAGATCAATGCCATATTTAAATCCCTGTTCATGTTTTTCCCATTCTCCGGTTCCTTCCGGCGGATCTCCTCGAAGCGCCAGAATATTTGAAAGACCATTCTCTTGTGCGTCCATAAGAACCTTATTAATTGATGATACAGACATGTTTGTACATGTAAGATGCATCATTACTTCTAATCCAAAATATTTCTGGATTGTTTTACTCATTTCCAAAGTTCTATCAGCAGTGGACCCACCTGCTCCCCAGGTTAAATCAATATAAGCTGGTTGTAGAGATGCCATTCTATCAATTCTTCTATAAAGATTATCCAGACCAAAGTCTGTCTTGGGAGGGAAAAATTCAAAGCTAAAATAAGTTTTACCTTGGGCCTTAAAATCTTCTAATTTATCTGAAATTTTCATATAAATATTCTATTGAATTGAACTTTAATGCTTAAAAAAACCTATTTAATCATTTTAACCGTTAATTTACTCGATTTTTTAGCGGAATTAAAAAAGGGTTTTGTTCTTTTTCGATTCGTAGTGATGTAACAGGGCCATGCCCAGAATATACTGTAATGTCCAGATCCAAACTTGTCATCAGGTTTACTAAAGAATTCTCAAGAGTGGGCAAATCTCCTCCCGGCAGATCTGTTCTCCCGATTGATCCTTGAAAAAGCGTATCTCCAACAAAGACACAATCTTCAATTACATAACTGCAGCCTCCAGGTGTATGCCCTGGGGTCTCAATAATAGAGAATATAAATGGCCCAATTATTAAAGGACCTCCAGATTCAATCCATTTATCAACGGATGGGGTTTCCTTTTCTTGCAATCCAAACATTCTGGTGGCAATTGGGTAAGATTCCAGTACGGGTTTTTCCGCAATATGCAAATAAAAAGGTATAGTATATCTTTCTTTGATTTCAGTTACTGCACCGATGTGATCTAGGTGTGCATGGGTGTTGATAATCGCAATTGGCTGTAGATTATTTTCTTCCAGAACATGAATAATTTTTTGGTCCTCATCACCAGGATCAATTAATACACATTGACTACTTACCTGATCACCTACTATATACGTATTTTCCCGGAATGGACCAGTGACAATACTTTGGACTACTAGTTTCAAATATGATCAAAAAATAAATCAGATAAAAAATTAAGCTTATCTTTATAAGAATGTGGATAAAGAAACCATAAACTAGCAGATAAACTACTCAGCAGTGAATTACCATCCTGAGGAGTAAAACAAAACCCACTGATTTCATTCCCATTTCTCACATTCAATGTTTGCTCAACAACTACAGTTTGATTCAATATCCTCCCATAATGTCCATGATCTCTACCAAACGAAAAGACTGTGCTTGTCATATCTTTTGCAGTAAGCGCCACATATTTGTTTGCGTTCAGTTTATCCTTCACTTCATTTAATGATGTTGATTCATTTACTTTCAAATTAAACCACAACACATGCATATATTGGCTATTGACCTTCATTGCTGATGAAAACATGTTAAGATCCATGTCTAAGGTCTTGAAAAGCGCAGCAGCATCATTAGCATGGTGTGAACCATACTGTTCTGAAAAATGCACATTGACTTGCGGAGATGGTATATAACCATCTTCCTGATGCATATCGTTAGCCCGTCTAATACAGACATATTTCCCCGCAACAAAATTTTCAGATCCCAAACCATCTAATGCAATTGTCTTTGTAATACAGGAAATATTGTGCGTGTTACAGGATACTATCTGTATGAATTGATCACCTTCAGTCATTAAAGCATCATCGTTGATACCAACCGCATATTTCTTTCCAAATTCAGACTCGCTACCTTGCGCTAAGAAGCCCTTTCCCTTATCAGCGAATTTAGAATAATACCTTTCTTTATTGCGGCGACCTATCCCTTTTGGTGTACAGTCAATTACTACAGTAGCTCGCTTAATTGCCTCTTCCGTTTCTAAGACTGGTTCCATGCCGAGAGCGCAGAAATCATCTACTTTTGTTTTATCGACTGCTAAGCGAGCACCACGATGCTGTAAATCAAGTACCTTTGTATAATCTCCGAGTAATGCGCTATTTTTATGAAATGTTATTTCATCAATACCCAATTTATCTCTATAGTCCGTTAATAGACCAATAAGGGGCTCACCAATTGTTCCAGTACCTATAACGTGTATAATTTTCCTCTTTGCCACAAAAACCTAACTCTTGATATCTTTAGTTATAATTGGATTATCTCTCTAAGTGTTTTTTTTCAGTGAATATTTGTTTTATAAACCAAGCGGCTATAAAAATTATTACTATTGTGACGGCTGAGATGAAATTACTAAAAAAATAATATTTCATTTTAATTTATTTCTGAGATCAATGATTTTTAATATATGTATTCTGAAGCGCAACATAAATGAAAATAGCATTGAAAAAATGATCAGCGATATCAGAAAAGGAATAACAATATCTGGATTTTGCTGCGTTATATCAACCTGCGGGTGGGATTGAAATTGTTCTTCCCATAATTGAACAGAGTAAAAAATAATTGGCACATCAATAAAAGCAATTATACCAAGGACTGCAGCGTACCTTGAAGTCCGTTCAGGGTGCCCCCCAAATGAGCGTAACATGAAATATCCCACATATATTAAAAACAAAATAAGTGTGGTTGTGAGCCGTGGCTCCCATGTCCACCACGTACCCCAAATTGGTTTTGCCCAAATTGGTCCTGTGATTAATACCAGTGTTACGAACAATGTTCCTATTTCTGCAGCTGCAAGGCCAAGTCGGTCCCATTTTTGCTCTTTATTAATCAAATATAACATTCCCGCTACCATAACAATAAAATAGGATAAAAATCCTGTCCATGCAATTGGGACGTGAATATAAAATATTTTTTGCGCCCAATGCTGATCAGGGACCATGGGTGTATTGGTAAAAATATTATAAATATTCCAGGCCATTGCGACAATAACTACCATCCCAAATAGGAAATTTATTTTGTAAGAAAAAAACCGTTGCATTATTCTTCAGTAATGTGGTCGAAGATGGTATAGCCAAGCAGTGCGAATACTACTACAAAAGTTATCATCAAGAGAACCCAAAATTGCCAATTCATAAATGGTATGCCCTGAAACCAACCGTTGGTAGCTTTTACAGAAGCAATGAGGAGCGGAGAAACAAGAGGAAAAAGAAGAATTGGTAATAGGATTTCACTCATTTTTGCCCGCATTGCTAACCCGCTAACTAAACTACCTACAGCCATGATGCCTAGATTTCCTATGATAATTATCATAATCATAATTAACCAATTATTAGGCAGAGATAAGCCCATGAACATAACAAATGGCGGGATAATTACGGTTTCAGAAATAATCAGTAAAATGGTTCCGCTAATCCATTTAGCTAAAAATATTATGCCTCTATCAACCGGGGCTGATATAGAAAGGCTAAAAGCATCAAATTCTTTTTCCAGAACAAACATTCTGTGCAATCCTAACGCACTTGCAAAAAGAATAATTACCCAAAACAATCCTGGGGCAAATGAACGATACATTGCTGGAGACGCACTAAAGGCCAGAGCGTAAATCATAATCATCGTCAGTCCAAAAGCAAGCATCGAAATTGTAATTTCCTTGGTACGCGATTCCAGAAGCAAATCCTTCCGCACTAATGACCAAATCATCTTTATTGCAATCCATTCATAATTGTTTTCACATCAATACTATCGGCACTTTGATCAATTTTTAAAGAACCTGCTTCTAATAAAAATAAACGGTTGCAAAAAGATAAACCCCATTCTACATCATGGGTGACAAATATCATCGTACGATCTTTCATTTTCCAAGTATTTAAACAATCTAGTGCTAAATTTTTACCTTCTATATCTAAACCAGAAAACGGTTCGTCAAAAAAAAGAATTGACCAAGGCAATAAATTCGCCAAGGCATACTTAAGTCGCTGAAGCATGCCTTTTGAATAAATTTTTATAGGGTCATTGATCTGTTCAGATAAGCCGATATTCTTCAGGGTGGTGGTAATATCTTCTGCTACTGGTAAGGCGCCATGAATTCTGCTCGCAAACTCTATATTTTCAATAGCTGACAACGAAGGATATAATCCTGGTTCGTTGCCTAAATAAAGAATTCCTCTTCTTGCAGACGCCTGAGCTTTAAATATATCAACATCATTATAGATTACAGTTCCACCATCTGGTTGGCTAATCCTCGCTAATATCCGTAGTAACGTTGACTTGCCTGCGCCATTTTTCCCTGTTAGTGCTATAACATCCCCATCATTCACTTTGAAGGAAAGATTGTTCAAAACCGGATTATGATAGAAACTCTTTTTAATATTAGCTACAGCTAACACTACTCAACCTACTTAATTTGATGAGATTAATTTGATTTCAGCTATGATACCTGATGTTTCCTGAACCAATTCTATCCTCGTAAGGTTGTAATCATCTTTATCCAAGTTACCAATATCATATTCTGCATCTATATATTGAATTTCTTTGTATAGTAATGATTTTCTGCGTTCCAGAGCATCCAGCGTATCCTGACTATTCGATGGGTTAAATATTGTTTTATTGAATAACGGCCATATCGAGTATAGGAAAACCAACAAAAAAAGACAAAAGAGCATCAACATTGAAAACGAAAACATTACATTAATAATTTTTCTCGTTTGGACGGCCAAAGTGCAATTAACGTACCTAGTACAAGTATATATCCACCATACCAGACAAACTGAACCAGAGGATTAATCATGATCTGAAAAAAAGCAATACCATTATCAGTATCGATACTTGAAAATACTGAATAAATGTCCCGTTTTAATGTTGTATATATATCGAGTTCACTATGTGGTTGTCTGCGGTCAGGATTAGGATCACGATGAAAATATATTCTTTTCTCAGGTCGTAGTGTTGTTATGCTGTTACCATCCTTTCCTGTTACTAGCAACTCTGATATCCAAGCAAAGTGATTGGGCCTTTCCTCTTCCCGCAGTTGTTTAAGCTCAAAATTAATATTTCCAAGGTGTTCACGATCATTAATACCTAACCCAAACTCTTTCTTTAAATTAAAAGCCTGGCCAGTAAAACCGATAAACATCAGTACAATTCCTAGATGTACAAAGTAACCACCATATCTGCTACGATTTTTCCTGACCATCGTGCGAAATGCTTCGAAAGAAGATTCACCAAAACGTTTCACTCGCGCTTGAATCCCACGTTTAAACTCAGTAACAATTGCTACCACAACAAAAACAGAAAGCATTAGCGAGATAACCACATAGCCCCGGAAACCAGATAATAAAAAGACTATTGCAGCAATTAACGCAAGTCCAATCGGATTTGAAAAATATTTTATAAAGTTACTTCTGGAAGTTCTACGCCAGGCGAGTAAAGGACCGACACCTGTTAACATTAACAATAATAGACCAATTGGTACATTAACCTGATTAAAGAAAGGTGGGCCTACAGTAATCTTGGTGCCCCTCACCGCTTCGGATATTACTGGAAATATTGTACCCCAGAACACCGCAAAACACATGGTTACAAAGACAACATTGTTAAATAAAAATCCGCTCTCTCTCGATGTGAGTGATTCTATATGTTTATTAGATTTCAGTTCAGGCAAACTACGGAAGATTAATATCGCACAAACGGTTACAATAATTGCAACGAAAGCAAGGAAAATTGGTCCAAGCGATGATTCAGTAAAAGAATGAACAGATGACATGACACCGCTACGGGTAAGAAAAGTGCCGAAAATGGTTAATGCAAATGTGAGCATAATGAGGATCGCGTTCCATATACGAAGCATATTCTTCTTTTCTTGGATGATAATGGAATGCAAAAATGCAGTGCCAGTTAACCAAGGCATGAAAGATGCATTTTCAACCGGATCCCAGGCCCAATAGCCCCCCCAGCCTAATTCCTGATATGCCCACCATCCGCCGAGCATAATACCACTACTGAGGGCCAACCATGTAACCAGCGACCAGCGGCGTATTGATCTAACCCATAATGATCCTTTCTCATTAGTCAACAAAGCTGCGACAGTAAATGCAAAGGGGATGGTAAATCCTACAAAGCCCAAGTAAAGCACAGGAGGATGAATAGCCATTGTTAAATTTTGCAGTAGCGGATTTAAGCCCAACCCATTAGCAACGATAAAATCAGCATTCGTGGGTTCAAAAGGATTCGTGATAAAATTTGTTAATATTAAAAAAAATAGTTGAACAGTTAATATTACACATAAAACCCAAGGCATCATTCGATGATATCGATTTCTGTTTTGAAAAATTGTAATTAGACTGTAAATGGAAAGAATGAATATCCAAAACAGAAGTGAGCCTGATTGTCCAGCCCAAAGAGCAGTAAACTTATAGACAGTAGGCGTCTCTATACTGGTATAATGTGCAACATAATCAACATCAAAATTACTTGTAATGAGTTCCTTTACTAGTACCAGCGTTGCAATTATAACGAGCACTGAAACAATAATCGCCATACGTCTCCCTGCAAGGAAAAACCGATAATCATCAGACCTAATATATAAGGATAATAATATTATAGACAAAATCCCAAAACCAGCAGCGAGGCTGAGGGAAACACTGCCAAGAACTGGGGTCATATTTCTATTTCATCAAGATAATAAGACGAGGCATCTCGTAGATCACCTTCATACCGAGAAGCACACTTCGTCTGCAAAATATCAGCATGAAACGAACCTTCCTGATATAATCCTTCAACAATCACCTCAGCACCATTTTTAAATAGATCTGGGCGCGTACCAATAAATTCTACTGGTAAAAATGAATCGCCCTCCTTTAATGTAAAAGCCACTTCAAGTTTATTTGTAGATGATAAGGTAATAGATCCATCCGCAACAATTCCGCCAATTCGAACACGTTCATGGTTCTCTGTATGCAATACTTCTTGGACCGATATAAACTTTACCATAGCTTTTTCATCCATTGGATTGGCTGAGACCCAATATATCCAGAACAAGGCGACCAGAACAAGACCAGTAACTGTAATGACTACTTTATTTTTTGGTAACATATTTAATAATTAAATATATAAGAATTAAAAAACTGCAGCTTCTTGCCATTCACCAAATTCAGCTTTCATCGCAGTTACAATCTCACCAAGTGTAACATAAACTTTTGACGCTTCAATGATTGGTGGCATAATATTACCACCATTTGAGCAAGTTTCTTGAATTTTGTGAAGAGCTTGTTGAACAGTAGTTTCATTACGAGTACTTTTTAATTCATTTATAGCTTTTACCTGAATTTGCTCTGTCTCTGGTCCAATTTCAAGTATGGGGATATCAATGTTTTCATCATCTTTATCAAATTGGTTCACTCCCACAATAAAAAGCTGTTTTTCATCAATAAGTTTTTGGTAGTTCTTTGCAGAACGGGCAATCTCTCTTTGAAAATAACCCTTTTCTATTGCCTGGATAACGCCTCCAAGCCGTTCAATCTCTTCGAAATATTTCTCCGCTTCCTGTTCAAGTTGATTAGTTAATGATTCAATCAGCCAGCTGCCTCCCAAAGGGTCCGCAACATTAGCCACACCTGTCTCATAAGCAATAAGTTGCTGTGTTCGGAGCGCAATTTCTGCTGCTTTTTCAGAAGGAAGCGCCAATGTTTCATCCATTGAATTTGTATGCAGTGATTGTGCACCGCCAAATACTGCAGCAATTGCTTGAAATGCCGTTCGGGAAATGTTGTTTTCTGGTTGCTGGGCAGTCAAAGAACATCCTGCAGTTTGAGCATGAAATCTCAATTTCAATGATCGCTCATTTTTCGCACCATAATTTTCTTTTAAATGGCGAGCCCAAATGCGGCGAGCAGCACGAAACTTTGCAATTTCTTCAAAAAAGTCAAGGTGGGAATTGAAGAAAAAGGATAATCTTGGAGCAAAGTCGTCTATTTGCAATCCTGCATCTAAAGCATGCTCGATATAGGTAAATCCATCTGCTAATGTAAAAGCAAGCTCTTGACCTGCTGTAGAGCCAGCTTCACGGATATGGTAACCTGATACAGAAATAGTATTGTATTGGTGCATATTTTCAGTACAATAAGCCAGCATATCAGTTATAATCCTCATAGATGGTCCAGGCGGAAAAATCCATTCTTTTTGGGCAGTGAATTCTTTTAAAATATCATTCTGTAGAGTACCACGAAGTGTACCTAAGGGAACTCCTTGGTTTTCAGCTAGTGCAATATAAAAAGCTAACAGAATCATGGCCGGGCCATTAATAGTTTGGGATATAGAAATTTTACCTAAATCAATACCCTTCAACAGAATTTCCATATCTCTTAGCGATGCTACATTTACTCCACATTTACCGACTTCACCCAATGAAATTGGATGATCTGGATCATACCCCATTAGGGTAGGCATATCATAGGCAATGGATAGCCCTGTTTGTCCTTGTTTTAGTAAGTAATGATAGCGTTCATTAGACTTCTCAGGTGTTCCAAATCCCGAGAATTGGCGCATTGTCCAAAGTTTTCCGCGATACATATTTGCATGAACACCGCGGGTAAAAGGATATTGTCCAGGAAAGCCGAGTTTTTCAATATATCCATCATCGATATTTTGGGGATAGTATAGTGAATCTAAAGACCTACCACTAATGCTATCAAAATTGTAATCTCGTGCAGGTGAATTTTTTACATCAGTCTGCCATTTTTTGAGTTCTTCTATTTGCGATTTTTTTCTTTTACCCATGGTCAGTATGCAATTTTAATTTGCGTTATTTAGAAATTAATACACTTTGATCATTAATTGGATGCTTTTAGAAAACCTATTATTTAGCAATTGCAAAGATTAATTGATGCACCAAATTTCTACCAATGGAAAAGGATATCATTTATAATAAATCCTGCGTTTTAATGGATGAAATTCATGATGAATCAATTCGTTTGATCGTTACCAGTCCTCCATATTTTAACGCAAAAAATTACGATCATCAGGATCAAATTGGGCGAAGCAGTAATTCCTATGAAGAATATATATCAAGTATGGATCCCGTTTGGAGAGAATGTTTTCGAGTTTTAAAACCAAATGGGAAACTGTGTATCAATTCACCAATATTACCTATGGATAAAAAAACGATGAATACTCATTATAATCGTGATTATCTCAATATCAACAATAATATTGAATACAATATCCTCAATACCACTGATTTTTTTCTCTATGATTTAATTATCTGGGATAAAGGAAGTACAGACCAATTGATGATGGGGTCATATCCCCACCCACCAAACTTCTATGGCCTTAATACAATAGAATTTATAAATATCTTTGTTAAAGATGGGAAACCTGAAAAAATTGACAACAAAACAAAAACCAAGAGTAAACTTAGCAAAGATGAATGGCGTAAATATATAAGCAGTATCTGGAAGTTTCCTCCGGAACACGATCGCGCTCATCCCGCACCATTTCCTGTGGAATTACCATTTCGTTTAATAAAATTATTTTCATTTACCAATGATATCATTCTTGATCCATTTATGGGTTCAGGAACTACAGCGTTGGCCGCAAAAATGGTGGAAAGACACTTTTTAGGTTATGAATTAAACAAGAACTATATAAAACTAGGAAAAAAACGATTAAAACAATATCAATTAGATTAATTCAGTAGGAATCAGGATTTTTCAAATTCATTGCAAAGATTCATGCTCAACTATTAACATTTATTTTTCGTTTCTTTTGAAAGACAATAATACCTTCCACAATCATCCACATAACTAGCCCAATCATAAAAAGGTTAATTACGAATAGTATTGTATTTTGACTATAAAATTCCATGGCTTTGACACAAAGTGTTACAATTGTAACCAGCATAACAAGTATCATTGGTATAAATAATGCCAGCACTGGCTTATTTTTCTGCCAGAAATATAAAGTTAATACCATCAATGTCAACGCAGCCAGCATCTGGTTGCTTGCACCAAATATGGGCCAAAGCACCCATGCTACTTGTTTAGCTTCAGTAGAACTGGGCAGGGATACATTTACAAAAACCAGTAATATTGCTGGCAAAATAGCAGCAATGGTGGCTACATATCTATTGGTTAAAAACTTAAACCGTAGGACAATTGCAAGCTCAGTAATTATAAATCTCTGTATTCTAGTGGCAGTATCCAGTGTGGTAGCTGCAAAAGCGATAACAAGCACTGCCATAAGCGTTTTGGCAAGCTCAGGTGAGATACCAAGTGATTCGAGCAGTGCGCCTCCACCAAGTACAAAGGCAGTAGCTTTATTCGCACTAGCATGCGCCCAAGAATCATAATAAACAGACCAAGTTAAATCTGATACAGCACCTATTGCTGGTAAATTACAAGTAGACACTAACCCGATCCCTGCTACGGCGCATATAATAGAAGCCAATGCTAATGTCCCTTCTCCAATCATACCACCATAACCGATCAATCTGGCATCTGTTATACTATTAATTTGTTTGGATGTCGTACCCGAAGATACTAATCCGTGAAACCCACTAATTGCACCGCAGGCTATGGTTACAAATAATAAAGGAAAAATTGATGGTGCAGATGCTTCAAAATTGGTTCTGATTGGTGGAGCTTCAATAATTGGATTGGCTACTAAAATCCCAAGAAATATTAGACCAAGTCCAACTAGTAGCTGATGGCTATTAATATAATCTCTTGGCTGTAATAGCAACCAGACCGGTAAAAGGCTAGCAATTCCAGAATAAATAAATAATATAATGATCCATACTGAAGTTTGTTGGCTTTTTGCCAGTCCTAATGATGAAAAACTCAGTGGTATTTGAGTGCCTAACCAAACAAAAAGGTAAAGTACACCGAGTGCAATAATTGAAGGAATAAAGGTATTCATACCTTTCTTATATATGATCCAACCAATAATTAATGCGACCATAATTTGAATATTAATTGGTAGCACAGATGAAGGTACATTTACAAAAAGGTCAGCGATTGCCATCGCGAAAACAGCCAATACTAACCATATCAACATCATTACAAATATGAGGAACATAATCCTCGTCCGGTTACTGATTACACTAGCAGTAATATCGGCGATACTACGACCTTTTTCTTTAATGCTGACCACTAAAGCACCAAAATCATGAACTGCACCCATAAATACCGTTCCCAAGACTACCCAAACTAACGCTGGCAGCCACCCCCAATATGCAGCAACACAAGGTCCTATAATAGGTGCTGCGCCGGCTATAGAGGTAAAATGATGACCAAAAAGAATATGTCGTTTGGTAGGAAGAAAATCGATGCCATCTTGAAATTCATGAGCTGGCGTGACTAGATCAGGATCGCTGATTCCATAAATTCTAGATTCAATAAAATGGGAATAAAACTTATACCCTAAGAAAAATATTCCTAACCCAAAAAGGACAAGAATAATTGAACTCATTAAGTGCTAGACAGTTACTTTTGCAATATTTATCAAGGAATTTATTGTATTTATTATTCCTTTATCATCCAGACCAATGTCTTTGAGAATACGGTCCCTGGGGCCGTGTTGAACGAATTCGTCTGGCAGGCCTAGGCGACGTATATTACCTTGAAAACCACCCTCCAAAAGCCAAGCAGAAACACCATCACCAAACCCACCATTAACAACGCCTTCTTCAATAGTGATGACAGTTTTAAAGCGCTCTTTCATTGATCGAAGATATGACTCATCCATTGGTTTTATAAAACGACAATTAACCACTTCGGTAGACACACCTTTTTCATAAAGTAATTGCGCTGCTTTTTCAGCATCATAAACTAATGGCCCAACTGCTAAAACAACAACGTCTGAACCAGTGCGAACTACATCCCAGCTACCAATAGGCAATAATTCTGCCTGACAATTTGAATCAAATTCAACTGAACTGGCTTTAGGGTAACGTATTGAAAATGGTAATTTTTTCTGATTCAGCGCAGTATATAATAAATGTCGAAATTCATGCCCATTTTTTGGTGCTGCTACAATCATGTCTTGCACACATCGAAGATATGCAATATCCAAAGCACCATGATGGGTGGGACCATCCTCGCCAGCGATACCTGCTCTATCCATGCAGAAAACGACCGGCAAATGCTGCATAGCTACATCATGGACAATGTGATCGTATGCACGTTGAAGAAAAGAAGAGTATATCGCTACTATTGGTCGAACATTTTCTGTTGCAACACCTGCTGCAAACGTAACTCCATGACCTTCAGCAATCCCCACATCAAAATACCTTTTAGGAAATTCCTCTGCAAAAGGAACCAATCCAGTACCCTCTCGCATCGCTGCAGTTATACAAATCGTATCCTGACGATTCCTTGCAATTTCACAGGCCAGATGTCCAAACACATCTTGAAATGAGATAACTGAAGGTTTTACAGATTTTATTAATTGACCATTTGACACATTACCCTTTACACCATGGTATTTTATTGGATCTAGTTCCGCAACATCCATTCCCTTGCCTTTTTTAGTAATAGTATGTAATAAAACTGGCTGGTTAAGGCCCTTGATGTTTTTTAATGTATTTACGAGTTCACTTATATCATGACCATCAATGGGACCGAAATACCGAAATCCAAGTTCATCAAATAATACACCTGGAACCAAAAGCGCTTTTAAACTTTCATCTATTTTATGCAATATCCGCTTGGAAATCCTCTTCCCCCACGGAAAAGATTCAGTTATCTTCCAAATTTCATCTCGTATTTTATTATAAAGTGGATTTGTTGTGATGCGTGTTAAATATTTACTAATTGCGCCAACATTTGGGCTGATTGACATTTCATTATCATTTAAAATCACAAGAATTTGGGTATTTAAATTGCCCGAGTTATTCAATCCTTCAAATGCGAGCCCACCTGTTAATCCACCATCTCCAATTACAGCAATGACCTTAAAATTTTCATTATTTTGATTACGTGCAATGGCAACCCCAAGAGCTGCTGATATTGAGGTAGATGCATGACCTGCGCCAAAAACATCGTATTCACTTTCAGTTCTTTTTAGAAAACCGCTTAATCCTCCATACTGACGAATTGTTTTTATCTCATCAACGCGTCCTGTTAATATCTTATGCGCGTAAGCCTGGTGACCCACATCCCATATTAATTTATCTTCCGGTGTATTATATACATAATGTAATGCTACAGTTAGTTCTACAGAACCAAGTGTCGAGGCTAAATGACCACCTATTTCCGTTACAGTGTCAATTGTATATTGACGAATCTCATCACACAACTCTCTCAATTCCCTATTGGAGTAATTACGAATATCTTGCGGTGATTTAATCTTATGCAGATATTTAAGCTGCATCAACCCTTTCCTCTTTTAAAGCCGCTAATTTTTTAAATGCAAATTCGTGGAAAATAGTAATTCCATTAAGTTCAGGATGAAAAGATAAGCCCAAATGTAAACCTGACTGCACTGCACACGGGGATTCATTAAATGTTGCCAATACATTTATATCGGGCCCATACCGTATAATTTTTGGAGCCCGTATAAATGTTGCATCTATTGGTTGTGATTTACCATTAATATTGACATTTAATAACTTACATAATGAATGTATTTGTCTACCAGATGCATTCCTTTCTACATCTACATCAAGCAATCCTAGTGTCTTTATTCGTCTATCTTTCGCTTGGTAAGACATCATAATTAATCCGGCACAAGTGCCCAAAACAGGATTCGTATTGGCAAAGGAAGTGATGGATTCATAAAGCCCAGCGCGGTCCATTAATTTTGTCATTGTGGTTGATTCACCGCCCGGAATTATTAAACCATTAACATGGTTCAAATCGCTTGTATACCGTACCAAAGCTGGTTCCAAGTCTAGTTGTTCAAGAATCAAGCCATGCTTATTGAAATCACCTTGCAGGGCTAAGATGCCAATTTTCATTACCAACCGCGTTCCTGCAGTAATTGATCTTCTGGGATCTCAGAAATATCGAGTCCTTTCATTGCTGATTTAAGTCCTGTCGAAACTTTAAGCAGTTTGTTTGCATCCTGATAATACGTTACTGCTTCTACTATCGCCTGGGCACGACTCGCTGGATCTTCTGATTTGAATATTCCGGATCCCACAAATACAGTTTCTGCACCCAGCTGCATCATTAGGGATGCATCTGCAGGAGTGGCAATACCACCAGCTGCAAAATTAGGCACCGGTAATTTCCCCAAATTAGATACTTGCTGGACCAAGCTAAAAGGAGCACCCATATCCTTTGCTGCAGCCATCAATTCATCGTCCCCCATTTTGGTTAATTGCTTTATTTTGGATTGAACTTCTCGCATATGACGAACAGCCTCAACAATGTTACCGCTTCCCGCTTCCCCTTTTGTCCGGATTAGCGCTGCGCCTTCGCCAATGCGGCGCAAGGCTTCACCCAGGTTCCTGCAACCACAAACAAATGGCACCTTAAAGGAATGCTTCCAGATATGATTTGCTTCATCTGCTGGTGTTAATACTTCGCTCTCATCAATAAAATCAATTTCTAAAGCTTCCAAGATCTGAGCTTCTGCGAAATGGCCAATTCTGCACTTGGCCATAACCGGTATGGAAACAGTTTTTTGAATATCTTGGATCATGGCAGGGTCACTCATGCGTGCGATACCACCATCAACACGAATATCTGCCGGAATTCGTTCCAGGGCCATTACAGCTACAGCACCCGCATCCTCTGCTATTTTAGCTTGCTTGGCATCTGTTACATCCATGATAACTCCACCTTTTAGCATTTCTGCAAGGCCAACCTTTACTTCATATAATCCCTTACTCATATAGCAATTCCTCCTCTTTTACTTTTCCGAAGGATTTAATTGTTGTTGTTACATTCTCAATAATATTATCAGGGGTTGATGCGCCAGCTGATATTCCCACTGTATCCGATTCTTGGAACCAATCTGAATTCAGGTCATTGGCACAAGTTACTTGATAAGTTCTTTCATTTCTCTCTTTAGCTAATTCTGTCAAACGTTTAGAGTTAGCACTGGTAAAGGATCCAATAACTATCATGATATCAGAAATTTCAGCTAAACTTTTTATCTGTTCGTGATTTCTGCGAGTTGGAAAGCAGATTGTATTTACGAATCTTAAATCAAAAACCTTGGTCATAAGTATATTAATTATATCCTGAACATTTTCAATCATTTGGGTAGATTGCGATACTACCCCTGCTTTTTTCATTTTTTTCAATATTTTAGCTTCTTCAGGGCTTGCTATTACAATAGGATCATGCACTTGTTCCATTATGCCATTAACCTCATCATGCCCGTGATCCCCAATAATGATTATGCGCCGATTTTCAGCGGATAATTTTCGTACCTCTTCATGAATTTCAGTAACTAATGGGCAAGTAGCATCGACAATATTTATACCTTTCTTTTCCGCATCATCCCAAATCTCGGGTACAGTACCATGGGCACGAAATAATATTGGTTTATTATCAGGGACTTTATTCAAATCATCTATGACTTTCGTGCCTGCTTTTTCAAGCTCGGTTACTACATTTTCATTATGAACAATATGACCCAACATATAGACTTCACCTTCATTTTCAGCTGTTTTGTAGGCCAGGTTTACAGCGTCTCTAACGCCAAAGCAATATCCGGCATCTTTCGCTAATAAGACCTTCATTATGCTTTTCCACTTTGGGTTATTATTGCGGATCTTGTTTTTTCCACAGCCCTTGATAATAGTGCCCCAATTGATTCATTTACGATTGCACCCGCAGCAAATTGATGGCCTCCTCCTCCAAGCTCTGAAGCTACGCCATTGATTTTATACTTTCCTTTAGAACGGAAATTCAAACGACAACTACCATCAGCATTTTCTTTGACCATCATGGCTACCTCTACACCGCGGATTGTACGAACAAAATCACTGAATCCTTCTACATCAGCATTTGTTGCCTTTGCGTCATCCATCATTTTCTGATCAATAACGAACCAAGCGAATACACCATCCAGCTCGTAATGGATATCCCGCAGTATGTTGCCCAGTAAGGCAACTCTAGCTTGTGAACTTGATTCGTAAATTCGTTGGTAAAGACTAGTAGTATCTACTCCGACTTCAATACACTCAATAGCAATATTGTGACAATGAGAATCCGTATTTGAATAGCGGAAACAACCCGTATCAGTCATTACTGCAGTATAAATCCCTTCCGCCATAGTTTTGGTTATGTTACCATTTCGTACAGTTTTGATATAATCATACACCATGTCGCCTGTAGACGCAGCCTTTAAATCTACCACACTGTGTGTAAACGGATGGTCTTCAGGGTGTGGGTGGTGATCAATATTAAGGGTAGTTATATTATGGTGTTCAATTTGATCTTTTATTCCTCTGATCCGTTTGAAATCACCAACATCAAAAATAATAACTAAATCTACCTTTTCTATCCATTTCCCATGTCGATCTAAATCAAATGTTTCGATAATATCACCATCGTTCAAATAATGATATTCAAGAGGCAATTTTGAAACTTGTATAATTCGACAATCTTTATCGACTTCTTTCAAATAATGATACATAGCGGTCGCACTTCCTAAACCATCACCATCAGGATTTTCATGCATGGTAAGTAATATGGTCTTCGCCTTACTAATAATATTATTTATTTGATTCCAATCAATCATAAGTATGGATGGTTAATCTTTGAATTTAGGTGTAACACCAACTAATAAACCAATAAAGAGCCGTAGCTAATCGCTGCGATCCCATTGTGTTTCTTTGTCTCCTGTTATATCGATAACTAACCTGGCCAAAACAAATAAATAATCAGATAAACGATTAAGATATTTAAGAATGTTAGTTGATAATTTTTCAGTATTTTTCAATGAAACCAGGTTTCGTTCTGCCCGGCGGCAAATTGACCTTGCTACATGCAATCTTGCCCCAGTTTCATTACCACCAGGAATGATAAACTCTTCCAATGGCAGTAATTGTTTATTTATCGATTCGATCCTTTTTTCGAGGAAATCAACGCGATCTGCATGAAGCAAAGGTTTCTCTACCAAGGGGATTGATAATTCACCCCCAATATTAAGAAGGTCATTTTGGATTGATTCCAATTCTGCGGCATGATCTTCTGTTGATGTAACTAGAGCTAAACCGATGGAGGCATTCAATTCATCAATTGAACCAAGGCATTGTATACGAGCATTATCCTTGGATACTCGCGATCCATCACCAAGCGTTGTATCGCCCTGATCACCAGTTTTCGTTGTGACCTTAGTTATGCGCATTAAAAAAATACAAGACTAACCAATATGAATATTGGAGTCAGAATAGGTAAGGAATATTTAACTAAGAAACCAAAGAAACTAGGCATGTCAATTCCCGCAGATTCAGAAATTGATTTTACCATAAAATTTGGAGCGTTGCCAATATAAGTATTCGCACCCATAAATACCGCCCCAGCAGAAATAGCAAGTAAGGTATCATAATATTTACCCATTAGCATAACTGGATCGCCACCTGCCGTATTAAAGAAAACAAGATATGTTGGTGCATTATCTAAAAAACTGGACAAAATACCGGTCAACCAAAAGTACATATAATTTACTGGTCCGGAATCATTGGATACGGACTGAATGATACCTGCAAGTGCACCACTTGCGCCTGCTTTAAGTATGGCAATCGCTGGTATTATTGTGATAAAGATTCCGGCAAATAACTTGGCCACTTCCACAATTGGAAACCAAGTGTACTCGTTTGCTTGCCGAATTTTCCGCGGTGTTACCTTCCAGCTTACAAATGTTAAAAGAAGCAGTAAAATATCCCTGGTTAGGTTTTGCAGTTCTATTGGCACATGATACACAGTATAGTGAATATGCGGTCGCCAAAATCCACTTAATAGAACAGAGCTTATTACGCCTAATAGCAGTAACAAATTGAAAGAACCTTCTAGGCCTAGTTTTTGATCTTTTCCATCTTCTTGAGGGCTGGTAAGTGGCAAATCTTCCTTTTTATAGTAATAACTATCCATTAGGAAGTAAATAATGATCAGATAACACACTACCATGATCATCGGCATAAGCATCGCACTTGTAGTCCAGAAAAAAGAAACACCTTTCAAGAACCCAAGAAATAAAGGAGGATCTCCCAATGGTGTTAACGAACCGCCAATATTTGCAACAAGAAATATAAAGAACACAATTGTATGAACTTTATACTTACGGTCTTTATTGGCGCGAATTAATGGTCGGATTAATAGCATGGCAGCACCAGTAGTCCCCATCCAACTGGCAAGGATCGTTCCTATTAAAATTATAATTACATTGATAACTGGTGTACCCACGAGAGTTCCTTTAAGTTGAACACCACCAGAAATAGTAAAGAGAGCTAATAACAAAATAATAAACGGTATGTATTCCAATAAGCCTACATGCAGTACCTCATATAAAGTGATTGAAACACCAATATTATGATTGATCAATAGGGGGATTAGTAAGGATACCGCCCAAAATAATGATACTTTACCAAAATTTTTATGCCAAAAATGAGGTGCGACTAAGGGAAATATTGCTATAGAAAGCAAAATTCCAATAAAGGGAATAACCCAGAGAATGGAAAGGTCTGCACCGCTTAAATGCGGTGCATCTTGGCTTCCAGGAAAAGCGAATCCTGGCAAAAAAAGGATAGAATAATAAAAAAGTATTTGTTTCATATTAATGTACATCACCCTGAAAATAGGACAAAGTTGATTATTCGGCAACCACTGAAATATTAAGAAACAGTCGATGCTGCCTTATCAGCAATTTCTAAAAGATAGCCCGGTGTAATTCCAAGAATGATTAGCATAATTGCCATTAACCCGATAAGACCAATTGCTAACATATTATAAGATGGAATTAAGGCACCCTCTTCTTTTTGCATATACATATTTACAACCAGTCGGAGATAATAATAGACTGAAATCAATGTATTTATAACACCAATGATCACAAGCCATATGTAACCTTGTGACACAGCAGCAGAAAATAGACCATATTTGGCGATAAATCCTGCTGTTGGCGGGAACCCTGCCAATGATAACATAAAAATAGTCATAGCTGCGGAAAGCCATGGGTGCTGAACTGCCATTCCACGGTAATCCTTAAACTCCAAACCTTTTTCTTCTTTCTCGGCCGCTGAAATGATGGCGAAGGTACCCAGATTTACAACTGAGTAAACAAACAGATAAAATAGTACTGCTGAAATGCTGGTCTCATTTAGTACTAATATTCCCATGACTAAAAACCCCGCGTGTGAAACGCTAGAAAAAGCAAGCATTCGTTTCACATTATGCTGTACCAATGCGGAAAGATTACCCATGGTCATGGTTAGAACAGACAATATCCAAAAAATATCCTGCCATTGATAGTGGATTCCAACGAGAGCATTATTAAACAAAATCAATAACGCCCCAAACCCAGCGACCTTAGGTGCTGTACACAGAAACCCAGTTACCGTGGTTGGTGCTCCTTGGTACACATCAGGAGACCACATGTGGAAAGGTGCCAATGCGACCTTGAATGCGAAGCCAATAAGCAATAATCCAACCCCTAGTGAAAGATACAAATTTGAAAGTATGGTATCGTTAACAATCGCCAAAACGATCCCATCATAGTTGGTTGTGCCTGTTGCGCCATAAGTAATCGCCGCACCAAATAGAAAAAAACCAGTGGCAAAGGCGCCAAGTAATAAGTATTTCAAGCCTGATTCATTACTGAGTTGATCGTGGCGAAGAAATCCAACCAAAACATATAGTGAAAGTGAGAGTAGTTCTAGGCCAAGAAAAACGATTACCAAATCATTGCCTCGCGTCATCAACATCATTCCAATAATCGCAAAAAGAATAAGCGCTGGATATTCTGCCCGGGAAACAATCCCTCTTTTTTCCAAGTATCCTTGTGAAAAAATGAGTGTTACAAACCCAATAGAAATATAAAGAAAATCAAAAAACATTGAAAAGTCATTAAGGATCAGCATCCCTCCAAAAAGAATCTGTTCATCACCACTGGTTTGAATAACAACAATGCCAGCCAAAAGCAAGCCTAAAGCTGCCACTATAAATATAATTCTAGGGCGAAAAATATTAGCCATCTCCAGCGTCAAAACAAATAATGCAGTAACCGTCAGAATAATTTCAGGGACAATTCCGAATAAATCAGTCGCTGTAAAATATTGACTTATATCCATGAATTCACCAAAATATTTCCGAAAAAAACCATTAAATAATTCATAAATAGATGATTGTATATACCTGTTAACCCCATTTGAATAAAGCCTTAATATTTTCAGAAACTGAACTGAAAACATCATAAGGGTTAATACTTTCGAGTTGTAAAGAGTTATTTAACTCCTCAATTAGGTGTTCGACTGAAACATGCATATAACTCAAAAGTATGCTCGGTTGCAGACCAATTAATAATACAAGTACAACCAGAGGTGTCAGGGTAGCAATTTCCCGCAAATCCAAATCAACAAGAGACGATTGCGTAATGGGATTTATTTCATTAAGAGCAACTCGGTAATACAACCAGACCATGTAGCATGCACCAAGAACTACACCAATTATAGAAAAGGCTGCAATAATCATATTTGCTTTGAAAGCGCCGCTAATAATCAGGAATTCCCCAATAAAAGCATTCATACCTGGTAGACCGATCGCTGCCAAAGTAAAAATTGAAAAAAATACAATATAGACTGGAACCGTCTTTGATAGTCCCCCGTAATCTTTAATTTTCCTTGAATGTGTTCGCTCATAAATCATCCCAACACACAAAAACAGAGCACCAGTGATCACACCATGATTAATCATTTGAAGGATGCCACCCTCAATACCATTTTGATTTAAAGTAAAAAGGCCAAGTGTCACAAAGCCCATATGGCTGACACTAGAATAGGCTATCAATCTCTTCATATCCTTCTGCATTAAAGTGACATAGGCTCCGTATATAATTGCCGTGACAGATAAAACAAGTAGTGGAATAAAAAGAACTTTAACAGCGTGGGGAAACATCGGAAAAGAAAACCTTAAAAAACCATACGCGCCCATTTTCAACAAAATACCTGCTAGAATAACACTCCCGGCTGTGGGCGCTTCCGTATGGGCATCTGGTAACCAGGTATGGATTGGAAACATGGGCATTTTTACTGCAAAAGCAGCAAAAAAAGCTAAGAATAACCATAATTGAAGTCCTGTGTCATAGTTTACTTTAGCCAATTCTATTATATCAAAAGTTCTACCACCGGCGTAGTAGAGTACAATTATTCCAACTAGCATAAGGACACTACCAGCCAACATAAAAACAACAAACTTCAACGCGGCATATATTCTTTGGGATCCTCCCCACACACCTATCAAAAGAAACATTGGTATCAGCGTGAGTTCCCAGAAAAGGTAGAAAAGAAATACATTCAGCGAGACGAAAATTCCGATCATAGCAGTTTCCAATATTAATAAAGAGATATAGAACTCTTTTGTTTTCGTCTGGATTGCCTTCCACGATACTGATACACAAAGAATACTTAACAAGGCAACTAGAATTATAAATAATACGCTGATACCATCCACACCAACCTTGTAGTATATATTCCATGCCGGTATCCATGAATGGATTTCAACAAATTGCATTTTGTAGGTTGTCTTATCAAAATGTTTGTAAATAGGCAGCGAAATGATAAATGTTGCAACTGTAGTCGCCAACGCAAACCATTTGATGAATTGCCCTCTTTTTAGGAAAAGCATAATGAATGCACCGGCCAGCGGTAAAAAAGTGCTTACCGTCAGAATCGGATAATCAAGATTATTAATAATAATATCTTTCATCTGGTGCCTATTACGGTAACACCATAACGATTATGATCAAGGCAATAAATCCGGCAACCATATACATTGCATAATGTTGAATCTGGCCACTTTGAGCATTCTTCATCTTCCGGCTCATGGATAGAGTTAACTTGCCTAACCCATTCAGCGAACCATCCACAACAACCGTATCGATTACCTTAAATATCTTAGCGGCACCCATTATTGGTTTTTGAATAATAAACTCATAAATCTCACCAATAAAGTTGTACTCAATTCTGGCTAGTGGTTTTGTAAGCCATATAAATACTTTTGCCCCTTTGCGGGGAAACCAATCCGTATCCAAACTTATAGTATCTTCACACCAAAGATTTTTAAGTAGTAGGAAAAAGCCTAGTTGTGTAAAAAGTAATACCTGCAAAGACTCCCAGATATGATATGCTGTATAAGGTTCAAAATGAACTGTATGCGGCAGCAATGCATACAACGGTTTATAAAATATTCCCAGTCCTACGCAAAAAAGTGAGCCTATAATCATCGCCAGTTCCATATTAAGAGGTGGCTCTTGGGCTTTAATTCCCCGGTCTTTCCCAAACCAGATAAAATAGGGTATTTTGAGACCAGTATGTAAAAATGTCCCTGCAGAAGCGAGCATTAATGCCATAAATGCCCAAGTTAAATGGGCTTCACTAAAAGCAGTAACTGTCATAGACTTACTCACAAAACCACTGAATAAAGGAAATGCAGAAATGGAAAGTCCACCAATTACGGTATAGATCATTGTTCTTGGCATAGTTTTATAAAGACCACCGAGTTCCGTCAATTTTGAAATTCCTGTGACATGTAAAACGGAACCGGTACCCATAAATAAAAGGGACTTGTAAAGAATGTGACAGAAGGCATGTGCGACAACACCATTTATTGCCAGCGGTGTTCCCAAACCAACACCAGCTACCATATAACCCACCTGGCTGATAATGTGATATGCCAGAAGTCTGCGGGCGTCATTTTCAAGGACCGCATAAACTACGCCGTAAATCGCCATAACAACACCCAGAACTATTAGCATCTCGGATCCTGCACAGACTCGGATTAGGGCATAAACTGCTGTTTTAGTCGTGAAGGCACTCATGAAAACCGCACCTGTAACTGTTGCAGCTGGGTAGGCATCAGGAAGCCATGCACCAAATGGAGGTACGGCCGCATTCACTATAAACCCAATAATAATAAGGAATGAGGCCAGACTTATTAGATCAGTTGGCCACCACCCTTGAAAGGGCAAATGCTGGACTGATAAATCACCACTTACCGAGTACTGTATTATTATTCCAGCCAACAATATTAGGCCACCGACGACATGCCATAAGAGATATCTAAACCCAGAATCAATAGAAGCCGGTGACTTGCGAAACCATACAAGAAAAACTGAAGAAAAGGCCATCATTTCCCAGAATAAGAATAAAGTTAGAAAATCACCTGCAAATGTTACCCCCAAAGATCCACCAACGTAGCAAAAGGAAGAAAAATGTTCACCATCATTTTTTACATGGATAGAATAAATTACTCCTATTACACCCATGATCGTGAATATATACGCAAACACTTTACTCAGCTTATCCACCTCTCCAAACATCAACTTCCAGTTTAGAAATTCATAGATACCATAGGTGCCATATGGCATAACGACTACCGCAAAAAAGGCTAGTAGAGTAACAGCAAGCATATAGCCTTGCTTTACCTTTCCCTTGAATAAGGGGATAAACAGCCCTCCTAGAATATATAATACTGAAGGATGTAAAAATTGGATGTTAAAAATTTCACTCATCATAATAATTCTCATCCTGCATAAGCCCCAAATGACCTATCCACTTGGACACGATAATAATTAATACACAGGCGATAAAGCCAAATAAAGACCAGAAACCGGGGATTTTATCTCCAAAAAAGTGAATTTCATGGCGAGGGATAATAAAATCTACTATAATGAGTATAATTAGTGCACCGTAGGCAATTCTCTTTGCTGCTTTTGACCTAAGTAACTCTACTATATCTAATAATTTCATTTGATTACCATTTCAGCTAATTGCACAATAAAGTCGGGATATAAACCCAATATCACACTCATTATCGCAGTTATTGTGAGCGGAACAACTAAAAACGGGTTTTCTTTTAAACCCTCATCATCATATGAATCGATATGTTCTGAATTTGAATTTTCCTTACTAAAAAACGCCTTATATAGAATTGGAACAAAGTATGCCGCATTCAAAAACGAGCTCACCAGCAGTACAATAAGTACGACCAAACTATGGCGCTCTAAAGAACCAATAACAAGATACCATTTTGTAATAAATCCAGATACAGGTGGAATACCAATCATGCTCAAAGTAGCAATTGCAAAGGCAGCCATTGTCCATGGCATTTTCTTCCCAATGCCACTTAATTGACTGACTTCAGTCTTATGGGATGAAACATAAATCGAACCGGCACAGAAAAAGAGGGTAATCTTTGAAAAAGCGTGATTCGTAATATGAATAATACCACCGACCATTCCACTTGGAGTGAGTAGAGCAACGCCTAGAATTATATAAGAAAGTTGGCTGATGGTTGAAAATGCCAGCCGCGCTTTCAGGTTATCCCTGCTCAGCGCAATCAGAGATGCTGCAATGATGGTAAACGACGCAAATGTGATAACAAATACATCCACACCAATATCCATCATCAGGTCGGAACCGAAGACAAATAATATAATGCGAAGTATTGCAAAAACCCCTGTTTTGACCACTGCAACAGCATGTAGCAATGCGCTGACCGGCGTGGGAGCGACCATTGCGGCTGGAAGCCAACTATGGAATGGCATAACCGCACTTTTGGCAAATCCAAAAAGGAAAAGAACAAATATGATATATAATAATTCGGGATTTACTGATTGAACAATTGCCGGAAAGATTCCATCTTTAGAAAACTCAAGTGTACCGGTCAAGTTATAGGTAAGAATTATAGCTGCGATTAAGAAAGCCTTTGCCGCTCCGAGCAGATAAATGGCATACTTCCTGCCACCCACTTTGGCTTCTGGAGTACCCTTGTGCGCCACTAGCGGGTAGGTAATTATCGTTAATACTTCATAGAAAAGAAACATTGTAAACAGGTTTGCTGAAAATGCGACACCGATTGTGGCCGAAAGCGCTACTGCAAAACAGGAAAAATAACGTGTCTGCGAGTGTTCCTTAGTAGATCGCATATAACCGATTGAATAAAAAGAAGTTGCAATCCAAAGTATAGAAGCGCCCATTGCAAACAAAAGGCCAAATGCATCAACCCTGAAAGCGATCTCAATACCAGGCAGGATATTAAACAGTGAATAAGATATTGTTTTTTTATCATATACAACAGCTGGGATCATAGATAAAACAATTACTAGTTTTAAAACACCTGCAATAATAGACCATGATTCCCTCAGGTTCGGTTTTTTCCCAGTACCAATAATTATCAAAGCGCCTACTGCAGAAACAAGAACCGCAAATAAAGGTTTAATAGATACGATAGTTTCCACGAGCACTCTAATTCTTCATCAAATTTATTTCATCAATATTTACTGTCTGGCGATTTCGGTAAAGAGCGATAATAATCGCTAATCCCACCGCCACCTCTGCAGCAGCCAGTGTCATTACAAGAAAGACAAATACTTGACCGTCTACGCTGTTATAGTAACGAGAGAATCCAACCAGAGCTAGGTTGACTGCATTTAGCATAAGTTCAATTGACATAAAGATGGTAATGGCATTGCGACGAAATAAAACACCTAAAACACCGATGGAAAAAAGAATCATGCTTAACGCAATGACATGCTCAAGAGGTACGACCATTAAATCTTCCTTTTAGCTAAATAAACTGTGCCGATTAATGCGACAAGCAACAAAAGAGAAGCAACTTCAAAGGGAAGCAAATATTTGGAAAAAAGTGCTTTACCGAGCACATGAATACCACCCGCTGTAAATGTATCGCCCGGCTGATGCAATTCTCCAGGTTCGTACAACATAATCAAAATAATCCCAAACAAGAAAAACAAAACCATCAATAAAGATAAACCGCGCTGTAAATACATAAAACTTGGCAGTGCATCCTCGCGCCCTAAGTTGAGCAGCATAATGGCAAATAAAAAAAGAACCATAATTGCACCGGCATAGATAAATACCTCAAGGACAGCGAGAAAATATGCTTCCAATAATAGATAAAGAACAGCGAGAGCGAAAAAACAAAGAACGAGAAGGATGGCACTGTAGATAGCATTCTTATTCAAAACTACAAATATTGCTGATGCCACTGCTATTGTAGCTGTTAAATAAAATAGGAATGAAAGCGACATTTTATACTTTAATTAGATTTGCCTGATATCTATGCCTTGGACTCTTGGGTATAGTTTTTTC
>Ga0208764_10000144_pt1 | contig 39454 bp, 37 predicted proteins | sample ETNtaG_18_FD_185762 | JGI IMG/M metagenome (GOLD analysis project Ga0208764, IMG submission 185762) | Marine microbial and viral communities from oxygen minimum zone, Eastern Pacific Ocean - ETNP201302SV91 (SPAdes) (version 2) | ecosystem: Environmental > Aquatic > Marine > Oceanic ... | reverse complement strand
AAGGCGGATTTCACGCAAACGGAGCTCCGGGAATTTTAGTGGCTACGCTTGGTCCAGGAGTAGCAAATGCAGTGAATGTTGTGGCGAATGCTTTTCAGGATCGAGTACCTTTGATTTTCCTCACGGGCTGCGTTGATGCAGACGAAGCACTGACCTACACGCATCAGGTTTTTGATCACAGTGAATTACTCAAATCTGTCACTAAAGCCAGTATAAAAGTTGTAGACGGAGCGGTTGATGTGGTGATTGACAAAGCGCTTGCCATTTCGCTGGATGGACAACCCGGTCCTGTGCATGTCGATATTCCGATCAGTGTTGCCGCAAAAGAACAACTAGCGCAGGATTTTCCAGTGGATCGGGAAATTATTGTCAGCAATATGCCTTCTCCATCCGCACCTGCAGAGGGAGCAGCTTTGGAAAGCGCAAGAAACTGGTTGCGGGAGGCAAAACAGCCTTTGATGATTGCTGGTGTAGATGTACTCAATCAACACGCTGAAAAAGCTGTCGCGGAATTTGCGCGGGATTTTAGGATTCCTTTGATCACGACCTACAAAGCTAAAGGAGTTCTTCCGGAAGATGATCCGTTGGCGCTTGGAGGAGCAGGACTTTCTCCACTGGCTGACAAGCAATTGCTTCCGTTGTTAAGGGAAAGTGATTTGATTATCCTCGCAGGCTATGATCCGATTGAGATGCGGGTGGGCTGGCGTAATCCATGGGATGAAAGTGCGAGAGTGCTTGAGTTTTGCGCTGTCCCGAACACGCACTATATGCACCGTGCAAGCTTAAGTTTCATCGGAGATATTGCTGAAGGCTTGAAGACTTTGCGTAAAAATATTTCTCCGCAGCCGGTCTGGAATAACAAAGAACCTCATAAAGTTAGGAGCGAACTTAAAACAATATTTTCCGCAACCGGAACGCCCGGCTTAAACGAAGAATGGGGTCCGGCGGCAGTGATTGATGTTATGCGAAAAGCTTTACCGCGCAATGGAGTTGCAACAGCGGACAGCGGAGCGCACAGAATTTTACTGAGCCAAATGTGGGAATGTTATGAAGCCCGCGGTTTGCTGCAGTCTACCGCGCTCTGTACGATGGGGTGCGCGGTGCCGCTGGCAATTGGATTTCGCCTGGCTAAACCTGAACGTCCGACTGTGGCCTTTGTCGGTGACGCGGGAATGGAAATGGTTTTAGGAGAATTAGCAACTCTCAGAGATTTGAAATTGCCAGTGGTTATTATTGTTTTTGTAGACGAATCTCTGGCACTGATTGAACTGAAACAGCGTAGTTCAGGATTGCCTAATCTCGGAGTTGATTTTGGCGCAACTGATTTTCCGGCAGTAGCGAAGGCTTTGGGCGGAATAGGACGTTGGGTTTCCAATCCTGATGAACTGCGTGAAGGTCTTGAAGGTGCTTTTGAACGTCAAACATTTACGTTACTGGCTTGTAAAATTGGCGAAAAGGTTTACGATAAACGCTTTTAATTGGGGCCGCGAACTTAACTGAATCTGCTAATAAGCTGTACTGTTTCCTGTGGATTCGGACGGTACTCTGTCAGTTATGCTGATTGTATGAATCCGTTGCAAATCTCAAAGTCTGTGCCGGTCCCTCCCGTCTTTTTAAAAATCCGTTTTAGATTCTAATTTGATGCCATCTTCACAAACTAACAAAAAAGTCATTTATTTTTCCGGAATCTGTGGGACAGCTATGGCTTCTCTCGCAGTGTTATTGAAACTGCGCGGTCATCGTGTTCATGGCTCTGACGAAAATGTTTATCCGCCGATGAGTGATTTTCTGGTACAAAATCAGATAGACGTGCAAAGCGGTTTTGCTGCAGATAATTTAACTCCAGTTCCGGATTTGGTTGTTATCGGAAATGCTCTCTCACGGGGAAATCCGGAAGTAGAAGCGGTTCTGGAGCGTAAACTGCCTTATATCTCAATGGCGGAATTACTGAAAGAATACTTCATCCGTGGTAAAACTTCCCTCGTTGTAACCGGTACACATGGAAAAACGACGACGTCTTCTCTACTTGCCTGGGTTTTTGAGTCTGCAGGGAAAAAACCTGGTTTTATGATTGGAGGAATTGTGGAAAATTTTGGCTCGAGTTGCCATGATGGAACCGGCGGGTTTTTTATCACTGAAGGAGATGAGTACGATACAGCATTTTTTGACAAACGTTCAAAATTTTTCCATTACCTTCCAGATCAACTGATCCTCAATAATCTGGAATTTGATCACGCGGATATTTTTGATTCACTTGAAGACATTAAAAAATCTTTCAGACAGATGCTGCGTCTAATTCCGCAAAACGGAGTGATTGCTGCCAATGGCGACGACGATAATGTGCAGGATGTGCTCAAGTCTGCATATTCTCCTGTGATTAATTTCGGTTTGGGAGAAGCATGTGATGTGAGAGCAGTAGAGATTGAAGCCAGTGAATCCGGCACAAATTTTGTGGTGCATAATAAAACACAGAAAAATTATCCCAATTCACAAAAATTTACACTAAAACTCTCAGGAACATATAATGTGCTGAATGCGTTGGGTGTGATTGCCCTCGCACGGCACAACGGTGTTTCCGACATCAAAATTCAGGCGGCTTTTGATTCATTCAAAAGCGTTCGCAGACGGCAGGAATTACGGGGAGAAGTCAACGGAATTGCAGTTTATGATGACTTTGCTCACCATCCTACAGCAATTCGTGAAACTATCGCAGCAATCAGACAAAAACATCCGGGACGGCGGCTGATTGCGGTTTTTGAACCACGGAGTAATACCAGTGTACGTAAGATACACCAGCAAGCCTTGATTGATTCATTCTGCGAAGCAGATGAGGTGATTTTAACAACACTGCATCGTCTGGAAAAAATTCCTGCGGAGGAGCGCCTGGAAATTAAGCAGGTATTAAAATCACTGATTAAGCAAAACATTTCTGCTTACGAGTTTCCTGAAGTAAAAGAGATCATAGAACATCTGCATGCTAATTGCCGTTCCGGTGATATTGTCTTAATCATGAGTAATGGTAAATTCGACAATATTCATCAGCGTCTGCTTGAGGCACTTTAACAAAAAATTAAGGACATTATGGCTATAAGAGAACACTCGATTTATGACTGCATTTTGAGCAATGCTCAGAATTTCGCAGGCGAAACAGCATTAGTCTCAGGAGATTTGCGACTTACTTTTGCGGAGGTTCCACTGCACGTCAATTGCCTGGCACGTGGACTGAGGAGCACGGGATTTGAGAAAGGCGACAGGATAGCTGTGCTATTAAATAACTGTGCAGAATATGCGCTACTTTTGGCCGCATGTTCACGAATCGGTTTAATTACAGTTTGCTTGAATACGCGTACAAGTGCAGATGAAATGTGCAAGGTTTTGGAAAATACTAAACCGAAAGCGCTTCTTTTTCAGACGAGTTACGAACAACAGGCTGAAGCACTTCGGGATTTGCTGCCGCCACGTCAATTATACAGCATTGATGAAGCGGCCATACTGTCAACTTCTTTCGACCAGTTCATTGATGAAGATCCTTCACCTTTGACTGATCCGCAACCGGGAGTTGATGACGGATGGCTTATAATTCCAACTGCAGCTGTAGACGGAATTCCAAAAGGCGCACTGCTGAGTCAGAGAAATGTAATGGCCTCTGCTGCTGTTCATCTCCAGCATTTTGGGCGTGAAGCGATCAAGGGTCACCTTGTGGCATTACCAATTTTTCATGTGATGGGACTGACTTCTGCGTGGGCGACTTTTATCAACGGCGGAAAGAATGTTTTGCTCAAGCAGTTTGAAGATAAACTAGCTGTGCAGTTGATTGATGCTGAAAAATTAACTTATTTCGGCTCGTTTCCTCCTGTTCTGGAACGTGTACTTGATACCGCAAAAGAAGCCGGTACAGAATTGGAAAGTCTGCGGGTGGTTTACGGATTAGAAGGTCCTCAGAATATTCAACGTCTACATGAAGAAACATCCGCGGTTTTCTGGACGGGTTTTGGACAAGCTGAAACCACAGCATTTGTAACTGCTTCTCCTGCAGCGGAAAGGCCGGGATCTTCCGGACAAGCGACCATGCTTAATTCAGTTGCTGTTGTTGATGAAGTTGATCGACAGTTACCATGTGGTGAAGAAGGTGAAATTGTGGTACGTGGGGAAAATATTTTTCTCGAATACTGGGAGATGCCTGAAGCAACAGCCTATGCACAGCGTAATAACTGGCATCACACAGGTGACATAGGACGTTTTGATGAAGACGGCTATCTGTGGTACGTCAAACGTAAAGCAGAAAAAGAATTGATAAAAACAGGTGGTGAAAATGTATATCCTGGCGAAGTGGAAAATGTATTGCTCAAGCATCCTGAAATCAAAGAATGCTGCGTGATTGGAGTTCCGGATAAAACCTGGGGTGAAGCGGTAAAAGCGATTTGTGTCTGCAGCGACGGTGTTAAACTATCTCTGGACGCAGTACGTGATTTTGTAGGAGAAAAGATTGCCGGTTTTAAAAAACCGCGGCAGGTGTTTTTTGTGGATGAACTGCCTCAGACCAATAATGAAATTGATCGGGAGGCAGTAAAAGCTAAGTGGGGAGCATAAATCGAAACAATCACTCCGGAGTTACATAAGCTGAGGTAATTCCGCCATCCACCACAAATTCAGTTCCGGTTGTGTAGGATGATTCATCGGAAGCCAGAAACAATGCTGACTGTGCCATTTCCTTGGCTTCACCGAATCGTCCCATTGGAATATGTACGAGTCTTTTTTGTTTTTTGGCTTCAGTGTCGAGAAATTTCATCAACAATTCAGTCCTCAAAGGTCCTGGACACAGCGCATTTACTCGAATGTTTTCACGGGCATGAATTACCGACAATTCACGGGTCAAAGCTATTACTCCGCCTTTACTGGCAGTATATGCCACTTGAGGAGTAGCTGCGCCCATCAGACCAACGAATGACGCGGTATTGATGATCGAACCACCACCTGCACGCTGCATGGCCGCGATACCATATTTACAGCCGAGAAAAACGCCTTTCAGATTAATTGACATGGTTAAATCCCAGACATCTTCTTCTGTAACCAACGCATTATCGTCACGGCTGTCCATGATTCCAGCGTTATTGAACATTACGTCCAGCTTTCCGAACTGATTCTCTGCGGTTTTTACCATTGCTTCACAGTCAGCCGCTTTCGAAATATCGGCATGTGTGTAAACAGCTTCTCCGCCTGCACTTTTGATTTCCGCAACTGTTTTTTCACCTTCTGTGTCATTTAGGTCAACTGCCACAATTTTAGCACCTTCTTTTGCAAACAATAGAGCAGATTCTTTTCCAATTCCACTTGATGCACCCGTAATAAGCGCGACTTTATTTTCTAATCTCATTTTTATATTCCTGATAATTATTTATATTCGTTCAAAATATCGTTTTAATTCCCAATCCGTCACAGCAGCTTCATAGGCTTCCGCTTCAGTGAGGAAAAAATGAATGTAGTGCTTATGCACAGCATCTCCAAAAGTTGTTTTTGCAAAATCACTTTGCTCAAACAAAGTTAACGCCTCCCGTAAAGTCATAGGCACTTCAGGAAGTTCATCTGCCGAATAAACATCACCTTCAAACATCGGTGGTGGCTCGGTTTTGTTTCGAATACCGTCAAGCCCCGACGCCATGGCCGCAGTGTATGCCAAATAAGGATTACAGTCTGCTCCCGGGATACGGCATTCTATTCTTAAACTAGGCCCTTTCCCAACCACACGGAATCCGGCGGTGCGGTTATCATGGCACCATGCCATGCGGGTTGGCGCCCAGGATTTTGTCTCATAGCGTTTGTATGAATTAATTGTTGGCGCATAAAACACCATCATCTCCGGCATGTGCTTAATCCATCCTCCAAGAAACCAGCGGAATGTTTCGGAACATTCAATCGGCCCTTCTTTCAAGCCTCCAGGAAATGCGTTTTCGTCACCTTTCCACAAACTAAGATGAATATGGCAACTGGAACCAGGTTGACCATCTTTATATTTTGACATGAAAGTGACACTGATGTCTTTCTGTTCCGCGACTTCTTTGAGACATTGTTTGTAAAGAGCATGACGGTCTGCCATTGTTAATACTTCGGCATATCTTACATTCAGTTCGTGTTGACCAAGCGCCGCTTCACCTTTAGAATTTTCCACTGGTATTCCAGAATCCCGCAAATGTCTCCGGACGTCGCCGTTAAAATGCTCGACACGTGTACCCTGTAGAGAATGATAGTCTTCAATATACCATCCTGCCGGTTTCAGGTCTTTGTAACCCTTTTCCGCAGCTTCCTGAAAAGAATTTTGAAAGATAAAATATTCCAGTTCAGAACCGGCTTTTGCGGTGAAACCAAGTTCGTTTGCTAAATCAACCTGTTTGCGGAGCATTGAACGTGGAGCTACTTCTGTCAGTTCATGCGTTTTATTCTCTTTAACATCACAAAGCACCATCGCACTGCGGTCTAGCCAACTGACTTTACGCAAAGTACTAAAGTCCGGAACAATGTGAAAATCACCGTAACCACGTTCCCAATTTGTGTATTCATATCCGGAAACGGGATCCATTTCCATATCCACTGTCACCAGGTAATCACAACAGTGAGTTCCGTTTTCTACAGCATCTTCCAGAAAAAACTCTGCGTCAAAACGCTTTCCCATAAAACGTCCGTAGAGGTCGGTAAAAACTACCAGAACAGTATCAATTTCTCTACTATCAACTTGCTGCTGAAGTTCTTCAACCGTCAGCATACCGTATACTTTCATTTCTTTGTTCCTTTTGATGTATTGTTTTGTTAAATAAAAACGCCGGTGATTCTAAAAAGAATAACCGGCGGATCTTGTTTTGGAAAGTCAAACGTTGATCAGAAATTAATAAAATTCGTACTTACTAATATAATTGCACAGATTAGTTTGTATAATAAAGCAAAAAGTCATCTGTATTTATACTCAGGATCAATTGATCCTGAGTATAAAACTTTTGTTCAACTGTAACGATAAGGAACACCAGCTTTTTCCATTACTTTAGTGTAATCCTTAAATATTTGACAAACCTTTGCGGCACGTGGACTGATACTGGCCATTTCATCCCAGAATTCAGCTGAGTCTGCTACGACCTGATCCCATTCATTAGCCGGAATAGTAGTCAATTCCATTTTCTTGCCTTCTACACGCAACTTTGCTTCTCCGCCCCAATACCAAATTTGGCGGTAATAGTGAGAGCTGTCCATGGAAATTTTAAACAATTCTTGAAGATGTGGAGGGACTTTTTTCCAGCTGTTACTATTAGCAAAATAAGATCCACACCATGCACCAGTTACGTTGTTTAGTAAGGCATAGTCACAAGCATCTGCCCAACCGACTTCATAGGCTTCAGTGAACCCACACCAGGCAACACCGTCAAGTTCTCCGGTTTGCAGAGCAACCTCAATGTCATCCCAAGGCAGTGTTACAGGGATTAAACCATATCGAGCTAAGAATTTTCCAGCAGTTGGTACACCAAATACTCGTTTGCCTTTCATATCAGCGATGCTGCGAATAGGCTTTTTTGAGAAAATATGACATGGATCCCAAGCACCTGCACCAAGCCATTCAACGCCCTTAACTTCATCGTAAGCCTCTTGCCAGATTTCATTCATTCCATAGTATTTGAATAAAACAGGCAGGTCCAAACTGTAGCGAGTTGAGAACGGGAAATAGCCACCGAACACACTGATGTCTACTGGAGAAGCCATAGTCGCGTCATCACTTTGTACTGCATCAATAACTCCTTTTTGCATCGCTCTAAAAAGCTCATCGGTAGGCACTAATTGATCTGCATAATACAGCTCAATTTCCATCTCGCCATTTGCTGCTCTATTAAAAGCTTCGATTTGAGGCTTGATGACGTGTGCACCTAACGGAGCACCGGAATAAGTTTGTAAACGCCACTTGATGGGATTGCTTTTGGCGTAAGCCATTGGAGCTGTTCCTGCCGCCAATATACCTGCCGTTCCTACACCAGCTTTTTTAATAAACTCTCTGCGTCCTTTTGGTTCAACAGAAGGAAGTATTATCTCTTTTTTTTCTTTCATTGACTTTCTCCTAATTGTGGTTTTTAAGATTAAACCCAAGAGTCACAACCACGTTTCAACTGATTGGGTTAGAGCCGATAGGCTCGTTAAAGTATTTTATTTCGAATAAACATACTCTGGTAGCCAAAGGGCAATTTGTGGAAATACCATTACCAAGGTCAGTGCGAGAGTCATAATCAGGACAAAAGGGACGATTGAGCGGTATATATCCATAAGAGTAATTTCCTTCGGAGCCATCGCTCTCATCAAGAATAAATTGTAACCAAACGGCGGCGTCATATAAGCGATTTGGCAAGTGATGGTATATAAAACTCCGTACCAAACTGGGTCAAAACCCAAGACCTTGACCAAAGGTACATACAAAGGTGCAACTATGACTAACATTGCTGTATCGTCCAGAAAAGTTCCCATTAACAAATAGGATAATTGCATCATGATCAGCACTTCCCAAGGCGTTAAGTTCCAGCTGGTAATAAACAATGATTCGATAGACTTAACTGCTCCTATACCATCAAATACAGCTCCAAAACTAAGTGCGGCCAGAATAATCCACATAAACATACATGAAATACCAAGCGTTTTACGCATTGTTGCTTCTATTACTTTCCAGTTCAACCTTCTTTTTGCAATTGCAGCAATTGTTGCGGCTGTTGCACCAACAGCGGAGCTTTCTACCAAACTGGTAATCCCCATAATGAATAAGCCGGTCATAAAAAAGAAGATCAAAAATGGAGTAATGCCAGCTTTTAATACCTTGAGTTTATCACTAAAAGGCATTGTTCGTTCTTCTTCGCTTAAAGCAGGTGCAAGATCGGGCTGAAGTTTGCAGCGAACAGCGATATAAATAATGAAAAGACCTGCCATCATAAGACCCGGAATTGCTCCGGCAAGCCATAATTTACCAACTGGTTGCCGAGCAATCATTCCATAGAGTACCAACACCACACTTGGCGGAATCAAAATACCCAAAGAACTACCGGCCTGTACCACGCCGGTAATCATGATTTTGTCATAATTCCTCCGCAGCATTTCCGGTAACGCAATCGTGGCGCCTATAGCCATGCCTGCTACACTTAATCCATTCATGGCTGAAATTACTATCATGAGTGCAATTGTTCCAATAGCCAATCCTCCTCTTACTCCACCGAACCAGACGTGAAACATGTGGTATAAGTCATCAGCGATTCCTGACTCAGACAGGATGTAGCCCATATAAATAAATAAAGGCAAAGTCAGTAATGGATACCAGTTAAATAGTTTGAAGGCTGCACTAAAAGGCATCTCTACCCCACCGGTTCCCCAAAGCAAGAGTGCAGCAGTAGCTGAGATAAAGCCAATGGCTGCAAAAATTCTTTGGCCTGTCAGCATCATTAAGAGCATGCCGCCAAACATGGTCATGCCTATCAGTTCATAACTCATGTAATACTATCTCCCCTTGATTTTGCGAGGTCTTTAAAAAAAGTTGAGATAGTTTGTAAAATCATTAAGAAAATACCAAAAGTCATAATTAATTTGATGGGAATCATTGATGGGTTCCATTGAGAAAATTTGCGCTGACCATATTCTATTGCATATTGAGTACTGGAAATCGCTCCAATCAGTAATACGATGAGATACACTAGAAGAAAAATGTTTGTAAACACATCTATTTTTGCTTTGGTTTTATCTGAATAAAGTCCATAAATCAAATCCATGCGCACATGGTCATCCGTCTGCATTGAGTATGGACCTCCTAAAATATAATAGGCTGTGATTGTGAATTGAGCCATTTCTACAGTCCAGGAAAGAGGTATATCCAATATATTACGGGTTATTGCACCCAATAATAAGGTGCCAATCATTAAAAAGATCAGATACATCGAAAATCTACCGAACTTTGTCGAGGCATAATCGACATACTTAACATATGATACTATGAAATTTGGCATTTACTCCAATCAGATCCTGCCGAAAATAGCAGTTCAGTTTTTTAATTTATAGATGGAAAAAATTAGACTTTCGCATAAATTCAGCAATAATGACAAAGCTAGAGTCTATGAATATTTACTAAAGCAAATGTTTATGGTGAGATTTCAACATTTACAACAAAAAACGTTTTGCGAACAAAAATTAAATCACTCCAAGTCACAATTTGCAAGATTTGAATATTTCGTAATTTTATTATTTTAGATATTATTGCTGTGTGGTTCATAAAGATTAGATTTTAGACCAACTTGTTGAAGCCTAGTCATATCTAAAATCAGATCTTTGAGACTTAGGTAGGATGAAAATTAGTACGATTATATAAAAAAGGGATTCAGAATATTCCTCTAAATATCCTCACATTCAGATACTAGCATTTATTTGTTGGATCAATTTTTAACCCTAACAGAGAATTAGAGGAATTATAAGAAATATTGGAATCAAAATACTGAAAATCAAAAAAGATGGTTAAGTCTGCGTTGCAAACAAATAAATTAAATGTTTAAAGATCAAGATATACTTATGCTCATACAGAAAACATATCCCACCTCAAGATTGAATCTATAACAACATATGATACGAGCAACCAAGTAAATAAAATAGGGGAAATATTTTTCTTATTATTAAAGAATATAAAAAAGTTAAAGTAAAATTAAAACTAATCTATAAGATAAATGTGCTGATAATGAAATAATCAAATGTGTTTTAATTCCAGAATTAACTATTTTTATTAATCTTCTACTTGACGGATCATTTCCTTAAAAAAATTTTCATCAAAAATATATTCATTACTTATTCCTCGCATAAAATTAGATTTTTCAACAAAATCCTTTAAATTAACTAAACTATGTTTCACTTCATCCCATCCAATATTCATAGATTTGGGATTTATATCAACACCAATTTTGTTTATAATATTTTTTAATTCTTCACTTCTTTTTTTGTGCATCATACAACCTATGACAATACCCAGACATACTGCTTGCCCATGTAAGAATGTTTTTTTTGTGTGATATTCTAATGAATAAAATATTAAATGTTCAACACCTTCAATGTGTCTGGGGTTCCATCCACTATTACAGTATGAACTCCCCCCCCATTTCAGTGCATCTATCATGATTTTTATTCCTTTGTCAGTCATTTCTTTTATTTCCTGATACTCATCTATTACAGCTTGAGCTTTGATAAGTGAGGTATTTGCTAATTCTTCGTCATATTCCCATTGTTTCTCAAGTTGGCCACTGTCTCTCGCATATTGCCAATCCATTACACCCGTAATAAAACATAATATGTCTCCAATACCTGCAGTATTTATTTTAATCGGTGCAGATTTGATGATATCTAAATCAATAAACACGCATTCAGGTACAGACCATCCAACATACCTGACAACATTTTCAATCCTTACAGCCGATCTGTGTCCAAAGACAGCATCTACACTTAATGATGTTGGGAATTGAAAAAAAGGCTTATTCATTTTCCAGGAAAAATATTTGGCAGAGTCAATTGCCTGACCCCCGCCAAGACCAATGATTGAACAATAATTTCCTAATTTATTTATTAAATTATCCAGCCATTTTTTCTCTGTACTTTCTACGAAGATAACCTTAGTTGACGGATCAAAATTATTTTTATAAATGGGCCACAAATCTTCCATAGTTATAACTACAAAAGGTTCGTGAGCTACATGATTTATTTCTCCTAATAAATTCCGTCCAATGACCGTATTAAATTCCATCATTCAATATCCTTCTATGATTTAAAACTATTATATGTATCTTCAAAAGAAGTCCTTCAATTTTTGACTTTTATGATTGCCCGATCGAGCTTTTCCAATGCCTCATTCAAGGTTGAATCATCATGTGCAGCTGATATGGTGAAATCAGTATGAAAATAGAGACCATTTTCAATACAAATAGTAAAAAACTGTCTGGTTAATTCTCGATCAACTCTATTCAAGTCTTTATAGTTATTTATTGGTTCGGAAGTACCCAGAAAAATATGAAAACCCGCGCCGAGATGCTGGACAAATGCAGGCAAACCACGTTCATCAAAGATAGTTTTCAAACTTGCATAAAATTTATTAGTTCTTGCAAGAAACTTTTTATAAAAATCTTCTTGCATCAGGATATCCAGACTGGCGTTGCCTGCTGCAATACCTAATTGATTTCCTGAAAAAGTGCCACCAGATACAACGGGATCAATCGGATCCATTATACGATCCATGATCTTTTTCTTTCCTGCTACAACTCCCAGTGGCACGTTATTGCTTAGTGCCTTTCCGATTACGCACAGATCCGGTGTTACACCGTAAAATCCCTGGCCGCAAGAAACACCTGTCTTAAAACCAGAAAGTACTTCATCAAAAATGAGTACAATTCCGTACTTTTTGGCTTGTTGCTGAGCAAAATGAAGGTATTCAGGTGTTGTAAGGAAAACTCCATTGTTGTAGTCGATGACATTCATTATTATACCTGCTATTTTCCCTTCTTCCTCATGTAAAACTTTTTCTAGAATTTCAAAATTGTTCCATGGAACTGTAGCAACCAGAGAGTCAACAGCTTCTGGCACACCAGCGGTTCGTCCGATGGTTTTGGATCGCCGCGAACCATTGTTGCTAGCATCGATTTTTGAAGCTAGGTTATTAGCAAACAGGTAGTCTTGACAACCATGATAATGACCGTCCATCCTGATAATCATATTCCGATTTGTATAGCCGCGGGCAAGCCTTAGAGCCAGTAAAGTCCCTTCAGTCCCGGAATTAACAAAACGGATCCTTTCTGCCGCAGGGATGGATTCGCAGATTCTTTTGGCAAGCTTTACTGTCGGCCAGTCATCAAAACCAGCATAATATCCTTTGTCAATGGCCTTATGAAGAGCAGACTGGACTTCATATCTGTCGTGCCCCAAGATAACTGCTCCATGGCACATGAAAAAGTCGATGAACTCTTTCCCAGTACAATCAGTAAATCTAGGTCCCTTAGCTTTTGTAGCGTACATAGGAAGTCCTGTGAAGAAATTTGCTCTAAAACTAGATGACATCCCACCAGTGATGTAATTTGCGGCCTCTTCTTGAATTTCACTTAATGTTTTTATATTCATATTTTGAATTTTCTCATGTTGTATTAAATCTGTGAGAATGTTTTTTGTCTTAAAACATCAAACGATAGTTACTGGAAACTCCATGTTTACGGAACTATATTATACTTTGATTTTAAGGGGTTCTAATTAATATCAATCAAAAAATTTAATATCATCTGCGGTTTAAAATTTCTATAAATTAGCGCTCTCCAAGACTTTGGGATAATGTTTTTTTTCTAAGAGTATTTCAATGGTTCTGCATACTACGGCATTGAAAATTGCTACCGTAGATATGGTTGATACAGGCCCAAAGTGTTCTTTAAAGTCTTGATGGCTCATTGATGCATCCCCTAATGGTACATGAGAATCAATCACAATATCACAGAGTTCGAACAAGCGTTTGCCACTTGAATGACGAGATTCAACACTAGAACTGTGTTGAATCGATGTCAATGCAACGGTTGTACAGCGCATAGATTTCGCGACCAGAGCTAATTCAATACCATAAGCGTTTCTGCCGGAATTAGACACTATCACTAAACAGTCCTTTTGATTTGGTTGGTATTCATTCAAAGTTGCTTCTGCAATACCAGAAATTCTTTCTAGATGTGTAGACATTTCGGCATTTTCAGTAATCAGAAGTGATTTAAGCCAGATCGGTTTAATAGAAACCAACCCTCCCGCACGGTAATAAGCCTCCTGTGCAACGAGAGACGAGTGCCCACTACCACTAACAAAGATTCTTCCATTTTGTTTGATGACCTCTGAGAAAAGATTGGCTGTTTTCTCCATTAAGTCAGACTCATTTTCTATAATCTGTTCCAGAAGGGAACCAATATTCTTGAAATAAGCCTTGTCATATCTAGTCATTTCTTATCCTCATCTAAAATATTAAAGTTGATGGATCATTAACAAACCGTCTTGTGACGGGGTAATTTCAAGTTTTTTATATCCAATTCTTTCGTAAAAGGATTGTGCATTGATATTGTTGATTCCAACTTCAAGAAAAACTCCTTTGATACCAAATTCCTTCAATTTTTTATGCAGGGTCTCAATCATTCGCCTCCCGTTACCTTTTTTTCTGGCACGAGGAAGCAGATCAATGTGCAAGTGTGCTGGAAAATCATTTAGGCTTTCAGGAAGTGAAATATTAGGATGATGTATTAATGCTATAATTTTTTGATCTAGATTCCAATTTTCTGCATCACCTTCCGGCATAGGGAAGTGATTTTGGTATTTGGGTAGCCATTTTTCTGTCACTGTTTCGAAAAAAAGTTTTGTGTTTTTTGTTCCAAGAACATAACCACAGACTCCAAGTTTGTCTTCCAGAACAAATGCTAGTTCTTGTTCAAAAACGACGTATGGGCCTACATAGTATATCCCCAATGCCTCATGGATATTATATAAATGACGGGCATCCTCACCATTGTTCCCTGTACAGATACAGATTTCATAAAGATCATCGATGTCACTGATATTGGCCTGGCGAATAAGGTATTCATTTTGATTCATCGCAAATTCTGAAGTAGATTGTGGAATTCACTCATTGTTTTTATCAGTTGCCGGATCAATTAGTTTCTGAATTAAATAAATCATAAACATTTTTGCCATTTTTTAGATTGTGGAAAATGCCTATTCAAAAAAAAGTAATACACAGATGATGGCACCCATAGGTTCCATTAACGTATTTCCACCTTTATTGAATCTATTAAAATTAGATTCTAAACTAACCTTTTAAAGACCCTAATGTTAGACCTTTGACGATATGTTTTTGTGCAACTATCACAAAAAATATCATTGGAATTAATGCTAATATTGAGCTGGCAGTCATACCGCCCCAGTCTTTAGATGCGTATCCTCTATATTGTGCAACTCCTAGCGTAATCGGATGAGCTTCCATAAATGTTAACCCGATAGCAATGGCTAGTTCATTCCACATCCATATCCCATTCAGTATTGCTGTGGCAACTATACCAGGAAGAATAAGTGGGATATAAATTTTGTATATCATCTGAAATGGTGAACACCCATCAATGAGTGCTGCATCATCTATTTCTTTTGGTATTTCTTCAAGGAAACTTCTTAGCATCCAAATCGAAAAAGGTAGAGCATGGACTTGATACATCAATGCAAGACCAAAATGAGTGTCATACAATCCCATAGTCTGGTAAATTGAATACATTGGGAGCACAAATAAAAATTCAGGTAACATGTATGCTAATAACAACCACTGCATAAAAGTCTTTTTAAACCGAATTTGATACCTTTTTAGTGCATATGCGGCAAAAATTGCGATTACTATTGATAATGTAATTCCAAAAGCTGTAATTAACAAAGAATTAAAAAACGTTTCTCTAAAAAATTCATTATTTATAGTTTTTACATAATTATCAATTATAGGTTCAAATGAAAATTTTGGAGGCCTTGTAAAACTATCTTTTTTTGACTTAATTGAAATAAAAAAAATCCATATGATGGGTAAAGTAGTAAAAATAATAGCTATGAAACTAACTAAGTAAGCCGGGAAAAAATATCTGAAAGTATAAGATTTAATCATTATTCCTTTTTTCAATTAATGAATAAATCAAAGTAAGACTAATAACGACACTTGAAAACAAAATCATTACAGTCATAGATTTACTCATTTGCAAAAATCCAAAAGCTAAGCGGTAAGAATATGTTTGGACGACTTCTGTTGAGATACCTGGTCCACCTCCTGTAATCCCCCAAACCAGATCAAATATTTTTAATGTATCAATTGATCTAAATATTATAACTAACAACACCAATGATTTGATCATTGGTAGTCTGATATATCTAGTGATTTGCCATTCTGTTGCGCCTTCAATTCTGGCTGACTCGATAGGCTCTTGAGGAATACTTTGCAAACCAGCAAGGATAATAATAAATACAAAAGCTGTTTGCCACCATACATCTACTCCAATCAACGTAGGCATGGCCGCATCCGATGAACCAAAAAAACTAGATTTTAATCCTATTTTTTTTAGATAAAATGGTACTACACCAAAAAGATTGTTGAAAATCACCTTTGACATCATGGAGACGATTATTCCAGATGCCATTAAAGGGATAAGAAGTATTGTCCTAATTATAGTAGATCCAATCTTGATGCGATCTATATATAAAGCTAAAATGATTCCCAATGAAACTTCAAAAAAACATGCTAATGAGGCAAAAAGAAAAGTATTTCTGATTACGATCCAAAACTCTTTATCAGTCAAAAGAAATATATAGTTTTGTAAACCTATATAATCTTTTTGTTCACCCCAATTCCAATTATAAAAGCTATATATAAAAGAGTATAATAGAGGATATATTGATGTAAAGATTAGTAAAATTATGGTAGGAATTAAAAAATAATAACCGACTTTATTTTTCATAAAAAAAGGAGGGGATTTGGCCCCTCCCATTATATTAAAAAAGTTTAAATTTATTGTGAATGATATTTGTTAAAGGTATCGTTAGCTTTTTTACCAGATTTATCTGAATTCATGCCGTCATGAATTCGATGTATGGTATCCACGATTTCCAATGCATACTGACTCCATCCTTTTTTCATTACAACAGAGCTTCTAGTCGTTTGCATGGATTCAAGCGTTGCTTCTACATAATCAGGGTTTAACTTATCTGTGTAAGTTGGATTTTCCCAAGTTGAAAGTCTAGCTGCGCCACCATGAAAGGTCCCAATTTTGGGTTCATTTATCTTGTTTGTCATGTATTGAATGAAGTACCATGCAGCATCTTTCTCTTTTGCATTTGCAGGCATACCTAGACCCCACTGCCAGTGCGCTGTGTAAGATCTACCACCCTTGACTTGAGGAGGAAGAACAGCGTAACCAGTATTACCATTAGATGGTGAATCAGCCTCTTCAAACCAAGGTCCAAATAATGATGCATCTACAAAAAATGCAGCAAGGCCTTGTTGAAAAGCAGTACCAGCCTCATCCCAGTCGTATGCTTTTACATCATCAGGTCCAGCACTCATTAAACCTGCATACTGACTTAATCCTTTTAATATGGCTGGGTGATCCATTTGGGGACTGTTCCAATTCCCGTCAAACCAAATATTATGTGGATAATTTACATCCCGACTACCCCAGGCATTGTATACTACACCAGTTATAGTATCAATTGCAGTATCAGTTCGTTTACCACGAACTACCATACCCATCACATCTCCATTTGATGAATTTTTTACTTTTTTGGCTGCTGAAATTAAATCGTCAAAAGTTTCCGGAACTTTACCATCAAGATATTTTTTAATATGTTTTTGGTTATAAAATAAAATATAGGATTCAAAAGATACAGGAATGCAATAGTGCTTTGAGCCAGGTCCACCAGGAAATCTTGTAGACTGTAGAAAACCATCCGGGAAATCACCAAGATCGTAACGAGAACTGGTTTTCTTGGAATTTTGAATATATCCATCAAGAGGTTCCAACAAATTAGCTAGATACTGGTTGAATGCAGTGGAATCCATAGGACAAAAATGTACATCTGCAACACCCTTACCCGCTCTTAAGGCCACTTCCATTTTGTCAAAATATACGTCTTCCGTTAATGCATTTACTCTAACTTTAATTCCAGTGTCTCTCTCAAACTGAGGGAGGACTTTTCTAATTCCTTTTAAAACAGGATGTTCACTCATGAGGAAAGTTATTGTTTTTCCTGAATGAGCTTTCCAGTCCATTGCAGATACATTCCCAAATGCCGTACACATTAGACATATTGTTATAATTGATGCTATTGTTTTCATATTAAACTCTTTGGTTAATTAACAAATTGTTAAACCCTCAACACGAAGACTTAACTGTTAAAATGGGCCAAGATTAGTCCATTCCAAGCCGAAGATTACTATCCAAAACGTTTTGGGTAGTTATTGTATGAAACTACAAAGTTAATAATCTATTTAAAGAATGTCAAGGAAAAAACACTTTGGGCATGGACGCACTAAGCAAACTTTAGGTGTCTATAAGCCGTATTATTGACTAAAATCAAGGAGCATTCAATAACTATGGTCTTTGTATAGTTGCCTGATATTATGAAGTTAATATTAAATACATACTTAATGATAATTTTTGAACATGGCTTAAAGCCGACTAATAATTATCTGTTCGTAGCTTCAAGTTCAGCCTACTAACAATCGTTGAGTTATGTGTTCGCGCAATCAGAATCTTTAACGATTTTGTAAGAAAGTACGGTATCAGTATGAAATAAAGGAAGTTGTTCTAAAAAGCAAAAGTAAGCATTATTTACTTTTATATAATTATTTTAAACATCAGGCCATTCATCTTGAAAATATTGACTGTACAGTAATTAAATATTATTATTCGGACATGTCAAATTCACTTAAAACTAAATCAACAAAAAAAGTTGATAATCGCAAATGTTCTTTACTTGGTGATACTGATGTCGCCATCATCGGTGGAGGTGTGGTCGGTTGTGCGGTTGCTCGTCGATTATCATTAGCAGGTATTTCAGTAGGTTTGCTTGAAAAGGCTTCGGACATTCTGGACGGAGCGAGCAAGGGTAACAGCGCTATTTTGCACACAGGTTTTGATGCTCCGGAAGGTTCACTGGAATTGGAGTGTGTTCGAAACGGTTACAGAGAATACCTTAAAATCCGGAAAAGCCTCAATTTACCGCTTCTCAAAACCGGGGCCTTGATTGCCGCATGGACTCCAGATGAAGAAGAACGACTCCCCGAGATTCTTGAGAAAGCGCGTAACAACGGGATTGAAGATTTGCGGCTACTTAGCAGCCCAGAAATTCTTGTTATGGAACCGGAGATGTCAGAAAAAATTCGGGCAGCAATTGCTGTCCCCAATGAATTTGTAATAGATCCATGGTCAGCTCCTTTAGCATATTTGACACAAGCCGTTGCAAACGGCGGGCAGGTATTTTTTAGTACAGAAGTTAAGGGAGGAGAATTTTTTGGGGATCATTGGATGCTTCAAACTAACTGCGGATCTATCAAAGCCAAACATGTCATTAATTGCGCCGGACTTTTTGGTGATCTTGTAGATGCAGTTGTTTTAGGGCAAAGCGAATTTACTATCAAGCCGCGAAAAGGCCAGTTTGTAGTTTTTGACAAGTCTGCGGGTTCCTTGGTTAGATCAATAGTTTTTCCTGTCCCGACAGAACGCACTAAAGGCATTGTTATTTTTCCAACAATTTTTGGCAATCTCGCCGTTGGACCAACTGCAGAGGATCAGGAAAGCCGAAAAGATGCATCAGTTGACAAAGAAGTTTTGCAGCACCTCCATGCACAAGCCGTCAGCATAGTGCCTGCCCTTGCCAACATTCCTGTCACAGCCACATACGCAGGAATTAGGCCTGCCACTGAAAAAAAAGAATATTGCATTGTCGAAGATACAAAACGGAACTGGATCACCATAGGAGGCATCCGTTCTACAGGTTTGACTGCAGCACTCGGCCTAGCTCAGTACGTCCACAAACTACTTGAAAAGCAAGGGGCTAAGTTTAAAAATCTGCACAGACCTGTTGTGCCGATCGTTCCTAATATAGCAGAACATCTCCCACGAGACTGGCAATCTTTCGGATACGGCGAAATCGTCTGCCATTGCGAAATGGTCACGCAACGTGAAATTTGTGAAGCACTCACAAGTCAGGTCCCAGCCGGAAATTTTGGGGGATTAAAACGCAGAACACGAGCGGGCATGGGGCGCTGTCAAGGGTTTTATTGTTTGGCCCGCCTGGCCGAATTGACCGAAGGAAGATTCCCCGAATCTCTTAACATTGGAGCTTCCAATGGATGAAAAACTTGAGAAAGAAAAATTCGATGTTGCTGTAATTGGTGCTGGCCCGTCCGGGCTTTCGGCTGCAATTACCTTGAAAAAAACAGGAATTCAAAGGGTAGTAATTTTAGAGCGTGAGGCGGTTGCCGGGGGGATCCCGAGACATTGTGGGCATCCGCCGTTTGGTATTCGCGAATTCAAGAGAGTCTTGACCGGTCCTAAATATGCAAAAAAATTGGTTGAAGAGGCACAAAATGTCGGAGTGATAATTAAGTTGAAAACTACGGTTACTATGTTGGGCGTGGGGGGGGAACTAACTCTCACCTCGCCAGAAGGGGGGGAGAAATTGTCAGCCAAACGTGTTTTGCTGGCTACCGGAATTCGTGAGACTCCCTGCTCAACCAGAATGGTTTCAGGTAGTAGGCCTTTGGGGATTATTACAACTGGCGCGCTTCAATCAATGGTATATCTAAAAAACCGGATTCCCTTTCGCCGCCCGATTATAGTTGGAACTGAAATTGTCAGCTATTCTGCACTGCTCACTTGCCACAAAGCAGGTATCCAACCAGTTTCAATTTTAGAAGAAAGGCCTCGGCCGATTGTAAGATGGCCTATTTATAAGCTTGGCAGTTGGTTGGGAGTCCCTTTATTATTGCAAACGAACCTCGTCAAGATTCTCGGCAAGGAAAGGGTAGAGGCTGCTGAAGTCTCAGATGGAAGTAGTCAGACTCGTAAAATTGTTTGTGATGGTGTTTTGTTCACGGGGCAGTACACACCAGAGTCCAGCTTGGCACGGATCAGCCACCTTGAGTTCGATCCAAAAACCAATAGTCCGGAAGTTGATGAGTTTGGACGTTGTTCGGATCCAGCTTATTATGCGTCCGGAAATATGGTACAACCACCACGTGAAGAGGCTAAAGTCCCCATTTATTATACTGCCGAAAATCTACCTAATCCAGTCGATAATGCGGGACAATGTTGGGGCCAAGGCCGAACAACTGCAATAAATATCGTCAAAGATCTAGCAGGGAAACTGCCGTCTATTTCCGTTCAATCACGAGGTTTAAATGAAACTCGGAGCCATTGATCAAGGAACCACAAGTTCACGCGCATTAATGTTGTCTGATGGCAAAGCTGAGCTCTCCGCCACGTTCACACATAAGCAATCTTATCCCACTTCCGGTTGGGTGGAACACGACCCACGAGAATTACTGAAAAATATACAGGCTTGCAGCGAAGCGTTGGAAAGCGCAGACGCGCTCGGCCTTGACAATCAAGGTGAAAGTTGTCTGGCTTGGGACAGAAAGACGGGTCAACCGATTAGCCCGGTCATCGTCTGGCAGGACAATAGAACCGCAAACGTAACGAATAAATTAAAAAAGCACGGTCATGAAGAGCGCGTGAAAGCCTTGTCTGGACTGCCCTTGGATCCGTATTTTTCAGCCTCAAAGTTGGCGTGGATATTAGAAAATGTTCCTGAAGCAAAAGAATTATTGCGTGAGAAAAGGTTGGCACTCGGTACGACCGATGCTTTTTTTTTGCAGAATCTGGTTGGTCGATTTGTTACTGATGTGACAACCGCATCACGCACTTCATTAATGAATCTTCAAACAATGGAATGGGATGATGAACTGTGTAATTTGTTCGGAGTCCCATTAGACACATTACCAGAAATATTGGCAACTCAAGATGAATTTGGTGAGTTGAAAGTGAAAGGTAGGAAGATTCCTCTTAGAGCTAGTGTTGTTGATCAGCAGGCTTCACTATACGGGCATGGTTGTCGAAATGTTGGTGATGCGAAAATCACACTTGGTACCGGAGCATTTGCTCTGGTCATTAACGGAGATTCTCCTGAAATGAATGATCCACATGGATTGTTACCGACAGTGGCCTGGCGTTTAGGAAGTGAAGCACCTATTTATGCATTGGACGGCGGTGTTTACAATGCAGCTTCTGCGGTGAATTGGGCGCGTGGGTTGGGACTATTTTCCGAGTATAAAGAGATCAATACTTTTGAAACGCCTACAGCAATAGATCGAGGTTTGATTTTCGTTCCAGCACTATCCGGCTTGGCTTGTCCCCATTGGCAGCGTGATTCGAGGGCCTGTTTTGAAGGAATGTCGCTGGATACTGGTCCTTTGGATTTGGTTCAGGCTGTTTTGGAAGGTGTTGCTTTGCGCATTGCTGAAGTTATATTTGCCATGGACAAAAGAGTATCCATTGGAGAAGAAATTACCATTGATGGAGGTTTATCTAATAATCCCTACATTTGTCAGTTTATGTCTGAAGTTTTGGGACGCACCATCCGAGTTACGAACCAACCAGAATTAACAGCTATCGGTTGTGCACAACTTGCTGGGGCAGGATTGGATGAAGTTTTAGTTACTGAAAAAAAAGGTAGGGCTTACTCACCAAAAGGGAATTTGCGTCCGGACTGGATGGAAAAATTTTCTTCTTTAGTCAAACGTATATCTCGACCAAGTTGATATCAAACATATTCTACTCGAAGAAAAGGGACTCACGCGAAACACTGAATTTGCTTGCAGGGCCGGTTTAAATTCTGCTAAAGTGAGCAAGCAATTCTACTCAACATTCTTCATTAAGATTATTTTTCATGCGCCCTTCTACTTTTCTTGATCACAGTTCATATCGTGATTCTTACATCCTTGATATACTCAATAATGTAAACAGTATCGCAATGGTTGGTGCGAGTGCGACGTGGAACCGTCCCAGCAATTTTGCGATGAAATATTTGCTGCAGAAAGGATTCAAGGTGATTCCGGTTAATCCTGGCGCAGTTGGTAAAGAAATATGTGGAGAAAAAGTTTTCCCGGATCTGGCTTCAATACCAGGATCTGTTGATATGGTGGATATGTTTCGTCCTGCACATGAAGCCCCTCAACTGGTTGAAGAGGCAATCAGGATTGGAGCGAAAGTATTTTGGATGCAATTGGAAATAGTTAACAATGATGCAGCGCAACTTGCCGAAAAATCCGGTTTGCAGGTTGTGATGGACCGTTGTCCCAAAATAGAATATGCCCGCCTTTTTGGAGAACTTGGTTGGAGTGGAATTAACACGGGTGTTATAAGCAATCGCAGGCGGAGGCTTAAATGAAAAAACAGCAATCACAATATGGATTTAATACTCTCGCTGTTCATGCCGGAACTGCCCCTGATCCGACAACAGGTGCGAGATCATTTCCAATTTTTCAGACATCCTCATATGTATTTGATGATGCGGACCATGCGGCTTCGCTCTTCAACCTGCAGGCACCAGGATTTATTTATTCACGTTTAACCAATCCCACTGTATCAGCTTTGGAAGAAAAACTGGCCACGCTTGAAGGAGGACGAGGCGGGACTGTGACTTCTTCTGGACACGCTGCGGAAACGCTGGCACTTTTTCCGTTGATGGCTCCGGGAATGGAGGTGATTGTGGCTGACAAGCTTTACGGTGGTACGATCAATTTGATGGGAAAAAGTTACCGTAAATTTGGCTGGAACGCGGTCTTTGTGGATACAGATAATCCGGAAGGTTTCCGCAGGGCAGTCACTGAAAAAACACGGGCAATATTTATAGAAAATCTTGCCAATCCTGGCGGTGTTGTTGCTGATCTGGAAGCAATAGCTAAAGTGGCAAACGAAGCTGGTGTCCCGATGGTTGTTGACAACACGATGGCAACACCGTTTTTGAGTCAACCATTTGAATGGGGTGCTGATATAGTGGTGCATTCAACGACAAAATTTCTGTCCGGACAGGGAAATGCTCTTGGAGGAGTTGTGATAGATTCAGGTAAATTCCCGTGGCTGGGAAATTCCAAATACCCAAGTTTGAGCGAACCATCTCCGGAATATAACGGGCTCACTTTTGCGGAAACTTTTGGTGACCTTGCTTATACTATGTACAGTCATGCCATCAGTCTGCGTGATTTGGGATGTTCACAATCTCCCATGAATGCCTGGATAACTCTCAATGGTATCGAAACTCTACCTTTGCGAATTGAACGGCACTGCTCAAATGCTTTGGCAGTTGCACAATTTCTTGAAAAGCATCCAAGCGTAGAATGGGTTTCTCACGCAGGACTTGAGTCCAGTCCTTATTATGAACTTGGAAAAAAGTATTTACCGGACGGCACGGGTTCAGTTTTTACTTTTGGTGTAAAAGGTGGCTATGAAAGCGGTTTAAAAATGCTGGAGACGGTCGAACTATTCAGTCATGTCGCCAATATTGGTGATACACACTCCCTGATTCTGCATCCTGCTTCGACTACTCACCGTCAACTCTCTGAGGAACAACTGAACACAGCCGGTGCAGGTCCTGAAGTGATCCGTCTTTCGATTGGAATTGAATGTGCGGAGGATCTCATTGCTGATCTGGATCAGGCTTTAAAGAGGCTTTAACATCAATTCAGAGAAACAGAGGTACAGTGATTCAGTTTTGGCTTAGCTTACAAAAGACTTTACGACTCAGGCAGGCCACAAGTAATATAGGTAGCCGAAATAAATAGCGAGAAACAGAAAGCCCTCCTTCCTGTCAAGAATACGGCCAGTCCAAACTGTAGGAAGCAGCAGAATAGTAACAGCAAGCATCACATAAAGGTCAGAGGAATTAATTCCTATAGCATCCAGTGGCGCAACTAGTCCGGCAAGTCCAAGTACAAACATGATGTTGAACAGATTTGAACCTACCGCATTGCCTATCGCAAGGTCGGCACTCTTCCGGTAAGCGGCCATCAGTGCTGTTGCCAATTCAGGAGTACCTGTGCCAATTGAGACAATGGTAAGGCCGATTAAGGCTTCGCTCAATCCCCAGAGTCTGGCAAGGTCTACCGCTCCTGTTACCAGAAAATTTGAGCCAAAACCTAAGGTTATAATTCCCACGATGAGTAAAGCAATGTCACGCCAAAAATTATTTCCTGGATCTTCCGGTACCTCCATACCTTTTATTTTGTTCTCTTCCGGAGTTGTTTTCTTTACAGTCAAAATATTGCCGACTATATAACCCACAATACATAACAGTAAAAATGCTCCTTCCATACGGGATATGTGAAAATCCTCTAGAAGAACAACCAGCATAAAAGTTGCTCCTGACAAAAGCGGAACGTCGGCTTTTACCAGGTGTGAGTCAACTTTCAATGGGGTGATCAAGGCTGAGAGGCCGAGAATCAGAGCTATGTTAAGAATATTAGAACCAACTACGTTTCCAATCGCAATTCCTCCCTGATGTCCGATTGCCGCCTGTACACTGACGAGTGCTTCCGGAACACTTGTACCAAGTGCCACAACAGTCAGTCCGACGATCAACGGACTCAAACCCAAGTTCAATGCCAGAGTCATTGCACCCTTTACCAACCAGTCCGCTCCAAAATAAAGCAGAACCAGTCCTCCAATTATATAAAGAGTAATTAACAACAATTCAGGCATAACTTATTTGTATAATGAGTTTGATTATGAATTCACGGATTTAATTTAATGAATGATCTTCTTCAAGTCGTTTTCCCATGCTGAGTGCTTGGTCATCCGTAAATCCCAGCTTCTGGTAGAAAGCCATTACTCTAGCGTTCCCTGAGCGAATCTGCAAATTGATTTTGGGGCATCCTCTTTTTCTTAATTCGGATTCGACGTTTTCCATCACTTGCTGTGCGTAACCCTGACCCTGAAAATCAGGATGTACCGCTAAATAATTTATCCAACCTCTATGACCGTCATATCCACCCATCACAGTGGCGATTAAAAGGCTGTCCAGCATACCGACCAAAAAAAGTTCGGGTTGAACTTTCAACTTTCGGGCAATATCTTTATAAGGGTTGTTCCACGGAACAGTTAGTTCGCAGAGTTGCCAGAGTGAAACTACGGAAGCCTCGTCCTCTGTTTGAAAAGGTCGGATGAAGAGAGGGGTTTCAGACATCAGTCATTACGGATGAAAGTAGCGTTTCTGGACGAAAGCAGGTAAACAGGATATTTGATGCTTTCTAAAACATAAGCGGAAATTCCCTGATCTGAAGTCCACCAATTTGATTCATTGAAAATATCATTTTGTGCTGCAGACATTTCCAGTTGTATCTCTGATCCGGAAAATACTGTCTGAAAAGCATGATATGCTCTCCGTGTATGAAATGCATCCGTAACTAAAATTAGCCTCTTAAAACCTTCCATTTCACTAAATTTTCTGAGATCGTAAGCTTCGTCAAATGTAGACGTTGCTCCACCTTTGATTGAAGGAACTGTGATGATCGGTACACTCAGTTTTAGTTCATCAACCATTGCTTGTGCAATTTCCTCATTTGTTGAAAAAAGATGTGCAAAGCGTACGTTCATCTTTTTTTCGTCTGTCAACAGCATCTGTGGTGCATAATTTTCAGTGAAAAGTTTTAAAGCATGCGGAATTCTAGTAGCTTTCCCACCAGAAAGTACAACAATCGCATCTGCACCGGAACTGGCATTATTGACAGTATAAAATTCCGCATAGCTGGACAGGATGGGCTGATACTGAAAAATTGCGGTTGCCACAAGTCCTATTACGAAGATTAAAACAATTAGCCATTTTTTCATTTTGGATTTCTTTCAGCAAGAAGGGATATTGATCTGTTCGGCAATGATTTTTCGTGAGAGGCAACTTCTCAATTATTTACTTCAATAATTCCGGATTCTGTTAAAATCCCATTCATCGGCACATCGTGTTTATCAGTCGGAACTTTTACAAGAACTTGAAAATCGAAGGCTAATGCTAAACGGAAAGCACCGGTCTGCTCTAAGAATCTGTCGTAATATCCTTTACCGTAACCGAGTCTTCCTCCCAGATGGTCAAAAGCAACTCCTGGAATTATGACAAGATCAAAACTTTCCGGATTCATTGCAATTCTTACTTCAGGAGAAGGTTCTAAAACACCTAAAGCTCCGGGAGATAAATCCTTAAAAGTATTAAGTTGTGAATGAAATAGTTCAAACGTGTTCGGAACTACACAAGGCACAGCTACAGTTTTTCCTGATTCCCAGGCGGACTCAATAATTGGACTGGTGTTAGGCTCGTCTGTTTTGGAGATGAAAATATGGATTGTTTCTGCCTGCCTGAAAACATCCCAACTTTGCAGGAACTTCAACATCCGTTGCTCTGCCAGAGTTTTCTTTGTCGCAGAAAATGCTTGTCGTTGCAACAGGGCTGTTTGGCGGGTTTCCTTTTTGTCTAAAAGCAACTGCTCAGACATACTCAATAACAGCGGACTGCATCACCATTCAGAATGGCGTTTCTAAAATTTGAAGGGACTACTCCCCACGAAAAATCTTCCTGTACACGAAATAATCTTACCTGGCCTATTCTATCAAATTCAATGCTGGTGATCGATTTTCCGTTTGTACCTTTTTGTTCTTTTTTAACCCTGCGGAAAATTTTGCAAACCTGATCTTCTGCGATTCGGTTACGCCTTCCCAAATTTACTCTGACATAGAGACGATCTGCACGTGATTCGACAATAAAACCTCCGAGCGGGAAACGTCCCCGAACTAGACTTCCTATCTCTTCCCAGAGATCACTGGATTCAGAAAAAACATAAGTGAATTCATGATTCATTTCATTCTTTACCGGATTCTCAACACGGTAAATCCTGTAGCTGATATAGGTACTCCATTCTGTTGATGAAACTTTTTTAGGACTGACCTGCACACTCATCAAAACAATGTATCGTACACGCAGCCATTTTCCTAATTCGATGGTCTGTTGGATTAACTCGTCATCAATTCTACGTAATTTGTTTTTCTCAAGTGATGTCCTCAGCGGCGTAAACTGACTGCTGTTCAATGCCCTCACAACCCTGACGTCGTCAATGATTTTAAGATCCCCGTGTTCCTCCAGTACAGACTGTACAAAACTTACACTGAGCGCTTTATGATAGCGTGAAAGGTTTTCAGAAAATTGTACAGGGACAAATGCGACGGATGACTTTGAAGTCCGGAGTTCTAGAGGAGTCGGTTTGATTGGAGCCTCCAGGCCTGAATCCAGAGGGGCATTCATGAGAGGGATGGGCTTTGGTCCGCATCCGTTGACAAAAAGCAGGAAGACAAAGCCAAGCCCAAAAAACAAAAATTTACTGCGGTTAAAGTTGAACAGCCGTAACGACAAAAAACCTCTCAGTAGCGGTAATGATTGGGCTTATAAGGCCCTTCAATTGGAATGTCCAAATATTTTGCCTGTTTTTCACTCAGTTGGGTTAACTTCACCCCTAATTTTCCTAAGTGGAAGCGGGCAACTTTTTCATCAAGAATTTTAGGAAGGACATAGACCTTGTTTTCATAAGTATCACCTTTTTCCCAGAGGTCGATTTGTGCCATCACCTGGTTGGTGAAACTGTTTGACATCACAAAAGCAGGATGTCCTGTAGCACAACCAAGATTAACCAAACGTCCTTCTGCAAGCAAAATCATTCGTTTACCATCAGGCCAGACATACTGATCAACCTGCGGTTTGACTACAATCTTTTTTAGTGAAGAATCATTGTTCAAGGAAGCAACCTGAATTTCTGTATCAAAATGTCCTATGTTACACACAATAGCCTGATCTTTCATGGCATCCATATGCTCACGGCAAATGATGTCGGAACAGCCTGTTGTAGTAACAAAGATGTCTCCAATTGAGGCAGCATCTTCCATAGTAACAATTTCATAACCTTCCATTGCAGCTTGTAATGCACAAATCGGGTCAATTTCGGTCACGAGTACTCGAGCACCTTGCCCCCGCAGTGATTGTGCGCTGCCTTTACCAACATCACCATAGCCTGCTACAACCGCAATTTTACCCGCAATCATCACATCTGTTGCGCGTTTGATGCCGTCAATAAGTGATTCACGGCAACCGTACAAATTGTCAAATTTACTTTTAGTAACAGAGTCATTTACATTGAATGCTGGTAACTTTAGTAATCCTTGACGTTCCATTTGCTCAAGTCGATGAACTCCGGTTGTTGTTTCTTCCGAAACACCTTTAAGTCCTGAGAGTAAATCCGGGCGTGTTTCATGAACGTAGCCGGTTAAATCACCGCCGTCATCGAGGAGGATATTAGGACCATTCCCTTCAGGCCATTCTAAGGTCTGCTTCAGACACCACCAGTATTCTTCTTCTGATTCACCCTTCCAGGCAAATACCGGTATTCCTGCTTCAGCCATGGCCGCGGCCGCTTCATCCTGTGTTGAAAAAATATTACACGAGGACCAGCGAACTTCTGCTCCAAGCTCAACCAGAGTTTCAATCAAAACAGCGGTTTCCACTGTCATGTGCAATGAGCCGGTTATTCGGGCACCAACCAGTGGTTTATTATTCTTGTATTCTTCTCTGAGCATCATCAGTCCAGGCATCTCATGTTCTGCCATGGTGATTCGTTTGCGACCCAATTCCGCCATTGTTACGTCTGCTACTTTGTAATCTTGTTTAGCTGTTGCCATCTGTTTGACTCCTTCTTGCATGTCGTGATATTCCCTTTTCATATTACCTTGTTTGTTTGGGGCATGGTTGAAATAAATTCGGCTGTCTTCAAAAGAACATTCTTTTTGACAGTCGAAAAATTATATTTGATCTGCAGGATAAAAGCAAGAGATATCATTATATGATCATGTGATGATGTAAGCCATAATAAAAAAAATATAATTGCAGCATGTTTTAGGTTAAAAAAGTAATTATTGAACTTATAATTCATTTGAGTAAATATTGTAAAAAAACTCAAATTCCTGAAATATATACTTTTATATGATAAAATATATAATTTATCAATATGATTGTAAATTCCTGTAATAATTATATTTATTTTCATTTAGTATATATAAATTCAAAAAAAAGCATATAAAATCAATTATTTTTTAAAAAAGTACTTGCAATGCCTTGTGATTTAACATATAACAAATCAGACAATTTCTAGAATAGTTTATTTTCTAGTACTACTGATCATTAAATAGCTAATATTTTTCACATGGATGTGTAAAAAATTTAGTGATCCTCTAATGGAAACACTTCAGCGTTTTTTTATGCAGAATGGATAATATGATTCATACTCTTAATAAAGTCACGCGTAGAAACCAGCACATATTTCCCAGAAAAATTAAAATACGGAGAGCCGCACTTGCTTCAAAAAGAGTTATAAAGCAAGATAGACCAGAAAAAAAACTGGATGAATCAAGGCTTAAAAGGTCTCATTTTGGATTACTTGCAATTTTTATTTTTGCTGTAAGCTTTTACCTGAGTTCCTTTCTACCGCTCTCTTCTTTAAGTACCCCTTCTCTCCCTCTAAAAACTCTGCATGACCTCAATTTATTAGCAGCAAATGTCAGTGAGTTGATGGTCGAAGGCAATGACAGTTCAGCAAGAATTGAGAAGCTGTTGACTCAAAAATATAAGGGAGTAACGCAGCTTGATTTTCGCACTCAGGAAATAATTAGCGCGAATGAAATTATAGTCCAGAAAGACAAGGCGGAATTCCTCAGTCAAATAGGCAATAAGGTTTCATTCCAGATACCAGTTGGTAGAGCTGGAACTCAAGGGATTTTGATTGTAACCCAGGATATTTCACCTTTTGCCAAAAAACCATTTTGGATACGTTTGTTAATCAGTGGAAGTGTAGCTCTGTTGATTGTTTCTTTATTGGTTTACAAACAAACCCGCCTCATTACGGATCAGGTTGATGTCCTGTGTCAACACTTCGTTAAATATAGACGTGAAAATGAAACAGGTGAATTGTATAGTCCGCAAACTTCTGATGCAAGTACATTAATCGGGCAGCGAATCGGAGTCCTTGAAGAACTTTGGACACGTTTCCAGTCAATGCAGGATGAGTTATCACAAAATGTGGAAGAACTGGAAGACTCAAAACAGCAACTGGAACAAACTGTGACTGACCTGCAACTGGCAAAAAAGAAGGAACATCGCCTAGTTGAGTTAGGAAACACAGTTGCGGAATTTGGACACGACATCCGCAACGCAAATGGCTCCATTTCAAGTTTTGCGACTTTGCTCATAAAAATACTGGACAAGGATAGAATACAGGCGATGGAGGTGGTTCAGGCTTTAACATACATCCGAAGGATAAAAAATTCTTCAAACAACGTTACAGGACTCACTACAGATATTTTGGATTTTGCTTCGGGCAGGGTGGAGATCCGTCCGGAAATATATCAATTGGATGAGTTTCAAGAGCAAATAGAATCTCAACTTGGCTTTATCGAGGATTTTCCTTTGCATTACCGTGTACCTGCGGGGCAGCCGGCCTTTTTGTTGCGGTTTGACGGACGAAAGATAATTCGTGTGATAGTCAATCTTATTAAGAATTCCTGGGAAAAATTCCAGGATTCTCCTGAAACGAAGGATGGAAAACCAGCTCAGATAGAAGTTCGTTTTATTCCACAAAGTATGCGTGAATTAAAAATACAGATTGTTGATAATGGAAGTCCAATTCCGGATTCGATGATTAATAATCTGTTTGAGTCTTTTCAAACAGAAGGCAAGGAAATGGGTACCGGTCTGGGACTGTCGATAGGCAAGCAACTAGTAGAAGCGCATGGAGGAAATATTCGTGGATGCAATCTGCTGGATAACCGCGGAGTTGTTTTTGAAATAATTCTTCCGGACTGTGTCATTCCTGCTCCGTCACGTACTGTTCAGAAACAGAATGATTCTTTCTCATTGAGTGCGTGAATTCCGCAGAACCGGCTATGATTCGTACCGAATCTGCAAGATCATCCCGCCTTTTACTTAAACAGGATTTACCCACTTTACAACTGTATCATCCTGAATGCAGGTATAGTTGAGGTTTGAGCAAGCATGCTGTTCTTCCAAAAGCATAAAATCCAAATCGTACATGAATGAACGTACTGCCTGATCAACGGATTCATCAAATTCTTTGGACTGAATTCGTTTCTGTAATTTTGTGTCAATGTTTTGATGGTACATTTTGCAATCCTTCCAAAAATGGTCTGTGAAAATTAGCGTGCACTTTTTGTGATCTCCATGATTGATGTGCAGGCTAAACTTGTACTTCTGGATTCGTTATCGGCAGACACATAAAAATCTTGAGTTAAAAACAGTTTAATTGTTAAAAGCCCGACATTAATCAACCTTCTCATTTTTGCCAATCTTGATAAAACATCCTCGATGGAATCAACTGTGAGGCAGGAGGAAATTTAGTATAGAATCCACTGCACCAGAAACTTGAGTTTCAGGCCTAAGATTGTCATAATTAATTGCGGATTTATACTGAAATTTATAAAGTAATGTAGATATACATGATGAAAATATTATGCCTCGGAGCAGCAATTCTAACGTGGCCGTTGATTCCTTTTGGGGCTTATGTGCGTCTGAAAAATGCAGGATTGTCCTGTCCTGACTGGCCGCTTTGCTACGGTCAGTTTATCCCTCCTGAAGGTTTTGAAATCGCACTGGAAACCGGTCACCGATTCGCTGCGGCTTTTTTAGGTGTTTTAATTATTGCCATCACTTTTGTGACGTTTTCGCAACCTGTATATTTCAAACAGCGAAAACTTGCGGTCACCAGCCTGCTTATAGTTTGTGTTCAGGGTATTTTAGGAGCACTTACAGTAACCATGTTCCTCTGGCCTCCGATTGTGACATTTCACCTGTTGGGCGGAAACATCCTGTTTGGCATTCTGGTTTATTTGACAACGCTCACTTTTAGTCAGAGCGATGTAAAATCAAAGTCTGTGGCAGGTCTTGCCGGAAATTCACTGAAAAATAAAGAACCTGTACAAAGGCAACTGGTTTGGATGCTGGTTGTGCTGTTAATAATGATTACTTCAGGAGGTTATAACAGCACGACTTCTTCAGGGACTCATTGTGAGGCTTTTCCGGGATGTCACGAGGGGAGTGCTGTCTCATTTGGTATGAGCGGAACTGAGATTTCGGCCTGGTCAGGAATTGAGGAACACGTTTTAGCAGCGGCCCCTGCAGAATTTCAGGGACGATTCCTGCCAGTCTTTGCAAATGAGTGGATTCACATGTTGCATCGTCTGATTGCCCTGAGCGGTGGATTGGCGCTGATACTGATGTCGTGGATCTGGCTAAGGAACAGGCAGGGTTATAAAGTGCTTGGAACTAGTATAGTTATGCTGATTCTCTTTCAAATATTTGTTGGGATTCTAAATGCTGTTTTCCGTGTACCTGCGCCAGTCTCAGCATTGCATACTGCAATTGCCGCGACATTGATAGGTTTCTTGTTTTACATCCTCGCAGATGTTCACCTTAAAAAGGAAAAATTATGACGATTCAATTTTCCAACAGGACTGTTATCAGTTCTATAGCAATACTCTCTGCTGGAATTTTACTATTTTTGTTTTGGTTAATTTACTTTCGACATCCTGTTCCAGGAGAAAGCCCTTTTGACCTGAGTTTTCTGCCTGCTGTTAACGCTTTGCTTAACTCTATGAGCGCCAGTTGTCTTATTTTGGGTTATCTGGCAATCAGGAAGGGTAACCGAACTCGTCACATAAAAATGATGCTTAGTGCCTTAACTTTTTCTTTGTTATTTTTAATCAGTTATCTCACTTATCATGCATTTCACGGAGACACGTCATTTCAGGTAGAAGGATGGATACGATCTTTGTATTTTTTTATTTTAATTTCACACATTTTACTTTCTGCAGTTGTCTTACCACTGGTGTTGATCACTGTTTATTTTGCAGCAACGGGTAATTTTAACCGGCATCCTAAAATTGCCAGAGTGACATTACCTCTCTGGTTGTATGTTTCTGTTACAGGAGTATTGGTATACCTGATGCTCTATCACTTATGAAATGCCACCGCTGATGAGAGAAAGCATAGCGAGAGACAGGAGATATAGTAGGGAATAGAATGAGGAGTTAAATAAACAATGACTCAGTTATCACATTGAGTTTTGAGCAGCCTCCTTATATGCATACTGAAATGCAGGGCTGGCTGAGAATTGTTTTAAAGGAGTCCAGTTTTCGCTGACGATTTTCAGACCGTCTTGTTCTTTGACAAGAAAGAGGTGCTTGAAGCCGACATCGTTGAGAGTAGAAGAAGTATAGGTTTGTACAAAACGAATATGGTAAATATTTTTGCTTTTCAGAACTGACAGATCATTGATAAGAATTCTTCGTCGTTCGTTTTGAGAATTTACATTAAGTTTGTGTTCACGCCACGTACTGGCATTCCACTTTTCTGTGAGGAAATTATCTGAATAATATGAAAGGTAATTTTCAGCAACATCCTCTTCCCAGGCCCGCCGCCATGACTCAATAGTTCCTAATAAAATTTGTTGTTCTCGGTCAATTTCTTCACTAGGAGAAAAGGTCACTTTCTCTTCAATAATCACCGGAGTGTCTCCCAATTCAACTGAACGTGTCAGTTCAAGAAAGTTATTGTTGCTGACCGAAACACAACCGCGTGTAGGGATGGGGTTCCCCTTTATAGTTCCGTGAATCCAGATACCGTTACCATCTTTACGTTCAACAACTTGGTCATAATAATTTGGGTAACTTACTTCAAAAGCGCCTGTTCCGTATACGTTGGCCTCATTACCGTAATACTGAGCGAGTTCCCATCCTGCCCATGCTTGATTCAGCCAGTATATTCCGATAGGTGTCTTAAAATCTCCTTCACGGAATTTATCACCTTCTACTTTTCCGGTTGTACAAGGGAAAACCTGGTCCATTTTCCATGATTCCTGAAATTTGTACACCATCAGACGGCAGGCTGACTTGTCAACAACTACAACTGTGGAACCGTGATAATCATTAAAAATAAGTCCGGACGGACGCAGTTCTCCGGCGTGAAGAGTAAAAATACTTAAAAATAGAACAGCTAGAAAAATGAGTAATTTCCCGGAACTGCTGAGAACATTCATGTGAATATAAGTTTAGAAAAATTATGCTGCTTTTTGGTGTTGTCGATAAAGCCAGATGCCGATTGAAGCAAGCATTATAAGCGGAAGCAGAGTAAGGAAAATTGTGGTTAGATAAAATGCTTCGAGGCTTTCCTCTTTTCCGGAAAAGCAAACCGCACATGCTTTCACAATTCCTGGGGCAAGACTAAAACATAATACAAGCAGGATTTGCAGAAATTGAGCCATATAATTTTTATAGATATTATTTTGAAGAGTCCGGTTTATGTTTGGGTCGCAGATTATCATTCCAAGTAAACAAGTACATAAAGCACCGGCCATACACAGACGACAAAATACCACAACAGTTGAGCAGGCAAAAGTTCTCTAGGAGTGAGCGGGTTAACCGGTGCTCCCAAACGCTTCCAGGCATATATCAAAAACGCCAGCGTTCCTACCACGTGTAATCCGTGCGCTCCAATAATTAAATAGAATAAACCGCCGTAAACGCTGGATGAGACAGTCAATCCGTATTTTATTAACTGCATCCACTCGTAGCCTTGAGATATTAAAAAGAATGTGCCCAACAGGATAGAATACCCAAGCAATTTACGTCCCTCTTTAAATTTATTTTTCTGCAGTAAGTTTCGCGAGTATACCATCAGCAAGCCGCTGATTATGAGTGACAAAGTGTTAAAGGCAGTAGTTTCGACAGGTAATCTCGGTTGTCCCCATGGAGGCCACTCATCCAGCCCGGCACGGATCACCAGATATGCACTGATTAGTGCTCCAAAAAACATCACTTCCGTGACAATAAAAAGAAGCATTCCAACAACACCGCTTGACACAGGAGGATTTACTCTCCTTGACGGACTCGACAGAGAAACCTCTGATGTAGCTAACAGGACTGACTGACCGGAAGTGTTTTTCACAGGCGTTGCTCAACACATGATTTATCTGCAATACAATCTATCCATTGATCTCCGTCTGTCATCATCAAATCTGGAGCAGTACCAAAAAAGAAAACACCAAGCAGGCAAATAGAAAGAATAAGTAAAAACCAGATGATTTTCTTCTCAAATTTGAGGTGCATAAAATAAGCTGCAACCAGATAGGATTTAACTATTGCAATTCCAAAGGCAGTGATAATGGTTAGGGTTGGGATTTCGAGCATTGGTCCAACGACACTAAGCGCCAATAAACCAAGTAGCCAATACCAAATTTTTACATAATTGGGATGTGCGTATGCATCACTCATAATTTGACCTGTAACAAAAAGGTTATTAATTTAGAAATTTGCGATATACAAAAGAGGAAATAAGAATATCCATACCAGATCAACAAAGTGCCAGTAAATACCAATCAGCTCAACTCGTTGATAGTTGTGCCCCTTACGGATATCAAATGAAATAAGTGCCATGATGACCATCCCGCCGATCACATGTAAAGCATGTAATCCAGTCATAGTGTAATAGAAGGACCAGAATAAATTTTCTGTAATGACATGGCCATGTATAATTTTTCCTGTATATTCATAGGTTTTGATACCTAAAAATATTACTCCCCCTCCAATCGTGTACCAAATATAACGGAAAGATTTTTCACGATCTCCTTTTTCAATTGCTGCATGTGCCAGAACAATGCTTAAACTAGATGTAAGAAGTACAAACGTGTTGATTGCACCTGCAGTAACGCTGGTTAGAGATGCATCCTCAAACCCTGGTGTACCGTTCAGTTTAAAGAGCACAAAGCAGGTTACTAAACCGCCAAAAATAAAAATTTCAGAAGCCAGCAGCCACCAAACCGCTAGACGACCAGAGGGAACTCCTGTGGCACTGCGGTGTGTTGCAATAGGACCATGCATCGACATTTTTAATCCTTTTTTTAAGTTAACATATGAACAGGAGCAACTTGGGATCCTGTAATATTATGGAGGTATCAGTTTTCTTCTGGCGGTTCATTTTGCGGCCAGTAATCCAATTCACGTCCAGGTACGCTGTATTCATAGGCCCCGCGGTAGACTGTAGGAAGAGTCTTGAAATTACCGTGAGGCGGAGGAGAAGGAATAGTCCACTCCAGTGTATTTGCATTCCAGGGATTATTTGGAGCCCTTTCTCCTTTAAACATACTTATGAAAAAATTATAAATGAAAACCAGTTGAAAGATCATCATCACGACTAGACTGACTGTGGCAAAAATCCGGATGTTCTGTAATTCCTGGGTTGCCAGGTCAGGAAAATGATCGTAGTTATAAATACGCCTGTGCTGGCCGGCTAAACCTAAGAAGAAAAGTGGCAGGAAAATACAGTTGAATGGGATGAAAGTCCCCCAAAAATGAATTTTACCAAGTGTCTCATTCATCATTCGGCCAAACATTTTTGGAAACCAGAAAGTGAGCGCGGCAAACATGCCGATTATCGTTATGGGGAAAAAAGTGTAATGGAAGTGTGCCAGTACAAAATATGAGTCATGAAAATATACGTCCATAGCACTTGCACCTAAATAAATCCCAGTAACCCCTCCAATCAAAAAAGCAGCCAAAAAACTTAAAGCCCAGAGCATCGGGGTCTTTAACTCAATCGAACCACCATAGAGTGTGGCAATGTAACTAAACATCATCTCTGCAAGCGGAATTGAAATCAGGACAGTAGTCACGGTGAAAACATTTGCCATCCGTGGATCTATCCCTGCTATAAATTGATGGTGCGCCCAAACCACGAAGGACAATCCTCCTGTCGCAAAAGCAGTGTAAAGTACCGTTCTGTATCCGAACAATTTTTTCCTAGAGAAGACTGTGATAATATCTGCTACGATTCCCAAGGTTGGAAGCAGTACTACATAGACCTCAGGGTGGCCAAAAAACCAGAACAGATGCTGCCAGAGCAGTGGATCGCCACCACCCGACGGTAGAAAAAATGAAGTGCCGAGTCTCTGGTCCATGAAAAGCATCACGGCGCCAGCTACTAGCGGTCCGACAGAAGCCATAAATAAAATAACTGCAACTACGATAAACCAGACGGCAATCGGAATGTCCAGCATTTTCATTCCTGGCGCACGTGCGTTCATTGTTGTTGTAATAAAATTGATTCCACCTAGTAGAAACGAAACAAACTCCAGTGCTACAGCCAGAATCCATAAAGACGCTCCCCAGTCAGTAAGGCTGTATTCTGCTACTGAAGAAAGTGGTGGATATGCTGTCCAGGCTCCACCAAAACCACCCCCTCTCACGAAGAAAGAGGCGATCAACACTAATGCACTGACTAAAAAAATCTGATAAGACAGGCGGTTCAATCTTGGAAAAACCATATCATCACATCCAATCATTAAAGGAATCAGATAGTTTCCGAAACCGGCGATCAGTACTGGCATTGCGACCCAGAAGATCATAATCGTTCCGTGATTGGTTACCAGCATGTTGTATTCTCCGGGGCCAACAAGGCCATAGAGAGGTACCAGTTCCCCCGGAAATGCGAGTTGCATCCGGAATGCATAGGCAAAATATCCACCGATAATCGCCATAATCATTCCGGTGAATATGTACTGCATCGCAATGATTTTATGATCAACAGGGAGTATGTATTTGTGTAAGAAATTTAATTCTTCATGATGTTCCGCTTGTGTATCCGTCTGGACCGCGGCAGCAGCTTGGCTCATTGTTTTTCTCTTTACTAAAAATAGTCTAAAATATACTGGCTAAAAGCGCAGCAAAGGAATCCTCATCGTCAACTTGAGAGGTATTAGATGGTAAATCGGTTTTAGTTCCCATACGTTTCTGGTAATGACTCTCATAGGTTCCGTTTTGTATCATAGCCATGGTGGTGTCATAGCTTTCTGCGGAATGGACTGTTACAGCCGCCCCCATGATTCCATGGCCATATCCACACATTTCTGCGCACTGCAGGTCAAAGGTGCCTGTTTTGGTAGGCTTAAACCAGCCACTGATTGTCCTACCGGGCACAGCATCCTGTCTCAAGCGAAAAGCCGGTACAGCAAAGTTATGAAGCACGTCCCGGGACTGAAGTTCAAAGTGGTAGGTTTCCCCAAGCTTCAAATGAAGGTCATTGACTGTTGACACATCATCCTGAGTGTCAAGTTCTCCATCCGGACCTGCATGAATGAAGGACCAGCTCCATTGCTGTCCTATTACGCGCACAAGATTATCTCTTGGAGGAAGAGTTTGTTTTATGTCTACCCAAACAAGTATGTTTACAGCTATTATGACCACGTCCATCGCAATCACCGCATAGTGAGGATAGTGAGTCCATTTCGTTTCGCTGTGTTTCTCTCCAGTAATGTATTTGGCCTTCACTCCATCTTTCCTGCGGAAGCGAATAATTAAATATACCAAAATGCCGAATGTCAAAATAAACCAGAATCCTATGATCAATGTAATCACAAGGAAAAGGTTGTCTATATCCCCAGCAAATGAGGATGCGCTTTGTACAAAATATTCAATCATCTTATTTTTTCACTGCAATATCGTTGCTCGCTTTTCAGCGATAAAGTAGAAAAGCTTTTATGAGGAAACAAATCAGGCATTAAAAGCAAAAATGTAAGCACCTGCCATAAACAGGACACATCCACCAAGGATGACATAAAATACTTTTGACGCCATTACATCAGAATCATTTTCTTCCATAGACCTCCAAAAAAATGACGGTTCAGATTAATAAAAAAATCGTTCAAGAATTAAAATGGTACTCAGAACGGGTAAATAAATAA
>Ga0208764_10000143_pt1 | contig 39565 bp, 39 predicted proteins | sample ETNtaG_18_FD_185762 | JGI IMG/M metagenome (GOLD analysis project Ga0208764, IMG submission 185762) | Marine microbial and viral communities from oxygen minimum zone, Eastern Pacific Ocean - ETNP201302SV91 (SPAdes) (version 2) | ecosystem: Environmental > Aquatic > Marine > Oceanic ... | reverse complement strand
ATTGATGCAATACCTTGGGCCAGATGAATCATGGAAGAGGTGTCCGAGGTGCGAATCACACTCTGAACATCGAACCTCAATCCTCCTCATGCCGTGACTTAGATCCTCGACTTGTAGAATTTGAGCATCGCTTGATTCATCCGAGAAAGAAGGCCAACCACACCCTGAGTCGAATTTACTGTTCGATTCAAATAATGTTCGACCACAATCAGCGCAGTTGTATTTTCCATTCTCGAAATGCTTGTCAAATTCTCCAGTGAACGGACGTTCGGTTGCATTTTCTTTCATGACTTGAAATCTTAATTGTGCTTTCAATGCACCAGTCAACACCATATTCCATGGCTCAATATACTCCACTGGGTCAGCGCGTCCTATTGCATGGAATGCTAGTATTCGTTCAACATCAGCTCCACTGGTACCACTACTTCGACCCTTTTCATCAGGATTGTAACTGGTATTTGTGTTAGCGAAGACGGTATCAAAGTCTAGACCCAGAGTTCTACATGCGACTAGGGATTCTCTGAGAATCACCTCTTTATCGCCATTGATGTAAGGGAGCGAGAACGACACTCTTTCACTATCCCAATTTCCGATTGCAAATGCATCACCAATCGCTGAATAAAATTCAGGTCTGCAATCTGGATAGATGGCATGATCACCAGAATGTACACCTAGAGCAATAACAACATCGGAATCTTCTCGATTTGCGACACTAAGAGCATATCCGTAGAGAATTGATGCAAAGATTGCATTACGATTTGGAACTACAGTATCTTTCATCTGCGCCTCTTCGTAATGCCCTTCAGGAATATCAAAATCTTCACTTGTCAAGGCAGAATGAAACATCGACATTACACTAGACAAGTCCCCTTGATGATGTTCTACGTCATATCCATTCTTCCGCAAGTAGGCGATATTTGCCTCAGCACGCTCTAATTCGATTTTGTGTTTCTGACCATAATCATATGAAATGCAACTTACCTTGTAACCCTCAGCAAGTAATTTCAGCAACAGGCCTGTGGAATCCATACCACCTGAGAGCGCCATAACTGCTCGCATCAGAGCACCCCCATCCACTTGTGTGTCTGCAGGCTCAAGCGCCAACCTGGGCTTTCTTTGACTAGTTTTTCTACCACTTGGAAGGATTTACCATTCTCTTCGACGGAATCAGAATCAATGTAGCATGGTTGAATGAAATGATGGTCAAATCCATCCTTCAATCCGTCGTACATTTCCAAACCCTGACCACAATAGACAACTTTCAATTCGTCTCCAGTCCGCTGCTTGATTTTGGAATTTGGATACAGTTGATCCTTAGGAGAGACACAAATCCAATCAATAACCGGATCGACAGGAATCGTCCCATTGGTTTCAATGGACAAATTGATTCCATGTTCTTTGAGAATAGAGCCGATTGTAGCCAAATCCTGCATGGCTGGTTCTCCACCAGTGAAAATAACTCGGTCACAATTGTAGGACAGAACTTCGTCTACAATCGAATCTAAGGTGCGTTCCTCATAGGTGAGGAAATCGGTATCGCACCATTCACAGCGTAGATTGCAGTTTCCAAATCGAACGAAAACATGTGGAATGCCTGCATGAAAGCCTTCACCCTGTACAGAGTGAAAGATCTCAACAATTGGGTATAATTGTGACATATCTTCAACTCAATCTCTAATCAATTGCATCAATTCGGAACGCGCTTCTGCCTTGTCGAAGAAAACTCCTCGCATGGCTGAAGTGGTCATGATGGCATTTTGCTTTTTGACGCCTCTGCATTGCATGCATCCGTGTGAAGCTTCGATGATGACTGCACAACCAAGTGGGGACAGGTGTTCTTCCAGATCATCGGCAACATCCTTAGTAATCCGCTCTTGATTTTGCAATCTTCTGGAGTGCAATTCGACAATCCTTGCGAGTTTACTGATGCCGACGATACGTTCCGTTGGGATGTATGCCACATGTGCACATCCAGTAAATGGTTGGAGGTGATGTTCACAAGTACTGTGAAATTCAATGTCCCTCAATAGGACGATTCCATTGTATCCTTCACCATTGAAGGTTGAATCTAGAACATCTGCTGGAGATTGGTCATACCCTGAGTAGATTTCATCCCATGAATTGATTACACGAGATGGAGTCTCGAGAAGGCCTTCTCTTGAAATATCATCTTCGATGTACTCTAGTAGTGTTTTTATTGCATTTTCTGCTTCTTCACGTGAGACCATTCAATCATCTCCAATACGACCATGTCGTGCGTCAATAGCATCGAGTTGGTCGAGCATTTTCCGGCAAGCGGTGCGGATAGCATCGGCAACACTGACGAATTTCCCACTATCGCCAACATGATGTTTCAGGTCATCCAGCAATTCTTGTGGGACGTCTAAACTGACTTTGGGCATGAATTTCCGCGGAGGATTCGCTATTTAGGTATTACTGGAGTAATACCCCGGTAATATCAATCAAAATATTCCGCTAGTCCAGGATGTGCAAGACAGATTCTATCTGCTCGCTGGCGTAGCTGGTTCAGATGAGCCAATAATTCTTCTTTGTTACATCCCTGATCAATCATGTTAGAGAGGACAGAAATACCGCCTTGAATTACTCCAGCGTCAAGGTAAGCATCATTGCTGATTTCACCGGCAGAACGAAGCGCTGCGAGCGAAAGTGACATCTCTTCAGAGGCTTCTTTCGCCTCTTCACTACTGAGTTCGCCCCCATCCAACCTGTTGCCGATTTCACTAAGCATGTAGGAGCCTCCTGCATGCTCCTTTTGACGATTGTTTCGCATCAATTCTAATGTTGCACAAGTTCGACTAGGACTCCACCCGTCGAAGATGGATGAACGAATGCAATTCTACTCCCTGAAGTTCCACTCACAGCCTCTTCATTGATCATTCTACATCCCATTTCTTTGAGTTGTGAAATCATGGAATCAATATCTTCGACTTCGACCGCTAATTGTTGAATCCCTTCACCCCTTCGTTCGATGAATCGCCCTATCGGGGAATTATCTCCGCGTGGTTCAAGTAACTCAATTCGGGGTAATGACGAATCATCAGGAGATGAAAAAAAGCGAATGTTCACACCTTGTTCCTCATTGACCTCGTCATCATCTTGAGTGAACCCAATTGCTGTCCAGAATGGAGTATATGTTTCCAAATTCTTTGTTGCAATCCCTATATGGTCAACTCTAGGACTCATTTCAAACACCACTTGGAGAAATCCACGTACCGAATACGTCTCGAAGAACAGAATTGACCTCGCCTAATGTTGCTTCATTGAGGTAAGCATCAATCATTGGATCAAGTAAATTCTGACCTGAATTAGCAGCTTCGCGGATATTCGATAATTTCCTTTCGACAGTTTCACCATCGCGTAGTTCTTTCATCTTTGATAATCTCAGTATTTGCTCTTGGGCCAATCCCATATCGAGTGTTTGAGCGCTTGATACCTCATTCTTGGCAGACTGGTGGAGATTAACACCAACAACTTCAGTTTTACCAGATTCAACAGAGTTCAATTGATTCCACGCACTGTCATGAATCTCACGTTGTTGGAATCCAGATATTACGCATTGTAATGCTCCGCCGCGCTCATCAATCAACATGATTAGTTCGCGCGCTTCATCGTAGAGTCGCTGTGTCAATTCCTCTACGAGATACGATCCCGCAAGTGGATCTACTGATTCTGTAATCCTAGTTTCATGGGCAAGAATTTGTTGTGTTCTCAGAGCTAACCTTGCAGATTCTTCTGTAGGTAATCCAATCGCCTCATCAAAGGAATTCGTGTGTAGGCTCTGCGTTCCACCCATTACGGCCGCCATCGCTTGGTAGGCAACCCTAACTGCATTATTCAATGGCTGTTGAGCAGTAAGAGTTACGCCAGCAGTCTGAGTATGAAATCTCAGTTTGGTAGATTTTGGATTGGATGGATTATACTTCTTAGTAACTAAGTCATGCCAAAGTGCACGAGCAGCTCGGAATTTTGCCACCTCTTCAAAGAAGTCATTATGACAACCAAAGAAGAAAGACATGCGAGGTGCAAAATCATCGATTTCTAGTCCTGCTGATATAGCCGAATCTGTGTATTGAAGTCCATTTGACAAGGTGAAAGCTAGTTCCTGGGCAGCCGTACAACCAGCCTCTCGCATGTGATAACCACTGATTGAAATTGTATTCCAATTAGGTGTGTTATCCTTACTCCAACTCATTAGATCCGTAGTCAATCTCATCGAAGGTTCTGGAGGGAAAACATACAATCCGCGTGCGATGTATTCCTTCAGAATATCGTTTTGCACCGTTCCTCTCAGGGCACGCCTATCGACTCCGCATTCCTCTGCATATGCTACATACAAGGCATACAGTGATGTTGCTGGGGCATTGATTGTCATCGATGTCGATACACTACCTAAATCAATTCCATCAAAGAGAGTCCGCATATCGTGGATACTATCTATGGGAACTCCTACCTTGCCGACTTCTCCTTCTGCAGACAAATGATCTGAATCTAATCCTAATTGAGTTGGTAGGTCGAAGGCCACTGATAGTCCAGACTGTCCATTTTCCAGTAAATCTCGAAATCTTGCATTTGTAGACCCAGCATCCGAAAATCCAGCATATTGCCTCATCGTCCATAACCTGCTACGGTACATATCGTTGTGTATTCCACGTGTGTACGGAGCCTGCCCTGCAGGTGGGTGACCAGTTGTCGGATGAGCAGTAGATGACAGTGAATCAGAGTCGGGATGAGATGCTCTATTCGTATGAAGGTGAGAATCCGAGTCCTCGTCCATCAAGCCTCTGAGATGAAGGCGAGGGATGAACTCTGTGCTTGAGTTGAGACAAATCAACGTCGAATGGTGTAATTGTCTACTACGGCCAACAATCGTTCCGCTTGATTTGAATCGATTATCCCCTCTGCTTCCTTTTCATTTATGTATTGACGGGCATCTGCTGATGTTTGACGCTCACCCTTAGCCCAAATTGTTCCTAGAAGGGAAGAACGGTGCTCTTCATCGACATTAATCTCTTGCAAAAGTCCTCGGACTTCATACTTGTATTCCATGTGACGCGACCGGTCCATCCGCCTCTCTCTATTCGCAGGCTGAAAACTCGGTTTTGGTCTGCGCCGCCGCCGAGGAGAGGGAGGAGGGGCCTTAGCAGGATCAACCGCCCCAGTATTCTTTTTCTCTACGATACTTGCGTGCGCTCGAGCCTTCGAAGCTTCGATGATTTCCTTTGCTTTAGAACTGGTTTGATTCAATTGTTCTGTGGCCGATTCTGATTCGCTTTCTTCCACTGGTTGTAGCCCACGGGTTCGGCGTCTAGGTGTACCTAGAAGTTGCTCTTCGAGAATCTCTTCATTTTCGACAACTTCTGTTTCTTCGACCACAGGAGTTTCAGCAACAGTTGAAGGAGTTGCGGCCGGAACAGGCGCAGGAGCTGATACTGGTTTTGGTGGAGAGGGTGTTGGTTTAGGTGTGGGGGGTGGGCTTTGAGTCTTGGTCGGGGTAGATGTTTTCCTAGCCTCTTGGTGACGAGGCTTTGGAGAGGGTTTCGAGGATCTGCCGCCTGAGCCTTTATTGAAGATGTTCTTCGGTTGGCTCTTCGGCTTCCTACGTCTCTGCACTGGTGAATCTACCTCCTGTCTGTTCGCCGGACACCCGTTTGATAAGGCTTCGCAGTCGAATGTTAATCCCAAGTGACAACTGTGTGATCAGTTCTGAGTGATGGATTGACTCCGCTGGCAGTGAATGAGGTTGCTGCGCTTGTCTCCAGCATTCTCCTCCCAAGCTCTGCTATCATCGTACCGTTGTCTACACAGAATCTCTTCTCGGGCCAAGTTCCAACGCTTCCTCTCTGGTTGCACATGAGGTTGGTCATTTCCCGAATCCTTTCGTTACAAGCCACACCTCCACCCAGTAGTAACTCGTTTTTGCCGGTATGTGCGAGGGCTCGTTCGGCTACTTCTATGCATGCTGCGAAGGAGTGTTCTTGCAGTGACCAACATACTGCTCCTAATTCATGTCCTTCGTTGATTCGTTGCTGTGCTGCATTTAGGATGCCTGAGAAATTCAAATCCATGCCCTGAACACTGTATGGTAGCGGTATGTCGTCAACATCTGCATCGGGGTTTTTTGAATGCCATTCCGAAGCGAGAATTTCGATTTTCGGGCCACCAGGGAATGGGATTCCTTGGTTTCGGGCGAATTTGTCTAGCATATTTCCGATACCGATGTCAAGAGTTTCCCCTAGGACTTGATAACGGTCTCCCGCTCTTGCTATGACCTGTGTATTACCTCCGCTGACGTAAAGCAGTACTGGGTCGTCACACCCTGTTTGATTACGTCCAATTTCAATGTGAGCGACACAATGATTCACTCCAATTAGAGGTACATTCCATAATTGAGACAAAGCCCTTGCCACGGTTGCTCCAATTCTGAGGCAGGGGCCTAACCCTGGGCCTTGACTGAAGGCCACACCGTCAATATCCGCAGGTACAAGGTCTTCTGTTTGCATTAGTTGTTCGACTAATTTTGGAGCAGCTGTTGAATGATGATCAGCAGCCTCTCGTGGATGGATACCGCCTTCTTTAGGCCGGAAGAGTGCTGAATAGGAGCTACGAGGCTCTCCAGACTTACTGACTAGGCCGAATGAGAGTGTGTGTGCCGTACTCTCAACACCGATGATGACCCCAGTCATGGTTGAATGGACGGCAGACTACATATCAAGGGAACCGACGATGGTCAATCATGCGCCTATTGCTGTTGAATGCTGGCCCCATCGCTACGATGGCTGCTGGTGATCACACTGAACCTCTCGTCGGCGCTGATATGGGAGATCGTGAATCCTTAGTGAGTGAGGCTGGATTCGGCATTCTAATTGAGTCTGGGAATATTACAAAAATTGAGGATTCAATATCACTTGAGTCCGAATTCGGCTCTGTAAATATCAATGGTTCTCTCAGAGTAGTTGATTGCGCTTCACGAGCGTTAATCCCTGGATTTGTCGACTCCCACACTCACTTACTATGGGATGGAGATAGAGCGAACGAAATGGCATTGCGACAATCTGGGCTTTCCTACACCGAGATCGCCAACAGTGGAGGTGGAATTATGAAAACTGTTGCTGCTACTAGAAATGCAGACCTCAATCGATTGATTGAACTTGGTCGTAAACGGATTGCAAGAGCTGTATCCTTTGGGACCACTTCTATGGAATGCAAGAGTGGCTACGGGCTTTCATTGGATTCCGAATTGAGGTTACTCAAGGCCATTGGACAACTTTCAGAAGAGTCGCTAATCGACATCCACCCTACATGGCTTGGTGCTCACGATTTTCCTAAAGGCGTAAAGGCTGACGATTATCTTGAGGAATTGATCAATGAGCAATTACCAGAAGTTGTTGAGCAGGGCATAGCGCGTTGGGCAGATGTATTTTGTGAACCAGGTTGGTATAATCTCGAACAAACCGAGGAAGTAGTTACTGCAGCGGCCAATTCTGGACTACCTTCACGCTTGCATGTTGACGAGTTCGTTGACGGAGAGGGATTGGCATTAGCCGCCGAATTGGGTGCTGTTAGTGGCGATCATGTCGGATATTCTTCCGATGCTGCTCGAGCTGCAGCTAATGAGGCAAAGACAATGCAGACCTTTTTGCCAGGAACGCCATATGTACTAGGAAAAGATCTCGATTCCCCTGTGAAGCAGTGTTTGACCAATGAATGGAGATTTTCACTCGCTACTGATTTCAATCCGAATTGTCGAAGTCTCTCAATTCCATTCCTCGGTAGCCTAGCGACTCATAGACTCGGATTGTCGCCAATTGAAGCACTTGCGGCAGTGACGCGTAATCCAGCGACAACTCTTGCCCATACAGAACAAGAACAGATATCTGGATCAATTCGCATGGGAGGGCGCGCAGATATTTTGATTCTAGATTCAGAACATGTCGATGGCTGGTGTCAGATGCCTGGAGACAATCCAGTTGCTACTACAATAGCCAACGGCACTATTGTAAAATCGTAAAAGATAATTCAATAACGGTTTTCAATATATTGTGTTTTGAAATAATATGTGGGCGATTTCATAATATATGTTTACAATTTCCTACATTCATCTCCTAATGGCTGCATATCTCTCCAATTATCGATTGCTTAGTTGCCGATAACCACAGTTATCGGAAATCAAATCCGGCCAGAATACCAGAATAGCCCTGCAGTGCATCGTTTTTAGCAATAATCAATAAAATCATCCTTCACACCTATATTGGACGGATTGAAAGTAAGGGACGAGGTGAGAGGTGCATGGCAGACAACGAGACAGGGTTCTGTATGAGGTGTAAAGCGTCAGTAGTGATAGCTGAACCAGTTCGATCTACTATGACTAATGGAAGGAAAAGAGTATCTGGACTATGTAGCAAGCTAGGTTGTGAAGGTCGAATCTCGAAGATCGTCGGGTGACCAAGAACTGAATGGAGAGAATCATTCATTTGGGTGATGTTGGTGGACGGCTTGTTCTGGGCTCGTGGTCTAGGGGTTATGACGTCGCCTTGACATGGCGAAGATCGCAGGTTCAATTCCTGCCGAGCCCACCAGAATAAACATAACAGTATTTACTATTTTACATAGAGTAGTAGAGGCGGATCTTTCCAGCTCCCTTCTGTTTGATTCGCGTAATCTCAATTCCAGGTAATTGTGATAGATTATCGACATGAGATCCAGCACATGGGCAGATATCGATTCCTTCGATATTGACAACTCGCATATGTTCTACATGTGTAGGGAGTCGTTCAAGAATACGTGAAACGAACGACCTGTTTCTAACACGATCATCTGAAAGAATCTCTTCAGCAGTCCAATTAGCTACCGATACACGCGTATTTGTGCCTAAAATTTCATTTACATTTTCTTGGATAACTTGTTGTTGAAATCTCGATTTATCATCAAAAAGCAAATCGATCCTTGATTCCTCAACGCCTAATTGGTTACCTACGGTCGTCGCATCCCACAATTCGTCAGCCATAGCGGAGACAATGTGTTGTGCTGTGTGAGTGATAGCTAGCGAGTTTCTCCGATTTGCATCTATGGTACAGACTAACTCTTGCCCTATTTCGAAAATTGATACATCATTAACTGGATGGTGAATTAACTCCCGGGCGTGAACTTCACTGAAATTTGCAGTTATTCCTTGACTGGACAATGTCCCTTTATCTCCTGGTTGCCCCCCTCCTTTTGGATAACAGAAACTCTTTTCGAGAATGATCGAATCTTCAACTATGGATACAACCTTGCTTCTAAATGGTTGAGGATTGATTCCAGGATGATTCTGGAGATGTAATCTCTCCTGCATTAAATCCCTCATAAATCGTGGAGCAAACCGAATCTTAATTCCAATGCGAGACCATCTGACACTTCGGATAGCGATTGGTCATGTTCTAGTTCAGGAATCATTCCATTTATTGTTGAAAATATAGTACTGACTCCCGTGCCGGGAGTTTCAGGAATATTGCGCAAGCAACCAACAGCTGCAATCAATTCATTTGCGATTACACGAGATAGCATCTCACAGCAAGTCAGAAGCCGATGACAAGCGGTAGCACCCATCGAAACATGATCTTCTTTCTCCATACTGACGGAGATATTTGTCGTAGAGGCGGGATTAGCCAAATGATGCAATTCAGCTACACAAGCAGCCGAGACATACTGAACAATCATCAGACCGCTCTCTAGCCCCTCTTCCACGGCAAGGAAAGCCTTCTGGCCACTCCATTGCGGATTCATTAGAAGATTCGTTCTGCGCTCAGAGATTGAGCCCAACTCATGGGCGCAAACGGCAAGATTATCTGCGATTATTGCAAGGTTCTCTCCGTGAAAATTCCCTCCACTGATAACTTCAGATGTACCCTCTTCAGCAATGAAAACCAAAGGATTGTCTGTAGCCGAATTCAATTCAATGTAGAGTGTTTCACGTGCTCTTTGCAAGGCCTCAATTACAGGGCCGTGGACTTGTGCCGCACAACGTAGAGAATAGGCATCTTGAACACGATCACAATCAGCATGTGATCGATTGATATCTGAGTCGGCGAGCAATGCGGAAATACGCGCAGCACTAATTGACTGACCCATGTGTGGTCGTGCTGCGTGAATTCTAGAATCAAATGCCTTGTGAGACCCTTTAATCGCCTCAACGGAACAAGCAGTCGCACAGTCAGCCGAAAAAACCAGTGTCTCAAGTGTTGATACGGCTTCAGAGAGAAATGTACACATCTGACTGGTTCCGTTGATCAGAGAAAGGCCTTCCTTTGCTTGTAGAGATACAGGGCTACTCTGAATTCTCCCGAAGGCATCTGAAGCATCAATTAATGTCCAGCCTTCTTCATCTTCTATCAAGAAATCATTCTCGCCTACAAGTCCCAAAGCTAGATGTGAAAGTGGAGCAAGATCACCCGAAGCACCGAGTGAGCCGATTCTAGGGACCGTAGGAGATATGCGCGCATTTACTAATTCAAGCATAGTTTGTACAATTTCTACTCGGATACCAGAATTTCCAACCGCGAGAGAATTTGCTCGAATGACCATCATCATGAGAACGTGCTCTGGTGACATCAATTCTCCCACGCCACAGGCATGACTACGTATGAGATTCAGCTGTAGTTTTGCAAGATTTTCAGAGTCAATTTGTACACTTGACATAGCTCCAAATCCTGTGTTGATGCCATAGACAATTTTATCTGAATCAAGAATATCTTCTACAGCTTTACGGGAAGCCTGCATTCTTGATATTGCCTCATTAGAGAGGGCGGCAGTAGCCAATCCATCTCGAATCAAAATCAACGATTCAATGGATAATGTGCGCCCATCAATCAGTACCTGGGAAGCGGCCATCTATTCACGTCCTGTGTCTGTTGCTATTCAAGGGGTAGGTCGTCATAGAAGTTCGTTGAGGATGTCCGAGTCGACAAGATTTGGGACTGTAACGTCAAGATTATCATCCGCATTCATAGCACGTTGAATTGAGTCTATAGCGCCATGATTTCGTGCCCACGCGCGCCTTGCTATGCCATTATTTACATCCCAAGAGAGCATTGAGTCGATGTTCTCTGAACTCCTTTTTGATCCGTCTATCAACATACCAAAACCTCCGTTGATGACTTCTCCCCAACCCACACCACCACCATTGTGTAGGCTTACCCAAGTTGCTCCTCGAAATGAGTCTCCGACAAAATTCTGAACTGCCATGTCGGCAGTAAACATAGATCCATCACGGATATCGGCTGTTTCCCGATATGGACTATCTGTGCCAGATACATCGTGATGATCTCTACCCAATACGATTGGCGCAGTGATTCTACCATCTGCGATCGCTTCGTTAAAGGATTGAGCGATTTTTCTTCGGCCTATTTCATCGGCATAGAGGATCCTAGCTTTACTACCAACGACGAGGTCGTGTTCATTAGCCTGATCAATCCATCTAATGTTGTCTAGAATCTGTTGTTTGATATCGTCTGTAACAGATTTAGACTGTTCCTCAAGAATACTCTTTGCGATAGCATCACTAATCGCTAAATCCTCTGATAATCCAGATGTGCAAACCCATCGGAAGGGGCCAAATCCATAATCGAAACAAATCGGCCCCATGATGTCTTCAACATATGAGGGATATCTGAATCCGGATGGTTTTTCTCCATCATATACATCAGCACCGGATCTTCCACTTTCGAGTAAGAAGGCATTTCCATAGTCCCAGAAATTCATACCCTTAGCACTCAATCGATTCACGACATCCGCGTGCTCTCGCAGTGTTCTCTGAACCTCCTTAGTGAACAACGAGGGGTCGGATTTCAACAACTCAAGCGCCTGTCCATGAGTATACCCAGTAGGAATATAACCACCAAGCCAAGGGTTGTGCAAGCTTGTTTGATCACTGCCTAAATGCGGAATTAATCCAACTTCGTCCAGTGCATTCAACAAATCTACGATATTTCCATTGTAGCCTATAGAAACCGCTTCTCCCGTAGACATGGCTTGCCTAGCCCTTTCTAGTACGGTATCGATATCAGAATACAACTCTGATAGCCATCCCTGATCATGCCTTTTCTTAGCAGCATGGCTATTTGTCTCCGCAATTAGGCAAACCGCTCCAGAAATCACCGCTGCTTTGGCTTGGGCTCCAGACATACCACCAAGTCCTGATGTTACGAATAGAATTCCTGCTAAACCATCAGAGTCAGTATGTCCGAGGTATTTCCTCGCCGCGTTTAGAATCGTGATAGTGGTTCCATGGACTATACCTTGAGGGCCGATATACATGTAGGAACCTGCCGTCATTTGACCATATTGCGATACACCCAGTGCGTTGAATCTCTCGTAATGCATTGTGGTAGAATAATTTGGTATTACCATACCATTTGTAATAATGACACGGGGGGCATTTTCATTCGATGGAAATAATCCTAATGGATGTCCCGAATACATAGCTAATGTTTGATTAGAATTCATTCTCGAGAGGTATTGCATAGTCAGTAGATATTGGGCCCAATTCTGAAACACAGCACCTGTTCCACCATAAGTGATCAAATCATATGGATATTGAGCTACTGCTGGGTCGAGGTTATTCTGGATCATTAACATAATTCCTCGTGCTGATTTACAATTACCTGGATAAACTTCGATATGTCGCGCGAACATATCGTAAGTAGGGCGGAATCGATGCATTGTGATATGCCCTTCAAGGAGTAATTCATCCATGAATTCAGTAGCAAGTTTCGAATGCCATTCAGGAGGAAAATATCGCAAGGCATTCTCAACCGCTAGAAGTTTTTCTTGTTCACGGAGTACATCAGGCCTAACAGGTGCTCTATCGATTGAAGAATCGAACGAAGGCATCGGTGGAAATTGCAGTGGAATGCCTTGTTTGACTAATGATTGGAATTTTTTAGAATCCATCTAATCACCCTTGATTACATTCTTTTTTCTACAATTTTAATGATATTTTTATGAGAATTAGTTACACTTTCTTGAATTTGATTGATCTCAGATTCAAAATCGCTCGATGCATCGCCTAACGAACCTAGATTAATTCTGACATTGAGTGCAGCAGCATTGGTAGCTGCTAGAACCATATATGCTGCTGAGCCGGCATCTGTGATTGCATTTCCATTTCCATCAGATGCTAGTGGAGATAATGAATCCATTACTTTCAAGCAAAATTTAGCGATATTGAGAGGAGATTTTGCTGCCCCAAAATTCGCTGAACGAATCGCATCTTTTCGCAAAACAATTTCCTTATCTTCTCCCTTAGGTAGTCGATAGGCATCCATCACTGCATCGAATGCATCACAATCTGCTTGGGCCATATCTAATGCATCAGCCGTCCATGTATGTGATTCAGCAAGAAAAGATTCAGCTGAAGCATGACCAGAAGCCCACTTATCTCGCCCCACTGTTAATGCAGCAACCATTCGGGCGAGTGCTATACCATGACTCAAAGCAAGTGCTGCAACAGCACCACCTCCTGGTGTGGGAGATGAAGACTCTATTGAAGCAAGAACTGAATTGTATCCATCGTTCATTTAATCACCTAATTGGTTAGTAATAGCCCATTCAATAATACGAGTTTGAGGGTCAAATTCGGCTAAGTAATTCAAACCCAGACCTTCTATAGCTGCTTGCACAAGAATTTGCTCGTCAGTCTCTGATTCACTTGAGTACCAATTACCCGAATCTAACATAGCTTGAAGGGGGACAAGGCCCACCAATTCACTACCACACAATTGCACATCATGATCAGCACAAATTGATTTGACGCATTCAAAGGCCAAATGCATAGGAGTAATGGCATGGTTCTGCAAATTCATCGATACTTGGCAAATATTGTGACTAGGCAATGGAACTCCCATACCCTGTACGGCGTCTAACATACCCCGTGCTCGAACCTTCTCTCCGGTTGCACTTTTGATTAGTCGACCACTTGTTCGAACCAAAGATCCTGCAGCCTTCGAGGCAACTGGAACCGGTTCGTCAACATTGACATTGTAAGCAACTAAAACTGGTCTTACACCGACAGCAACTGCTCCGAATCTTTCTTCAGACTCTCCCCATTTTCCCGACCATGAATCGGGCATTCTGGTAGTTTCATCATCCCATTGTCCACCAGTGAATCTAGCTTCCAGTCCTTCGTATTGACCACGCCTAAGTTTAGCCAATGAACTCCTATTTTCACTAGTTGAGACATCTCCATAGAGGAATACAGGGACTTCACCGTTTAATTGGTCTAAGATAAAATTCGCGGCAAGGAGACAATCCTCTTGTGTATCTGGACTGATCGGAACGAATGGGCAAACATCTACTGCACCCATGCGTGGATGATTTCCAGAATGCTCGCGCATATCGATAAGATTCGCCGCCATTCGGATTAGAGATAGTGCAGCATTAGCCGTAGGTTTCCATTCACCTGCTAGGGTAATTACAGTGCGATTGTAATCAGGATCTGGTTCACAACCTAATACAGCAACACCCTCAATTGAGGCGGCGGCGGCTACCACTGAATCGATGATTTCTTGATCGGCGCCTTCACTGATGTTAGGTACGCACTCAATCCAACGTGCAGCCATCGTATTTTGCACAAGTCAAACGCTGATGAGCGTTCCCATCATCCATACAGACCTTCGTGATTGCTTCGTATCGGATCTTTACGATTCTTCTCAATGATTTCATGGGCTGAATTCAAATCTTGTTTACTCAGTGATGTTCGATCTTCCTCGATGGCAATCATTCCTGCTTCCATTACCATAGATTTCAATTCAGCTCCACTGAATCCTTCAGTCTGACGAGACAATAATTTCAGATTTACATCTTTGTCAAGTGGTGTATATCGTGTCATAATTTGAAGGATCGATTGCCTTCCATCTTGGTCCGGTAGCCCTACCTCGATGATTCGGTCAAATCTCCCAGGTCTCAAAAGTGCCTTATCCAATAATTCTGGACGGTTTGTAGCAGCAATCAATTTTACTTGTTCATTCGAGTCAAAACCATCCATTTCAGCTAGTAATTGCATCAATGTACGCTGAACTTCCCGATCTCCTGAGGTCGAAGAATCCAACCGCTTAGAGCCGATCGCATCAATTTCATCTATGAAAATAATTGAAGGAGATTTCTCACGAGCCATATCAAACAATTCTCTAACCATTCGACCTCCTTCTCCGATATATTTCTGGGCTAATTCGGAACCTACGAGACCTAGGAATGTCGCCTCAGTGGAATTCGCTACAGCCCTAGCCAACATAGTCTTCCCAGTACCTGGAGGCCCGGTTAGTAGTACGCCTTTGGGAGGCACTAATCCCATAGAAGTAAACGCTTCGGGTTTTTGTAATGGAAGCTCGATAGCTTGCCGTAGTGACTTTACTTGTTCTTCCATACCACCAATTTCAGCGAAAGTCGTCGTTGGTTTTTCGAGATTCTCAGTTGATGATACAAGAGGGTCCCAACCCTCACTGAGAACATCTACTATTGCCAATGTATCTTGATTCAATGTGACTCTCGCTCCTGGTTTGAGAGTTGTAACATCAAGTCGTTGATTCACCGAAACTTGGAAGATTGTACCATTTGAACTACGAACTACCGCTTCATCACCAACCATATCTTGGACGTGCCCAATGATGAATGGGGGTTCTTTCAAAGCTCGAATTTCCTCATCGAGTCTATTTACTCGCTTCTTGAGTTGATTACATTCATTTTCAAGGAATAATTTCTCAGTCATCAATTGTTGAGATCTAGTAGATAACTCTTCGAATTTTTGAAGTAATTCTTTCAAAGAAGATTCTTCGGTTCGAAATTTGTCTTCAGGAGAACCACGGTCTGATGCTCCACTTGAACTGCTCATCATACGACGTATAGCCCCACTTGCTTTCACACTTCTCCCACGAAGATATGATGTCGTAGGACTGTCTCGGACGTTCTGTGGGAATTTGTGAATTGTGTGGTTCAGACCGCGTCGGTGTCCATAGAACACGTGCTTCTGGTGCATCTGTAGAGGCCTGTTCCCGTTGTATTGATCGCCTCGGTCTCGAACCTCCTACTCGAACGCCTCCCTCTAAACAACCATCCCACCCCCGCCCTCGTCGAAACAAGCGGAACGATATCATGGCCAAAGGCGAGAAAGAACTCGCCTCAGATTTCCACCAAAGAATTCGTGAAGCTCGTAAGGAAAAAGGCTGGGATCAAAGGGAATTCGCAAGGCGAATGAACGAACGATTGAATATCGTTCAGCGAACAGAAAATGGTAACAGGCCTACGGATGCGCTAATCAAGAAAATTGAGAAGGTATTGGGCATAGATCTCTTTGTCGAAGTTGAGCCAACAAATACTCGATCTGTTAGTACATCTGGTTCTCGAGGGATGACTATTGGTGATGTTTACGACGACCTCCTTTCACGGAGGGAATGAATTGGATGATGTCCCCTTACACGTGATCCATCTAGAACAAGACGATCCCAAAAAATGCACATCTCGCCGAATGGAACGTTTCGGGCATTGTCGAATGCATACGGACATCCGTCGTTCACCAAAACGGGGTATCCTTCTAGACCCGCTTGCAGGTCGTTTACTCGGACCAGATGACCGATCTGGTATTGAACGAGGAGGGGCATTAGTAGGGCTTGATTGTTCTTGGAAACAAATCGATGAATCAATAGAATACCTCAACAAACAAACACGCCTAAATGGTCGCACATTACCTGTGGTTTTAGCCGCTAACCCGGTATCTTGGGGTAAACCAGGTCGTCTTTCAAACGCCGAAGCATTTGCTGTAAGTTTGGTCCTTCTAGGGCGTTGGGAACAAGCTCGGCGAATCATGCAACCATTCAATTATTCAGACCAATTTTTCCAATTGAATGAACAACCGTTGGAAGCATATTCGAATGCATCGACTAATGAACAACTAGCCGAGTTGCAATGGGAGTTCTTCGATAAACCTGATTCTGAGTAGTTCAACGAACTTCAGACCCAGCGTCGATGGATGAATCGGTGGTGAGGAGAGTGACTTTTCCTGAATCATCCTCTGCTGCCAGCATCATACCTTCGGACATAATTCCTCGCAACTTGCGAGGTTTGAGATTAGCAACAAAGACTACGTTTTTCCCAACCAAATCTTCAGGCTTATAGTGCAATTTTAGCCCAGCACATACTGTCCTAGTTGAATCGGGAGCATCTTCGATTGTTACGACGTATAGTTTGTCAGCATTGGGGTGATCTTCAACAGAAAGGATACGCCCAGTCTTCATTTCGACTTTCAAGAAATCTTCGAACTCGATGTAATTCACTTCCTCTTGTTGTGATTCGGCGACACCCCCCTCATTCTTGAGGATTTCATCAAGGTCGAGTCGTTGGAACAGTGGGTTTGGTTTCGCATCGTTCCATCGCAGTTCAGACTCAATATCGTGCGCTGTATCCCAAAGTTGGTCGCCAGCCTTACCCTCTTCGCCAAGTTGTTCCCATAAGCGCTCTGCTTGGAAAGGTAGGAAAGGCGCTGTTAACACTGCAAGTGCACGACAAGCTCTCCAACATGCTGCGAGAGCACTCAAAGATTCACTGCGCTCCTTAGAATCATCAGCGCTAAGATATTTCCATGGGGCAGCATTTTGTAGGTATCCATTTCCAGCTTGTGATATGTTCATCACGTGACGCAAAGCTTCCTTGAAGCGTTGTTTCTCCATTGAGGAAATAGCTTCTCGAATACATTCATCGATCTTTCCATTGAATTCAGTATGGTCTCGGGTGTTAGTGAATATACTCAGAGGATTTGTTCCGTCATTTTCTAAGCGATGAGTGAGAGTCATAACCCGATGTACGAAATTCCCATAATTTCCAATCAATTCATTATTTACACGTTCGACAAAATCTTCCCATCGGAAATCTGTATCGTGCCCCTCTGGCATATTTATTGTCAGATGATACCGCAATGAATCTGGATCATACCTTTCAAGAAAAGATGGAAGCCATACTCCATGTTTTCGGGATTTACTAAATTGACCGCCTTTCAACATCAAATATTCATTTGCAGGAACATTGTCTTCAAGATGAAGTTGCTTCGATAAATCTTGACCTTTGTTTAGTCCCATCAAAATTGCGGGCCAAATTATGGTGTGGAATGGAATGTTGTCTTTACCCATGAAATACAGATGTTTGAGGCTCTGTCCTTCTTTTTCGACCCACCAATTCTCCCACGCATCATCCCCCTCAACATGCTCGCCAGCAAATCTTTCCGCCCAGATTCTCGCACATGTGTAGTAACCCTGCACTGCCTCGAACCATACGTATACTCGCTTGCTATCCCACTCGGGGTCGTCTAGTGGAATCTCAATCCCCCATTCCATGTCACGAGTTACTGCTCTCGGCCGTAAACCCATTTTCAGCCAATTTTGTGTCATTGCCTTGACATTCGGTTTCCATGTTTGTTGACGCATCTGCGCGTGCTCTTCTAGCTCTTGCTGAAACAAATCTAACCTGTAAAACAAGTGTACCGTATCTCGGACTTCTATAGCTGCGTCGGGATTTGATTTAGAGCGCGGATTATTCAGTTCACTGGCCTCATATGTCGCTCCACAGGTATCACATTGGTCACCGCGAGCTCCATCCTCACCACATTGCGGACATTCACCAACTACGTATCTATCAGGAAGGAATCTTACCTCCCCTCCTGATTTAATCTCGCAATATTGCTGCATGTTTTTCTTCTGCAGTAATCCAGTGTCATTCAATTGGATGAATATGTCTTGAACTAATTCTTTGTGTCGCGGGTCTGTAGTTCGATTATACAAAGCGCCACCGAATTCAATCCCGCGCGAATCAATGTGATTATCCCACGAACAGCCTAATCCTGCAAGCGCGCGTGAGTTAATCTCATGGAATTCATCAACGACAACTTGAGGAGCGACTCCTTGTTCTTCAGCGCTGACAGTAATCGGAGTCCCATGCTCATCTGATCCACTGCACATCAATACGCGACGGCCTCGAGCACGCTCGTATTTGTATTGAATATCGGCGGGTAAACTATTCCCTGCAACATGACCTAGGTGCAGAGGTCCATTGGCGTAAGGCCAAGCCATGAATATCGTCGTGTACTCCACGTTATGGCCTCCAAACCCACTCTTGGTTGCGAATCTGTCCTACAACCACATATTTATGTCTGCGTCGCTCGCAGTGACTCCGGAGCACGTATTGCTGTGACACACCGCATACATTTCTTCAATCCAGATTCAATTCTGAATCTAGGGGTGATTATCTCTTGAGTTGGACACTATTAGTTGCCTACGCTACTCTAGCAATTGGGGTCTCGTTTCTTTGTAGCATCCTAGAAGCCGTATTACTATCCACCTCCCGTGGGCATGTAGTTGGTTTAGCGGAAACTCATCCTAAAACTAGTCAATTATGGATAGGTTACAAGGATGATCCCGAAAGGCCACTTACAGCTATTCTAACACTCAATACAATAGCACATACTGTTGGAGCACTAGGCGTGGGCGCAGAGGTTGCGAAAATTTACGCAAACGATGATGAATTGGATTTTATTATGGGTATAGCATCTGCATTATTGACACTAGGTGTGTTACTATTTTCGGAAATCCTACCGAAAACTATCGGGACATTATACTGGCGTAAGTTGACTGTCTCGTCTGGTTACCTCCTCAAATCATTAATCATATTATCATGGATAATCGTTAGACCCGTTGAAATGATACGAAAGATGTTGCCAGCTGTCGAAACTGAGACCGTAACTCGAGATGAGCTTTCAGTTCTCGCTGATATCGCCGAGGAATCAGATATCATCGAAGAAGACGAAGAAACTGTCATACAGAATCTTCTGAAATTACGTGATATCGAAGTTCAAACTATCATGACTCCAAGAGTGGTGATGAATTGTGTCGAAGTCAATGAAACAGTAAATCAGGTCATGGCACGAATTCCAATCATGGTTTACGGCCGCATGCCCGTATACGATGGAGAAATCGACAATATTCGTGGACTTGTTCTGCGTAGTGAGATTCTTCGTCGAGCGGCTGCGGATGAATTCGATGGAAAGATGATCGACATGGCCAGAAAAATCGTGACTTGCAATTACGATGACTCAGTTGACAAGGCCCTCGATATATTGTTAGAGAATAAGGTGCAATTAATGGTTGTTCGAGATGAATTCGGTGGGACTGTAGGGCTGGTAACAATGGAAGATGTCATTGAGACACTTCTAGGTGTCGAAATTGTCGACGAAGAAGATCTCGAAGCCATCCAGGAAGGCGTTGCACACGAGAACCTCAGGGAACTCGCTATGATGCGCAACGCGAATGGCGATGAAGAAGAGTGAGCATTCATAGAAAGCAAAGCTGTTAGAGAGCATTGCCCGGGAATCAGACGCTTAACGACGTCATACAGTGATCTTAGGATGATTTTTCTTCATCAGAAAGCCATCCCTTAGACTCAGTGAAGTCACTAATTGATTCGAGGCGCTTTAGCCACCCCTTCGCTTCTTTTGACTTGGTGGTACGGACGAGCCAAACACCACCAAATGCGGTATCCCAGAGTCCAAGGTCTCCACGAAGCTTGTACATGATGTAGTCAAGAATTGGCGGTATAACCATAAGAATCCCGATAGCGCTGAAAATCTGGCTTCCTGTGGTTTCACCGAAGCCCTTGTTACTCATCACAACTGAAACTGCCCAAAGTCCAATGAGAATGAATAGTGTAGTCATACCTTTCAAAGTAAAGTAAATCCAAATTGGCGATTCTCCACGGGTATTCACATAACGTGTGCGACTAATCCAATTCCCAACCGATCGGCCACCAGCATAGGAAGGCATGAACCAGAGATTGAACACAATAAGTCCGAGGCCTAGAATAATGAATGGTGTTGGATTGAAGTAAGAACCCCAAGCAGTTACGACGAGAATTGGAAGAGACCAGCCGTAACTAACGAGGAAGTCCACAATTCTTCGAGTAAATCGCTGTCCACGGGTTGCTACTTCAAAATCAGGAGGTAATTCTTTCTTGACTCGTGGTGCACGAGGCTTCTTCTCACGGACTTTCTTTTCCGGCTTCTTCTTCTTTTCAGCGCGCTTCGCTTTCTTCGCGGTCTTAACCGGTTCAGGAGCGACAACTGGCTCAGGTTTCTTTGGAATCTTTGTTTCAGGCTTTTCATCTTCAGAAGAGATGTTTCCTGCTTTTTCTAGAAGTCCCATATTTTCATTCTCCGTAAATTGTACCCATTTCCTGGAAGACTCCGAACCCTGGGGATTGCACGAATTCCTTTACCATATCGTCTGGAAGTTCGCCTAAAACCCGATTTATCATCTGGAAGAAACTACTCCGGTCATCTTCACTCGTACCCTCTGGGTCCGAACCAACTGACTCGAAAAGTGAGAAATCGTCCGAAGCCACGAAAGATTCTACGAAATCATCTGGCATACCGCCTAGGAGGTCATTTACCACAACGAAGAAGTTAGCAAAGTTATCTTCATCGGTTGTTTCCTCGTCAATCGATTCTTCTTCGAGCATTTCTTCTTCGAATTCCTCATCAGGTGGCGAAATAAGTTCTACAGTTGGCTTGATATCGCGCATATCCTGTTGTTGCTTCTTTCTAAGGACGATTATCTCCCTATCTAATTCAGAACCAAATCGGTCAGAAAATCGGTCCAGAAGAGTTCCGACCTCGCCAGTTGCGATCCGATCAATGTGACCATACATTTGATCTCGTTTTTCGGAGGCTAAAGCGGGATTTTCACTCTTTCTTCGCTCCCATGCTGATTGGAAATCATCGTCTTCGGGCTCATTTGATACTGTTGAATGCGATGCTTTAGGTTCGGGTAGAGTAATCCCGGCGGGTGGCGGAGGTGTTGGCAGAGGGGGTATCTCCGGGATTTCCATATCTAGAGGTGTAGGGGGGAGTGGTGGTGGAGGAATTGACAACCCCGGAGGGAGTGGTGGAAGTGGAATATCATCAAAGGTATCATCTTCTTCATCAGACATACGCCAGCCTCCTTTCATCTCCGGTCCACTGACCGCCATTATTCAACATTCTGTGGATTGGATATAACAGCGGGCTACTCATTCAGGTAATTGCCGGGCCCAACCCTTCAAACAAAGAAAAGTGCACATGGCATCATTAACGCTGTAAACATCCCCAGTTCCTCCAGAAACTTCGAGTTCTCCCAATCTCGCCGTTATGTCGTCTCGTAAGAGCTCAACTCGAGCATCCGCGCCCCCTTTGAGAGCTACTGCCTCATCGAGGGGTCGGAATGGATTAGCCCCATCGGGGTCGAGTCGTTCGTATGGAATTTCAGTTACTCGAAGGCCACACTTGCCATGCAGACTACCCAGATGGCGAATGACTCGCTTAACATCAACTGTAACGTTCTCATCAGTCTCCCCAGCAGTTCCTAAGACTACGGATCGATCACCTTTCACTAAATCCCAAAAAGCAGGAGTTTCCTTTCCGAAAACTAAGAGCGAATGATCACTTCTTAATCTCTCGATTCGCTCCGTTGATGTGCTCGATTCAGCCAGTGATTTTATTCTGGCCTTACTGACTCCCGATTTCCCTCCTCTGTTTTTCGTGGATTTACCATTTAAGATTCCATGAAATTCATCCATTATCGCTGTGCCCCCAGACTCTTTCTCAGCAATAATACGCAATTTATCTAGTACGCTTTGCATTCCAACTTCAATGCGATCTCTCCAACCACTTTTGTTTCCAGATAATACCGCATTGACTTCCAAACCTTCTCCACGAATGTAATTGACAATCTCCCTTCGAGCATTAGAATCCATGCCTAGCAATGCGGGATCTCTGACATGAATGTGAAATCCTCTGTGACCTGAGAATGTGAATTGGGAAAACTCTCTCTTCATATTGAATTCGGGTTCTAGAAAATCATTCCAAAGACTCCAGGCTTGATCGTGAATCAAATCTAACATGCCAGGGAAATCGGCATCTGAAACTCCGGGTAGGTGGTCCCCATCAAGGTCGAAAATTAAATCGGCGCCCCTCCAATCTTTGTCAATCATTTTCCGCTCCATTGGGTGTCGATAGTAAGCAGTGCTGTGAAAACAGGAATGGGGGCCTCTTTGTTGCAGGTATCCTAGAAGCGATTCATCTGAGGAAAAACCTCGATGTCTATCAACTGGTTTATCCCCCCAATGTATGAACATCCATTCTCGATTTCTCAATCGAGAAGGAGTCCACAATTGATCTGTCGAAAGAGACCTGTAAAATCGAGAGAAACGCAGGGCATACCTGCTCCAACCTTCCGACACGAACACTATACGCAGAGGGAGGCTGATGAACTCGACCCTTTGTCTTCCAGAGATTCCTAAACAAATTTTGAGATTTCAATCTAGGTCAAGACCCTGAACTTCCTTTCCTTCAGTAGCTGGCCCGGCTCCTGTCTTTTCGACATAGGCTTCGAAACAAACGTACTCGCCATCGAGGACTATTGCTTCAGCGAACGTCAACGCCTTACCAGTGACTGCGCATACAGGACCCAATTGGCCTGATGCTGTAGAGAGTTTCGAAGCGTCGGGCATGACTTGGTGCGTTCGTTATTGCTTCTTGATACTTACCTCAGTTCAAGTTGGTTGAGCAAAGCGATTTTGAAGTAGGTTCTGTCGCCGGCCAATATGGAACAAGTCGGAGTTCATATTCGAGTAGGGCATTCCCCGGATCCTGATGATGCATTCATGTTTCATGCCCTAACAACCGGTGCTTTCAAAACACCAGGAAGAACCTATGAACACGTGCTTTTGGATATTCAAACATTGAATGAGAAGGCTCTAACTAAGGAATACGAAATCTCTGCTGTAAGCATACATTCCTTCCCACAAATTGTAGATGATTACGTCTTGATGAATTGTGGTGCATCGATGGGGGAAGGATATGGTCCGATGTTGATTTCTAATACCCCAATGAATGAAATCGATGCTAAGACGAAAAAGATCGCAATCCCAGGACTAGATACCTCGGCATATCTAGCACTAAGACTTGCATGGGGTGAAGTCGAAGTGGATGTAGTTCCCTTTGACGAGATTCTTCCTGCTGTCAAAGAAGGAATCTACGATGTTGGATTGATTATTCATGAAGGACAGTTGACTTGGAAAGATGAAGGAGTTCACCTAGTGCTTGACCTCGGAGTATGGTGGAATGAAAAGACGGGACTGCCACTACCACTCGGAGGAAATGTTGTGAGGAGGGATCTCGGTGAAGATTTGTGTCAACAATTGTCGCAAGATGTAAAGCGTTCGATTGAGCATTCGCTTCAGAACCCCGAAGCAGCACTTGAATTTGCAAAATCCTGGGGCCGTGGTATCGATGATGAAACAAATAGGGAATTTGTTCAAATGTATGTCAATAAAAGAACACTTGATTACGGGGCCGAAGGCCGAGCTGCAATTCGATTATTCTTGAAAGAAGGTCAGAGAATCGGTATGGTCGATGCTGGATTAGATACGGATTCAATAGAATTTATCGGAGTTGAGTAAATGATTCACGATAAGCCTGAGAGATCAGAATTCGATTCAGTAGATCCAGCCCCTCCAAGTAAGGATAGCAAGGTCACAACATTACGAAATACAATTTGTGATGAAGATGAGAAAATGTTCCAGCGTATGCGAGCACTCTTTGCTCTGAGGAATATTGGTGGTAAGGATTCCGTCGAAGCACTCGCAGCTGCCTTTTCATCAAAATCAGCACTTCTGAAACATGAGATTGCCTATGTCATGGGCCAGATGCAAGATTCACATGCCGTTCCACATCTAATCGATAGGTTGGCTGATGCAGATGAAGATGTGATGGTACGTCACGAGGCAGCAGAAGCACTTGGAGCGATTGGGGATCGGACTGCGTTGTCCGTGCTGGAAGAGTATGTCGACGATGATGAAGTCGTTGTTGCGGAATCATGCGAGGTTGCTCTCGATCTGTTAGAATGGGTTGCTAGTAAGCGATTGGACTACTCCGAGTGAACTATTCACATCGTAACCCATACTGGTTCTACAGTCATTCCACAAACATCGCTCAAAAATAATGCAAGCCCCCTTTCCGAATCGTTATCGAGAGTATTACGTACTTCATTCTCGAAATAATACGATAAACGCTCGAAATCAGTACCAGAAGCTTCCGCTGCCGCAGCGATTACTGCTTTCTTATATTGGTCATCTTGGTTAAATTTTGAGTAATTCTCTAGGAGTTCCGAATGGATAATCTTCAGATTCTCTACTGGAGTATCTCTACGGCAAGCAAATACTCCGAAAACCATAGGAAAACCAGTCACTCTGGTCCATTCTCCACCGAGATCGAGACAGACTAATTCAGGATGTTCAGTTGCTGCAGCGAGAGCTCTGTCACCGATGAGTAAAGCCCCGTCACAGCGTTCTAACATTGAGATAAGATCGGGGCCTGTTTCTATGCATTTAGGATCTAAGCCCCTATGGTTTAACAACCATCTCAACAAGACCTTAGAAGTCGATGAATCAGAGGGTAAAGCGATGTCCCTCATCTTATCTAATTCTCTTGTGCCGAAGAGAATTACAGACCCTACTGCACCCATTCCAACTATACCTAATTCAGGCAGCAACATTAGTTCCTCATGGTGAAGAGCATAGTCCGCAGTAGGAATAGGTGCTGTGATGCAATCCCTTCGAAGAACGTGTCCAGTCAGCCATGCAGGAGGAGCGGGGAGCACAGTCCAATTATCACTCAAACCATGAAATAATGGCTCACAATTAGTGAATGCTACACGACCAATAACGCTAGTCCAGGACAAATCAACACCTCAGACTTGGATAATCGGTAAAACGGTTGGTTCAGAATCTGAAGAGGCGACGCGTTCGAACTCTGAATAAGTTGAATTTCTTTGCACCGGCGTAAATCCCGCGTCTTCAATCAAGCGACAGATGTCTTCACGACAGGAATCCAAACGTGTTTTGCTACCAGCTGAATGCATAATTTCCTCGTGTCCGACAGTTCCGTCGATATCGTCAGCACCTGCACTTAGAGCCAACTGAGCAACAGCATCACCGATATTCATTCGATATGCCTTGATGTGAGAGATATTATCCAGCATTAATCGAGATACACTGATTACGCGTAATATCTCATTAGAACTAGCCAACTGAGCCTCAGGGAGTCTTGTCTTGTCATGTAGAAAAGGATATGGTACAAAGCATTGAAATCCATTCGTTTCATCTTGTAATTCTCTTAGTAGAGAAAGGTGTTTTATTCGTTCGGATGAAGATTCTACTGTTCCGAAAAGCATGGTGCAATTTGTTGGAACTTCCAATATGTGTGCTGCTCGATGAATATCGAGATATTCTTGGCTTGATTCCTTACCACGACATATTCGGTCGCGTACGGAATCGACAAGAATTTCGGCACCCCCTCCTGGAATCGAATCTAATCCAGCTTCTTTCAGAGTCTCGATTACTTCACCGACGGATAAGTTGGAACGTTCTGAGATGTGTTTGATTTCGATCGCCGTTAATGACTTGATGTGAATGTGAGGGAATCTCTGTTTACATTGCCGATACAGTTCCGCATAATGTTCCACAGTCCAAGTTGGGTGTAAACCACCAACTGAATGTACCTCGTCGATATGTTCTGCGTATGGTTCGATTCGGTGCAAATATTCCTCAACGGAGAGCTCATAGGCATCCTTGTGACGAGGGCCCTTACGAAAGGCACAAAATCGACATGCTAAGACACAAATGTTTGTTGTATTGACATGCAAATTTTCGTTGAAAAACACATCATCCGAATGCTTTGAGTGCTTGACCATAGAAGCTAGAGCCGTCAAGCCTGAGAGAGGTGCCTCATCCATCAACATTAGACCAGTTGATTCAGATATTCTGCCCTTTGAAGACAGTTCGGAATATGCAGAATACAGAAGTTTGTTTGATCTAATCGAGTGAGGCACTGGCATATTAGCTAACCGAGTTGTCCAATATATATTGGATTCCGGACTTGCGATTGACTGCATTACGCTCTCTCTTATTCATACCGAGATGAACTCAGATTGTGAATCTATCTCAATTATGCAGCGGGCAGGGAACCCAGAAATCATCAAGAGCCAATCACGGAACCACGTATCGTGTCAGCGGAGCCGATTCCTCTCAACGAATTGAATGAACGCGCTAAGAGGTGTCGGCGCTCAATCGTAGACATGGTTCACAAAGCTGGAGCAGGACATCCTGGTGGTTCTCTTTCGGCAATAGACCTCTTAGTTGGATTATATTCCACCCAAATGTCAGTTTCTCCCGATGATGCAAACAATGCAGACCGAGATCGATTCGTTATGAGCAAAGGGCATGCATCACCAGCGGTTTACTCAATCCTTCACGAAATGGGCTTCCTTGTGAAGTCCGACTTAGATGGGTTCCGTACGATGGGTTCAGTCTGTCAAGGCCACGTCGATATGAAGTGGACGAATGGGGTTGATTTCTCAGCTGGTAGTTTGGGTATGGGTCTATCATTCGGTTTAGGCTGTGCTTTTGCTGCCAGACTAAACGAACAAGATTTCCATACTTGGGTTATGATTGGTGATGGTGAAACTCAAGAAGGGCAAATTTGGGAAGCCTTCATGGCAGCCAGTTACCACGATATCCAGAATTTGCATGTAATCGTAGATCGGAATCGTATCCAGAATGATGATTTTGTAGATGTGCAGATGGAAATCGGTGATATAGCGAGTAAAATAAGCTCATTCGGATGGTCGGTTAAAGAAATCGATGGACATGATATGGAACATGTTGTTGATGCTCTAAGTTGGGCAGCAAATACCCCGGGGCCTAATGCAATCGTCGCTCATACTGTGAAAGGCAAAGGAGTCTCATTCATGGAAGATAACCCCGCCTTCCACGGAAAAGCACCCACGGATGAAGAATTATCTCAAGCACTGGAGGAATTAGCATGAGTGCACCTTCCACCGGAGGCGCGAGCAGGGATGGATATGGTGCCGCCCTCCTCGATATAGCATCGGACCCACGCGTAGTGGTCCTTGAGGCTGATCTTGGAAAATCCACAAAGTCCTGCCTCTTCCGAGAAGAATATCCTGAGAGAACGATATCACTAGGCATCGCAGAACAGAATATGATGCTAGTAGCTGCTGGACTAGCATCTTGTGGTAAAGTTCCGTTCGCAAGTACATTTGCAATCTTCTCAGAGCGAGCATTCGAACAAGTGCGTAATGGAATTGCCAGACCTGGTCTTACAGTCCACATATGCGGAAGTCATGGTGGTATTCACACCGGTACCGACGGTTCAAGCGCGCAATCAATCGAAGATCTCGCTTTGTACCGTACAATCCCTGGTATGACAGTCATGCATCCTTGTGACGACCTCTCTGCCCGCCACTTAACAGCAGCATTACTCAATCATGATTCGCCATCATACACCCGTACAGCACGTAATAAAACTCCAAGGATGTATGATGATGAAACAGTAAACTCTCTTGAAATTGGAAAGGGGTCTGTTCTACGCTCAGGTAGTAATGTAGCAATCATCGCTAACGGTGTAATGGTTCACAAAGCAATGAGTGCAGCAGAAGAGCTCTCAACGCGTGGGATCGATGCAACAGTTGTAGACATGCACACATTGAAGCCACTAGATACAGAACTTCTCGACCGTTTAGCCATCGAATGCTCAGGCATAGTTACCGTGGAAGATCACTCAGTGATTGCTGGACTTGGTTCATCAGTCGCCGAACATCTCTCACAGACCAATCCAACCAAAATCAAAATGCTTGGAGTCCAGGATCATTTTGGTGAGAGCGGTGGTAGTGAGGAATTGTTGGAAAAGGTAGGACTTACCCGCGAAGCAATCATCGCCGCGAGTGAATCTTTAGTCTGAGAACGGACATTCCTACCACATCACGGCGTTTGATTCAAGAACGGCTCATCACGCGGGGCCATCGTGGCCCCATTAGATGACGTCAAGAGACTCCTAGATGGGACTGTTGATCCGGATGCTTTGGAAGCAAATCCAGAACTCTACGATATGGCTGAAACAATCTATGGCAGAGATACACTCGATCATCTCGGAGTCGAGGCTCCTGAAAGGCCAAGTGATTCTATCGTCCAACCAAATGGAGATTCAAAGCACGAGGTTGAAATGCCTCTTCCTGATTTACCACTCCCTCCTGTTCCTGAGGTAATTGAGGGTAAGCGTTCATGGGTCATTTTCTCCGTTACAATCATCCTATTTGCATTGTTGATGGTAAATGTCACAGTGGGTTTTGGCTCGGTTGTGCCACTTTGTGACTCGCCAGATTCGGAAACGCTCTGTGAGGATAAATTGACTCTTGCTTCAATTGCTGATTACGAATCTCCTGATTCTTGGACGGAAACTATGTCCATCAATGTAGTAGATGGTGTCCTCATCGTTCTAAGCACAGCCTTGATGGCCTATAGCCTCAGAAAGAGATGATCTCAATACATCCGAGCCAGATGCTGGCGTCTTGTCGTCATTCGCCCCGTGACGGCACATGGACGAGGTTCTGTGAATGGTTCGATACTATCACCTAGGAATGTAAGGCCAGAAGCACGTTCAAGAATCTCTGCATCTGAATCATTTCCATCAAATGCGAATTCGTAGACCTTACCATCCTCGAGCTCACTATTGAGTTGCCAACCGTCATTTGTTTGAGTTATGCCAGGGAATGGAATTACGAAGTGAGACATATGTGCTGCGGAACGTATACGTAATTCGCTTTCAGTTCTGGTCAAAGCGTCGGCTACGACATTGATCAATTCACTTGAATCGTGGAATTCCTTGCCACCAGTACGCATACTCATGACGAACTTTCCTGATTTGATATCGCGTGGGCCCAGTTCGAGTCGAAGTGGAACTCCCTTAATCTCCCAATCATAATGCTTAGCGCCGGGCCTAATATCTCGATTATCGACCTTTACTCGGTATCCGGCGGCCTTCAATTGAGTAGCCATATTTTCGATAGTCGGGATGACTGACTGATCCAAATGTGCTGCGACGGGCATCAGGACAACTTGAATGGGTGCAATCTTTGGAGGGAAAATAAGCCCTGCATCATCTCCATGCATGCCGACAACTGCACCCAACATTCGCTCCGACATCCCAAAGGTGGTCTGATGACAAAATTGGGTTTGACCATTAGTATCTTCATACTTCAAGTCGAATGCCTTAGCCCACTGATCTTTGTAATGATGGTAAGTAGCCACTTGTAAAGTGCGACCATTAGGCATTACAACATCAACTGCTGTCGAGTACCAAGCACCAGGAAAAGTATCCCAGACAGGCCGCTTTGAAACAATAGCAGGGAAGCACAAATCATGCAATAGGTTCTGAACAATCTCAGCGTCTTGAGCAATCTGTGCATCAGCCCCGGCCTGATCTTTATGAGCGGTATGTGCTTCAAAGAAATGTATCTCTCGAACACGTATGAATGAACGTGTTTGTTTAGTCTCATAACGGAAAGTGTTGACGATTTGGAATGTTTTGAGGGGAAGGTCGCCGTGTGAACGAACCCAAAGCGGGAACATTGTGTACATCGGAGTCTCACTGGTCGGTCGCAAAAACATCGGCACATCGAGTTCGTTTTCGCCAGCGTGTTTGACCCAGTACACCTCTTTCTTGAAGCCGCCTTCTTCCTCATCCAAACGAAGTTCAGAAGGATCTACACCCTCTTCACGTGCTTTTTTCAGCAAAGAAACTAACCGATTCTCCTTGTCCAAAAGATCCTCGGGGACCAATAATGGGAAGTTGTACTCCTCGTGATCAGTTCTTTCCATCTCCGCGCGAGTCAATGTGTCAATCAAGGTCATGGCCTTCCAGCCATAGGGCTTCCAAACATCCATACCCTTGATCGGATACCTCTTGTCGACAAGGTCGGCAATCTCAACGATAGCCGGGTACCAAGCGTTGAAATCATCCTTCGAAGGGATGCCACGCTTGGCCTTGTCATGCTTCGCCATGAGACTCGTCGCCTGCGAGCGTCGCTTGAATGTGACGCTGTGAGCGGCTTCATTAGCCCTTGATGAGGCGGTTGATAGCTTCGCACAGCGCACGGTCGTCAGAGGCTTCGTCGACGGTTCCATCAGCATGAACGATTCGAGCACGAATCTTATCTGGATCATTCATCTCTTCCATGAGGTTAGCAATCACTGCATTGACGCCGTAGCGCTCTATCTGGGCGCTCGCACGTTCGATTAGTGTAGCAGGTGTAACGTCTGATTCAAGTTTGAATCCGATACGAGTTGCACCTCCTACAAGGGAAGCTAGTTCTGCTATGTGTTTTGGACCAGGGGTCAAGTCAAGTGACCAATTATCTACTCCGCTCGGTTTCTTGCCGTCCTCTGCCTCTGCATAGTAATCAAGGACGGCTGCAGCGTGAATCCAGACGTTAGGATTAGTATCATTGGCAACTTGTTTGCATACTCTGAGCATTCCGTCAGGAGTCCCATCACGACGGACATCAGGTAATTCGAAGGATGGATCAGCAGAGGTTTTACCAGCTATACAGATGACATTATGCCCCATTCGATGAAGGTATTCTGCAATTAACCACCCCGTTCTTCCAGACGAAGCATTCTGAATCGCACGGACTGCGTCAATAGGTGCTCTGTTTGCTCCAAGCGTTATTGCTACAGTTTTCGACGATTCAGAAGTATTAGCTAAATGACATACCGCCGCTACGATTGCAACAGGGTCGGGCTGCTTCCTCTTACCTTCCTCGGCATCGTCAACCAATACTGAGCTTCCCTCTGCTGCCAAGGCATCAAGAAGTTCCTGAGTCACAGGATCATCGAATAGATCTTGATGCATTGATGGAACAAAGCACATCCGGGCGCCTCGCCCACGTGCTGCAGAAAGTGCCATCATCAGAGGCGAATCCATGATTCCATGGATGTGCTTCGAAATTGTGTTGCGAGTAGCCGGGGCAATGAGTATAATGTCATGTCCATCTAATTGTGCCATTTCTGGAGACCAACCTTGGTGCACTTCTACATCAGATGCCCATGCAACCGCCAGTGGTGTGACTACCTTGGTCGCCTCAGAACTCATGATAACGGTCAACTCAGCCTGGTGTCTGCGTAATTCCCTCGCTAGACGAATTGATTCAACTGCTGCAATACCACCTGTGATGGCCAGCAATACACGCTTTCCAGCCAATGCATCGCTGTGAACAGCTACACCGGTGTCCTTAGTCACGATACAATCCAAACGGCCGTTGTTCAAGAGTGCGTCGCCGACCGACTGAGTGATGTAGGCGAGGTTATTGGAGCAACTGTGGAGCCCAACCGGTTGGCAGCAATTCATCGCCATCTATTCATCTTCGGTCTCTTAGATATCGGGATTTTTATCTTGATAATGATTACAATAGGAAATCTTGGAAACACACTATTCGATGGATTTGCCCTCGGAATATCTGGACTAATTGTGCTATATGCAATTGTCACTGCCTATGGGTTTCGGCAAAAAAAACCCAATTCAGACCAGAAATACTCGAATCTACTCCGTTTATTGGCAGTATTCTTCGTGACTGTTGGTGTGGTTCAAGGATTGTTGTCCATCGCATCAAATCAAATGATTTTACTAATTCAATCAGGACTTTTACTATTACTGGGAAGGGCGACAAATCGGCGTATCAAGACACTTCGTCATCCCATGTTCGTGCAATGGTTTTCCCAAGGTTCAGGATCATCATCTGAACTTTCTGGCGAAGAAGTATATGCCTCCTGCCCAAATTGTAGTAGTTTACTCGCCGTAATCCCTGAAAGATTGTCAATTGAAGATCGCTGCCCAAATTGTGAAGGATTCCTGATTACCATTCAAGAAGAGGAATAATCAGTACCGTTCAAGGGCAGTTGCGATGCCCATTCCGCCACCGATACACATGGTTGCAATAGCCTTCTGACCACCGGTTCGCTGTAAGAGTGAAGCGGCTTTGCATGTGATTCGTGCACCAGAGGCACCTAGTGGATGACCAATCGACATTGCCCCTCCGTCAAGGTTGACTTTTGACATGTCAATTCCAAGTTCATCGATACACGCCAAGCCTTGAGATGAGAAGGCTTCATTCAATTCAAAAACATCAATGTCTTCTATTGACCATTCTGCTCGCTCAAGACAGAGTCTAGTCGAAGCAATCGGTCCTAATCCCATGTAATCAGGAGGGCAGCCTGTAACCGCAGCCGAGACAATCGTTGCGATTGGTTGTAAGCCGTGGGAAAGGGCGAATTCCTCACTGCAAATAATTGAGAATACTACACCATCGGTTAGTGGGGAAGATGTAGCAGCAGTAACTGACCCATCTTCTTTGAATACCGGGTGGAGGCTTGCCATCGATTCTAGGTTAGTTGAAGCCCTGATACAGCCATCCTCATCGATCGAATCACCATCATGCATAATCTCGCACAACTCAACATCGAAGTGTCCTGCTTGCTGTGCAGCAGCCGATTTCTCGTGTGAGGCTAATGCGAACTCTTCCTGACGAAGCCGAGAAATCCCAAATTTTTCAGCAACATTTTCGGCAGTCATACCCATGTTGATGTAAGCTGCAGGATATGAGGCCTCTAAACTAGGGTGTGGCGACCAATTGAAACCGCGCCTTTTGACACGAGACATGGACTCCATCCCACCAACGAGGAAACAATCTCCCCAGCCAGCCTGAATGTTTGCAGCAGCCACATGGACTGCTTGCATTGAAGAGCCACACAAACGATTGAATGTAGCACCAGGAACTGTGTCGGGCAATCCTGCGAGGAATGTTACTAGTCTTCCGACATTGAATCCCTGTTCGCCTTCTGGATATGCGCAACCAAGCAGAAGATCATCAATTTCTTCACCAGAAATCCCAGTCCGCTCGAGCAAGGAACGTGCCACCTGTCCAGCCATCTCATCGGGACGCACATCCTTGAGTGCGCCTTTGTGTGCCCGATGGAATGGGGAACGCATCCAATCGACAATGACTGCCTTCACGCACCAAGCGCCACGCTCTCGCCCAATAACCGTTGAGTATAGCGCGACCCCGCGTCTATGGACTCGACCGGCGGGTTCATGAAAGGGTCTCAATTCGCCGGCCCATATGATACGTGAATGCACAAACCACGGCTTCTATGCTGACGACCATCTTTGCCCTGCATGCAACGCAGAAGGACGCTTCATAATGCGCACTGGAGAGCGTAATAGTCTAGCTCGAAGACTAGCGCTCGTTCTACGCCATGCACCCGAAAAGTTCGATCTTGAGATGGATATCAACGGATGGATCGATGTCAAGGATATCATACGACAATTCAAGCAAAGTGGAGGGAAGAGATTCCATTGGCTTCGCCCACACCACTTCCGAGCGATAGTCGAAACTGACCCAAAGGGACGTTACGAAGTTCGCGGCAATACCATCCGCGCCACCTATGGGCACACAGTTGAGATTGAACTCGACCTACCTACAGATAACATTCCTGACGCTTTGTACTTTCCTTGTGACCCTGAACAAACCGAGAATTTGCTAGATGTAGGTATCTCACCAGGAGGTCGCGCTCATGTCCACCTTTCTGCATCGATTCGCTCAGCTGCGGAGGCAGGTCACGTGCACTTCCCCCTACCCACCATCCTAGAAGTCGATACCGCTCAGATGAATGCAGCAGGCGAGACCATTTGGCACGCCGGAATTACAGTCTATCTGACAGAAAATGTCCCTGCACAATACATTAGCGTCATCGATAACGACAACCCTGAGTACGTTCTAGCACGTGCACGTTGGGTCGAAGAAGAAGAGTGAATATACTCAATTGGTCTTGAGATCATTCAAATTTACCACAAAGTGGACAAAATTCCAAGTCTGCAGCCATCTGTGCATTGCATGAAGAGCAGTGCCCATCAGCACTGACTGTAGAGCGGACTTCGCCCTCAGTGACTGCCCTAACTGGAGATTCGCGCATAATGAATGGATCTTCAACGACCAGATGTGCCTCTAGGGATTGCCTGAAATTGATACATTCCTTAATCGCACTCTGCAAACTTGTCATTATTCGATGGCGATCAGCCTTTGACTCAATCTTCTCAGCATCGGCCAAACGACTCTGCAACCAACGCTGGAATCGCTCCAGCTCGCCATCACTCGTCATGAATTTGCGAGGTGACCGGAGGCAATGAAGGTGACCTATTCCAGATGTCGCTCAGCCGCATAAGCCAAAGAGGCGAGCCATGTGGCGTTGATGACAAAGATGGCTCATCTGCTCATCAAATTCGGTGGCGGCTTGATAACCGACAAGTCTGCAATGAAGACTGCTGACGTCGACGTTATCACAAATCTTGCTAATTTATCTCAGCAACTCCTCTCTCAAGGACACGCAATCACAATAGTTCATGGGGCAGGGTCATTTGGTCATCTTAAAGCAAAGAAGTGGAAAATATCTCAAGGTGCTGACCAGGCAATTCTAACCGAACAAATCCACGCAGTTGATTCAATTAGGCAAGATATGCTTGAACTAGATTCGATCGTCTGTGAAGCCCTTGAACAACAAAATATCGAGATACGAAATCTCCCTCCCTCTCAATGGGCACGTGAAACTGGACCCAACTTCACAGGCTCACTTACACCGATTACTAATTGTCCAAGAGATATTGTCGCAGTCACCTTTGGCGATGTAGTGGACTGTGACTTACCGAAGCGATTCGGAATCCTCTCAGGAGACGATTTGATGGTCCGAATCGCACAAGAATCTCAATCAATCACTCACTGTATCTTCCTACTTGGAGACACAGAAGGGCTACTCAGTGCACCGCCTTCTGACCAGTCGGCAGAACTAATCCCAATTTGGAAGCCAAGCCATGAGATTTCTGGAGTTCATGATTCTACTCTGGATGTGACAGGAGGAATTTTTCTCAAACTTGAGAGTGCAGCAATGATCGCACAAAATGTCGAACACGTTTGGTTTCTCGATGGAAGGAAAACCGACCGAGTATTGCAACTACTGGCTGAAGGCACTACTCGCGGCACGCGAATCATGCTTTGACTCAATCAACCTTCGACTACTGGCCATTCTGATTATATGGGACTCCCATCCCGAGCGAATTGAGAGAGATGTCTGATTCAGACCGCGCACTCGCCGACTACGACTCATCCCAAGCCGGGATGATGGCAGAGGCTTGCCTCTGTCTCGATGAGCACGATACTGTGATTGACACGGCAAGCAAAATGCAGACACATCTTGGAGAAGGTATACGCCACCGTGCTTTCAGTGTGCTGATTTTCGACTCAAACGGTAGACTTCTTGTTCAACAACGCGCCTCTGAGAAAATCACATTCCCTAGCGTCTGGGCAAACTCATGTTGCAGTCACCCTCTAGACATAGCCGGAGAAAACGGGGATGCGCGCGAGGGAGTCAAAGAGGCGGCACGACGGAAATTGGAGCAGGAGCTTGGTATCCCTCGCTCAGTTACCGACTCTTGGGATTTCAATCACATTGGTCGGTTTGAATACAAGTGCCGCTGGAATGAGGAGTGGGTCGAACATGAGATTGATCACGTGATGATTGTAAAGGCTGATTGCGAAGTTGATTTCAACCGTAATGAGATTCAAGCCATCGAATGGTTGGATGATGCAGGATTGAAAGCAATGATGACCCGGAAAGGCCGATGGAAGAGTCAATTGATTGCGCCTTGGTTCGAGGCTATCTTTGAGAATTATCTATATGGTGGCGACGCCGATATCGATGAAGTAATCTCTAATGCGCGTACAGACATAATCAGGTGTGGGGAATTGTCAGTCACGCATCCCTCCAATTCTGCTGCTAATGTCCTAGCCGCTTTGGGACAACACCGCGATATTGTCGAGGGAGTCATTCACGAAAGTCTTGGTAAAATTCAGCAAAAGCGACTGCGAGGTGCTATGTCGCACCTTTTCACCGGCGGTGGCAAAAGATTGCGTGCAATTATGCCGCGCCTCGTAGGTGATGCAGTGGGCAATGGCCACGAAGGCCATTACACGCTAGGAGCTTGTATCGAAATCATCCACAATTTCACATTGGTTCATGATGATATCATGGATCAAGACCCGATACGTCGCGGGTTAGATGCTGTGCACATCGCCTATGATAATGCGACTGCCATCAATGCGGGTGATGCCATGCTCGCACTTGGCTTCGAGATGCTCGCAGATAGCGAGCACATCGAAGACTCCCAACTTCGCCATGTTGTCAGCACCATTGGTGAAATGGTAAGGAGAGTCGCGGAAGGCCAACAAGAGGATTTCGAATTCGAAGATCGTGATTCTGTCTCTGAGGATGAATACATCGCGATGATTGCTGGTAAAACCAGTGCGATGTTCGAAACTTGCGCAGAAACAGGAGCGATTCTGGCTGGCGCTGACACTCAGACCGTCGATAACATGGCTAAGTGGGGCCTCAATTTGGGACTATGCTTCCAAATTATGGACGATTATATCGATATGGTTAGTGATACAGAGACATTGGGTAAGCCGGCCGGCTCGGATATCGTTCAGGGCAAGCGCACACTGATTGCTATCCATGCGCTTGAGAGTGGAGCAGAACTACCTACATTTCGCAAATTGTTCGGCACAGAATCAGATCCAAATGAAGAATTGGCAAACGCTGTTTCTGAATTAGAAGAAAATGGTTCGATTCGCTATGCTCTCGATAGGGCTATGGAACACCATAAAATCGCTCACGACTGCCTTGATTCACTAAGTGACTCTCCAGCAGTTGAACTTCTACGAGATATGACTGATTTTCAACTCGTTAGAATCAACTAAGACAATCTGCCGATGAAAAATTACCTCGCTCTAGAGCGTGCGGTATTCTCAATCAATCTAGGTAGTAAGCTTCACCAGGGATCTCTGGCTTCAAGCCCTTACGCTCACGGATTTCTCCGACTGTCTTCTCAAGAAGGGCCATAGGCAAAATCTCGAACCCTGCGTTCTCAGTGTTCCAGACTGCGCGACCCTGGCTAGCTGCGCGAATATCGTTGGAAAATCCGAATGTCTCTGCAACAGGCATCTTTCCGATGACTGAGGCTGTGCCACCATCTACTGGCATGTCCTCAATGACACCACGGCGTGTGGTTACCTCGCGGGTAACGCCACCAATGACATCGTTAGGGGCGTCAATGCGAATATTCTGCATTGGCTCGAGAACTACTGGGCGAGAGCGGATTAGCGCACCACGGCAAGCGTTGCGGACCGCTGGAATAGTCTGGGCAGGACCACGGTGGATTGCATCTTCGTGCAACTTTGCGTCGACCAGTCGCATCATGACTCCCATTAGCGGCTCCTCAGCGAGAGGTCCCTTCTTGCAGACTTCATTGAAGCCCTCAATTATGAGTTCACGAGTTTCGTGTAGGTTCTGGATACCCTTTGTATCATTCACCAGGACGTTTGTACCATTGATTGCGTAGATCTTGCGCATCAAATTCTTCTCCATTCCGAATTCAGCGAACTTGTCTCCAACGGCCTTCGAGTCCTTGTTGCGGACAGTACCGTCACCGAAGTGACCCTCGCGTAGAGCTTGGATGACATCAGTTGGGAGAGGCTCAGCCTCGATGTAGAATCTATTGTGACGGTTAGGGGACTTGCCTTCGAATGCTCGTCCATCATTATTCGATTCAATGCACTCACGATAGACAACAATTGGTTCGCTGACCTTGACCTTGATTCCCTGTTCCTCTTCGAGGCGATAAACTGTGATTTCAAGGTGCAACTCACCCATTCCAGCGAGCAAAGCCTCACCTGTCTCAGCATTGGTGGAAACTTGTAGAGATGCGTCTGCCTTAGCCAATCCACGCAAAGCGTCGATAAACTTCGGGAGATCTTTCATTGCCTTCGGTTCGACTGCAACGGTAACGACCGGTTCGGAGTAGTGGCGAATTGCCTCAAATGGCTCAGCATCCTTTTCTCGAGCGATTGTTACACCCGCTGCAGCACTACGAATTCCGGTTATTGCGGCGATGTTTCCAGCACTGACATGTGAAACTTGAATTCGGTCACTACCAACCATCATACTGACTTGCTGAACTCGCTCAGCCTTGCCCGCGCCGATAGCCCAGAGAGATTCACCGTGTTTGATAGAGCCAGAATATACTCGGCCAACTGCAACCTCTCCTGCGTGAGGGTCCATCCAAATTTTTGTTATCATCAGAGATAGAGGTCCTTCGGAATCACACTCGAGCATCGCCTTGCCCTCAATTGTCTCAAGATCACCCTGCCAGATGTTAGGGATACGATACTTCTGTGCCACGATCGGGGAAGGAAGCTGTTGGACAGCCATGTCGAGAAGAACCTCGTGAACTGGAGCCTTCTTTGAAAGAGCCTTCTGGTCGTCATTAGCGCAGTGTTCAAAGATATCTTTGAAGTTCAGGCCTGTCCTGTTCATGTAAGGAATGGACATTCCCCAATTGTAGTACGCAGAACCGAATGCAACAGTTCCGGCAGCAACACTGACTTGCCAATCCTTTGCGACTTCTGGAGGAGCGAAAGTTTGGATTAGTTTGTTGACCTTGAGGATAATCTTTTCAAAACGCTGCATCATCTCTGGTCCA
>Ga0208764_10000142_pt1 | contig 39704 bp, 26 predicted proteins | sample ETNtaG_18_FD_185762 | JGI IMG/M metagenome (GOLD analysis project Ga0208764, IMG submission 185762) | Marine microbial and viral communities from oxygen minimum zone, Eastern Pacific Ocean - ETNP201302SV91 (SPAdes) (version 2) | ecosystem: Environmental > Aquatic > Marine > Oceanic ... | reverse complement strand
TGCACTGAGGCTCTGCATGGGAGACGACCAAGTGGTCATCGACGTCATCGATAATGGGGGCCAGTGGACACACCGAGAGTGGAGAATGCTACGATATCTGGGTGTGGAAACACAGATTATTCCAAACAACACTCCAATCGAGGAACTCAGACAACTCGACGGCCTGATATTGTCTGGAGGCGCGGCTCGAGTCGGACTTTCGGGGGAACTCGGGAATTGCGCAGATTACCTCTCATTGGAGGTGCCCATCCTTGGAATCTGCGCAGGCCATCAGTTCATGGCACGACACTACGGAGGCGATGCGGGGGAGGCGCCCAAGCCAGAATTCGGAGCTGCAACCATTTCCCTAGTGGGCGACGGAGGCCCTCTATTCCAGGGGACTCCTCCGGAACAGACCGTGTGGGAGAGTCACAACGACGAGGTTACCGTAACGCCCCCTGGCTTCATCGAGGTCGCTCAGAGCGAGTCATGCAAGGTCCAAGCAATGCAGAACGAGGATCTGAATAGATTTGGACTTCAATTCCATCCTGAGGTCAACGACACAGAGTTCGGCTCGAACATCTTTGAGAACTTCGTCAGGATATGCAAATCTGCCAAATCGGCATAGGACAGGTTGAAGAAGGCCCGGCAGGTCGCCGGCTCGGTAGCAATGAAGGGCGATCAGAAGATCCTATACAAATGCAGGAACTGCAACAGGACCGATAAGAGGACCTACAATCCTACGTCAGAGGAGCAATGCGCCCATTGCAATGCACCCATGGACCCCCTCGAGATCCGCTACAAGTGCGTCAACTGCGGCTTCATGGCATGGGCCGAGGCTGGTTCAACCGGCAAGTCCTGCCACAAGTGCGGATACCGAATCTTCGTCAAGCCCCGAAAGGACGGAATGGCCAAGGTACTCAAGGCAGAGTAGCATCGTTGACTTCAAGGCCCCCCTCTCCCCCATACGCCCATGGCGAGCTGGCTCGTGACAGAGGCCCCCACAAGGTTCGAAGAACTGGCGGTGCCCCAGGCAGTGAAACAGGCACTTCTCTCCACGAGCACCTCTCCCGACCCCCCTCACCTGCTGATCACCGGTCCGGCTGGTGTTGGAAAGACTGCATGTTGGAGACTGTTTGCTAGGCAGATCCTAGGACCGGGGTGGAAGTCGACTACGCACATTCTGCAAGCCCGCGATCTAGTTAGGCAGAGAGGGGCCATGTCTACGTTCGAGGAGTTCCTCAGGCCAAGCGGATCCGAGAAGGACACACTAGCAGGTAGGACCAGCCTTGACGCATTCGATAGGGGGATCTCGATTTCAGGCCCCGAAGAGGTTGCTCCGGCAGGATCGGAGGTCGAGGTCGAGACCGGCTCCATTCCAATCAGCCGATTGATTGTCATAGAGGATGCGGACCACTTGGGACACATCCGTCAGGCATACCTCCGTAGGATGATGGAAACGGTTGGAAACGCCTCTAGGTTCGTACTGGTCGCTCGAGCCCCATCGAGAATAATTGATGCGCTCCGCTCTCGGAGCCAGATGATCCGCGTCCCCTCCACTCAAAGAGAAACAATCACGACAACGCTTTCTGATATTGCAGTGAGGAATGCCTGCGAACCAGCAGATGGGGTGTTGGAAGACATCGCATACATCTCGGAAGGGAACCTGAAGAAGGCAATCTTCACTCTCGAGATGCTCGATATAAGAGGCCTCGTTTCGGACAGGTCATCGGTTCACAAGATGGTACAGGCATCAACCCTACAGGCAGGTAGGAGGCTAGTGGAATTGGCAATCAGGGGCAAGGTAGTGGAGTGGAAGTGGGAAAACCGCGCCGGAAGGAACAGGAAAGTCCTCTCCGGGGCGATGGCAGAGGTGGATGACCTCATGAACAACCACGGTCTTGATGCAACCGATCTAGTCTCACAAATCCACGATGTCATCGTCGGTAGGAGGCTAAGCGTTCCACAAACGCTCAGAGAGGAGATGCTAGATGCTCTATCAGAGTGCGATGTAGGATTGCAGCGTTCCACATACCCGAGAGTCCATTTCGAGAGATTCCTGCATCGAACGGCAACGGCAGGCAAGCATCACGGCTTGTCGATTTCGTGATGGCGGGCGCGGCAGGATTCGAACCCGCGGTCCCCGGCTTAGGAGGCCGGTGCATTATCCAGGCTATGCTACACGCCCGCTCCCGCGAGCACGACCTCCTGAAGAAATGTGCCCCGAAAAAAACAAGTTTCCTCACTCTGTTATCCGATGCCATCAAGCGGAGAAAGCACCTCGAGAGAACGTGGCGAGCAACTCCTCTGACCTCCCCAATCCGTATGGCGAAGAAACCAACTTTGGTCAGACGTCAGAAAACGCGTTGAATCGAAGAGTCAGGATAAGAGACTCCCAACGAATCCTATGGACTAGGATTTCTACCATCAGGGGCAGCAGAAGAGTAAGGACGGTTGTCTCCGCGCTCTCCATACTTGTCACGTCTCTTTTTGCCTCTGGATGGGGCGAGGAATACCTATTGGCCGGAGTCGCGCTCTTCGCGATCCAAGCGGCCCTTTTCTTCCCGACACTGTTAGCAGCATCCTTCGCGCAGATGTCTGCAAGGGACAGGCTCCAGTTGAAAGTTGGTAGCAATCGTTCAATGGAGGCATACCCCGGCGTCGAGCGGATTCTGAATACCCTACACGAGAGAACGCTGAGGGAAAGGACACGGATTCTTTGCGCGACTCTTGCCATGGGGGCACTCAATTCGGTAGACAACTTCGAGACAGGGAACATACTGGCATCCATACTGTATGGGCTAGCCATTTTCCTAGGGTCCATTTCTATCATCAATACCCTTCAGCTAGAGCGCCGGATCCCAATGACTGACGACGACTTCCCGCTTCTTTCCATGCATGCGCCCACACTCCACCAGAGCACCTTGAAGCGGGTACTCTCAGATTTGGTAGTGGCTCATTTGGATCCTGAGACTGCTGGAGCATGGGACGATTGGCTAATCGAACTGGAGAATAAAGTCCGTTCGAACCAGACACCGGAATCAGCGGTAGAACACCTACTACGCGTTCTTCACCTCAACCACCTCGGTCTACTGGATAATGACAGATTGGTTTCCGAATCAAAGCGAGTGTTTCGCGTCGCTGCGATAGACGACCTCAATAACGACAAATCGAAGTTCTGCTATCGAACTCTTCGAAGACTAATGGCACACACAAGAGCATGGCAACCGGGTCTATTCAGGCTGATAGATAGACTCGAAGATGCAGCACTAAGAGGACACTCATCACTAATCGAGAACCCATGGAGGCTAGATCTGGACATCCCCCCAAGGTGTTCCCAAGGTCAAGGCGATTTGTTCGTAATGATTCACAATCATTCGCGAAAGCCCTCTCAGGTTGAAGTCGACATCATCGCAGCAGATGGGGAGCCCCACCATCAGACCCTCAGACTGAATCCTCCCGTTTCCAGACAGCCGAAGAAACCAGCGAAGATAGGTGAGGAGGACAACGACATCGTCGACGTTCTCGGAAGGCTAATCGACAACTCACTAGTCCTATGGATAGGTCTGGCCTGGCCACAGGGAGCAACGGGTTCCAAACCTATACAAGTCAATCTAAGGGGGCCAAACGGGGAGACGGTCTCATCGTTCGTGGTTCAGACCACCCTTTCATCAGGATTCAACCCAGAGGGAGCAACTGAGAAGATGCTAGATGCCGCGGTTGCCGTTAGAAGAATCGCGATTTCCGTAGCAGAGTGACGTCTCGGAGGACGTCGGTAAAGCGTCACGTTCTTGTGATTGGGACCGCTGGCCAGATTGAAAGATGGAGTCCAGAGAAGTTGTGGTTATCGGTTCAGGCCCCGCGGCCCTTCGCGCGGCGATAGCCTGTTCAGACGCGGGCGTGGTTCCTTTGGTCATAGACGAATTCGGAATCGGTTCCGGGTCAGGCACCCCTCCAGTGGCCGGTATCGCCGCATCGATTGACGAATTGAACTCACAATCTCACACGGAAGACACACTAGCTGCAGGCGGTGAATTTTGTAACGAATCCATAGTATCCAGGACTTGCAATGAAGGAGTTTCAACACTTGCGGAGTTGGAAAGATGGGGGCTTGCCCTCAGGCGAAGGGAGGGGGGCTTACCTCACGCGGCCCCCGCTCCAGGTCACCAAGTCCCACGTCTCACAGGCTGTGGCGACTCTACTACCAGAGAGGTTACTAGGATTCTAGAGGAACAGGCCATCAAGCGAGGGATCCAGAGGAATACAGACTACCTGCCCCTCTCTATTGTTTCTGACAACAACCAAGTCAGGGGGGTAGTCGCCCTGAATATCTCTACGGGAGAAATCGAACCATTTCAGACAAAGGCCGTGATTCTCGCAACCGAGGGGCACCAAGGACTGTGGTCAAACCCTAACGAGGGCCCGGGGACAGGTTCGGCTCTTGCGATATCTGCTGGAATCCAACTTAGGGGGATGGGAAACACCCCTAGACACCCACTAACAATCAGGGACTGCGGCATCCACATCCCAATGGACGTACTAGGGTCTGGAGGCAGGATACGAAGAGAAAACGGAGACGACATCGGACCGGAGGAGGCTCTCGAAGGAGAGCCCTGCGTGCTCGATTTGAGAGGAATGGACCCAGATGCAAAGTCATGGTTCTCACAAACATCAATGCGAATCAGCGACAGGCTCGGACTGGACATTACGAGGGACGTAATCCCCCTGTCTCCCGGTGTAGCATACACCACGGGCGGGGCTCCTTGCGACAACGATGGCAGGGTCATCTTCGGGGAACAAAACACAGAGGATTCACCCACCAGACTCTGGCATACAGGTCTGTATGCCGCTGGAAGGAGCGCCAACACCGGAATGCATGGCGACTACCCCCTGCCTGGAAACATCCTACTGGACGACTTAGTATCTGGAAAGGCAGCAGGATCCCACGCCGCTACATGGGCTCCGGCAAACCAATTCGGAGGCTCGGACCAAATCGAACGGGCCGTACAGGACGCATCAAACAGAATCGCCTCAATCAGAGAAGGTGAAGGGATGACGGTCGGCAACTTCGCTTCCAAACTATCTTCTGCAATCTCGACAGGCTCGTCCTCTAAGGATTCTGCAATAGCCGAAATCAACAGCATCAAGGATTCTGGAATTCGCCTCACTGATAATTCGAAAGTCATGAACACCGAGATGGTCGAGGCCCTCAGATTGCACGGTTTGGCATTGGTAGCGGAATCCATCGTCTCCTCCGGGTGATCAGATGGAAGGCGACAAAACCATCTTCTCGATGATAATAGGCGGAGAACTCCCCTGTCACAAGGTATACGAGGATGACTTGGTCTTCGCCTTTCTAGACATCAACCCTTTCAGTCCGGGTCACACCCTTGTGGTTCCGAAGGAAGAGGCTAGGACGCTCGACAAGTTGAGCGACGAGTCATCAGGGGCGTTGGGGCGCGTGCTCCCCAGAATTTCAAGAGCAATTTTGAGTGCCACCGGGGCTGAAGAATTCAACATCATTCAGAATAACGGCCCAAACGCATTCCAGAGCGTTTTCCACGTTCACTTCCACATCATTCCGAAGATGAAGGATGGCAGGGGCCTAACGTTCCCATTCAAGTCATCACCAATAGATCACGAGGAAGCAGAAAGGTTGGCTAAGTCGGTTAGAGAATTATTGGATTGAGCCACTCTCAATAATCAAGACCTCAAACCTACTCGGAATCATGTGTCGGATATGCATGGCGCTCCCAATATCGAACCCGAGCTGTCCAGTGGAGCAATGAAACTCAGAACAAAAAAGCTCGACCGACTCCCTTGGGACCACACGGGAAGACACCCTGGAAACCCATTCTTCTGGAAGATAATCCTCCTGATGATGGGAATCGGCCTGAGGTACATTTTCAGAAGGAGCCACTACGACAAGTTCCCCGACTTCGAGGGGGGCAGGGTCCTTTCAGCCATCCACTTGAACGGCCTGGTCGACCCCACTACAATGGTACATTCCCAGGATCGCAGAGTCATCTCGATGGGTAGACATGACTTGATGACAATGCCACTAATAGGTTGGTTCTCAAGGAGAATGGGCTCTCAGCCTGTGATTAGGAAGTCAGAGATTGACAACGGAGTCTCAGATGAAGAGTACGCGAGGAAAATCAATGACAGGACGCTGCTGACAATGACCAATTGCATTGCGTCAGGGCACAATGCCCTAGTAATGCCCGAAGGCAAGTCCCATCAGGACTCGAGACTCCACAGATTCAAGACTGGACCTATGAGGTTCGCGTTAAACGCAGCCTCAATCGCACAACACAGGGGCCTATCTCCTCCAGCTCTACAGCCCATCGGTCTACACTTCCGATGTCACCATTGGTTCAGGACAGATGTGTTTGTCGAGTTCCAAGACCCAATACCTGTAGACGCCCCAGAGGTCCCGGGGGCGGCAGAGCGCCTGTCATCGGGAGAATGGGTGGAACCACCTTCAGAACAGGTGCACCACCTGCGTGATAGACTATTCTCCTCGCTTTCAGAGGTCACCCCAGACGCTCCAGATTGGGAAACATACCGAGCTTGGCACCTGATAGCACATATCAGAGCTAACTTGGCCAACAGGCCACTCAGGTCATTCAAGGAAGAAGTCATCGAAGCAAGGGATGTCCGCAACTCGCTCGCAGAACGACAACCAGCGGAGGGTCTGCTGGTGCCATCCATAGAGGCAGCAAAGATTCTCCACGATCACGATCTGGACGCGCGTTCGATAGACGGCACGAACCTGAAGACTAGCAGGATGTGGGCCAGTGGGCTGGTGGGCATTTTTCTGATGGCCCTCTCTTCTCCAATCACAATTCCATCAACTGGGATCCAGGCATTCTTCGCATGGTACATGGGAGACCGGACGGATGAGGGAATAGATGCCAGGACCACGTATCACTTCCTAGCGGGGATGTTCTCGCCAATCCTATTCTGGATCCCCATTGCAATTGCAACATCCACTATCCTCATTCCGCCATCGATGGCATCATTCCCAGTCAATCTAGGACTAGCGGTGGGCATAGTCCTCCTCATCCACGCTTCAAACTTAGTCTTCCTGCTTGGTTATGATTGCTGGACAGATTTCTCCAACTCCGCCAAGAGAGCACGACTGGCGTCTTCTGAACAAGGAAAGAGGCTCCACCAACTGATTGATGATGTGTGCGCCAATCTCAACTTGCTCTAAATAGGACCACTTCTTGCATCATTCGTGAACCACAGCGAGGCGGCCGACTCAATCAGGACATGGTTGGAAGGGGAGAGGCTAGAAGCCAGAGAGGTCAAGGACCCTCAAGCGATAATCCACCTACACGTACGATACCCACCCACAAAGCAGGGCCATCTTTTCAACATCGTAATCCCAAAGAATAGGAATCTAGTATTGGTGTACTCAATCACAAGAGTAGACGAAGGACAGCAGGAGTCAATGCGAGAAATGGCCAAAGAGGTTTCAGAGGACTGGGAAGAGTGGCTCCATGAAACCAGAATCAGATTGACGTCTTCAGATCTCGATTGGGTTCTCCATGTCGGCAAAAGAAAAGATGGAGTTGCCGGGCCTCTGCAGGCATTCAACCTTTCAAGGCCGGTTTGGCTAGACGGCCTTACGCAGAATGAGTTTATGCAAAGCATGCGAAAGGTCTGGCTGACAAAACTCTCATTGATCCACCAAATCAAGTACGGTTTCGGGAATGGAAAGGGGAAGCCAGGACCCGTTGACGATTGGGAAGGAAAGAAGTCCGGTCGAGGGTCTAGAGAATCACAGACGAGGAAATCTGAGATAGACACCGACGAGACCGGCGGCTTCGGCAAGGACTTCGACCCTCTTGAATGGGCGTAATAATCGACGCACCTAGGAACACGCAAAAAGTGACCGTAAGGGGTTTAGATTAAGTATTCGAGAAATTCGAAAGAAAGCGATGCAGTACGACCGTTCCCTCGAAAGGCAAGGGAATTCGAGCAAGAGGAGTGGCGCGGCCATCGTCATGCTGATGCTGCTAAGCCTACTAGCATCGTTCTCGTCTCCAGCAAGTGCAAGTGATATTGTCATCACAGACCCAATAGAAGTCGTTCAGAGTGGTGTCCACAACGACAGGATGATGGCAATGGATGCCGACTCAGAAGGAAACGTGCATGTTGTCTGGAGCCGCAACACAAATCACCTGTATTACAAGATGCTAGACCCAAGGGGGGAAACCCTGATCTCAGAGACTCAAATCTCTGATCCGGGAGCACATAGGGCATGGCATCCCGACGTCAAGGTAGACAGCGATGAGATGGTCCACGTTGTTTGGACGGATAGGGCAGGGCAATACAAGATCATGTACACCCTTCTCGACCCGTCGCTGGACGATCAGAATGGAGATGCATCACTAGACTCAACCCTTTCAGTAGTACCAAACGACTTCGAAGTCGCAAATAACCCCCAGAATCGGGATTGGCCGGCTATTGACGTAGACTCGGAAAACAACCCCCACATCGTATGGGAGGACTCATTCGAGCCTCTGGAACTATACTACCAGCAGTCTCAGATTTACTACAAGATGCTATCAGTCGACCAAGTCGCTAGAGTAGTGATCGTAGAAATCGACAGCACCCTGCTGACCCCGATTCTTGGTCAGAAGGGACACCCAGACATCGCAGTCGACATCAACGACTTCGTTCAGATTGTCTGGGATGACACCCGCGGCGGCCAAGTAGAGATGGTCGTCCCAATCGACACCTCTGGTTCGATGAACGCAGAATGGGCAGATATGTGTGCAGTTTTCTACGGTGGAAACTTCGCCAGTGGAGGGTATTTCGTGGGGTTGAAGCCAATGCTGGTCAGCGCAAATATGAGCGTGTATGAGACACTCTATGCGCTGAGTGGCAACTGGCCGGCCGCAGCAACTAGCGGGAACTGTGCCGATGCCTATCAGACAGGGGGCTCTGGGAGCCAGGGTCCCAGAAATACCCCACTCGGCCCGGGCGACTCCTCGGGTGGAATTAGAGAGCTGACAGAGGTCGTTTACAACAATCAGGCTACAAACCTCCCAGCCGATGGGGGTTACTACAGCGAGTTCTGGGGGCCAGCGGCAACATGGGCATGCCTCTCATACAGGGACATCCAGGGGAGGCAAGGACTAGCAGCAAACCCCCCAACCACGCTAGACCACCGATGGAACGACAATGCCACCCGAGTGGTAATCCCGATATCCGACGAAGGCCCCTATGGCGGAACCCCAATGGACAACGACGACACCTCGAGCATCAATCAGGCTCACGATGCATGTGTTTTGGCCCAGACCAAGCCCTACCCGCTCTGGGCCGGATCTGACACGGCCGTTGGTAGCTACATGCTGGATATGGCACAGTGTCCTGTAGGCTCGGGCCTCAATACCAGAACATGCAACGGTGCAACCACACGAACCACCACTGCCGAGGGGCAGATGTATCAGTTCCCAACCACCGCCGGCTCCTCTTCTGAACTAGAAATCATGGTCGAGGCCATGGTTTACCTTGCCACGAACAACTCGCGCGAGATTTACATGACCGTTCTAGACCCCCACTCCCTACTGGAGAACCCATGGCCGGGCTGGAGCAGAGGAGACCCAGGGACCGAGGCAAACCAGAATGGGTACTACGTGGAGGACCTAGGGCCTTCGGAAGACCAGCAGGGATACGGGCACCTAGTAGTCGTGAATGACACCCAAATTACAAACAACCCAGCATACAGCCTCCACCCTTCGATTGCACTCGATAACTCCGGCAACACACACCTAGCTTGGCAGGACGGCAGACTGTACCCAGGTTGCGACGGAGCCACTGGAGGCATAGACATCGAGGGAGCCTACGAGATTTACTACACCAGGCTTCGACTAAGGGGGGCCGCAGAGTGGGATGGGGTCCCGGAAGGACTTCCTGCATACGGAATAAAACAGATCGCATCAAGCGCGATTTCGACCCCAGAGCAATGCGAGGGGGCTTCTGAAGAATACCCATTTGCACCAAGTTCGGTAGCCCCACAAATCCTGACAGATTCTTTCGACAACGTCCATCTTTCTTGGATCGATTATAGTTTTACAGAGTGGCAGGAGACAATCATGTACGCTCGTCTGAACCATACTAACGAAAAGTACCCACAAGGATTCCCTCTAAATTCGGCAGCTTCGGCAATCCTTGACCCTTGGGAGGTCAGAGAAGTAACCAATTGGTCTTCCGACAAACTCGGCCCAGCAATGTGTGAGCCAGAATGCAACACTGCCGCCGGACAACACCTATTCCCCGATTTCAACCTCGACAGAGGCATGCCGCCAGCGTTCGCGAACGATCTAGGTAGCGGTGCGCACATTGGCTGGTCCGACAAGAGATGTGACTGGGCGGGCTCCAATGCAAACAAGTGGACCCTATGCTATGTTCACGTGCTCACCGGCCTGGTCGACCTATCCCTCGCATGTGATGATAAGATACAAACAAACGCAAACATAGAGGGATACCCATACGATTGTCCCACCGATGCTGAGACATTCTACCACACCATCCAACCCGGGGAACTTACAACCTTCAACATCACAATCGCTAACCCGACCCCCGGGCCTGCCGAGTTGGTTAGGGATACTTTCACAGTCACCATGGAGGGGATTCCAAACAATTGGACAGCCACTCTTTTCTATATGACCAATAACACTCCAATTTTCGACTCCACCCCTGTTTTCCTAGATGGCGGTGCAATCGACCCACTGTACCTCAGAGTCAGAACGCCAACGATCTACCAGGCGAAGGACGACGAACTGGCCCAAATTAGCATCATCGCCACATCTTCAAAGGATCCAGCAATCCGAAACAAACTCACCCTCCTGACTCTGATGGACGTAGTTCACGGCATAGAACTAGACACTAGCCACTACCAGGTAGACGTCGAGCAAGGCAAGTCAGCGGTATTCTCGATTTCAATAAAGAATACAGGAAACGTGTATGACACCTTCGCATTCTACGACCCAGCTACGTTGGAGGGACAGAATGAGTGGGCATTGCCATTTGGTTGGGGAATAGACTTCCCGCTCCGTATCTCCCTCGATCCGGGACAGTCTGTCACTAGAAATCTAAAGGTCAGCGTCCCCGAGACTCAGGATCCAGGAACATTCGCAATCTACCTGAAGGGATGGTCTACAGGTGAACCCGTACTATCTGTAGACAGAGGGACGTTTGACGTTCTAGAACTGTGGATAAACGTCTCAATCAGGACGACCGGGAACATAGTCTTCGACATCGGTGATACGAAGCTGTACGTTCTCCCGGGGGAGTGCGCTAGTTTCCCAATCCAAGTCAACAAATACTTCACCCCAGGGCACATCGTCTTCACAACGCCCGGCGCTCCGGCGGAAAGGCCAGCAGGCTCCGACATCAACTCCTGGAGATTCGATCATTGGACGGTCGACCTGGACTTCTCTGAGTGGTCAGGCAGCCCATCATCAGCCGACCAGGACATTTACTGGGCCCAGGTGGGAACCACCTACACCGTGAGCGCAGAGATGTGCTCCCCGTTCAATGCAACTGCCGGAATAGGGGAATCAATAACCGTAAGAGCGCATCTGGACGGGACTCCAAAGGTCCGTGACTCAGTATTGATCCTCACGAATGTAATCCAGAGGTACGAGCTCGAGTCAAGCGTCCCAGAGACTATCGTCGACCTCTATCCGGGACAATCCTATCAGATGAACACAACAGTATCCAATCTGGGTAACGGGCAGGACAGATACGATATCACCATCGAATCGATTGTAGATAGCCAGGGAGGGTCCCACGTCTGGGATATGGACATCCCCAGGATCCTTTTCGAGGAATTGAATAGGGACGAAGCCCAGACCGTGCCAATTTTCATCAATGTCCCCGTGCAGACTCTAGCAGGCGATTACACGATCACCTTCAACGTACTGAGCGAGGAGCCTTTCCCATGCACCGAGGATCCGTGCGAGGGGACCAAGGTCCAGGACGAGATAGTAATTAGAGCCACAATCATAGAATTCCATGACATGCATATCTCACTTGATCCAACGGTCGAGAGCAAGATCAAGACCACCGCTCCGAGCAGAATCGTTAGATACACACTAAACGTATCCAATTACGGGAATGTCGAGGACCAACCAACAATACACAACCACACCTATGACGACGTAACCAATGTCTGGTCCGTTAGACCGGGCCTCGGATCCCTGAGCACTTGGGAGATAGATTACGCTCTACTGGAAGGATTCGGTACCGAATTCCCACTGGAGAAGCCATGCGTGGAGCTAACCGTAGAAGAAGAGAACCAAATCACCCAACAGTTGTCACAGGGAGAAGGCCCGGATTACTGCTATGTCACTGCTGCAAACACAGTCACCCTCCCAATGATGCAACCATACACTACACTGCAGCTGGTAGTTATCGTAACAGTGGCTCCCGACGCGTCCCTGACTGATAGAAATCTGGGCATCAAGGTCCTCTCTATGCACGGTTCATCCGACCAGGGAGGGGACTTCGATGAGACCGAGGTTTGGACTGACTCTTGCACCCTGGATAGCAATTCAGACGGATTCCCAGACAACCTGCCACCCGATTGCGATACCAACGAACAGATTCTCGAGATGCGACTAAGAGCACCAGACTTGGTCCTTGAGAGCGTCGTGGCCCCAGTAAAAGAGGCCGCAATCGGAGAAATGCTATCCATCAACGTCTTCATCACAAACAGAGGCAATGCACATGCTACCGATGTTAACATAATCCTGTGCAAGGACCAGTCAGAGTCGGACATCAAGAGGAACGGATGCAAAGAGGAGAACATCGTCTACAGGCAGATTGTCAACGCCATCATGCCCATCGGCCAGTCTGATACCGACCAGTCCGACCCAATTACCCTGCTGTACATGGTCGAGCCAGGGAACCACGACATCGTAGTGGTAGTGGACCCAGACAACAACATTGTAGAGACGGACGAGAACAACAACATCGAGAGGATCGGGAACATGAAATCCCCTCTGGGGTCTCTCGATGTCGGAAGGGAGCTAGTCGTCAGGTACGCAGTCCCCACCATAATCATCGGAGCGACATTCTCCCTCTTTGGGGTCGCTGGTTACGTTATTTGGGGCAGGAGAGTAGAGGCACTGGCAAGGTTCTCTGAACTTAGCAGCCTTCTTCCAGGATCCGATGACGACGACATAGTCTTCTGATCTACTTGGCCATCCACCAAGGCAGGGGCATCGACTCCCTTCCAGCGACGAAGGACCCCGAGCTAGTGGCGAAGTCCTTCATCAGGCGATCCCTCAGAGTATCCATCATCTTCTCAGCATGCATAGACTGAATGCGCATCCCCTGCGAGAACGCATCTAGATCCAGAGGTCTCCTCGGATGCCTCATCATCGCGTGTGCTAGCTGCCTCTCCTCGTATGACTCGAAACTCTCATCGACACTGGGAGATACCTTGTGCATGACCTGCTGATGTAGCGCAATTATCGAGTCCCTCTGCCTGTCAACGCTCTCCAGAGCCGCATCCAGCTCTGACAGAATCCCCATCGCGTCAACCATTGGGAGCGTCCTCCCAGTCCCTATCCTCCCGATCACATTCTCTAGATTGCTAGGCAGACTTCCGGATAATCGCATGCCCCTCGGCATCTTCCGATGTTCGGCCCTAAACAGGTCTGGCCCTAGGTCTAGGCGTATTGAAAATGATTGATTCACTCTGTAAACCTTCTTTGGAGGGCCTCCCTTGTCTGACTTCTTGACCTCCGAATCAACGAATCCAGCCTCCTCCAGAACTTTGAGATGCTTGACCACCGCTTGTTGGCTGACATCGAGTAACTCAGAGAGTTGAAGCGGGTAATGAGGCTCCTTTACCAAGTGCCTGAGTATGGCTCTCCTTGTGGTATTCTCTAGTATGCTGAGGGACTCATCGAACCCTACCATCACTTACCAACTCAAGGTTGGGTAGTCAACATCCTCTAAAAACCCAATCTAGATGCTAATGGATATACTTGGGTTCCTGTCACCCTTCGTCCCACTTCTTCCAAGTCTCATCGATTCCAACATCTTGTGATTTTTCGGTAGTCCGACCTTCGTTTACCAAGAATGGGTTGGGGGCCTCCTCGGTGGCTTCCGCAGCAGGAGCCTCGTTCTGGGCTTCGTCCATTATCACGCTTCCATTTTCGATAATTACGAATTGATCAGGCAACTTTCTTTTGTCTGTCCAGACCATGATCGCTAGAATTATTCCAACCAGTCCAACTGGGGATCCTATGCAGCACCCGATGTAGAAAAGATACAGCCAGAGATTCCCAAGCATTTTGTTTGCAGAAACATCATCGTCGACAAGCCAAAGATCCGAATCCCCTTGATTTTGCAGCGTATAGTTGCCCTTCAAGTCCTTGAATACCTTCACTGGAGAGTATATCGTCTCCTCGTCAGAGCCAATGCGAATAGGCTCCATCCAACCCGGTTCCCTCCCACTTACTTCAGCGCCTGCAGAATCTACCAGAGTGAGTTCGGAATCCGGAGTTCCACCATCAGATATCCTCAGAGCAGAAACTGCCGTGGACTCCTCGATCCCAAAAGATTCCGACTCCCCTGGCCCTAGTTTTACGATATTGTTGGTCTCGGGATCGTATGACTCAATCATCTCATCATACAACTGCAGAAGTGAAATTACGGCCAATAGGAGAAGGGCCGCTGAAGACCCGGTCGCTATGCGAGCCCATCGCCTTCTTCCTGCAGACACAACCCACCCTCTAGCCATCCATCTATCAGGGTTGTTTTCAGTATGTGATCCCCATTGCCCCTAGCTTTTCCGGCAAGTAGGTGTCCGTCACGAAGTCTAGGCCATACTTGGCAAGGGACTGCTGCTCCGCCTTCTTCCCAATCTCCTGCATCAGTTGGATCTGTTCCTGCCACCATCCCGTTGCGAATCGAGGGTCGCTAAGCTCTGCATTCAGAGCATTCAGATCTTGCTTAGTCAAATCGTCGCTTGGAAGGTCATAAGCCAGGATGTCATCTGCGGTAATCCCCAGATAGGTGGCTTCCTTCGTTGCCAAGTACTCTGAGATATGGGCCGTCTTAATCGCACCGTATGCTATGCTTGCATATATCCTGAATGACCACGGGTCGCAATCTGCGAATACCATAATCGGCTTGTTCCACTGATCGCTCATCCTCCTCATTATCCTCCTAGTCGATCTAGCCGGTTGGCCCTTCAGATGAACTAGCGCGCACCTTGCCTCCTCATCGAAACCGTTCTCCACGAGTCTGTCGAACATACCTCCAGTCTCAATCGCCATTACGAAGTCAATGTCCTCCTCGACCATCCGGAGTTTCTCAGACTCTACGTTGTACGGGACTCCGTAACCGGAATCACCAACGTCGTCACGACAGTTAATCCTCATCCAGTCACCTTTGCGATTCCTCTCTTCGAAGGTCACGTTGCCAATTATTCTGGCCCCATCTTCTTCCGGCCTAAGTCCAAAGTCTTCTCTCAGGCATTTGGTAACTATTTCCAAGTCTTCTGAGACCCCATTGCTCTCATTCTGGCTTGAGAACTTGCCATGCCCCCATCCCTCGGAGATGTAGTACATCTCCCTAAGTGTGGATGTCTTGCCATCCGAGATCATGCCCTCCACGAATTCTGTGATGTGAAGAGCCCTCAGCAGCTGTCGGGCCGAGCCTAGGGAGGTCGCATCTCTGATTGTCTTCTTCTTTCCATACTTGTACACCCCCAGCTTCTTGTCGAATCCGATGTTCGATTTCGACCTCACTGGTAGGGTCATTGTTGGAGGGTTCCCCTTCAACATCTTGTCATGCATCTCTGAGGCGACTCCATGCAATGCATCGATTACCTCCTCCTTCGTCTTCTGTCTATCCATCGTCATTCAATTTCCTCCGATTCGTCCTTAGTCGAGAAGTCCCCAAACAGGCTTGTCTGCCCCCCTTCCAATGTCTGGGGCTGTGAAACCTCGCTCTGCTCCGCTCTTTCCTTGAGTTGAGAGATCGCCTCCTTCGGACTCTCGAACTCTGATTCTGCAGCCTCTAGTGCCTCGGACTTCCTCAACTCCTCAAGCAGCTTCTCGTCAATCTTGGTCGCGCCGATTACCTCTCCATTGCCTCTGTAGAATATCTCCGCATCACTCCATTCGCCCTTTCTAAGGCCAGAGACGCCGAAGTGAATGGTTGTAGCAGATCCAGGATTTAGTGTGTCCAGCCTCCAAGCCCAGAGACCACTCGCCTGCTTGCTTCCGCCAAGAGCGTTTTCGGCGATTGCCGTCCCCTCACTTTCAGGCCATTTGGCTAGAATTGTATACGCCCTTGCCCTAGCCGTGTAGTTGTAAATCGTAATTGAGCAAGTAGCAAGCTTCCTCTCATCATCCCAGCCTAACTCTTCTTCACAGAATACAGCATCCATTATCTTCGTTATAATCGGGGCTAAATCAGGCTCCTCCCTCGATAACAATTCCGATGACTTCTTAGAAATCTCGGGGAGAATTATGTTGATCAGCTCGAACTTCTCCCTGGCTTTCTTCCTCTGTGAACTCTTCTTCAGATGACCTTTCAGACCTCTGCCAACCTCTAGCATTGCTAGCCTAATCTCCTCGAACACTTCTTCATTGTCCGACACAGCCTCTTTTGCCTCACTGGTGAATTGTACATTTGTTGATGCGAGGTGGATTAGGACCGCCGCAGGTCCCTTGGGGATGCCCTTCCCTCCCGGGTGATCCAATCCGTACCTCTTCCAATCAACAGCCTCTAGTGCCTTTGTGAGGAGGCATCCTCCCTGTTGGTACATCAGTGGGACCCTGTTTGCGAACCGTAGGACCTCTATTGGCCCCTCTGCACTAAGATTCCCGCCAAATACCAACCCAACTTCAATCTGAAATGGATTCCCCTGAGTAACCTTGGGACTCCTAGTAATGGTAGATGCGAAACGAGAGTCTATGGCTTTCGACAGTCCCTTTTTGATTAGTAGATCCTCAATTGGTGAAAGGCAATCAGTAGGTGGAGCCAGCAACTTGACTTTCCTGAAAGCAGCCACCATGCCCTGTGCATCATCTGCCGAGATTCTCTTCGGACTCCTGCCTTCGTCCAATCCCGCTGCTGCAAGGATTTCCCGTGCAGCTCGCATACTCACTCCAGAGAAATTGTGTCTGAGGAAGGAAGTCATTTTCCTCTCTTCGGACTCTCTCAACATCCTCTGAAGAGACCCTAGTTGTATTCCATGGGGATGAGGACGTATCTCGCTAACTTCTCGTGGCAACCTCTCGGTAGTCCTTTGCCAGTCTCCCTCTTCGATAATGCTCCCGTCTCTATCGCGCACCACCAGGGAGATACTAGCATGGGGGTTCACAATTGAAGTCATTCGGAGGTACTGGTGAACAGACTGCCTACCCCTCTGGTACTTTGCTCGCATCTCGCACTCTACCCTTAATCCATGAGAAACGCTCTCTCCTGTGCCCTCATCCAACCAAATGTCCCTGTTTTCGCCGGATTTTGTTGCCCGATTCCTCCTTGTGTCAATGCCTAGTTCAACGAAAACCGCCGATGAGTCTTTGGCAATCTTGGACACTACTTTTGTCTTTGAACCTGCAGTCAGTTGACTGTACATCACGACCCCGGTGATACCAATTCCCTGTTGGCCCCTAGTTTGTCTGATTGCATGGAACCTCGAACCCAGTAGAAACTTTCCAAAGACATTCTCGATATCCTCTCTGGGAATTCCCGGGCCGTTGTCTTGCGTAATCAACCTCAGTCGGTCCCCCTTCATCCTCTTGATTTCCACATGTATCTCGGGGAGTATCCTTGCTTCCTCACAAGCATCTAGAGAGTTATCCACTGATTCCTTTACTGCTGTGATGATCGATCTCTGAAGTGTATCGAACCCTAGGAAATGCTTGTTCTTCTCGAAGAACTCGCTAATTGAAATCTGCTTTTGTTTGCTAGAGAGTCTTTCTGCAGGGTCCATTCATCCACCACCACCAAGTCCTCCCTTGTCCGAATGACGAGGGGCTTGCAAGGTAGCCCATGCCCGCCACGAGACCGCTATTGAACAATGCCCCAAGCTCTAGGTGTGGTCACCCGTTTCAGAGGAATATTTCAGGATGCCATGCTGTTATTTTCCCAGTGAAGGCGCTCGTCATTACCGTGAGAGGGCTTGCAAGGTAGAGCTTCCCTGGACCCGAACGACCCTGGAAGTTCCTATTTATCGCCGAAACAGTAACCTGTTCAGGGTCATCACTCACTCCCGGCCCTGCTCCTATGCAAGCCCCACACCCGGGATCAATTAGCTTCACACCCGCTCTCTCGAATGTTTCAGTCCATCCCATGCTCATGGACAGCTCCTTCACCGACTTTGATCCGAACTGGATGTAGCAATCTACTTCTTCCGAAACAACGAGCCCAGCATCTAGTGCAGCCTCGCAAACCATAGCATAGTACGAGAAATCATCGTCCTTGCCAGCAGTGCACGAACCAGCATAGGCTATGTCGATGGTGACGTCTCCAATGTCCTCAATGTACGCGCCGTTTGTTGGGTCAGAGGGGACTCCCTCGTCAGGATCGCCTGGATGAGCAACCATTGGTCTAATCTGCGAAAGATCAATTTCGTGAACTCCCCCTCCATACATCGCTCCGATATCCGGTAAAACGAAATCTCGTCTAATTGAATCAGCATCGAGATCTTCCCTACGAGAGACCAGCCAGTCTACGGTAATTTCGTCAGCTTCACAAATCCCAGTCTTTGCACTACATTCGGTAGCCATGTTGCAAAGTGTCGCCCTTTCATCCATGGAAAGGCTCGCTAGACCCTCTCCTCCAAATTCCATACTCATGTCCAAGGTCTGTGACTCCGCAGCAAATCGCCACAGGATATGCAGAATCACATCCTTGGCGGTGCAACCAGGATCAAGTTCGCCAATCAGCTCGAAGCGAATACTCTCTGGGACTTTGACAAATGCAAATTGATTGTGAATCAGATTCGCATACTCCGTCGAACCCACGCCGTAGGCTAGCGCATTGGATGCACCACCCATGCAAGTATGCGAGTCGGTAGCTTGGATGAAATCTCCAACGTCTATGAATTCCTCTCTAGCCACTTGGTGACATATCCCCGGGCTAACCCCGTCCTTCGCGGAGTAGTCTCGTACTCCTGTGTGCACTTGGAAAGAGTTCTGCATGTCCCTCAGAGTCTGGATTTTGTCAGTGAATTTTCCGAACCTCGGGACACCTGTTGCATATAGCAGATGATCCTCAAAAACAGCAAACTTCGAGGGACTAGGGACATTGTAGTCCTCCCCATATTCATCTGCGAGGAACGTGTGGACCTGAGCTGTTGTGAACTCATGAGAGTACCCACCATCGACTTGAGCTAGCACCGCGTCCCCCGGTTTGACGAAGCTCTTCTTCCCGTTCGTTCCCAGGAGCTTGTTAGAGATCAACTTCTCAATCATGGTCATGGGACGCTCTTGCGTGCTGAACTCGGGTAGCTCCACTGCGCCCTCCTTCAACCTCTTGGCGAAGGGAAGTATCCCTCCATTCTCGAGAATCAGACTGCTGACCGGATCATACTTCTTCGTAAATTCGGATAGAGGGATGCTCTCCTTGTTCTGAAGCCGCATTAGCATCGAATGATCACCCATCAACTGGCCTAGGTTCAGATTGTTCCTCTCGTGAATGGGGGCAAAAGACGCTGCTATCACAATCCTGATTCCCGACCACCTCTCACATTGGGGGGCGGTCTCTCTACTGGACCCGGTTCCCTTCCTGTGCCCTGATACGATTACTTCGAACCCGCCATCAATCAAGGCACGGGGCTGGAAGACCCTGCTCCCCTCATGCATCAAACCGGCATATGCATTCTCAGCGATCATTGCAGGCTCGTGATCAAAACAAACCCACGCCGGAGTCATCACATCTGTGTTGATGTCGTCCAGTAGCTCTTCAACGGACAGGTCTTCCATTCTGAGATCCAGTCCATCATAGAGCTGCTTTCTAATCAAACCAAGGTCCTTCGTAAGGAACAGGACCCTCTTTCCAGGAGTCAGACTGACATTCTCCGGCGGCCACACTCCTTCTGACATTCTGCCCCTCATACACGCCCAGTGCAGAGTCTTATTTCACGATTCTCGATGAGTTTCCAATCGCTTTCCCCCATCAGGGGCGAATCCCGAAAAATAATAACCTTAAATAAGATGCCATTCGCGAATTTAATACCTTTTTGCTAAAAGGGGGGTGAGGATGAATGTCAAATTACCTTGTTGAAGACACCGTTAAGTGCGATGAATGTGGAAGCCGAAATCTGAAGAAAGACGAATCCAGGGGAGAAGTTGTCTGTGAAGACTGCGGCCTCGTTCTCGAGGACAAGGTGATTGACCAAGGCGCAGAGTGGCGTGTATTCAGTCCTGAGCAAGGCGATCAGCGTGCTAGAACCGGTGCACCCATGACAGTCATGCTGCACGATAAGGGACTCTCCACGGACATCGACTGGCAGAACAAGGACTACTCTGGAAAGTCGATCTCTAGCAGATACAGGAGTCAGTTCTACAGGATGAGGAAGTGGCAGAAGAGATCACGAGTCAGCAATGCCACAGAGAGGAACAAGGCAATGGCTCTAGCAGAGCTAGATAGGATGGCTAGCCGATTGGAACTCCCAAAGACGATCAGAGAGACCGCTGCGGTCACCTATGGTAAGGCAGTCGACGCACGCCTTATCCGCGGTCGTTCGATTGAGGGCGTAGCTGCTGCAAGCCTCTACGCTGCATGCAGGATTTGTGAGAATCCAAGGACCCTTGACGAGATAGGCGAGGCAAGCCGTACTGGACGGAAGGAGATCGGCCGGACCTACCGATTCATGGTTCGAGAGCTCAGAATGAAGATCCCACCGACCAAGCCGGAGGACTACATACCCAGGTTCTGCTCCGGTCTTGATCTGGACGCAGAGGTGCAAGCCAAGGCATACGAGTTGATTGCCGCTGCACAGGAGAAGGAACTTACTAGTGGCAGGGGGCCAACAGGAATCGCTGCATCGATCATCTACATCGCAAGCGTCCTCTGTGGAAAGAGAAGGACCCAGCGTGAGGTTGCCGAGGTCGCAGGAGTCACTGAGGTTACCATCAGGAACAGGTACAAGGAACTCATCCAGAATCTCAACATAGAGCTCGAGATTTGACACAATAGGGATTTTTGCTGTACCCGGTCAGAAGGCCTCTTCGATATGCACTGGACATCGAAGTCAAGAGCAGCCGGTAGTCGCACCGCATTCGTTGCACTTCAGGCAAGTCCCGTTCCTGACCATCTGGCTACCGCCGCAATCGTCACAGATGTCTCCAGTGAAACCCCTCTCCTTTGCAGCCCGCCTGGTCCTAGAATCCACATCTCCCACAGCAGCCTCCAGGGTCATCTGGACCTCGCGCCTCTCACCCTGGCTCCGGGCTAGCCCCTGCTCGGTCACCTCGGGGCGGCTGATTGAGAACGGGTCCAGGTCTTCTTCCTCCAGAGGTACGTGGGCGAGGTCGTCCCTACCAGCATACTCGATTGCGAGTTCGCGGAAGACCCAGTCGATGATGCTCGAGGACATCTTCACTCGGCCACTTCCGCCCTCGATCATTCCACTCGGCTCGAACTTGGTGAATGTGAATGACTTCACGAAGGCATCTATGGGCACCCCGTGCTGCAACCCGATTGACACCGCAATCGCGAACTGAGACAGGAGGGCTCTCCAAGCCGCGCCTTCCTTTGAGGTTAGAAGGAATATCTCACCGAGCTTCCCGTCTCCGTATTCCCCAGTGATGAGACGTACGCTGTGACCACCTACTCTGGCCTTGAAGTTCGCTCCCCTCTTTCTGTGGGGCAGAGGTCTCTTGGATGCGATGTAGTTCTCGACGAGTGCCTTTGCAACAGGCATGGCCACTGGCTCCGGCAGAGGCAGGGCACTAGCGGCCTCTTCCACCATCTTCTCCACGACTGACTCTTCCTCTTCGTCTTCCTCGATATCCATCGAGTCGACCAGCTGGCTCATCAGAGGTTGTGACAGTTTGCTGCCATCTCTGTACACCGCACAGGCCTTGTTCATTGTGGCGTGACTGAGGTTGTAGGCTTCCCTCACGTCCTCTATCGAAGCATTAGAAGGCATGTTGATCGTCTTCGATATCGCTCCGGATATGAAGGGCTGGGCCGCCGCCATCATCTTGACATGCGCATCCCAGGCGATAGACCTCTTCCCGTACTTTCCGCATGGGGTGGCACAGTCGAATACAGCGAGGTGCTCGTCCTTCAATCCAGGTGCGCCCTCTATGGTGTTGTATCCGAAGATATGGTCATTCGCAGCGTCAATCTCCCGTCCACTGAGTCCGATGAATTCTAGGGTATTGAAGAATGGGTCATCAACTTGCGCTTTCGTCATCCCGAGCTTTCCTACGCAGAATTCCTCACCAAGGATGGAAGGCGCGAAAGCAGATTTCAAGTCGAAGACATCAGCTAACTTCCCTTCGATAGACGCGAGAAGCGCGTCATCGAATCCGGATTCCTTCAATCTCTGAACAGGCAGGCTCGGGCAGTCGCCCAGCCTCTTTGTCCCCATGATGTACTCCTCTATGGCGAGAGCATCGCTCTCAGAGTAACCCAGTCTGCTGAGAGCATTGGGGACTCCGTGATTGATGATTCTCAGAGACCCGCCCCCGGCGAGAGTCTTGTACTGGACTAGGGAGAACTGAGGCTCCACCCCGGTTGTATCTGCGCCCATGACCAGTCCTATTGTCCCAGTCGGGGCTATCACTGTCGTCTGGGCGTTCCTGAATCCATGCTCCTCTCCGTCCATCAGAGCTCTGTCCCAGCAACTCCTTGCCGCGTCTAACAGATCCTTGGGACACTTCTTCGAATTGATGCCCATGGGGGGGACAGTCAGGCCCTCGTACTCGGAGTCGGGAGCATCGTATGCGGCCCTCCTGTGGTTGCGCATGACCTTGAGCATGTGCTCAGCATTCCTCTCGTAGTCTGGGAACGGCCCGAGGATAGATGCCATCTCTGCGCTAGTGGCGTAGCTCTCGCCGCACATTATGGAGGTAATAGCCCCGCAAATAGCGTAAGCCCGCTCGTCGTCATAGGGAATTCCCATGTGCATCAGCAGCGATCCGATGTTGCAGTATCCAAGACCAAGAGTCCTGTAGTCGTATGACCCCTTTGCAATAGACTCAGATGGGAACTGTGCCATGAGGACGCTAATCTCCAGGGTAGTGGTCCAGAGTCTGACGCTGTGCTTGAAGTCCTCCACGTGGAACTTGTGGGTATCTAGGTCGTAGTAGTGAAGAAGGTTGATGCTCGCTAGATTGCATGCAGTATCATCTAGGAACATGTACTCCGAACAGGGGTTTGATCCGTTGATCTTCCCGGCCTCTGGGCATGTGTGCCACTCGTTGATCGTGGTGTCGAATTGGACTCCAGGATCGGCGCATGCCCAGGCGGTGTAAGCGACCTTGTCCCACAATGCTCCCGCATCCATGGTTCTGCAGGGCACTGGGTCCCTGCCTTCATCTGCTGCAGATTCTCTCTCTGTTCTGAAGTAGAGGCTCCATTCTCCTCCAGACTTGACCGCATCCATGAATGAGTTGGGTACTCTAACTGAGTTGTTGCTGTTCTGCCCGGAAACGGTTGCATAGGCCTCTCCCTGCCAGTTTGTGTCCAGAGACTCAAACTCCAAACCCTTCCAGCCTTGCTCGGCTAGGTCCAGTATTCTCTGAATATGGGCCTGAGGGACGCTATCGTTTATCGCACGAACCATCGCCTTCCTAAGTCCGGGGTTTGTTTTCTGGCTGAATCTCCCTTCGTCGTCTCCAAATGACCAAATCGACTCCATTATCGAATCTGCATGCTTTTGCAGAATTGCACTGCCGATTACTAGTGCTGAGACCTTCTCCTCCTCCGTTGGTTTCCAATCGATGTACTCTTCGATGTCAGGATGATCTAGATCCAATGTCACCATCTTTGCAGCCCTTCTGGTAGTGCCTCCCGATTTTATCGCGCCAGCCGCCCTGTCCCCGATTTTCAGGAATGAAAGCAACCCACTCGAAGTACCACCGCCGGAGAGAGGCTCCCCCGCACCTCTGATGTTGGAGAAGTTAGAACCAGTCCCCGAACCGTACTTGAAAAGAAGCGCCTCACGGTTCCAAAGTCCCATTATTGAATCAGTCCCGCCTACTAGAGAATCAGAGACGGATTGAATGAAGCAAGCATGTGGCTGGGGATGCTCGTATGCGCTGGTTGACAAGCCAACTTCACCCGTTTCCGGGTCGACGAAGCTGTGGCCCTGCGGCGGCCCTTCAATTCCATAGGCCCAGTGGAGACCTGTGTTGAACCACTGGGGGCTGTTTGGTGCTGACCTCTGACTAGCAATCAGATAGCACATCTCATCGAAGTACGCACGGGCATCTGCCTCGCTTGCGAAGTAGCCGTACTTCCAGCCCCAGTAGGTCCAGGTCCCTGCGAGTCGACGGAAGAGTTGTCTTCCATCAGTCTCACCACCCATTCTTTCGGCAGCATCGATTGATTGCAACCGCTCGTGATCTGGCTCACTTCGCTGTAGCCAGACGGGAATTCCATCTTCGGGAATGCTTCTGAGGTGCTTTGGAACACCTGCCTTGCGCAGATACTTCTGAGCACAGACCTTCCCAGGGACCCCTGAGAATCCAGAGGGCAACTTCACCCCCTCTATCGAGTCAGCCATGGAACCATCAGGATTCCTGATCTCCACGTCCATGTCAATCCAGTCGAAGGACTCGAATGGGTCTTGGTCTGCAGACGTGAATCTACGCTCTACGACTAACCCTTTCTCTGCGTCAGAGCCATCTCCAGAGGACTTAATTTTCGTCTGCATTCTTCATTGCCTCCCATATTGTACCAGTCGGGATTGGACCCGTCTGTGCAAGGGAGTTGCGCTTCCGAATGGGGGGTGTTTAATGCTTAGTATCGAAGTCACCATTGAGATGACTATTTTGATGAAAAAAATGACAGTTCCAATTTTTGGAAACGCGAATAATTTTGCCTATTATCTAGGATTTCATTTCCAGAGTCCACTCTAGGCTGGCACCCGAACGAGTAATCATGATGCCGACACTACAGTGCCTCTCGTGACTGCTATCTATCAGCCGTCTAACCAGGGTTTCCGGGACGTCTCCCTTGACTATGTATCGCATTCTTACCGATGTGAAAACCTTGGGAGACTCAACCGCCCTATCAGCTTCGATCTCCACCTTGATGAATTCCACATTTTCTTTCCTATGCTTCAGCCCATCTATTACGTCAATCAGAGAACAGGCAGCATGGCCATGTAGAACCATTTCCATCGGACTCGGTGTTTCCGTCCCATAAATTCCGAACCTCTTCCCTCTGCCCGTGGTTCCGACATACCCGGCCTCTTCAGTCCAAACCACTTCGCCGTTCATGCCCTCTCGACACAACACATCCCCTTGAAGGGTTGGCTTCATCTATGCCTCTCCGGTCGGAGTGGTGAGAGACATGTCAGACAGTGAGCGTATTTCAATTTCGAACGGGCAATTGACCGTCCCAAACAACCCCGAAATCAACTATATCGAAGGAGACGGGATTGGTATAGATATCACTCCCGTGATGATTAATGTGGTCGACAGCGCCGTCGAAAAAGCCTATTCGGGCGAGAGGAGAATACACTGGTCCGAAGTGTTGGCCGGACAGAAGGCGTTCGATGCGACCGGCGAATGGTTGCCGGAAGAAACCAAGCAATCAATGAGAGACGGGCTCGTCTCGATTAAAGGGCCACTTACGACCCCGGTGGGAGGTGGAATTAGAAGCCTAAACGTCGCGCTTCGACAGCAATTGGATCTATTCGCATGTGTTAGGCCTGTTCGATGGTTCGAGGGGACGCCCAGCCCAGTGAGGGACCCGGGTGCAGTGGACATGATTATTTTCAGAGAGAACAGTGAAGACGTCTATGCCGGAATAGAGTGGGAGGCAGGTAGCGAAGACGTTCGCAAGGTCATCGATTTCCTCCAGAACGAGATGGGAGTGGACAAAATCAGGTTCCCGGATACCGCAGGGCTGGGAATCAAGCCGATTAGCAAAGAGGGGACAGTTAGGATTGTGAGGGCGGCGATAAAGTACGCCATAGACAGCGACAGCGACTCGGTCACCCTTGTTCACAAGGGCAACATAATGAAATTTACAGAAGGAGGATTCAGAGACTGGGGGTACATGCTGGCAAAGGATGAGTTCGGTGCCATTGAGGTCGACGGTGGTCCCTGGTGCGCTTTCGAGAACCCCAACACGGGCACCACGATCACGGTGAAGGATGTGATAGCCGACGCAATGCTCCAGCAGGTCCTAACACGACCGAGGGAGTATGGGGTTCTTGCAACAATGAACCTGAATGGAGACTACATCTCAGATGCACTAGCGGCACAAGTAGGGGGGATAGGAATCGCGCCGGGTGCCAATATCAACTACGACACAGGCATAGCAATCTTCGAGGCGACCCATGGGACCGCGCCCAAGTACGCAGGCCAGGACAAGGTCAATCCAGGAAGCCTAATCCTATCCGCTGAGATGATGCTTAGGCACATGGGATGGACGGAAGCGGCAGACCTGATAGTCAAGGGGATGGAGGGGGCGATTTCCTCGAAGACTGTAACCTACGACTTCGAGAGGCTGATGGATGACGCGACACTCCTTTCATGCTCAGACTTCGGAAATGCCGTAGTCTCCCATATGTAGGCCAGGTAAAATGGACGAAGTCCGTGAAAGAATGCTTGAAATGGTAAAGAAGGCCGAATCCTCGGAACAACCCCTGTCGTGGTTCCAGGATCTGTATCGACACTCTAACAGAGACAGGGGGCAGATCCCGTGGGATTGGAAGGAACCCCATCCCTTCTTGGTAGAGTGGTCAAACGAAAACGAGCCATCAGGAAGAGCCCTAGTAGTCGGCTGTGGGTTGGGTGAGGATGCCTCCTTCCTATGGAATAGGGGATGGTCAGTAACAGCTTTCGACATCTCCGAAGAAGCAGTAGAGTGGGCTCGGCATTTGCATAAAGAGACTGATATCGAATGGGTCGCAGGCGACTTGCTAAACCCCGAACAAGAATGGCTCGGAGGATACGACTTGGTGGTTGAGGTGCACATCCTACAAGCGATACCTGAAGAGATCAGGACAAGAGCATCCCCAAATCTAGCACCGTTGCTAGCTAAGGGGGGGTCACTGATATGCATAGGGAGGCTAGCGGATGAATCGAACACGGAGGCTAGCGGACCCCCATGGCCACTGACATGGGATTTCCTCAATCAAATCGGAGAAGGTTTGGAAGAGGTCGAGCAACACTCTGCATTCATCCCTGAGAAGGAAGGCAAACGATACCGGGCGGTCTGGAAAAAGGCGTGATGGCTCCTCAATCGGGTGTTTGAGAGCCCCCTATCGTTCAGACCACATCTGAAGCCAAGCCGCAATATTCCTGGCGACGTCATCCTTCGAGACCTCTCTGTCTGCTAATTCTAATTCCTCGATTGGTTTAATCCGGCATCCACAGGCATTTGCATGGCCCCCACCATCTGGATCGAAACGCGTCGCCAATGCAGTCAAGTCGTATATCCCGCCACTTCGATGAAGGAAGGAATTGGTGTAGAAAGATGCCGAGACCGGATAGCTCTCGCCATCACCAAACGCTGCCCCTAATTCCCCATGAATCACCATGCAAGCATCACACTTGTCACCTGCCATAGCAGTAACTTGGTACCCATTTGACCGAATCCCCGTTCCATCAAGCCTGACGATAGCCATCCTATCCTCAATTAGCATGCTGTCTCGAATGGCCGCAATGAGGGTGCCCATCTCCCTCCTTTTTTCGATAATAATCTCTGAAATTTCCGAATCGGACAATATCTGATCGACGGGGAGCCCTTCCTGTAGGTGCTCAAGGACCTTCATCGCAACCCCCTCTCCTGCGTCGATTACTCTGCTAAGCCATAGGGCCGGGCTGTCGGACAGAAATTCCTCATGCGAAATCGCACCACTATCGAGCTTGTCCACCCACTCTAGAAGTTCCTCCAAATCCGAGAGGTCAACTCGTTCCGAGAAGACGTCATACGCAATCCTAGCCGCCGATGGACTATCCCTCCAGATTATCATCGAATCTCCAACATCCCCCTCGGGTTTATTCGATTGATGGTGGTCGATACTCAGGCCACAATTACGATGCATAGGAAGATCGCAAACAGCGGTCTGGCTATCAATAACCCCATCGAAAACCCCAGCTCTCAATTCACCTGGGTGGCCGAAGATGACTTCCGCTCCCGTCCACCAACGACGAAGAATGGCACCGGTAACCACGCCGTCGAGGTCGCTATCCGTGACAATTCGTCTAATTCCCAGATCGAAGACGCCCTCTGCCACGACCATGGGCAAATGGCCACACCAATGGTGGTTTCGGAATTTAGAAACAGATTCACGGAAGGTTTTCATCCTTAACCACACCATGCTGTCTCAATGCATAGGACGCCCGGTTCGCTCGAGACCTCCTGCGGCTTCATCTTGCTAAACTTCGACAGTATTCTGCTGCTCCAGTATCCACAGGGGCACTGGAGCTTCCCGAAGGGGCACGTCGAGAAGGCGGACCCGGATCACCACTCAACCGCTCTTCGCGAACTCAGGGAGGAGACCGGAATCTCGGAAGTGAGCATAGATGGCTCGTGGTGTGAAAAGACAGAGTACACATACGTCAGGAGGGGCAGAGAGACCCCAAAACAGGTCTTCTGGTATCTTGCCGAGACGGATGAAATTGATGTCCATCTCTCACACGAACATACCAATTACCTCTGGCTTCAGCTGGATGATGCAGAGGATTTGGTCACCTTTGAGCAAGAGAAGGAACTCCTCCGCTCAGCTCGGGAACACCTCCGCTCAAGCGGACGAAACCTATGATTCGGGCTCCCTCTTCCCAAGTGGCGTCCACAGGGTCTCACTTTCTCCGGTGTTCTTTGCTATCCAACGTGCCAGAACAAAGAGCCAGTCTGAGATTCTATTGAGGTAGCATATCACCTCGTCTCTGACCGAGCCACCCCCTTCGATTTCCCTCAGCCTACAAGCCTCCCTTTCCGCCCTTCTAGCCACAGTTCTAGCCACATGGAGGAAAGCGACCGGGGCGGTTCCCATTGGAAGAATGAATGACTCCAGTGGAGTCAGTTCCTCAATCCAATGATCCATTTCCTGAACCAATCGATCGCATTGCTCCATTCCAACCAGGGCCATTTGTTCAGGAAGTTTGCCTGGGGTGCAGGCACACTCTCCACCCAGATCAAAGAGCTCCTGCTGCACTCTCATCAACGCCTCGTCGGCCTCGTCGGGTCGATGGAATCTGGTAACCCCTGGCATTCTCCCGAACTCCATTCTTACCACCCCAACCTGTGAATTCAACTCGTCAATCGTCCCGTACAGTCCAACCCGGGGGCTTTCCTTCCCGACTTTCTTTCCGTCTACGAGGAACGTGTCACCCCCGTCTCCAGTCCCAGTGTGAACCCTGTTAATTCGGACCATGGACGTCCGAGGGGTTACTCGCTTTCAATCGTACTCAGATTGGAACCGAAGCCAAAAGCCCCTCTTCTACCGCCTGAGTCCAGGAAGAATCTACGGACTCCCACCCTCCTAACTTCTCTAACTCCGCAATACTCTTCGCCTCGTCTTCGAGGTTTCCAAGATGCCTATGGATTAGAACAAGAGCAGCGTGACTCATTGAATTTATCCATTGATCCTCCACGTCCCATGACCTCTCAAAGTGAGCAATTGCACCGTTAGGGCCAAGAATCAGACCTCTGTGGATCTGCCTCAGTCCTGACTTCGACCACGCTATGCCAGGAACTCCAATTACCAGGCCCCTGAAGGCAAGATATAACTCAACAGCCACCATTGTGCTGGCTAGAAAGAAAGAACCGATCTGCTCCATTTGAGTAGCCACCTCCCACCTTGAGGAAAGTAGGCTAATCCCACCAACACAGAATAGTATCCCAGCAAGAGGAGCCACGATTACATCTGTCTTCATAATACTCATATCCCTAATTCCAGTGACAACGAAAACACCCCCAAGAAAAACCGAAATCGCTGCCGGCAGATCACCCCCCGGCTCCTCAGGGCTGGTGCTTGAAATCCAGAGTATCAGAGCCCCGGAAAAGAGAACCATGGCAAATCTATTGCCCCTTTCTGGAAAGGGTTGCAGTCTGCTGAGGTAGTAGCAATACGCACCAAGTGCGGATAGTAGGACAATCCAGAGCAGCATCTCACTCCTCCACCTTGCTACCCCATCCAACCTTCCAAAAATCTTCGTTATCTAGTAATTTGGACCATTCAGAATCCTGTGCACCGATTAGCAACTCAGACCTCCTCTCCAGGCCATCGAGCAGAGATTCGTCAACCTCCCCATCAGAATGCGACTTCCTCCATTTATTTCTGATTTCCTCGACTTCCAACTGACCTCTCTCCCTCTGATCAAAGTTCCTCTCGCAGGACTCTCTAAGGTCCTGAATCCACATTTTTGAACTCTTGATATGCGGCTCGCTATGGAAAACACGCTTCCTTCGGAAAGGCCACCATCCCATACTGTGTGGACGCCTGTGCTCAATGACTTGATGGTTTGTGAAGCCCTAAGTGCCTCTCACCACACGAGCCCACATGGGACGAGTCATTGTCCACCTGGACAGCATGCCGAAAGACAGGGACATAGCATCCATACTTAGTGGATATCAGAACAGAGTCAGATCGAGAGGGATTTCTGTCCAATTCTCAGAAACATCAGACAGTAGAAAATACGAATCCGAACTCGCCAACCTATCCGGACGACTGGTCCTACTAGATCAGGAAGGAACCAAAATGACCAGTGAGGAAATTGCATTTTGGCTCAAAACTGCAATACTAGAATCCGAGACAATAAATCTAGCAGTGGGACCTCATAACGGTTTCAGCAAGCAACTGAAAAAGTCAGCCGACCAAACCATCTCCCTCTCACAACTCACCCTGACCCACGAAATGGCTGCTGCTTTGCTGATGGAGCAACTCTACAGGGCCTCGGAAATCAACAGGGGCACGCCTTATCATAGGAATTGAAAGCCTCGAGATGATACATCCGACTCGCTGTGATACGGAACCATCCGTAGGATGCCACCCATTCATAAGCAGGTAGAATTGGGACGAGAACCTACCCGAGGGTAAGCAGTGATTTGCATGGCTAGCAAGGAAGAGAGAAACACAAACAAGAGAATACTACCAGCGATTTCGATTATCGCACTGATGCTCCTGAGTACTCAGCTTTCGATCATCCCCATGTCTGATGACTCCCCGGAAAGAACGGGGAACGACGACACACCCAAGAGAACGGCCTACCAGCAACTTGAGCAGATTGGTGGCCCAGTACAAGGAGAAACCCAAGGCCAACCCGCAACGACATACCCGTTCCATCAGGCATCATTCCACGACCCGTTCTACAATGACCCAGCCGCTATTTACGGAAAGGTCTCGGATACTTCGGCATTGACTCTTGATCCGAGCTACGGCTTCTTCTTAGAGGAGACTAACACAGAGGACCACGACAACGACGGCATTGACGATTTGAACGATCTGGACGATGACAACGACGGAATCAACGATTTAATCGAGAGGTTCGATGGTTGCTACGGAACAGACCCATTGGACCACGACAACGACGGCATCCAGGATGAGTTCGACTGGGACGACGACAACGACGGAATCCTTGAGGGGCCCGTGGACTACTCCCAAGGAAACGACCCATGGAATGTCACCTCGGACCGCCATGTTGATCCCAACACCATTCACCCCTGGACCGGTCAGGCTGTTGGGTTCAACTACCTGGTTGATCAGAACCCAATGGACCACGACAACGACGGGATTACCGACGAAGACATCGACGGTTCCGGAAGGGGGTCATACGACGAGGACGACGACAACGACGGTAGGATCGACCAGTTCGTCTGGCCATGCGATTTCGACTCGGATGGCATTCAGGACTACTTCGATCTGGACGACGACGACGACGGGGTAGACGACATAGACGACATCCACCCATGGGATTCTACTCAGACAGCTCTCATCACCTCAGATTCAGACATTCTCTGGGACGACTGGGAGAGATGGGACCCAGAGGACTACGGCGAATACGTGGACGGACTCGACTACGTGGCCCTCCACGCACTTGAGCACCCGAGGCTGCAGGCATTCACAGAAATCGTCGATGGGGACCTCGACGGAGACGGGATTCCGAACTTCCTAGACCCAGACAACGACAACGACGGTGCTCCCGATTCGTCAGATACGGACGACGACAACGACGGTCTTGCAGATATGTACGACGTCGACGACGACAACGACGGTATCCCGGACTCCTGCATACAACTGGACACCAACGGGGATGGACAGGGAGATTACCCGACCCAAGTCTTCAACGGTGCTGTTGTCGATATCCAGACCCCAGGGACCGATTGTGAGATAGACTACGACGGAGACCTCGATGATGACAGATTCAGGTCCATCGACGCCGATTACGACATGGTTTGGGACTGGCTGGATACCGACATGGGCGGGTCCGAAAACCCTGACAATTTGATGGGGGGCTCGCAGCCATGGGACCTCGATGATGATGGACTGGAAAACGAATACGACCCCTATCCACTCAATTCATCGGCAGAGGTTGCCACTTGGGACTGCGCTAGCGTTTCCAATCCAAACCCCCAGAACCCCAGTGAAAAATGCATTCTCTGGAGAACATCCTACACCGGATTCAATGACTGGGACGGAGACGGGCTGAACAACTGGGTGGACATGGATGACGACGGGGACGGTATCCTCGACTGGCTAGACATCGACCCCGACTGTGACTTGGACAACGATGCCGACCTCCACGAACTAAACGGTTCGAAGTACAGAGACGATGGCGCGAACGACATTGATACCGACGTGGATGGAGACGGCCTTGCGAACGACGAAGACTGGGATGACGACAACGACGGCATCAACGACTTCTACGACCCAGACGATGGGAACTGCGGAGTGGTCGACACCGACAACACAGACAACTTCTGGGGCAACAGCTGGCCACAGAGCGATGGGGACGCAATCGACGGCAGCGAGGACAGTGACGCATATGCGGCAGTCCCCCACTACTACTGGAACATCACATGGGGATTCAACCCATTCAACGAGGATAACGGCTTCATGCTGGACTACAACGGATATGACCCGACCTCACTAGACTCGATCAGCGGAACCATCCCCGAGATGTATTGGTTCTTGATGATGAAGTGGAGTCCCTACAACGGAGACAACTTCTTCGACATCGACGACGATGGGGACTCGTTGGTGAATGGGATCGACGTGGACCAGGACGGGGACGGGATGCCTGACTGGTGGGACCAGGACGAGGGGAACGACGGAGTACTCGACGTCGATGACGTCAAGATGGGTGGGACCCTCGATGGCAACTCCTGTGGAACCGTACTCCTCGACGCCGTCCAGGAGAGGTTCTGTGGGCATATCTATGGATATGCGTTCAAGGCACCACTCCTTACTCCAACACAGTCAGGCGGTCAATCCTTCACAGTCCCATACAGCACAAGGCCAGATGTCGACCACGATGATGGAGCGTATGACGGCACTAATCACCCAACTGGGTTGGGGAGCTGTGACATGAACTGCTTCTGGTTCACGTTCGACCCAACAAGCAACCCATCGCCATCAGTGGCCTACACGTATGTCGATATGAAGCACAACAGGGATCTCTGGATAGCATACCTCGGCGTCACTCAATTCGGATTCTTCCAATGGACTTCCGATAACAATGGGAACTTCTTCCCAGACGAGATCGCAGACGAGTTGAACGACGACGTAGACCCAGACATAGACTGCGGCCAACCCATGCCCGAGGTACAATGGACCCCTAACTGCATGTACAACAACACCAACGATCTCGATGATGACTGGGACATAGTCTACGATCACTTCGACGTGGACGACGACAACGACGGCGTTTGGGACTTTTTCGAAGTAGACAGCAATGACGATTTCGATGACGATGCAACCATAGACGAGCCTTACTACTTCACCGGGAGCAACTGCGAGGACAACGACGACGACGGGCTAGACACTGACCCGGATGATGATGGAATCTACCAGGCCGTATGGGACCGAGGGGTCCTCGGCCAATCACTGCTATTCCCCCAGTACTATGACGTGGACAACGACAACGACGGAGTTCCCGACGGGGAGGATCCTGACGACGACAACAACGGCTTGCTGGATGAAACACAGGAAACGTTCCCGGGATGCTTCACCGGGGAGGAGCAGAGACCCTGGGACCACGACAATGATGGGATCCTGAACTGGGCCGACGACGATTGGGATGGCGATGGGATTCCCAACTCACTGGAGCTCCAGAACCTAAACGACACGAACGGAACGGCCGACCCAATCGACGACACCTGCTGTCTGAACTTCCCGATAGCACCATGGGACCACGACAACGACGGCATCAGGGACGACTTGGATGATGACGACGACTACGACGGCATGAAGGACGAAGACGAAGTGATGCTTTGGCCTTCGAGGTTTGGCGAACAATCTACGAATCCATGGGACCACGATGACTTCGGGGGTGGGGTGGGCCTAGCCGACCCGACAAACAACTCAACCGGGCCAGACTACTTCGACGTGGACGACGACAACGATGGCAGGGAAGACGCCGATTGGAACAACCCCTCTTCGGGTGACTGGCCAACCCCAGCAAACAAGATCGAGGAGGCTTCTGGATTGAGTTCCGATTGGGACTCCGACAACGACGGCGTCCTGGATAACGACGACAAGATACCCACTAGGATCACCCTGAATGCACAACCCGTTCTGTGGCTGGACGAGACGACACCTGCGATATTCAACGGTTCTGTCTTCTGGCTGGACGACACGGGTTTCGTTCCCGCTCCGGACCTCCCGGTGCAGGTCCACATCAGATATTCTGAGAACGGGACATCGGTAATCGAGACAATAGACGTGCTGACGAATGCCAACGGAGAGTACATCGTCGGACAATTCCTGTTCCCCGAGGACATCGACGTAGGGCCGAACTCGACCTACGAGGTATACGCCGAGGTCACAGAGATGTTCATCCATGATTACAGCTCGACCCTGTCGGACTCCGATGGGGATGGAATTGGCGACGCCGGATTCCCGGTCGAGGTCAGGGCGAACACCACGATAGGGTTCGTAGCCGGACAGAGATTCAGGGCCGACGAGCAGCCTCTGAAGCTCGACTTCAAGGTCCACTACACGGCAGACTACAATCGTGGGATCTTCGACAACAGACTAGCGTTCGCACCCGTCTCCTTCACAATCAGCGATCCCGGGACCCAGTTCGGGAACATTTCAGAACCGACAGTGTACGATGGATACGGAAACGGGTACAGAGCTGACTCGGGCGGCTGGGTTTCCTTGGCATACAACCAATCATTGGATGTGTGGGAGCAGGTTCAGTGGAACTCTCTTCTCGACAACGGACCCGGAGTCCCAACAGGCGGATACGAGGAGATTGTGTGGAACCCATGCACACCCCTGAATCCGGTCGGATCCCACTCCGTTCTATCGCAATATGAGTACAAGAACACAACGCTCCCAGTAGGCGACTACAGCTTCATAGGATACGCCAGACCAGACCTCGGTGGTTGTTCTGATGGGTCCTACGAGTGGCCATGGGACCATCTTGAGGGCTCCAAGACTGACACCTTCTACATTCGCGCAATGCACAGGATGTACATCGAGGCGGACATGTTCGCACCCTCGTTCAGACCCGTCTACTTCTGGGACGCGACCCAGTTCACCGGCTCGTCGTTCGGCGCTTGGCGTGCCCTGTTCCACGCCCCCTCTCTGGCAAACGCAGGAATCGCGTTCGAGGAAGCGAGCCTTGGCAAGTCCTATCCGATCCTCTGGGACGGGACTCCGGCAGCGCTCTCAGGAATAGCTGCGGGGGCGCTTTCCCCATTCTTGACCGCCAATGGGACCCATTGGACAATCAAACTCCAGAACGGGGCAGATTTCGACTCCCCCCCCTGTGGACCGGTGGATCCGCTAGTAGCGTCCAGCGAAGTCCGATGCGAGATAGTCCCCGAGGTCTTCACCGGCGAGGAAATTAGGGTGAGAGGGCATGTTTGGAACAGGACCCTAGAACCCGCTTACTCTGTTAACGGGCAACCGCTTAGGGTCGCACTTCAGTTCGACTTCGATGCGAACGGAATTTTCGTCGGCTCTATCGAGACCCAATTCAATAAGCTACCATTCCCCGAAGAGGGCCTAGCGACCTTCGACTACAACTTCTCGTGGGAGTCGCAATACCAAGCGGGCACATACGGGATGAGAGCTGACTTCAGCCAATCTGACTACTTCTTCACTGGGGATCAGGATCAGGTTCTTGCCGCTACCGGTGCGTACGGCAACGTCTCCGTGATCGGGACAACCGGGTTCACCGAACTGAACTCCCTCCCTCAGTTGTACAGGGGGCAGAACACTTCAGTCCAGGTCCGACTCGTCGACAACGCATACCAACCCGTGCGCGAGGTACCAGTGAACTGGTCATGGTCAGAGGACCAGTCTAGTGGTGTCTCAATCACTGACAACAATGGTCGCTTCAGGGTAAATCTGACGGATATAGAGAACCTCGGTAACTACACCCTCGGTTTCACATACCTTGGCGACGAACGCCGCCAAGGAAGCCATGCAGAGGTCAACCTGTGGGTAGTCTCTAGGACATACATCAACGTCCAAAGCACGAGCCCAAACATCAGATCGAATGGTGATTTATGGGAATTCACCGCTGTTGTAACGGATGACAACAGGACCCCGTTCGAGAAAGACGGAGGACAGGTACTGAATAGCTGTGCGGGAGAAATGCAGAGCCCTGGCGGCAACGACTTGGGCGGGAACGTCACGGTCATCTTCGAGGGAATCGACTTCGAGGATAGGACGCACAGGCAGGTTGTATCCGTGGAGTGCCCTGCTTCGGGCTCGATTGGGTACGGGAGATACCTGGACCCACAGCTGCTGAAGGATGACCCATTCTCTTTCCTACCAGATGGCTTTGGCCCTGTGAACGTGATTCTGAGGTTCGAGCAGAACCTCCCCCACGAGGGCTGCGAGCCCCTTGATTCCGGGATGCTCTCCACATCGGGGGCATGGGACCCCTGTGTGACCACCCTGAACAGCGATCACTACAGGAAGGTCCTCCAGTTCCAAGTAGATGGCTTCAGCCTGATTGGCAATACGGAACTAGATGTCGATCAGCAGATTGTCTACACATCGGAGATAGATCCAGACACTGGTCAGATCCTGGAGAAGCCGATGATTGTCACAGGACAGCTAACCGATGAGCTAGGAGGAAATCTATCCAACAGGCAAATCAGAGTCACCTTCGAGATGGGCTCGATGATTTTCGACCCAATAGAAAACAGGATGAAATTCAGAGCCGGAGACACCGGGGTCGAGGCGTGCATACCCGGGGCTACAGACGAGAACGGCTTCTTCGACATCAACTGCCCGCTGGCCGGAGTAGATGCGGGCATGGCCAAGGTGAAGGTTGAGTACAACTCGTGGGACCCATTGAACAACGATCGATACAGGTACAAGAACAAGACACAGACGATGTTCTTCCCGGTATTCTCGAACTCCACGATAGACGTATCCGAGGTCGGACCCTTCAGGTCCGACTACCTGACCTACACCTTCCCTAACGGGTCAACCTTCGATGTCCTATACCTCAAAGAGGCGTTCCACATCAACGCAAAGCTCTCCCAGTCGAACGGAAAGCCAGTGGGCGGAAAGTGCGTCAACATCTACCTCGACCCCAAGGTGAACACCAGGCCAATTGCGACAGCGTTCACTAGTGACGGGACCGGGGAGTTCGTCTGGTACTCAGCAGACCCCGAGGACAATCCGAGCAGGCGCGGGGTCGAGCCAAGTGGCAATAATCTCGAGGGATTCAGGACGGTAAGAGTCGCATACGAACCGGAGAAGTACGTGCCAGGTGGGTGCGACTACGAGGCACTGGAGCCTAACCCGGTGCTAAACAGCTCCATAGCGGACATCGAGGTCCTGGTCAGAAGCAAGGTGGACATCCTACTGAAGGAACACTGGTCGAGCCCAACCGGGTACCAAGAGGGCGACATCATCGCCGGCGAGGTCGCGATTCTCAGGGACCGCTTGGACCTCACGGTGGAGGGCCAGAGGGTCGAGTTCCACAGGCAGTTCTGGAATGGTTCTGGATGGCAGACCGAGCGAGTGGAGATTTTCATCACCAACGAGAGGGGCTCTGCGAACTTCTCATTCCCATACACCGGCGAGCTCATCCCAGGTCACCCAGAATGGAATGCACCCGGAGGTAAATGGAGGGTACTGGTCCATTTCGAATCGGCAGATGCGAACAAGCCGTACTTCGTCGAGCAGTGGCTGAACAGCACGCCAGAGATCAAACTCGGAGAGCCGCCATCCGGTAGCAGCGGAGGCCTCTGGACGACCCAAGTCCTGATTCTCGGAGGCATCTCCCTTTCCACCGTGACACTAGTTGGAGCAATGATGTACAACAACTACAGAGAGCGACGCAAGGTAGAGGTCCTCCGAGGGATTCTGACGGACGCCCTGATGTCACTCAAGGCATCCAACAACTACATCGAGGCCATTTTCTCCTGCTACAAGGACCTAATCAAGTACTTCAGAATGAAGGGCGCGATGAAGAAGGTATTCGAGACCACGAGGGAGTTCGAGGACGTCATCAACAACATGCTGGGAGGGATAGTCCCACCCGAGGAGATAGACGTGTTCTTCTCCATCTTCGAGGAGGCCAGATACTCTGACCACGAGATCGGCTCGGGAGAGAGGGACAGGGCCATCCAGATATTCCAGTCGATGATTGGAAGGATGAACAGCTCGCTCGGAGACAGCATGCTGAACAGAGCATCAGTAGCCGAGTCTTCCCTATACGGGCCATCCGTCAAGGCGGGCCAATTTGTCGATGCAGATGGCAATGTCAGGTTCGCCGGCATCGACGATGCCGAGGAAGACGACGGGTTCCGGATTTGACACAGACGGGATTGTGGTGCTGCTTTGCCGCCCCTAGGGGCGCCCGCAGGATTCATAACACCGACTTGGGTGGCCGCGCTACCTAACCATGAGGGGATGCTATGAGTAAGCCAGACAGGAAGACCAATGCCGCACTGGTTTCCCTCATCGGCGAGTTGAAGGATCAAGGCCGTTCAACGGGTGCCCCGATCTGGAGAGACACCGCATCAAGGCTGGAGACTAGTAGGAAAAACTGGGCCCAACCCAACCTAAGCCACATCTCAAGACACTCCGAAAAGAAGGAGACGGTGCTAGTGCCTGGAAAGGTCCTGGGAAGCGGGGAGATCAGCGGCGGCCAGACGGTCGCGGCATTCAGCTTCAGCGATGGTGCCAAGACCAAGATCGAGGCATCCGGAGGAAGAACCCTCAGCATCAGGGAACTCATGGAAGAGAACCCAAACGGAAAGGGGGTGCGAATCCTTGTCTGAGTCAACGATGGTCTTCGATGCCACTGACAAGATCCTGGGCCGACTAGCCAGCAAGGTTGCCAAGGAGATGATTTCAGCTAGGAAGTCAGGCAGGCAGCAGAGGGTCATCATCA
>Ga0208764_10000141_pt1 | contig 39761 bp, 42 predicted proteins | sample ETNtaG_18_FD_185762 | JGI IMG/M metagenome (GOLD analysis project Ga0208764, IMG submission 185762) | Marine microbial and viral communities from oxygen minimum zone, Eastern Pacific Ocean - ETNP201302SV91 (SPAdes) (version 2) | ecosystem: Environmental > Aquatic > Marine > Oceanic ... | reverse complement strand
ATAATTCCAATTGAAATCGCAGATGTTTTTCCAGCATCGCATTATGTAATGACAAGAAATGATTTTAATCCTGAAGACTTTCCTTTGTTTAAGGAAACATGGCAAAAATTCTTCGAAAAGAACAGATTTGATGTGGTATACATATCGAAAAATGATCCATTCTTACAGCACTTTAAAAAATTGATTCCGAAGGAAGTAAAAAAGAAATCAATTCAATGAATAATTTATCTATGATATGATTCAACTAATTCTATGAAGTATCTATTAACGTCACTTTCTTTATCTGCTTTACTTGTATTTAGCCTGACTCAAATCGTATTTGCACAAGATTCTACCTTATCTTTAGACGAAGAAAAAGACGTCAATGAGGTGGCTTCAAATCTAGTATTACTTTTGAAGGAAAATAGGTTTGAAGAAGCATTACCATATCTTAACAAGCTTCTAGAGTTTGAGCCAAATAACGTATCACTATTACTAAACAAAGGCTCAGTTTTAATTGCGCTTGATAGATCGGATGAAGCTATAACATATTTTGATAAATTATTAAAAACTGAACCAAACAATATCAATGGATTAGCAAGTAAAGCTGCAGCACTCTCCAATATAGGAGAAACTCAAAGTGCGTTAGATCTATATGACAAAGTAATATCTATGGAAAAAAATGATGAAGAACGTTGGAATGAAAAAATAATTGATGCGAAAGCAAAGCTTCTAAGCCAAACACCTACAATTTCAATACATGGTACTATTGGGGAGGATGATGGTGAATCGAAATATGATATTCATTTAAGAGTGACAGTTAGAAATTCTGAAGGTGAGTTAATATCTGTCATTGAATCTAAAAGTGGTAGATATTTGCCTGTAAACTTTACAGATCATGTTTTTGATACTTTTCTTGAAATAGAAGAAGTTATTGATATTAATGGTCAAAAATTTGAAAAGGCGACATTTTCAGAATCATATATTACAGATAATGATAGTATTGGAAATTTCTTCTATGAAGTGAATATGAATGATTATTTAATTCGTGTTTTTGAGATCTTTCCTCCGCATGTAGGTATAGAAGCAAATGATGAGCTATATGTTGAATGGACAATTTCTAAGAAACTTTAGATCTTTTTGAAAAAAATAATCCAATCCCAATAGCGACAAATACAATCAAGGGAATAAGCCTGTATGGTAATACTTCATAAAAATATGTCATCATAACCAAAACTGGACCCGCTAAAATTGTTCCAAATATTAGAAATAGAATCGAATCAGCTTCTTTTAATCTATTTTTTGCTAAAATGAATAACCAAATTGAAACTGGCAATAGCATAACTAGAATGAATAAATCACTTCTAAATTGGAATGCAGTTGCTGCGAATCCAAGTATAAGACTAGGTGGATCTATTTCAAAGACTTTTGGGTAAAGTGTTTCTCCAGTAAAAATAACAACAACTGCAGTTGTAATAATAACTACGTATGATAACAAAATAGCAAGTTTTGTTTTCCTACTAATTTTTGAACGATATGTAGAGAATAATGTCATTATAAAGAATGGGGCTACATATGCCTTAGAAAATACTGCAAGAATATAGAAAATTGGGGAAAGAAACCACCCTTTCTTGAGTACATATAATGAAATCAGATAGAACAACACCCAGAAATTTTCATATACTGCAATTGTATCATATTTCAAGAAAATACTACTCTGCAGTAAAACAATCATTGAAATGATTCCTGCAAAACGTTTTTGGCAGATCTGAGTGGTTAAAAGATACGTGAAAAATACAACTGCAATACTTGCGATGAATGGTAAAAATTTGATGTTTTGAAATGTGTTTAATGAAGTATCCAAGAGGAACATTCTGACATATCTATCGTTTTGCTCCTGAACGTATGGATTATCTGATTCACCATCTGGCCATAGTTCTAAGGCCATTTCTAATACTATGTAATCATCCCATTGTAATGCTTCATCTAAGAAAAGTTCGGGGGCTGAAAGTCCAATGTAGATTCCCATAATAATAATAAAAACTATTATGGTAGTTTTTTTAGAAATCTCAAAAGAGCGAACTCTTTCTATTATATTTTGTAATTGTGTAGGTAGTTTTTGTTTGTAATATGCAAAACCAAAACCTAGGATAATGATATTACTAATTATCAGAATTAATGCTTGATGACCAAATTCAAATGGATTATTGATTGTGTCTGAATAACTTCCTACAAGAGAAGAAAACAGTGCCGGAAAGACAATTGGAATGTAAATTAGAAATATGACTATGATGGTTGCAATGAAAATCGGTATTACAATTCTGTTTGACTGTAAGTCGATTGACATTCAATAAATCAAACAATATCTTATTAATAAAATAAAGAAAAAAGGTTTGAAAAACGTTGCTTATAGAGCAGCGTCTTCTGCCCAGCCCTTGATGAATACACCGTTCTTGTGAAGTGGAACTGGTTGACCAGCTGTGTAATTCATTGGTCTCATCCAGAAAATGGATTTTGTTGGACAAACTCCAATACATGCACCGTCTGAGATGCATCTTTCAGGATAAAAGACAAATGCTTTACCTCTTTTCCAACCTTCTACAGGTTTTACACGGAGTACATCCGGACCAAGAGTTGTACAGATTTCTACACATAGTGCACATCCGATACATCTTTGTTCGTCAATGTCTGGAAGTATTGCGATTGGCATTTTATTTCTATTATCATTGACGTAATTTGGTATTTAAACCATGAAGGAGATCGTTAACGGTGTTATGAACGGTGTTATGAAACTCAGTATAACTAGAAAATTAAAAAAGAAATAAAGAGAACGTGATAATCACGTTACTTTCTCATTGCGTCGATTTGACCAGATGTTACCCAATCCAATAATTCTGCAGAAGATGGATTAAGATCCGGTTTTTGAGCCATAAGATTTGCTACCCAAATCCAGTTAACCTGGTTTAATAGTGGTTTGTTAGCCTCATCGCCAGCACGTGTTTTTGCAACTAGTGCTTGATCTTGTTGTGCTAACCATTCTTGGAATGTTCTTCCCATGTTTGATCAAGTGTTAGGTTGCACTAATTAAAGCTTGTGGATATTGTATCTGTTGAGGAATGATAAAAAGAAGGTTTTAACGTAGAGATCAAAAACGCTAATCGTGGAAATAAAAGTTTTAGGCGCTGCTGGTGAAGTTGGGCGATCAGCTTTTCAAGTCAATTGTGATGGAACAAATTTTTTGTTGGATTATGGTGTAATGTTTGGTAGTCCAAGAGGTAGCCCTCCCACATATCCACTACATGTGAAGCCAAGAGATATTGATTCTGTTATCTTAACACATGCACATCTTGATCATTCTGGATGTGTTCCTTCATTATTTGTTAGTGGTAACTGCAATGTCTATGCAACCCCTCCAACTTTTGAACTTAGCCAACTTTTAATTGAGGACATGCTAAAAATTGAAAAAAATTCCCACTCATTTGGCATACCTGAAGTAAATAATATGATGAATCGGGCTAAGGAAATTGGATTTAAACAAAAAGTTACTAGAGGTAATGCATCTTTTGAGCTACGGTCATCTGGACATGTATTAGGAGGTAGTACAGTTTTACTCGAGTCATCAGGGAAAAAGCTATTCTACACGGGTGATATTAATCTGAGAGGTTCTAGAATGCTACCAGCCGCAGATCTGGATATTGGTGAAATAGATTTACTGATCACCGAGAGTACGTATTCACAATCAAATCAGACGCCAAGACTAGAATCAGAGAAAGGATTGATTGAATTTGCAAATGAAGTTATGGATAGAAAGGGCACATTATTCATACCATCATTCTCAGTTGAACGTTCCCAGGAAATTGCATGTGTTTTGAAAAATGCCAACTTCAAACACCGTATAATAATGGATGGGATGGCTCTAAAAGTAAATGAGATAATTTTACGATATCCAGAGTATCAGAAAGAGCCAAAAATATTCAAAGACGTCATAGATAAGGTAGTTGCAATTAATGATCACAAAGATAGAAAACGTGCCTTATCAGAACCATGTGTTGTGATTTCACCTGCTGGTATGTTAGTTGGCGGTAACGCGGTGTATTATCTACAGCAATTAGCGTTTGATGAAAGAAACGGTATCGCACTTGTTTCATATCAAGGAGAAGGAACTCCTGGAAAAAAACTGTTAGAGACTGGTAAGATTTCAACCAGAGGAAAGGATCTGAACGTTGTAGCCCAAGTAAAGCAGTTTCAGTTCTCAGGACATGCAGATAGAGACAGTTTGTTTGAGATGGTGAAGAACATTAAGGGAAATCCAAAAGTTTTGACTGTCCATGGAGATAATCAATCATGTACCAGATTTGCTGAAGAAATTTATGAAAAATTTGGACTTGATGCTCATGCACCAGCCATAGATGAAACAACCAGTATCTAATTTGTCAAGTAATTTCAAGATCAATTTTGACCATACCATAAACAGTGGACAGGTCTTCTTATGGGAAAAAATAGATACAAAATGGTATGGAATTGATGGTAGAAGAGTACTGGTATTAGAAAACTCTCAGAAATTTAAAAAGAATATGAAATATGAGATTGATTTTTTTCGAATAAATGATAATTTTGAAAAAATCTCTAATGAATTGAAAAATGATAATTATGTTAGAGATGCGATAAAGATGTTTCCAGGTCTACGACTAGTACGACAGAACCCATTTCAATGTTACATCTCCTTTATCGTGTCATCTAATTCTAATATTCCAAGTATCAAATCACGGCTACAAAATTTGTGCAAGATGTTTGGAAGCAAAAAAATAGTTGATGGAAAAGCATTTTTTCTCTTTCCAGAACCTTCTGATTTAGCAAACGCGTCTATATTAGATATCAAAAAATGTGGGTTAGGCTACAGAGCAAAAGCTGTCAAAACTGCATCATTATCTATACTTAATGGAAAAATTGACTTTGATTCTTTGAAGAAAATGGATTATCAAACTGCAAAAAAAGAGTTAATCAAAGTGTTTGGAATTGGAAGTAAAGTAGCTGATTGTATTCTATTGTTTTCGTTAGAAAAACTTGAAGCATTTCCATTGGATAGGTGGATGTTACGAATCTTACAAAAATACTATTCAAATGAATTTCAAATCTCTACAAAAACATTAACTGAAAAAACTTATGACCAACTTCATGAAAATGTTGTTGAACATTTTGGAGCATATGCAGGTTATGCTCAACAATTCCTATTCAAAATGGAAAGAGAATTGTATAAGAAAAAATGGTTGTAAAAACCCTTAATATGGAAAGTTATTGCAAGATTCTTGGGCCTGTAGCTCAGCATGGATAGAGTGTTGGACTTCTAATCCAATGGTCAAGGGATCGAAGCCCTTCGGGCCCGCTTCTCATAAGTTATTAATCCTAAAAGATAACATGAAGTGTAATGAAAGATATAGAAATAAAATTAGTTAGTAACGATATATCACCGCATAATGAAATAAGTGGTAGTGTAGTCGTTAATTATCCAGGATTATATGATGGTGTAGTAATTAATACACAGATAATTGGTTCAAATGAATTAGTTGTTTGGCGTTCATATAATGGAAAAAAAATTTCCAAAAATGTTTCAAGATTATTTATCAGTAAAGATGTAATGCCAGATAATAACGCAAACTTTACAGCATCAATTGAATTTGATCCAAAAGAATCACATGATGTGAAATTTCGTGCATCAATAATTGAACAACACAAAGAAGTTGAAAGTGATCAATTATTTGCTACTTTTTCTACCTAAAATCTTGATTTTGTAATTTCAACTGTACCCTTCATCCAAGGATGTGGCTCACAATGATATTCTATGACTTTGGCGCCATTTGGTGGTGCATCTGTAAATAGAAATTCATATTCTTCACCTGGCATGATTACACCAGTAGAACCAAATTCCCCACTATAAGGATCAATGGTGATTCCTTTATCGTGACTATCAGGTGTGACAGTATGTGGAGTAGTATCAATATTTTTCCAAATAACATGATTATCAATTGTAAGTTGTACTTGAACTAGTTTTGGCACATAATTATCCACTTGCTCTGGTCCTGCTGATCCTTCTATGATGTTTATTATGGTTTCACCACTTGGATGAAGAATGTGTTCGTCTACGAAAACTTTCTGGTTTTCTTCAGGTAACCAGAACATTGTATACCAACTGATTGTTATACCTAATCCTACAATCATTACAAGTATTCCAATACCGTATACATGACTAGATGTAGATTCAGTTGAACTCAATAGCCTGCATGGTTTCTAGAACTCTTATAAAGCTTATTTTGAAATTTGTGTTTTCTATGGCTTTTTAAGATCAGAAGTGTTTGATTTAATCTCTGATGTTTCAGGCTTTGTATCTTGTTGAATGGTTGTTTTGTCATCAGTTTGATTCTCAGTAGACTTTGTTTCCACATCATCTATTGTATTATCGCTAGGTGAAGGAAGTTCCTTGGAATCAGAACCTACAATAGATTTTGTCATCTTGATTTTTGTACCTGGAGGTGGCGGAACTTCTTTTGCTTTAGCCATTGCATATCTATACACATGGAACATTCCAGCAAACACAATCAAAATAAGACCAGCCAAGAATAATGACATATTCTTCATTCCACTGATGGCCGCATTGTATGCAGCTATATTCAGAAAGACCTGAAATGCTATCAAAGCAACTATAATCCAATTAATCCACTTATCTGAGAGATTAATCTGGGATATTTTCTGTGGTCCCTTTTCTTTAGCCATCTTAGCTTTTCTTTCGCCTTCTTTTGCAAGATGGATCATCATGTAACTAAAGCCTATTCCTAATGGTACTAGCAATATCATTACGGAGTAAAGGTATATTGGATCTATTACTAACCTCTCAACTAATGGCATAGTAGAGTCTGGTGAAATATAGAATCCCCAATACGTGGTAACTAGTATTTGTGCAATTCCTACAATTCCAAATGATGTTACCCAAGGTCTGTCTTTCCAGGAGAACTTTTTGTATCTATCAACAAACGGAATTACCAGCAACGCCAGTATAAACAGCCCTGGCCATAAAACTCCCGTCGTAAATTTATCATATTGTGTTCTCAAAAATGCATAAAGTCCTGTCAGATACCATTCAGGTACAGTGATTCCTGGTGGTACTGTCGGTTGAAACTTGAATCCAAGATCGACAGGAAAAACACCACCAGTGATTAAGATTGCACCTGATATTGCCATAACCATTGGTACATCAAATACTAAGAATCTTGGAAAGTGAACTGCCATCAAACCCAGCATGACTATAGGTAAAATAAACACGTGCTGCGTATAGAACCTCAATACAAAGTCATGGAATCCACTTCCAAACGCCATATCACGTATCAACGGCCCAGCAACCGGTATAGAATTAGTCAATGACGCTGCAATACTAATTGCAAGTTCTGCTCTTTCACTAAATATTATATCATAACCTGTAAATGCCTCAAGAATTGTGACTGTACCTAATATAATACCAGTAACCCACAAAATTTCATTTCTAATTTTGTATCTTCCACTAAAGTATTGATAATACATGTGTAAGATGGCAAGCATAACCATTGCGTTAGAACCATGATAGTGTATGTTACGTATATGAAAACCAAATGGTACATCGTTATTGATAAATTCTACACTATCCCAAGCCCTATCAAGTATAGGTTCATAATAAAACATTAGCAATGCACCAGAAACACCAAGAATAATGAATGTGATGAATGTAAGCATGCCCAAAAATCCAAATGGACTTACAAATCTTGCAGGGAAAGAGAATTTTATTGCAGTAAAGATTGTCCTGTCAAGACTGTCCCATATCCAATAAATGAATGCAAGTGTACCGTTTCTTCTAACTTGTATGGCGGCCATATCCTACTACTCCATTTTTATTTGGTCCCCAAATGGGAGGTAAAACAAATAGATAACCATCTGGATCAGCTTCAAAATTTAATTCTGGTAATGTGTTAGAAGGTGCTGCTTGTAATGATGCAGGACCTGCAAATGCTGTTCCTGTTACAGGATCGTACATACTTCCGTGGCAAGGACATTCTCCTCTCATGCGTCCTTCTTGTGGCCAGTATTTCCATACACACCATAGATGTAAACAAATCATACTATAAGCTCTAAAGGATGACACGGCATTTTTATCGCCACCATATTTTTCTGGCAATCTGATGAACTGCCATTTTCTAAATGCTTCTTCATCTAAAACACGGTCACCTGTTTTTGGATAAGTTATAACTTCTGCGTGGTTAACAGGAAAGGTGTTAACATTTGCTTGTGTACCATCAGGTAATTCTACTGGAACCTTCTCAGCAGATGAAGATGATGGATTTGGAAGAAAAGTTCCCCACGGTACAAAAGGTGCAAAAGCGAGTCCAGTGCCTGCAGCGCCCATTAGTTTGAGAAAATCTCTTCTAGAGAGATTACCAGTACCCTGACCTACCATTTAGTTTCAAATCTTGTCAGATTGGTTATAAACCTTATTTCACTGATTGCTAGTTATTTTTCGCTTTTTTTGTGAAAAAACTATCGCTGATATGATCGCTATAGCAACTCCAGATATAACCAATATTAAGAAAGGATCAAACTCGATCTCTTGTGATGGTTTTGGTTTATCAATTATTGAATGGTCTATTATAAACATAATATCATGAGAAACTGAATTTCCTGCTTTATCTATTCCAAATATAGTAATTTTGTATTCTCCATCTTCTACATCAGTAGTATCAAATGAATATACCATTTTGTCTACAATTCTCTCACCTGTTGGAAGTAAAAATGAAATCTTGTCATTATCAGGTAAATTATCATCAATCAATTTCAAATCAATAAAAAGTCTATTTGAAACTGAGGTGTTATTTTTTGGTGATTCTATCTCTAATAATGGAGGATCATTATCTACTATGAAAGTAAACGATTTACTAGTTTCATAACCTACTCGATCATTTGCATAAATTGTTAGAACATGTTCCCCACTAGAAATTTCTGTTGTGTTAAAACCATCTGCTGGTCTTTCAATCTCAAGTCCATCTAGAAGATATGTAACACTATTCAAATTAGCATCAATAATTTTAGGTAAAATTTTGGTTTCTGCAGTTAAGAATTTTGGTAGATCTAATAATATTTCTGGTGGAATGTCATCAGGAGTTATTGTCGTAAACTTTGCAGCCAACGTGATTGGTTCTGTATTATCCTTACCATCAAACAATGGTGAATGAACCAATAGTGAATACGTTCCTGTTTGGTTAATTGGTGCAAATAACACAGTAGATGTATCATCTTTATTCTTAACAGGGAAAAAACCACCACCTTGACTAAATGGAGTTGTACCAAGCCAATCAATGGATGGCCAACCTAAAAAGTGACCGAACACGCCTGTAGGCATATTTGTTGAGATTATTTTTCCTTGAGGATCTATAACAAAAACAGAAAGATTTGTGTTCTTTTCTTTCCATGAAAATTCAATAGCACCAGAATTAATTGTTTCATCATTAATGTCTAAAAAGTACTGTTTCCAATCACCTGACATGTAACGATTTGTCATATCGAATGCTCCTTTAACAAAACCATTTCCATAGTTTACACTATTTTGTTCTCCATGAATTACAATTTGTGTGTCCTTTTCTACTTGATGTTTTACTGTGTAAGTAACTGGAACGTTTAGGTTATGATGTTCGCCTTCAAACAATAAAAATCCGTCATAAATTCCAGTTTTTTGATCTGGACTTGTTATTATGGTGGAATTAATTCTTACACTACTTAATGGTGGAACAGAAACATTATCCTGCTCTACTGATAACTCATTCCATGAATCTTTTTCAAAATAACTTGCAGTGAGTGTGTAATCCATTGATGTGGAATTTTTGTTTATGTCACCAATCCAGAAAGAATATCTCGACGGAACAGGATAAACACCAACAACTGGTACATCTTCAAATTTTTCCTCTGGTTCAGTTACGCGTAATTCTTGAACAGTGCCCCAAGATCCTCCTCTATTAACTAATGAAAGTTCATCGCTTGAAATTTCACTGTTGTTATTTTTATCATTCCAATCATATATGTAAAGAGATGAAATTCGCAAGTCATCAGCATAAATTGGATTAGTTTGATTCATGAATGTATCAAATTCAAAATTTGCATTCAAAACTAATAATGAAGAATTCTCTGGAAAGTTACTACTAGATGTTGAGTTGTGTTCATTGTGAATGTTTGATGTAAAATTGACAATAGGGATATAGTTTGGTCTGTATGTTCCTGTTTTATTCAAAATTGGATCCTGGAGTTGAGTCTCTGTTGTACCATTTAGTGCAAATTTTTCAATCAACTTTAGTTTTTGAGGAATTATGTTTATTGCAAGTGTCTTGTTTGTGGGATTCTCAATGGTAAACGTAGTAGTGCTAGTCTCGCCTGGAACCAACCTACCTCCAAACCAGCTAGTCTGCGGAACATCTTTTATGGGAATTGCAAATTTTTTGAAGCCTAATGCTGTTGAATTAATATTAGTTATTGATTCGCTCAGAACAGTCTCTATGTTTGATGATGTCATTGAATTATGTACTACGAATGTTCCACCATGACCATTAACAATTCGTACAGCTTGAAGTGAGTCAACAAGGCCTGCACCTTGAGTAAACACATCATTTTTTAGATCATCTGCAGAAGACATCAGAATATTTTTTACATCATGTGGTGTAACCTCTTCTGATTTTTCATTAAGACTTTGAATTACTAGTGCTGCACTACCAGAAACAATTGGTGCTGCCATGCTTGTACCTCCAAATAATCTAAATGGTTCATCATCAGTAGAATCCTCTGAAGTCTTTGTAACCATAGTTGGTGTGAAACTATATGCACCAATACTCATCAAATCAGGTTTTGGATCACCTATAATACTTGGTCCTCTACTTGAAAAATCTACAACATGATCTGCATGTGTAGTTGTATTCCCAAATCTTGGTTCATTTTTGAATGGTTCATAACCAACAAATACATTATTTGTTGTTGCACCTACAGTAATCGCAGATGGTGATGCACTTGGTAAACCTATTGTACCATATCCATGACCTGAATTTCCTGCGCTAATTACTATCAATGTTCCAGGATAATCCTCAGAGAGTGAACCTGGTACTGATAAAGCACTAGTTATCAATGAAAGTAGATCGTGTCCTGGTGCATACTGGAAATTTGGAAAGTTAGATACTCCCCAACTGTTAGAAATAATATCTGCTCTTGGCATTCCAGAAAATTTCCATTCTACATCATCGTTATCAAACCCTGCAGCCCATAACCATGCATAAGCAACATCTCCGAACCACAACGCCTTTACAGGAATTATTTTTGAATCAGGAGCAATGCCTTTGATGGTGAATTTTTTTGTATTATTGTAAATATCATATTCTTGGATTCCTTGTGAAGCAATGGTTCCAGCACTTGATGTTCCATGACCATAAGGATCTGTCATTACACCAAAAAATTCTCCGTTGTCATCCATTGGTGGTAATAATGTTCCATTTATTGCGCCTACTATATCATGCATTTCTGCTTCATTGTTTATCACACCATAAATGTCAAGAACTTGGGCTCCAAGTGTGCCTGCGCTATAATCAAATTCTCCGTCATTATCGTAATCATAAACCAAAAACTCATTTCCATCACCAATCTTTCTTGGTGTTTCATCGGTAAAATCAAAATCATAGTCTGGCGTTATATTTTCGTCATTTTTGACATAGTCCTTCCAGGACGTTGACATATCAGCAATTATTGTATCATAAACTCCAGACTTTTCGGAATCAACAACCAACACAGGAACAACTTGTAATTGTGATAATGCAGCTTGATACATCACACCTAGTCTGTAGATTCCACTTTGTGATAAAATAAAATCATGCATGTTTTTTCCAATCTTCATATCATCATTGATTGTTCCATTGAGTAATGGGGAACTACCGATCATGGGATATAATGAATTGTAAACTGCTAGATTAGTTCCATCACCATTCTGTTTGAGATTAAGAAATACCCCATCATTCTTAGACTTTACATATACGGATGAAGTTGTGTTTAACTCAGAGATGGAATACTTTGTAAAATTTTTTATTGTTCCATAACGATCTATGTTAGCTGCAAATGTAGAATTTGTTAGTATTATTCCTTGACCATCGGCATCAAGCATTATTGGTTTATTCTCTGTATCTCTTGCTATTGCATGTTGAATATCTTTATTTGAGAAATCAACTCCAGTATCCAACACAGCAATTGTCACACCTTTTCCAGTAACATTATACAAATCATGAACTTGTACAGAGTTTGCAAGATTGCCTATCTCTGAAACTTTTGAGTGGGAATCATATTCTGTATATTTTGAATGAAAGTCTAGTTGGAAATCTTCCATTATATGAAGTCCTGCTGATTCTAAATGTGATATTTTATTTTCAGGTAATGTTACAATTGAAAAAAACCCATTAGATGATGAGATTGAACTTAACTCACCGATTGTTAAAGAATGTAAATCATTTACAGAGCCGTGACCAAATACAATATAACGTTTCGAGTTTTCAGTTTTATCTGATTGATTAATTGTGATTATGTCAGAAGTTGTTTTTAGCTTGTCAAAATTTGGTAAAAATGAATTTTTATCAATCATATCTCCTCCTAGAAACCCAAATGATTCATGAGTGATTATTGGTATTAACAATAAAAGGAAAACGAGCCCAGTAAACTTGTTCATAATTATAAAATCATATTAGAATAATAATATCTATCTTCTTCGTGCAATAATTACTATCTGTAGTGCAAGAATTATTGCAATAGAAGATACAATTGGGAATAACAGTGCGTTAAGTTGAGATGAACCCTCTTCAATGTTTTCAACTGAATCTGAAATTGTATTAACACTGGTATCAATATTTGAACTTGCAGAATCTAATGTTGAACCAAACCTGGCGGTTTCTGTCTTTAATCTTTCAAGTTCCTTTGCAGTTTCATCTAAAACAATATTAAGTTCTAAAATTTGATCAGATATTCCACTGATGTCCTGTGTTAGTACATTCGTTGCAGCGCTTCCATGTGATATGTTTCCTTCATTGAATGCAACCATATGAAACACATAAGTTCCCTCCAATCCGGGAAAAAAATCTACAAAGTATAAACCTTGATGTAAAGTTGTTAATACTTCATCAAGGTTTTCTACCTGTCCATTTGGTAAGTGAATATGTGATGTTCCCAAAATTGATGATGGTTCACCGCCGATTAATAATCCACCACTGGTTGTTTGTACAAATACTCGAAATACATTACCAACCGCAGCAGTTTCTGGCGCAAATACTGTTGTTATGATGTTTCTCTCCACCGGCATACTAGCTAGTTCTGATGTTGAAGTAAATTTAACGTCAATATCTTTGCTGATTCCTCCCTGCTGATTACTAATTACTTGTAAGGTGTATGTTCCAAATGGGATATTTGCTGTTGGTTCATCCCAGTCCATAAGGGAGTACTGAAACGTACCATCATCATTTGTCATGATCTGTTGAAATTCTGCTACAGTGTTATCTGGTGCATAGAGTCGTAATATGATGGGCTCGTTTGAACCCCCTGTTCCGTAGACAAATAGTGGCTCTCCTGGTGCATAAACCAATTGGCTTGTAAAAGCATCTAGTTCAGCATAGCCACTTGTGAATAGTACTTGTGAAAATAATATTGCTGATAAAATTATTATGAGAACTTTCATTTTGATTTATTGATAATTAGGTTATAGATATCACTTCTGATTTTTCGGTCCAGATTTTAGTGTATAACTATCGTTAGGTGGTATTAAAAAAAAAGAAAAAAGGGAAAGTTTGATGTCTAACGTTTGTCTTATACGACTGTTATAGAAACTGAGGCAGTGTCAGATAATGCAGTTGGATTATCTACGCTCTCCCATACAAAGACAGTTGCTTCGTATGAACCAGATGCGTTAGGTATCCATGACAATGCTGGGCTGAAGGATTGACCTGCAGACAGCTGTCCTGTTATCCATGCCAATGAGACTGTAACACCGTCACTATCCTGTACCTGTACTAAGTATGCAAATGACTGATCACCGTCCTGTCCGTTTACTAAGTCAGCTTCAATCTGTACCTGTTGATCAACTGATACCTCAGCTAGTGAGTTACCAAATGCGTCAACAACTCTTGCGTTAGCAACTGGTGCTCTCTCAAGAGGTGGTGTTGAAGTGCCTATAACGGCAGTAGCGGATACGTCAATGTCATCGGAAGTACTATATGGTGAAGGTAGTGTGTGGTCTGAGTATTCTGCAGTGATTGAATCACCTTCTGAAACTCTTAATGTGTGTCCGCTTGATGCGTCAGCAGTTGTGAAGAACACAGTTGCCTCGAATACACCAGTGGATTCATTAGTTTCAGTAACGGTTAGCTCTATACCACCAGAATCAGAATCAGAGTAAACATCGATGTCGAAGTTTTCTACTGAGTCTGGGTTAGTGTTCATGTCAGGATCAATTACAGATACTACTGCACTTGATGATGACAAGTAAGAATCTTCACTAAAGGATGTTTCACCGATGTTCCAGCGGATTAGACTTGATTGTACTACTGTTGAATCCTCTGTATACTCAAAGGAGACAGTAACACCGTCGTCTTCTTCTGCTTTCAATAGACCATTAGTTGGTCCTGTTGCTGCAGCACTTTGTGTTGCACCGAATGGTCCAGTATTACCTGAGCCACTTGCATCGTGAACAAATCCTTGTAGTGTGATCTCACCCCAGAATATACCGGTGTCTACACCAGTTTCCACCATCTTGTATGCTGTGAGCTTGCTTTCTCTGGTCTGAGCCGTTAAGGTTCCACCAGATCCACCAATCTCATCTACAAGTGCGGTGTCTGTGTTGTGATCAGGAGCTACAATTGTTACAAATACTCTATCAGTCCATGTGTACACTTTACTATCTAATTCGATGGTTGCACCGAAGTTAGAAGTATAGATTGTTAATCCTATGTCAGCGGTATCATCCTTGTAGTAGTTTTCACCAGAGACTCCATGGTCGACATATTCTAAGTCAATCATTTCACCTTGGTCAACTGCTGTGCTGGATGCTCCCATTGTACCTGGGATTTCAATTACAGTCTGGAATATTCCAGTATCCTCACCTGTTTCTCTGAATGCACTTGGCTCAGCATCAAATGATGTTGCTGTTGTACCTAGTTCAGTAGTAGCTGCATCTGAGTCCCACTCAATCAAGTTGAGTGTGTAACTCTCGATGGTACCACCATCTAAGTTCAAATCAGGATCAACAATTGTGATGATTGCATCAGATCCAATGACATATACAGATTTGTCTGATAGTAAACTACCGGTTCTCAAATCTAATGTTGAGGAATCAGTGGTTAGATATTCATTACCAGATGCGTCTCTATCGTCAGTGTAATCTACTGTAATTACATCACCTTGTCTGAGTGCTGTTGCGCCTAAGGCTGCTACAGAGGTTCCATTGATGGTGAATTCATATTCGAATACACCAGATGATGCCTCTGTTTCAGTTAGTTTGAATGCGGATTCGATAGTTGCTGTAGTAGAACCTCTTACTGCTTTGACTACAACACATGGTGTTGTGCCATCGTCAGCAACACATGATGCTGGGATTGAATCTTCACCTACTGGTGAAGTATCATAATCTGCATCGGTTACTGCTACTGTGATTGTAACGTTACCACTATTACCTGATACGTATGCATCAGCATGGTCCATAAATTGAAGCCATGTAAATGGTACTGGATATACACTCTTGTCTAATGAGACACTACCTGAATTTGCAGAAACTGTTGCTGCTGCACCGGTTTCAATTTCGTTTCCACCGGCATCACGGTAATCCCAATAGTTAGTGAATATGTCCAATCCTGTTGGTGAATCATTTGTTGAGCTACTAGTACAGACTTGATCTGGTATCTGGAAGGTTCCAGTGAATACACCAGTTGCAATACCGGTTTCAGTCAACTGGAATCCAGTTGCGTCCAAACCGTATAATGCGTTACAGTCGTCATAGAATTCAACATCACCAAAGTAAACGTCGAGAACATGATTTTCATCAGTATCTCCATCACCTACTCTATCGTTTGCTGCTGTTATGTACACGTCTATTAGTTCGCTATCAGCGTTAAGATCCTGGTCTGTTACAGTAATTGTGACCGTATCTGCAATCTTGTAAGATTCAGCATCGAATGCTACAGTACCACTATGGGTAGGAGCATCTACTTGGTCAGCAATGTTTGTGTAAATTCCTTCGCTATCGGTATCATTGTATTTGATTCTTGGAGCATCAGTACCAGTCAAATCTGCAGTCATAAGCATTGTTACGCTGTCAGATGTTGCTGTTATTGTGCCTGACTGATCAGTGTCAATAGTATTTTGGTTGAGCATGATGAATTCAACATCTCCTACGAAGATGCCTGTGTTATCATCAGTTTCTTCTACCTCAATTCTATATTGACCGTGATTGTCACTTGGACCAAATGACATGAATGTGATAAGACCGGTGCTGGTGGTTTCTGAACCAGCTGTTTCAACTTGTGGTTTCAAATCGTGATCGATTCGACATTTCAGATCTGTCTGTGCAGCGGTTAAATCAACTGTACCATAAGAAATTACTCCCTTATTGGTTTGTGATGCTGCCTGTGCTGCGATTTCAATTGTTCCATCGCTACAGAATGCACTTACATCAACTGCAACATAACGTTGTGTCATTGATGTGTTCATTCCGTTGACATTTGCTGCAGTTAGACCAGTATCGATGGTCCAAATTGCACCATCGTCATGATCATTTGCCTGTGTACTGTCTTCGGCCACGAATGTAACTATGCCGGATGTTCCATCAACTGTAGCTAAAGTAAAGTTACCAGTTGAACCCTGTACGGGGTTTACTGGGCTACCAAGTGTTATGGTTGGCACGTTTCCTGTTGTTGCCACGGTCAAGTCTTCATCAGAAGCGGTGTTTAGGTTTCTATCTGGATCTACAAGTGTAACCGTTATGGCTTCACCAGAGTTCCATTCATCACCTGCATCGCCTTCAGCCATATCGATTGTTCCAGCAGTTGTTGATACAAGAAGGCTTTGTGCGCTATCATTGTAATCAATTGTTGCTGTTGTACCTCTATCGGCTGCTGAGTTAATTATCAAAGTTGCTGTATCTGCATCGTCACCATTGGTGAAGATACCACTGTTTGAAGCGGTTTCAGTAAATACGTGGTAACCACTTACAGTTTGGCTAGAAGCCGTTTCACCGTAAACAGTTAGATCAGCGTCGGCATTATCTTGTCCATGTAGAACAATGTTGTCTGCACTATTTGGATTTGGAGAAATTTTTAATTTTCCATTATCACCAAATTCATCCTGATCATATAGAGCGTATGCTGCTGAAGCGTTGTAAGATACACCATATGTACCGTTAGTTAAGAATACTACTGAGTCTTCTTGAGTTGGGTCGTGGTTTAGTTGGTTATCGTAGATTGTCAAATGTACTTGTGCACCAGCTGGGGCTGAATTTCTATCCAATTCAATATAGGCATAATCTTCCATGCCTGTTCCACCTGTTTCAAAAGTTAATGTTACACTTTCATCTGCACCTGGTTTTTCGAAGACGATCTCTACATCAGAGTCATCTGCAAATTCCCAAGTTTGTATGAAAGGCCAATCTGTTGTTGTTACGTTAAGTTGTCCAAATGTTGCACTTGGATTGTTTCCAATCTGTGACATTGTTGGAGCACTTTCACGACCATTGTTTTCGGTTCTTGTTCCACTGTCGTCTGAATAGACTGTGACAGTTGAAGATACAGAAAGTCCGTTAGTACCAGCGCCTATAGCACTGTCTGCGCGGTTTTCACCAACGTCAGGTCCATTTCCGGCTGTTTCTGCTGTACCGAGGTCAATGTTAGTGTTAGCAGTTGCAGTAGCTGCGGCTGCGGTTGATGCAATGTATGCATACCAATAGCCATCCTCACCCTGCACCATTCTAACAACTTCACCGTTAGCCTCTACTAGAGGCTCACTCTGTGATTCGTCAGTTTCATCTCTTGCGGGATCTCTAACAATAATTTCGACTATCTGGGCGCCTGCGAAGACGTTACCAAATAGTGAGTTTTCTGCTGAAACATACATCAGTCTTTCGTCTGCTGCTGCTTCTGGCATAAAACTCGGAGCGGCTATAGTAAGTCCGCCCGCGAACATTATAGTCATTAATGTTAGACTAGTTATTTTTCGTCCTAGTTCGTTTTTCATGTTATTGCAATTTTTTCATAAAATTCGTATTTAAGGCTAATGGACAATTGGTCTACTAATTTCATGTTTTTTGAATTAATTACATTTTCAAGTCATATACGATCTAGATCGTATATTTTTAGTTGTAATTATTTCATTTTAGCCTCATTTTTCTCTGTTTTTGGGTATAAATGACTCAAATGTCTACTATTTCACGCCTGAACAAATAATGAATTTTAGACTTTTAGGTCTTTTTGCTGATTGATCCACGCCTATTTCTGAAATTCTATCAGGCACAACAATAATCCTGATAAATATCAAGGAATTTTCTTCATTCCATCTAATACTCGTTCAAATGTTTGTTATAAAAAACACCAAAGTCCAATATTAAACAAAAAAATGCGTCTCGTCACTAATTCATTTGTAATTTATCATTTCTTGTATAGAATGATCTAAAAACTTGAAAAAAAATCGTCTTTTTGCCATGAATCATCTCCATGTATTATGTTTAGTAACTTTAATCAGAAAATGTATTATTGTATCTGTGTAAGAAAATTTTTAGTGATAACATACCAATAAGAAATACTATTAAGAATAATCCATGTGACATAATCATGGGGAAAATTATTGCATGTAAAACAGATGAACTTCAATCTGGATGTATGAAAAAAGTAACAATTGATGGAAAAGAAATTGTTGTAACAAATGTTAATGATAACTTTTTTGCATGTGATGATACATGTACACATTCTGGTGCTAGCTTATCAGAGGGAACACTTGATGATCATAAAATTATTTGTGGATGGCATGGTGCACAGTTTGATTGTACAACAGGAAATCTTGCAAAATTTCCAGCAAAGATAAATGACTTGAGATCATACACTATAATAACAGAATCAAATAACATATTCATTGAGGTATAATGTTAAGGAAAAAAAATGAGTAGTACAAATAATGAATCATTGAATAGAGCAATGCAAACATTAAATCAACTTGCATCAAGTCACTCTACACCAAAAAATTTTAAGAAAACAATTAACGACTTGATGATTGATCTAAAGTCAGAAGAATATTCTATATCTGTAAGAGCTTCAAATGCAATAAGCTCACTTGATGATATAACACAGAATCCCAATGTTCCTTCTTTTGTAAGAACATCGTTATGGCAAGTAGTATCAATACTTGAAAGTATAAGAGAATAAATTCTATTGAGGATCTTACTATACATTGAAGATTGAAGATTATCTAAACACATTACCAGAATCAATACTTTCAGGTCAAAATGTTCAGCTCTCAACAGAAACGTTCAGAGAAATATTTAACTTTGTAAATCTTGGAAATGATGATGTTTTTTATCATCTAGGTTGTGGAGATGGTACTGGTCTAGTCGTGGCAAGAGAAGAATTTACAGCAAAAAAAGTCATCGGCATCGATAACTCACAAGTAAAAATTGATGCAGCAAAAAAAATATGTCTTGAAAAAAATATGAACGATGTAAAAATTATTTGTAATGATATTGTTAATGAAAATATTGATGATGCAGATGTCATTCTGTTTTGGTTTACAGATGAAAACATTTTAAATAAAATGATGGAAAAATTTTCAACTCTTAAACATGGAACAAGAATAATTACAATTTGGGGAGCACTTCCTGGTTGCCTTCCTTATTTAGTGAACTTTCCTTACATCATAAATCAAGTCCCATTGAAGAAAGCAAATGACTTGAAGGAACAATTACTTGCGATCTTTGATGTAAAGTGTGTTGATTTTGTTACTGCATGGGAATTTGCAGAAAGATACACTAATGCCATAGGTAGAGATAATCCAGAGAACGATAGATTTCTTACTATACTCCAATCACTTGTAATTTGGATCAATGCAAAAAATCTTGATGTTGCGTGTGGTGATGAAATTCCTGAATCAATTACAACATACATCTCAATTCTAAAAACTTATTTTGGTATTGAGATTGAACACTTGATAAAATAATCTAGTCATACTTTTATTTTCAAAATCTAATCTCATACATGGAAGAACGAATTAACATCAACGTTTCTGCTATTGATTACGAGAAGACTAGTAAAAAAATTCAACAAACACTCGGTAGATTAGAAGAGATGGTTCATGGTCAGGATGATTTTGTAATTACCGACTCGGAGTTTGCGTTTGGTTGGCATTTTTACGTTGTCTCTGTGAATAGAGAATTGGCGCAAAAACTATCTAATCAGCTAGGTTCTCAATTTGAAAATCTCAAGGGCAAAGGATTGGACAAAAAATTTCTTACATGGTTAAATAATCAGGTTGCAGAAAAAGACATCAAAGTCAAATTTGCCATAAAAGAAGAGATGGAATCAAGTAAATTCGGAATTTTCTAATAAATTAAGAGGCCTCCGGGGGGAATCGAACACCCATCCGGGGATCCACAATCCCCTATCCTAGCCATTGGACGACGGAGGCCACAAAAAAAATAGATTGTATTTGCCGTATTAATCTTAGTGTATAAGACTACTTGCGGAACTTGTTTCGTATGTTTTTTAGTTTCTGACGCCCAAATGGCAATACACGATATTGTTTGGTCCAGCTATATGTGATTACAGATGAGATTACAGTAGCTATGATTAACACTGGTATAACCCAGGTAAATGATATTTCCAGATCAGGAATTCCAAATATTGTTGCCAGTGTATTTGGAACCAATACTGCAGTGGCTGCTACTGTTAACCAAACAATTAGTTTAGTAAGTTGGTTTGATGATTCAGTGTTTATTGCTGTAATTCCTGTTGAGATTACTTCCAAAACATTTTCTGCCATCTGAATCTGTCTGTCAAGAGTTGCTAGAACGACTTCAAATTTTTCTAGTATGTCATCATCGTCTGATAGCATATCAGGATCGCCATACTTTAGATTTCTAACAATATCATGCGTTGCCCATACCGCATTAAGAAAAGACAACACTGCACGTTTCATATTTGAAAGTTCAAGTGACAAGTCACGACTTACCTGACGTGCGCCTGCAAGATCAATCTCAACTTGTTCTGCTCGCTCCACTATAGAACGAAGAACCGAAAAATTAGTTTCACTTACTTCATCTAATAGTCTGAAAAGTAACATTGTCTGTCTTTCGGCCCAGCTTTCAGGTGCTTGAGGAAGTTTTCGCATCAGTGATGTTGAATAATTGTAAAGCTTTGTGATCTTACCACCATAGTCATCATGTATTGTTAGAATTAGATCTTTTTTCATAAAAATTAAACATGGTGATGTTTGAGTTCTGCTCTCACCTGTAAAAATAAATGGTACCATGATTCCAAGTGTGTCACCAGCGTCTTCATATTCTGTAATATATCCAGAAAGCAGTGTACTTGCTTTCATTGTAATTCCTAATCTATCAAGAATTTGTGGTGTCTCAGCCACAATATCATCAACAACTACCTCTATCCATGTAAGATTACCTGAAGAAACTATTTTTGCAGCCTCTTCTAGATTAATACTCTCTTTCTTGAATGGAACTCCTTGTTCCTCAATACCTGCAATACTCACTGTTTTTAACATGGCAATTGGACTGATCGCACCAATATACACTTTTTTGCAAAGTCACACTTGGATTACTTTGATCTTTTCCGCTTTTTCTTTTTGTTTTGTGCATTACGTATAATCAAAGAAAGTAAGGTTCCTGCAGGAATACCAACGAGAGTACCTACGGATACATATGGAGCAATAAAGAAGTCACCTATCCATATTCCCCAGTCATTTGTAATCTCCATGAACATTTTTGGGCGTAACAATAATGGAACTGATTGTGTTTCAGTCTTTTCTTCACCAAGATCATCAGTATATGATACTAACACCTTAACAGGAATTGTATATTCCATTGTAACATCCTTGATTGGTGTAATCATCTCTGCAGTTACAGTATATGGTTCACCTTTTTCTAAAAACGAGATGACGTATGACGTATCACCACGAAATTCTATATCTGATGGTGTAATGATCTGTATTGTAACGTCTTTGAGATCTATGTCTTCAGAAAGTACTGTTGATTCAAATGTAAATTCCGAGTTTGAAAAAATTGATTCTGGTGTGATTGTTTGAATAACAACCGATGGTTCACCAAAAATAGTTATTGGTAATGCAATATTTGTCCGAGTTGGTTCCATTGGATCAACATTATTGCTAACAAGCACCTGTGTATAGTCAATGTTAAGAAAATGCGATCCTTCATTTGCTGTTTTACTAACCTGGTAGTCTATAGTAGTGCCAAAAGAGCTTGTAGTTGTTAACTCATCAATAATAATCGTATTATCACCATGCGAGGTAAATACACCGTCAGGATTACTCAGTGTGAAAGAAATATTTTGTTTATTTTCCCATCCATTGTTTTGTAAAAGAATTGAGATTGAAAATACTCGTTCTTTCATTACCGAATCGGGATATGTGATTTCAAGGTCCATCCCGCCCTCCATTGACTGCCTTAAAGTCTCGGCGTGAGAATACGGGATAACAGAAATCAAAAAAGCCAAAGTCAAAAAACCAAATAAAACCTTCATGTAAGTTATGAAGTTTACTAGAATTTTAGAATTAGCATTACATTTTGGCTTTCTAGATTTTAACTGTAGATTTAAGTAAACGAAACCGAAAAAATAGTATGAGCTGTTCTGGTGAGTTTGTTGAAAAAGAACAGCTAATACAGATAAAACCAAATGTTATGGAGCAATTAAAGAAAGCAAAGTATGGTGTTGCAGATCATTCAACAGTGGAGCTATGTCATTGGACAAAAAAATCATTTAGAAATGAAGGCACATGCTACAAACACAAATTTTATGGAATTAGTACACATCGCTGCATGGAATTTTCTCCTGCAGGAATGCATTGTGAAAATAGATGTGTGTATTGCTGGAGACCTATGGAATTCTACGATTCGTTGATGATGGAACCAGAAAGAGTTGCAGAGCCAGAAGAAATTATACAGAAGTTAATGGCTGAAAGGCGCAGACTCATAATGGGACATTACGGTGATCCAAATCAAGACAAACAAAAACTAGATGAATCATTACTTCCAAGCCATTATGCAATTTCATTATCTGGTGAACCTACAATGTATCCAAAGTTACCAGAGTTAATCAAATATCTAAAGTCGTTAGAGGCAACAAAGTCAATCTTTCTTGTAACAAACGGACAAGAGCCTCAAATGATACAACGATTGGCAGATGAAGATGCATTACCAACACAATTGTATCTCTCAACAAACGCAGCAGATCACGAATCCTTCTTGAAGATTAACAGACCTAAGTATGATGATTCTTGGAAAAGATGGAATGAGACACTTGACTTGCTTTCTATTCTAGATACAAGAACAGTGTTACGCATCACTCTAATCAAAAACTGGAATGACTCGCAGAAGATTATTCCAGCTTTTACAGAAATGTTTGACAGATCCAATCCACATTTCATAGAGATCAAATCATACATGCATATAGGAAGATCAACAAATAGACTCGAACATGAAAACATGTTAGACATGGATGAAGTTAGAAGTTTTGCCTTAGCAGTTTCACAATACAGTGACAGATTTTCAGTTATGGATGAGAGTGAGATCTCACGTATAGTAATACTTCAGAACAAGAAGAGATTTACTGACCGTTATCTTTCTGCATATCAAGAAACCAACTAGAAAATTTTGTTAGTGATGCAGCCCTATGAGAAAATTTGTCTTTATCGGATACATTTGCATACGTTTTTGATTCACCGTCAGGTATGAAAATTGGATCATGCCCCCAACCACCTTTTTCTATAATAGATGAAATTTTTCCTGGTATAGATGATTCGAATAATTTTACACCATAATCATCATCGCAATAAGCAATGATTGCTACAAACTTTGCGTCTCGAATCTGAGAATTTTCCAGCAAATTCATAATTCCTTTATTTCCAATTGTATCATAAACATAGGATGAATACGGACCTGGAAATCCATTTAGTGAATCAATGAAAAGTCCATCATCTTCTATAATTACAGGTTTTTGAATAAGATCGTGCGCATTAATTGCTTTTTTCTCTGCAATGTCATTAAGATTATTTGATTGTATTTCTTCTAATGTTGTTTTGAATAAGTTGATCTGTATTCCTAATTTTGAGAGAATCCTTTCTGATTCTTGAAATTTATGTTCATTTGATGATGCAAAGAATAATTCAGACAACTGTTGCGTACCTACCACGACTCTCTATAACTGCAACTAGATTTAGTATCTTCTTGCTATATTTCACGCCCACTGCTTTGGAATATCCCTTCTGGAAGTTTTTCCAAGATTTATCCATAACTTTTGCATGTGCGCTGTTTAGAATTTCTTTGAATAAACGAAGATCCACTGCATGATCATCTGGTTTTTCAGTTCTACTTGCAAGACCAAAATCAATTAAAAATAATTTTTTCTTATCTAGAATAAAATTTGATGTGGTAAGGTCTCCATGCATAACACCATGTTTGTGCATGGTACCAACAATTTTTCCTATTTCACTACAAACCTTTACAATATCATTGTCTTTCATATCACGTATCAATTTACCATCAATGTATTGCATCAAAATAGAACACTCGTTTATATCCATAAAATAGATTAATGGTGTTGAAACCCCAAATGACTTTACTTGTGAGATAATCTGTGATTCCCTAGATGTTCGTTGTTTTCTAATCTTTTTATCAAGTAATGAATTACGATATGATTTCTCCTTTCGAATCTTGAGAATTGCTTTCTTTTTATCCCATATGGTGACATAAACGTCAGCTTCTGCACCTCTATTGACAAGCTTCATTAAGATTATATCTGAATTTAGACATTAATACATAATGATGTTAAACTACGATGCCCCATTATACAGACCTCCATCTGAAGCAAGATCTTTGATCTTTCAGGTAACTCTTGGATGCTCGTTTAACGAATGTTCATTTTGTGATATGTATAGAAGTAAAGAATATTCTGAGCGTTCGTGGGAAGAGGTGAAGGGTGAGATTGATCTTATGGCAAAGACTATGCCAGACACAACAAGAATTTTTCTTGCAGATGGTGATGCATTGAATTTGTCAACTGAGTATATGATACAAATAGTAGAATACATTTACCAAAAATTTCCAAATCTTGAACGTGTGTCATGTTATGCAATGCCAATGAATCTTCTCAAAAAAACTCCAGAGGAATTAAACATGATGAACAAAGCTGGACTTGACAGACTGTATCTTGGAATAGAAACTGGAAATGATATAATACTAAAAAAAGTTACCAAGGGTGCTACGCAAAGCACAATGATCAAGGCATGTAACAAAGCAAAAGATGCAGGTTTTACACTTTCATGTATGGTTATACTTGGGCTTGGAGGAAGTAAATACACGAAAGAAAATGCTGTTGATACTGCAAAAGTGATCAATGCGGTGCAGCCAGATTATGTTGGAGCTCTAACACTTTATCTTGAAAATGGAATCAAAGAAGAATTCCTCACTAAGTTTGAAGGTGAGTTTGAGAGATTGACAGATTCCCAGGCAATTGATGAGCTTGAGTTGCTAATTTCAGAGATTTCTGTTGATAATGAAATAGTGTTTCGTGCAAATCATGGTTCAAATGCATACAATGTTGGAGGTACATTTCCACAGAATAAGCAAGAAATGCTTGAAAAAATTGCATGGATGAAAAAACATCCAGAAGTTGTTCGTCCACAAGGTTTGAGAGGATTTTAGCTAGATATTTTCAAGGATTGGTTTTAGATTTTCAGGAAGTTCTGGTAGTTCTGTATGGCTAGTATTATTTTGTATGATTTCTGGTCCAATGCGTCTAACACACTGTGTGCCTATTAGTGTGTCTAAGCTACGCTGAATGTCTTTTTCTGATAAAGTGTTTGAAAGCTTTTGAAAAAGGTCTTCTTCTTTTTCATATTTTTCGATTGCATACTGTACAAGTATCATCTTATCATTCATAGATAATTCAGTCATGAATGATTAAGCATTTTGTCAGTCAAATATATTTTAAAATGGGCCCGCGGTGATTTGAACACCGGATCTTCGCCGTGTAAGGGCGACGTCATAACCGAGCTAGACTACGAGCCCTTTGACAAATTCTTGTTAAAATGAATTTAAATCTTTGATAAGGAGAAAAAAATAGAATTAAATCATCCAAACATGTTCATTTTTGGATATGGATAAACTGATTGTTGCCAAATTTGGTGGAAGTGCAATAGGTGTGGATGGTGAAGGATTACCTGCTATATTAGCCCGAGTGAAGAGTCTAAAGTCTGATTCCAGGGTCATAATCGTATGTTCTGCACCTTTAACCAAGGTTGATGGCAAAAAAAAATCACTAACAGATGTTATGCTGGATTTGGGAGATAATGCTGCAGATGGTAACGATGTTACAATGAAGATAATTGAGCAATCTTATTCAAATATACTTCAAATGGTTAATGATGAGCACAAGGTAGAGTGTAAAAAAATAATTGATGAAATGCTAGATTTAGCCTCAGACTCGTTAACATATGCAAAAACAGAGGGTAAATTTGAAGACGAAATACGTGCAAAAGCTCTTGCATATTCAGGTGAAGTTCTAATGTCACATGTCCTAAATTACATTCTAAAAAGCAATGATATAGAATCTGACTCGATTACACTGGATGATTGGCCTATAATTACAGATACCAATATTGAATCAACAAATTTTCTGTTTGAGCAATCAAATCAACGTATCGAAAATATAGAAAACAAGATCAAACAGTATGAGGTGATCACAATTGGTGGTTTTATTGGTAAGACCGAAGATGGAATCATAACCACATATGAAAGAGGTGGATCAGACAGAACTGCTGCTGACATTGGAATTCTGTTCCACAAAAAATATGATACAATAATTGATCTGGAAAAAGATAGCTCTGTAGTTTCTGCAGATCCAAAAATTGTTGAAAGTGAACTGGATGATGTTATTCAGTTATCTTACAATGAAGCAAGATTAGCAGGGATGTTTGGAATGAAGATTATAGATCCCATAGCAATAAAAGAAATTCTAGAAAATGGAGTAGATATGCCTGTAACTATTACAAACATGATATCACCTAATAAAGTAACAAAAATTCAAAGAAAGCCTGATGAACAAAATGGACATCCATTGAAGATTGTCACTGGTAAAAAAAATTGTGCCATATTAAGAATAGAAAGTACATCTGCAATGGGTTTACTTGAATCATTGGAAAATGAAAAGCGATACAGTGAATTTATCATATTGTCACCATTTACAAAAGATGGTCTAGAATTTTCTAGAATATTGTTCTTAGATGGAGATTATGTAAAAAGGAATGAAAAGTATGTACTAAGTTTCGATTCACTGGCAACTATTGCATATCAAAGAGGTGTAATCACACTAATCGGGGATGAAATGTGGAGGGTTCAACAGATTGCTTCAAAAGCAAGTTCAAAGATTGGTGATGCGGGATTAAACATCCTGAATATGGATGCACAGGAAGAAACATCACGAATAATAATTGTGATAGAGGATTCTGGTGACAATGTTGCAAAAGCAATACAAGCAATTCATTCTGAAAGATCAAAAATTAAATTTGTATAGAAAACGTTTTGGCGCTAAAGGTCTTTAGACCAGTAGTGCCAATTCTGGGTTTGTTCTTGGACCATCGTCTAGAATTAGTCCGGCGTTACCCAAAACACGCTTAATTGTTGTAGGTTGGATTGGTTATTTAATATGATCTATAGATTCTATACTGTGCTACGCGTAAATTAGAATAATTCTTTCAGACAAATTCATAATTATTTAAATTATGATTTGATTCCTGCATTCTATGAAAGAAGTTGGAAAGATTTGGATGAATGGAAAACTAGTACCGTTCAAAAATGCAAGAGTTCATGTATTAACACATGCATTACATTATTCAACATCAATCTTTGAAGGAATAAGATGTTATGACACACCAAATGGGTCTGCAATATTTAGACTGCCTGAACACATTGATAGATTTTTTAATTCTGCAAGTTTGTATGGTATGAAAATTCCTTATTCTAAGAAGCAAATTTCAGATGCAATAATCAAGACAATAAAAGCTTCTAGACTAAAGCAATGCTATATCAGACCATTAGCGTATTACGGTTATGGTACAATGGGTTTGACGCCATTAAAGAATAAAGTTGATGTATCAGTTTCCTGTTGGGAATGGAAAATGGGTGAATCAAAAGCAGGAAAATTCTCAGGGGCAAGGTGTAAAATCTCAAAATGGATCAGAATTGATTCACGATCCCAGCCTATGCAAGCAAAGTCAGCTGCAAATTATTCAAATGCCGCATTGGCCCGTGTAGAAGCATTAAAAGCTGGTTATGATGAAGCAATCATGCTAAACAATAAAGGACATGTTGCAGAGGGAAGTGCAGAAAACATATTTGTTATAAAAAATGGAAAAATTACTACTCCGCCACTATCTGCTGACATATTAAATGGAATTACTAGAAACAGTGTAATTCAGATGATCAAAGCGTCTGGTAAAAAAATTAGTGAGAAAAATATCACTGTAAAGAATCTATTATCGGCTGATGAGATCTTTATGACTGGTACTGCAGCGGAAGTAAAATCTGTGACGCGAGTAAATCGAACTAAAATTGGAAATGGTGAGATTGGTTCAATTACAAAGGAATTACAAAATTCGTTCATGGATGTAGTTATGGGTAAAAACAAGAAATTCCTCTCATGGCTAAAATTCGTCTAAGATTAGATTTTTAATCGTTAAAGATGGAAGAAAACTATGGAATCTTGCTCTACATCAGATATAGAATCTGAAATATGCTGGTTTTGTAAAAAAGGGAGACATGCAGAATGCATGAAAGAAATTCCTGTTAATGCAAAATCAGATGGACCTCATGACTGTACATTTGACACAAAAATGGTCTCATGCAAGTGTAGGCATTAAAAAAAATGGAATGAATTTGATATGAATTATGATAATGAATTTTGGAAAAAATATGCAGATGAAAACGAATCTAGGATTAATGAGGAATTTGCAAAATTCATAACTAATCTAGCATCGTCATTACATTGTACAAGCATTCTAGAGATAGGCTGTGGGACGGGAATTGATTTAAAGGAATTCAAAGAACCATTTGAAGTAAATGGTCTCGATTTGAATAATCATGCACTTGATATCGCAAGAAAAAATCTTCCTCATACCAATTTCAAAAATGGTGATATTTCAAAAATGCCATATGACGATTCGACAATTGATTTTATTTTTACTCACAAACTACTGAATTATCTAGATGATGATGTGTTAGATGCAGGTGTTGCTGAGATGTTCAGAGTTTCAAAAAAATATATTCTAAATTGCGAGTTGTTTAGTGAATCAGAAGAACAGATTGATGAAAATATGAAAACTAGACACATGCTAAAAAGATGGATGAATTACAAAGTGAAGGTGATAAGTGACGTTCACATGCACGAAGACATCGAACCTGAGAAGGTAAGATTCACTCTATTAAAAAAATTGTAAAACAAATGCGGGTCTAATGGGATTCGAACCCATGACAGCCGGATTAAGAGTCCGGTGCGCTACCTGGCTGCGCTATAGACCCATAAGAAAATTAAAAAATGTTGTTATTATTTAAACTTGGGATGCTGAATTAATTTTTGATCTCAGCTTCTACTTGGTTGTATTTTTCAAGAATTGATGAAAGAACCGTTGATACAGGAACGTTATCCATTTTTTTCTTTTCTGCAAGTAGTTTCTTGTATGCATCTAAAGTTATGTATACTGGAATAGAACCATTTCCTTCCAAAAGACCTCTAACTTTGTAAAGTGCAGTTTCAAGACCATTTTCAGCTGATTTGGCAAATTTTATTTTATCCAAAATTCCACCAAGTGGTCCTAATGGCATTTCATAGTCAACAGTCATACTTACATTTGTAAGATTATCAGATAGTGATTTGAATTCTGTTGTTATTTGCCATCTCTTGAATTTGCCTTTAATCATCTTGGCAGAGATTCTTTCTTCTCTAACAAATTCAGTTGTCTCACAGTCCCATTCAAGTCGTTTTCCACTAAAATCACCAATCACTCTAAAAGTTGTACCAACACCCATTCCAGCCTTAATATCCATAGGAACAACGGTCATACCAACTTCTTTGTCTGCAGATATCTGATCAGAAACATGTTCTGGTCTTGCAAAATAGGTAAAGACCGTATCTATTGGTGCTTTAATATCGATTGATTTTCTAACTACAGTCAACGATTGAAACTCTCGTCAATCTGAATTTAAAGCTTTTGTCAAATATCTGACCATCTAATAGAGTTACAATATATTGATCGCCCGAATATCTGTGTTGTAAATGAGATATAATCTCAAAGTTTTCATTTTTATTTTTTGTATTTTTTCTGGATTTCCTATAATTTCTGATGCCCAAGCACACTCTCTTTTTAATTCATCTGAAGAAACATTGGGTGAGTACAGAATTCAGATCGCGACATTACCAGAATTCCCACAGATAGGAGAAAAATCTGAAATTCTCATTAGAGTGACAGATAATAATTACAATGAAGTTGAACGTTTTACAATGGGTATGCGTGTGTTTTTTAATGAAGAACAGATTGATGCAGTGAGGCCGCAATCAATTGATGGTGCTCATTTTACTACAGATTTTGTTTTTTATAATTCTGGTAATCATATATTCAGAGTTGATTTGTATGATGCAACATCTGATGGTGGAACACTTACATTTACGTTTAACATAAGTACACAATCACCATTTGGTTACATATTCATCAGTGCAATTGCTGCAGGTGGGATCATCCTTGCAGGTGTAATAGGTATAATATTTATTCCAAAGGCTATCAAAAGAAAACCTAAGTTTTAGTATGCAAAATAGACTTTTTTCCCATTCTAAATGCAAAAAGAACTGTTAAAAGCACCATTGCAAATAAGAGTATGCCAATTCCCAAATGTATTGCAACTAAAACTGCATGAAGTTTAGTATCAATAACTACTGCGCCTAATGTTATCTGAGTGACAACCAATGCACTAGCAAATGAACTTGTGAATCTTATTTTTCTACTTGCATCTCTGTTAATCCAAGTTCCAACCATTGTTGCAACAATCAAAACACCAGTAGTTGCGGCAATAAGTCTATGAGCCCATTCAATAAAATACTCATCATTAGGAAAAACACCATTTGGACACAATGGCCATTCAGGACATGTGAGACCAAGACCAGCTGCAGAGATATAGCCTCCAATAAACATTAGAGAATACAAAATTACAAGTGATGCTAATGCTAGATATTTTAAAATCAAATCACTCAACAATGAATGAGCCTTGCATGCCTTGAAGTGCATGTCCTGGAACAGTACAAATGTAATAATATGTTCCTGGGGCTCCAGCTAGGAATGTAACACTACCAGATTCGCCTGCTTTTAGTGGGTTTGTTGCAGAGTTTATTGCAGAATCGAAGACTACACTAGTAAAGTCATCAGGATTTGTTACAACACCAAAGGCGTGGAATGATACTCCTGCATTTGTTGTAGTAACTGTTACTTCATCACCAGATTTGACACGAATTTCTGGATTGTTTCCTTCTTCGCCTGGTAATGCATTGAATGCTAATGTTCTAAAATCACTACTTTCAATAAAGTCCAAATTAATGTCATGACTTACACCAGTTGGTGCCGCTGCAGTTGCTTGTCCAGAACTTCCAGATTCACCGACAACAATTTCACCTACCATTCCTTGCATTCTGTGTCCTGGAACAGTACAAATGTAATAATATGTTCCTGGCTCAGTTGGTATAAACTCAGATGCTCCACCCTCACCTGCTTTTAGTGGGTTTGTTGCTGCTGCAATCTCACTACCTGGGAAGATTCCTTCAAAACCTTCTTCTGCGGCAGTGACGCCAAATGAATGGAATGACTTGCCATCGTTTACAACATCAAATATTATCTTGTCTCCTACGTTTGCCATTATAGTTGGATTATTTCCTTCCTCTCCTGGTAATGCATTAAACGCTAATGTCCTAAAGTCACTACTTTCAATAAATGATAACGACACTGGTATCTCTTTTCCTGTTGCGGCTACTGGTGCGCCATGATCTGCTGCATCACCTGCACCAGGAACCACTGGTGGCATTGAAATCCAAAAGTCCCATAAACCAAAGAATATTCCACCTCCGACAATACATATTCCTAACATGATTGCCATCATCTTGTAAGTTCTTTCAGGTGTTGTTCTGTAAATCGGATCTTGTTGTTCTAGTTGTGCCATTTTATCTCCTCAATGATGTGGGTTCTTTGCCTGGTATGGGAAGTAATATTTACCGCCAAGACCAAATGGATCATCCATATTTGCTGGTTTACCTTTTGCGGAACTGTAAATCAAGTTACCTAAGAATATTGCCATGCTAATACCAATGATAAATGCGCCAACTGTGATAATGATATTCATTTGAACCCATTCTGGGATTGGTGGATAGTCGTATATTCTTCGCGGCATTCCAAATAATCCAAGTATATGTTGTGTGAAGAATACCATAACTGTTCCAACAAATGAAAGGATAAAGTGAATCTTTCCCCACATCTCGTTGTACATTCTTCCAGTGACATATGGGAACATGTAATAGATGAATCCTACTGTACCAAACAAAATAGTTCCCATCACAAAGAGATGGAAGTGACCAACTACCCAATAAGAGTCATGAGTGATAAAGTCCAAAGGCATTGCACTGTTTACAACACCACCTGCTCCTGCAGAGAAGAATAATGCTATTCCACCTACAGCCCACATTATTGGAGTTGCAAACTTGATCCTGCCACCCCACATTGTTGCCAAAAAGTTGAAAGTGTGCATTGCTGATGCCGGAACGGCTGCTAATGTTCCTACCATGAAAACAGTTTTCTCAGTAAATGACATTCCTGTTGCATACATATGATGTGCCCATGATGCAAATCCGACTATAGTTAAAAGAACAAATGCAGCTACACCAGAACTATGACTAAATATTGGTTTTCTTGAAAACCTTGGGAATATTTCATACATAAAACCAATAGCAGGTATAACTAGGACGTAGACTTCTGGATGGAATGTGAACCAGAATAAGTGTTGGTAAGCAATAGGATCACCACCCATTCCAGGATTAAAGAATCCAGATGCACCAAGTCTATCGGTTAACAACATCAATAATGCTGCTGCAAAAGTTGGAATAGCAACTAGAATGATTAAAGATGATGCAAGGTATGACCAAGCTAAAAGCGGTAATTTACTTAATGGTAAATCAGGATGTTTACATTTTAGAATTGTCACAACGAAGTTAATAGCGCCTAAAAGTGAAGATACGCCTAGAATTTTCAGACCGAAAATCCACATATCTGCAGCTGGTCCTGGTGCACTGATTGTAGAATATGTTGGGTATGCATACCAAGTAAAGTCTGCAAAGCCTAACCAGATAAGAGCACCTGCTGGAGGAATCATCCAGAATGCAACTGCATTAAGTTTTGGATATGCCATATCTTTGAATCGTACCATGATTGGAACTAGATAATTTCCAAATGCTGATGCAGATGGTAAAATAAACAAGAAGATCAAAGTTGTACCATGCACAGTAAAAATTCTATTGTATGTCATAGAGTCTGCTATTACTTGCGTTCCTGGTGCAAACAACTCGAGTCTAAGTATCAATGCTAATGCACCACCCATGAACATGAAAGCCAATGATGTGATAAGATACAATAAACCAACATCAGTATGATGTGTTGAGAACATTATCTGCCAAATTGGTCTTGGTTTTTGTAATTCTAGAACCATATTAAATCACGCTCCATTCTCCACGTATAAAGTTCCTCGCATGTTATAGTGTATTAATCCACAATATTCTCTACATTGAATTGGAAACTCGCCAGTTTCTGTTGGTGAAAACCAAACAGTGTTAACTCTTCCTGGAACCGCATCCATCAAAACTGTAAAATCATGAATGTTGAACGAATGTACTACATCCTTTGAGGTAACTTCAAACTTGTACGCCTTTCCTTTTTCAAGATGTAGTTCTCCTATCTCTTTTGTTCCATCTTCATGTTCAAAAGTCCAAAGCCATTGCTGACCGACAACCTTGATTATTTCTGCATCTGCCGGTACATGTTCAACAATTCTTTCAATGTTCCATGCTTCAGCACCGACATAACACAATAATGCAATAACAACTCCAACGTAAACCCACTCAGGCCATGTAGAATGATGTCCGCTCATATTACCACTTACCATCTGCCTCATATTCTGTAGGCTTTGCTTTTGGATTTGATTCTCTAAATCTTAGTACAAGCCAAACTATCAATCCGGAAACAACGGTACCTACCGTAAATGCAACAATCATTAATCTATAAAACAGACCCCAAATCTCGACACGCCTATCCAAATATTCGCCTGGCTCATCACCCGCTGCCAAGACATACTGGATTGATGGCAAAATTACCAATAAACTCAAAACTAATCCTAAGCCAAATATCACTTTCATTATTACCGGTACTTTGGCGTGGGCTCAAAAATCTATTTAAGGGTTTGCAGAATTCTCGGTTTAAAACGTCTCATGGAATCTTACAGATGGCATTACATTAATGCCAGTAAGGTAAAATTTCTGATCGTGATTTTTGAATATATTCAATGATGCATTTGCTATTATCAATTCAAATAGTATTTCAGGTTTGAGACTTAATGTTTTTCCGATCATTGCCTTAATTGGATCCATATGTGTGACCAAAACAACATTTTCGTTTTTGTGTTTATTTATTACAGAATCCACCATTTCAAAGATACGTTTTTGGACTTGTGCAAATGTCTCAACGCCATTTTCACTTACTTCATTACTTCCCTCATAGAATTTTAGAAAAACATTTCCATGTTTAGCAAAAATTTGATCATATGGCATTTTTGTAAATTTTCCCATATCCAATTCAATCAATCTATCATCAGCTACAGGTTCCAGATCACAGTGATTGCCTACAATGTTGGCAGTTTGTATTGCCCTATCAATAGGACTAGAATAAATTTTAGAAATGTTCAATGACTTTAACATTTTTCCAGTACCCTCTGCTTGTTCAATACCTGTTTCTGTAAGGTTTACACCTGGTGAACGTCCAGCTAGAATTTTTTTGGTGTTGTTTTCAGCTTGCCCATGACGCAAAAATATAATCATTTTTCTTAGATCATTCATGTTTTTCTATAGAGATAATAATAACATTGTTAGAGCGAATTCATGAAAATTGGAATTATTGGTGGAACGGGTGGAATGGGAAAAGGATTTGCCTTTAGATGGTGTAAGAACAATGATGTTATCATTGGCTCACGTGATGCAGAACGTGCAGTATCTACAGCAGCAGAATATACAACACAAGTTGTAGAAGCATACGGACAAATCAATGGAACTATTACAGGTAAAGATAACATATCAGTTGCAAAGGAATCTGAAGTTCTAATTTTGTCTATTCCATATGATAACATAGATTCAACATGTTCACAGATTTTGCCAGAAATTACTGATAAATGTGTAGTAGTTTCACCAATCGTGCCAATGACAAAAACTGATACAGGTTTTGAATGTATTGCAATTAAAGAAAACAAACCATTTTCACATCAAACGGTTGAAAAACACATGAAAGATAAAACAAAATTAGTTTCTGCATTTCATGTGATTTCTGAAAAAAAGCTTACCAACCCAACGCTAGTATTGGATTATGATATCTTTGTGGCTGGAGACAGTAAAGAATCTGTTGAAGTAGTGAATGATTTGATAAATGAAATAGAAGGATTGCGCCCAATTTATCTTGGACCTGGTGCACTTGCATATCTTGTTGAGATGTGTACCCCATTGTTACTTAATGCTATGATTCGAAACAAAATGAAAAATCCTGGCATTAAGATAGTTTAATAGAAAAAATAGTGTTGTTATGAGTCACGAATATTCACGTCGTGGAAGAAATTGGTTCACAGCTATGGGAGTATTGTTTATTGTCATGGCTGGAATTATTATAGTAAGAAATATGATTCTCTGGAGTCCTGGATTTTTCTATGATTTTTTGGTTGGACCAGAAATTACAAATGAAAAAATTTCTGTAGCAATGATTATCTTTGGCTGTATAATGATTGGGTTAGGGTATAGGAAGCCAAATGTCAAAGCGATCTGAATTTCTAAAAAAACAAAAGATTCTACATCTAGCAACTGTTGATAAAACTGGCACTCCCCATATTATTCCCGTCTGGTATATGTACAGTGCAAATAAAATTTACATTGGAACTAACATGAAAACTGAAAAGGCAAAAAACATCAAAGTCCACAAGAAAGTAAGTTTTTGTGTTGATGTTGGTGTAAATGCACCTAACATATTTGGTGTCATGGGACAAGGAACTGCAAAATTGATCAAAGATACTAAAACAGTTTCGCGATTAGCCAAGAAAATTCTCTTGCGATACTTTAAAGATCTAAACAATAAATCTGCAAAAGAGATACTAGATGATACTGACTGTATAATTGAGATTATACCTAAGAAATATGCCGTTTGGAAGTACTAACTAACAAAGTCCTCAATTTTGTTCATTGCAGACTCTAATATTCCCATATTTGGAAGATAAACGATTCTAAAATGACCACTTCCATATTTAGCGCCAAATCCTGAGCCATGAACAGTCAGCACACCCTTTTGTTTCAGTAATTCCAACACAAAATCCTTGTCAGAATTATATGGGTTATTCTCAATCTTTGGAAAAGCATAAAATGCTCCATTAGGATTTGAACAAGAAATATTATTCATTGAGTTAAGACGTTTGACTACATAATCCCTATGTTTTTTCAACTCAGAAACAAATTCTGAAATATAATCTTGCGGACCACGTAATGATTCAAGTGCAGCATGTTGTACAGGAAGATTAGTTGATATCCTAACTCGTGCAAGCTTTGGCAAATTTTCTCGTATCATATCAAGTTGTGGTGAATCATTGAATGCAATGTAACCAATACGCCAGCCTGACATGAGATGAACTTTTGAAAATCCATTCAGAAGTATTACTGGCGAATCTCCAGCAACCTTACCAATTCCAGTAAACTTTTGATCAAAGACAATTTTATCATAAATCTCATCACAAATAATATACAAACTATGTTCGTTTGCGATATCCACAATTTGTTTTAGAGAATTTTCATCAAAAATCAAGCCAGTTGGATTGTTAGGACTGATTAGACATATTGCAACAGTTTTTGTTGTAATCTTTGACCTGATGTCATCAATGTCTGGTTGAGAATTCTGCAAGTTAACGGCAAATTCGATTGGTTTTCCACCATGTAATCTAACATATGATGCGTATGGAGGATAATACGGACCTGGGAGTAACACCTCATCGCCGTCTTCTACAATTGAAGATATTACCATATCTAGTCCTTCAGATACACCATTTGTGACTAAGACATTTTTTGCATCTATTGATAGTCCCTTGGTATTTTCTTTTTTTGCAATTTCATCTAACAGTTCTGGAAGACCTTCAGATTGTGTGTAAAAATTATTACCGTTTTTTACCGAATCGATTAGTGCTTGCTTAACATTCTCTGGTGGCTGAAAACCAAATTGCACAGGATCACCTATGTTAAGATAGTCAACTTTTTTTCCTTGCTCTTCAATTTCTCTTGCAGCTGAAACAATATCACGAATAGCATATTCAACACCTGCAACTTTTTTTGAGATTTTCATAATAAGCAGATATTTAGACAGGTTAAATGCTTATTTTTTTGGACCCGTAGCTCAGCCTGGATAGAGCGGGTGGCTTCGGACCACCAGGCCGTGGGTTCGAATCCCATCGGGCCCTTTCTAACAACAATCAAGTATATTAGATGTTTTTTCTTTGATTGTGATATGAGTCCTGGAATTGGATTGATGGATAGAAGATTGAAAACGGAAAAAGATGCAATATCTCTCGCCACATCTGGTATAATCAAAGACTACAAAATTGAATTAAAAGATATCACAACTCTTGAGACAAAGTACGATGATGATGCTGGGGATTGGTATGTTGCATTAGGATGGAATGATAAGCGAGTGGTGATTAAGATGGATTCGGTTCAGGCAACAATAACAGAAATAAAAAAAATTTAATTTGAGCTTTTAAATTCTACATTTGGTGTTTCTGCTTGATTTGGAATAAGAAGAAGACCACCTTCATGTAACTGTTTTATTAACTGCATAACTTCTTTTTCAACTTGAGTTCGTTGTAAACCAGTTTGCTGTGCAAAAACTTCAACAAGATCGGTTACTTTTCGTTTTCCATTACAGGATTTCCAAAAATCAATTATTGCGTCATTTACCATAAAACCCTGTTCGTGTTCATTAGCTAAAATCATTGAACCGTCCTCCTGTTTGGCTAGATTTCCTACTCCTTGTGGTGTGGCAGTTTCATAGTTAATTGGTGCCGGGGTACTTTGTGAACCCATCTTTTTCATCATTGCTTTTGCATCATCTGACATCTTATCCATTGTCCATGGTGGATCCCAAACAATTTCCACATTAACAATATTTACTCCAGAAATTTTTTTGGTGTATCTTTTGACATCGTCAACCATTGTCTCATGAAGAGGACAGCCTTTGGTTGTCATTGTCATTTTGATATCTACATCATTATTCTCATCAACGTTAATTCCATAAATCAATCCCATATCTACAATACTTAGAGGAACTTCAGGATCCATGCACTGTTTAAGAGAACTACGAATATCCTCAACGCTAACAGTACTCATATGCAGAAAAACTATAGAGTGAATAAAAACTTTCTATAAATTAGCTTCAAATAATTTTTTAATTGATTCCTCAAATGGCGCCCTTGCTACCCCGTTTTCAGTTATTATACCTGAAATTAGTTCTGGTGGTGTCATATCAAAGGCAGGATTAATTACATTAATTCCGTCAGGAGCAGTTTTTGTATCACCAACGCCAGTAACTTCAGTTCCTTTTCGCATCTCTATGATTACATCATTAGCATTAGTCTCCATATCAAACGTAGACAATGGTGCTGCTACATAGAATGGAATTCCATGTTGTTTTGCCATAGTGGCTACTTGATAAGTTCCAATTTTATTAAAAACATGACCAGTTCGAACAATCCTATCAGCACCAACCACAACCTTGTTCACTAGACCATTAGTCATAGTATATCCTACTGCAGTATCTGGGATTAAACTAACATCAAATCCATCATGTTTTAGTTCAAATGCTGTTAGTCTAGAACCCTGTTGAACTGGTCTTGTTTCAGTTGCTATAACTTTGACATTTTTTCCACTTTCTTTTGTTGCTCTGATAACTCCCAAAGCAGTGCCATATGCAACAGTCGCTAATGCTCCTGCATTACAATGAGTCATTATGGTATCGTCATTATCAAATAGTTCAGCACCAAATTTGCCCATAGTTTTGTTGATCTCAATATCTTTATCTGCCATATCTTTAGATGCATTAACCACAAGATCTTTTAGTTC
>Ga0208764_10000137_pt1 | contig 40305 bp, 22 predicted proteins | sample ETNtaG_18_FD_185762 | JGI IMG/M metagenome (GOLD analysis project Ga0208764, IMG submission 185762) | Marine microbial and viral communities from oxygen minimum zone, Eastern Pacific Ocean - ETNP201302SV91 (SPAdes) (version 2) | ecosystem: Environmental > Aquatic > Marine > Oceanic ... | reverse complement strand
CCGACGCCGTCGCCGTCCGTGTCTGTGGTCTCGGTCGCGTCGCTTGGGAATGCGTCCCCGTTGTCGCCCACGCCGTCGCCGTCAGAGTCTGCGGACTCGGTGGCGTCATCGGGGAATGCGTCCCCGTTGTCGCCCACGCCGTCGCCGTCCGTGTCGGTGTCCTCGGTCGCGTCCGAGTCGTCCCAGTCAGCGTTGTCGCCCACGCCGTCTCCGTCCGCGTCTGCGGACTCGGTGGCGTCTGAGTCGAAGGCATCGGTGCCGTCATCGACGCCGTCGCCGTCGCAGTCCACGATCAGTTCGCAGCCTGTGTCCTCGGAAGCGTCGTCCACGCCGTCGCCGTCGTCGTCGGTGTCGGCGTTGTCGCCAGTCCCGTCGCCGTCGGTGTCGGTGTCCTCGGATGCGTCCAGTGGAGCCCAGTCGTCGGCGTCTGCCGTCCCGTCATCGTCGTCGTCGGTGTCGGCGTTGTCGCCCGTCCCGTCGCCGTCCGTGTCAGTGGTCTCGGATGCGTCTAGTGGGAATGCATCCGAGTCATCGTCGATCCCGTCTGCATCGTCGTCGGAGTCGAGCCCGTCGTGCAGGCCGTCTCCGTCGGTGTCGATGTCCCAGTCGGTGCCGGTCACTGATACGTCGCCAGGAGCAGACGAGAAGACGGTGTCCGTCCCGCTGATGCTGTGGCTGATCGTGGCAGTGGTGTCGGCGCCGTCGTCATCCGTGTCCGTGATGTCCACGTAGATGTACTGCGGCATGTCCCAATTGACCTTCGTGAACTTGATGTACGAAGGATCCACGGTGACTGCCGAGTTGTCGGACGATGGCGTGATGACTAGGGTGCCATCAGGGGCCTCGTCCAGTGTCACCTCGTACCATGTGCTTCCGCCCTCGTCTAGGGTGACAGTGGTGACGTCGGTCGAAATCGACGCTCCCATTGCCCTGGCTTCATCTCGTAGTTCTGCTGCCTCTGGCACCATCGGGAGGATAGCTGACGCTATCATCACGGCCACCATAAGCAGTGTTCTTGCTGTCTGTGTCACTTTTTCCATGTTATCAGTCCTCCTCGCCATCTTCTTCATCCTCAGATGGATCCTCGTCCTCCTCGAATTCGAAGTCCTCGAATTCCTCGGTGTAGTCTTCAGCCTCGTCCTCTGTTCCCTGCCCAGCGTTCCTGTTGAGCTGTAGCAGGCCGTATCCGGCCGCCCCTATTGCGGCAGCGATGCCGAGGTAGGGCAGTGGGTCGAACATCACGTCGTCGATCAGTGAGACTGGGTTCGCATTGTCCCCGTTGCCGTCCTCATTGGCGTCGTACCACTCGGTGCTGTCGCGTGGGAAGCGGTCCTCGTCCCCCTCTGCGCACTCTACGTAGGCAACCTTGGATGGCGATCCTATGCCGCTGTTCACGCAAGCTGGGTCTGGGTGACCGTCGCCGTCGTCGTCTGCGTCTATCGCGTCGCACTCTCCGTCGTTGTCCAGGTCCTCTGGGGTCTCGGATTTAGCGTCCTTGTCACCGGATCCGCCGGCGTTGGCGCAGGCGACCTCGGTGGCGTCGAGCCATCCGTCGCCGTCGTCGTCGTTGTCTGAGTTGTCGCCGATTCCGTCGCCGTCCGAGTCCTCCCTCTCTAGGGGGTTGTTGGGGAATGCGTCGTCGAGGTCGATGACGCCGTCGTTGTCGTCGTCGCCGTCCACCAGGTCGCACTCGCCGTCACGGTCGTTGTCCGTTGGGACCTCCATCGTGTTGAGCGGGTCCGTCAAGCAGGATGCCTCGTCGACGTCGGTCCATCCGTCGTTGTCGTCGTCGTCGTCGACCGAGTCTCCTAGGCCGTCGCCGTCGTTGTCGGCCGCCTCGGTCTCGTCGATCGGGAACGCGTCCAGGCTGTCTGGCACGCCGTCGTTGTCGTCGTCTGTGTCGACGATGTCGCAGATGTAGTCGCCGTCGTTGTCAGCTGGTACGCTGGTTGGGTCGAGCGGGTCTGTGCCGCATGCCTCCTCCTCCGCGTCGGTCCAGTCGTTGTTGCCTGGGGCCTCTGCGTTTCCGGAGATCTGGCCGTCGTCGTCGATGTCGGCGTTGTTGCCCACGCCGTCTCCGTCGGTGTCCACCCACTCCGTTCCGTCGTTGGGGAACGCGTCTGCGTTCTCCGGGCAGGTGCTGGCTATGCCGCCGGTCTCGGATGGGAAGTAGTTCAGTCCCTCGATGGTCGAGGCGTTCTGTGCCGCTAGCCATGCGCTCTGGTCGCATGAGTCCCACCATCCGTCGTTGTCGTCGTCCATGTCCCTGTTGTCGCCCTGGCCGTCGCCGTCTGCGTCTGACCACTCGGAGGAGTCGTACGGCCACAGGTCGTCGGTGTCGTTCACTCCGTCGTTGTCGTCGTCTGGGTCAAGTGCGTCGCACAGTCCGTTCGAGTATCCGCCCAGGCTCATGTCCAGGGTGCTGTCGATCGGCATGTCGGATGCTAGGAGGGGGTCGCTTCCGCAGTCCGCCTCGTATGCGTCCGTGTGCCCGTCGCCGTCGTCGTCGTCGTCCTCGGTGAGGTTCGTCGGCGTCTCGGGCAGGCAAACGGTGTTGTTCGACGCGTCCAGCAGACCGGTGTCGATGCTGTCAGGCATTCCGTCGCGGTCCGTGTCCGTGTCCGCGCACTCGTCGAAGTCGAATGCATCGGTCTCGTCGTCGGTTCCATCATTGTCGCCGTCGGAGTCGAGGATCCCGCCGGCCGAGGGGTGATCCAGGTCGGAGTTCGCGGTTATGTCGCACAGTCCGTCTCCGTCGTAGTCGGAAGGCGTGACCGAGGCATCCATGTGAGCCATGCTGGTCGCGCCTAGGCAGATTTGCTCTGCTATGTTCGACCATCCATCGCCATCGACATCTGGGTCGACGTCGTCGGCAATTCCGTCGCCGTCGAGGTCCGAGGAGCCGTTCTCGTCGAGAGGCATCTCGTCGAGGTCGTTGCCGATCCCGTCACCGTCTATGTCGTCGTCGAGCGCATCGCACTCTCCGTCACCATCGGTGTCGGTTGGGGTGCTGTTAGCGTCGTATGGGTCCGTGCCGCAGTCGAGCTCGAGCTGGTCTAGCCAGCCGTCGCCGTCCGCGTCAAGCGTGTAGAATGTCACGTTGACAGTGTAGTTTGTCCCTACTGTGTCGTACGTGCCCCAGTTCCTGACCCCTATTCCCAACCATGAGTCGAATGGGGATGCTTGGGTGGTCGTGTTGTAGGACTGTCCCCCAGTTCCGAATCCCTGTAGGCAGAAGGCGTTCCACGAGGTGTCGTAGCAGTCCAGGATCATCCAGACGTCTGGCAGGTCGTATCCGTGGCTCAGTTCGATGTTGACGCCGTGGTTGGCGGGCACGTCGAACGTGAACCTGTCAGTCGAGTCCAGTCCGGCCTTGTTCCACCCGTTCCACGATAGCGTGTTGTTGGTCGCGTTCACGTAGTCGTTCACGTGTATAGCCGTGGAGGCGCCTGGACCTGCGTCCATGCCCGAGTTGGCGTCGTTCTGACTGCCTCCCTCGAGGTCAGATAGCGGTAGGAAAGAGATGTTCATCTCGTACTCGTGGTCCGCGGCGCTGCTGCAGCAGGTCCAGATGTAGATGTACACCCATCCGGCTGTGTCAGCGACGGAGTTGGTTGCGTCCCATCCGTTGGCTGCGCAGATCGGGTTCGGGTTGGCTGTGTTGCAGCCCGATGCGTTGTGTAGCGTTCCGACTGGCCATAGGCCCGAGTTCTGGGATAGCTCGTCCATGCCGTATCCAGTGTCCTGCTCTACGAAGTAAGCCCCGTTGGCTGGGAACTGGCATGGCATGTGCTGCTCCTGGCACATCAGCATGTACACTGCGTGGTAGGTCGACGAGTCGCCCTCTCCCTCGAGGTCCATGTCGTAGTCGATGTTGACGTAGTGGCCCTCTGGGACCGAGATGCTGTACATGTCGTAGGAGTCCCACGTGTATGAGATCCATCCTGTGCACACGCCGCCGTCCCAAGACTCCCTCAGGTCGCCATTGGCGTCCAGTGGGTTCAGGTCGGCTTGCGTGCTCTCGTTGGTGAAGGTGTGTCCTGACCATGCACCTGGGTACACTAGGTCGGCAGCGTCACCACCGGGCACGGATGCGGCCATGCCGCAGTCGTCCTGGCTGTCACCGGGTGCGAGCCCTGGTGTTGCTAGAGTGATGGTGACTTCGTAGTCCCCGCTTCCCCTGTCGGTCCAGACTCTGATGTAGATGTCCTGGCCGGCGTCGTCGTACTGTGCCCAACCGCACTCTGGGTTGTCGTTGTACGAGTTGGCGATAGAGTAGAAGTAACCGTAGGTAGGGTGCAGGTAGAACAGACCTAGGTCGATGTCGTTCTGCTCAGGGAACTCGACGCACACCTCGAAGGCGTAGTTGTTCGGCAAGTAGATCTTGTAGAAGTCGTAGTTGTCGAAGCTGTCATGCCCATAACCATCGAAGGTCTGGTTGACCGTGGTCAGGTTAAGTGGCTCCAAGTAGCTGTCACCAGCATCCAGGCATCCACCAATGGGTGCTTGGCCTGCGTCGTTCTGGCAGGCCATCTGCCATGGCTCCTCGGTCGCGTTGTATGTAGCGAAGGTCACCGTGTAGTTGCTCTCGTAGTCCTCGGTCATCGAGTTGAGGATTAGTCGGAGGTACACCACCGAGTCCACGCCCAGGTCGTTTGTCCACGAGTAGGACTCGTTCGAGGCCACTGCCTGCGGGTGGAACCCGTAGGATGAGCTCACGAAGGACGTGTATCCTGAGGACGTCACCATGTACATTCCGAAGGAGATGTCCCCCTCGATCTCGATGGTGTCGTTGAAGTTGCTGTCGATGCCCTCGGGCCACTCCAGCATTGCCCAAACTCCGTCTCCTGCTGGGACGGTGAGCTGGTACCAGTCCGTCTCGTCGTATCCCTGGCACATCATTCCCTCGAACACCCCATTGCCGTCCGAGTCCATTAGGCCCGTGACGTCAACCGGCGCGTCGTCTGGGGAGTATGCCCCCTCGCTTGCGTCCTCTCCGTTTCCGTTGAAGACGCCCGCACCAGGTGCGCTCCCGTCATCCTGGAAGAAGCACGGTGGTGGTGCACCGGGCTCTGTCTGGTAATCTAGGAAATACCCGGTAGAGGGTCCGCTGTAGTGGAGGACCTCTGCGAAGAACATTGTCTCGTCGCCTAGCTGTCCTACGTCGATGAACTCCGGCTGGTCGAACCACGAGTAGTCGAACATGCCAGAGAGGGTCTCGGTTGCCGGGTCGTAGTCTGTGTACAGCTGTAGGTCTAGGTCGGCGCTGTTTTCCCAGTGAAGGGTCAGGTTCGCCTTGTAGTTCTCAGGGAGCCAGATGGCGAAGATGTCCGATGTGTCTGTGGTGTCGACGTGTCCTGACGCCATGTCTTCGTACACGAAGTCGTCCACAGTCAGCAGACCGGTGAAGTTCCCTAGGGAGACTCCAATTTGCAGACCCATTCCGCCGTCTCCGAAGGTATCGTACTTCTCGACGGTGTATGTTCCTGCATCTGAGTAGGTAGCTAGCCAGCCCGTGAAGTAGTCGGCTAGATAGAAAATGTCGTTTGTCCCATCGGGCTTGGTTATCTCGATCGAGGTCTCTGGGTTGCACCATACGTCGCAGTATGTGACAACCAGATCAGCTGCCTCGCCCGAGCTTAGGTCGAATGTGTCTGTCTGGTAGCTCCACGAGGCTGGGTCGTCGGGCATGTCCAGAAGAGGCCGGTACTGAGGGGTTGTTTGGTCCCCTGGCAGGCCGCCGTCTCCGGTCCAGACTGTGATGTTCATCTGGTAGTCCGAAGCGACGCCGCTCTGGTAGCAGTAGTAGCATGTGATGAAGATCACGGATGAGTCGCCGGCTAAGTCGAAGGGTGGGTCTGCGTAGTACCACCCGCCGTAGGTGTTCCCTTCGGTGGTTCCGTCGGTTCCTACGGTGATCTCTCCAGCGGTTGAGTAGTAGAAGTAACCCCAGGCCCCGCTGTAGTAGCTGGACATGCCGCCATCACCAGGTCCAAGGGATAGCATGAAGGCGTAGTTCTCATAGAAACTCGCACCGGTGTGGTTCCACGATAGTTCTACCGAGTAACCGTATCCAGCGGGCAGATCCAGGATGTACCCGTCGGCGTTATTGTCGGAAGTTGAGCTGAAGCTCGTAGCTGCGGAGGCATCCCCGTAGTACGTTATCGTCTCAGTTCCTGTCCACGAGAAGTCGTCTGTCAGGTTGTGGTGGGTTGCGAAGGTGTTCCCCGCATCCGTACCCCTGCAGGCGTCGTACCCTTGGCAGTTGGCAATGGTCTCTCCTCGCTCACCGGCTCTGTCGAGCTCTGCGGGGGCATCTAGGGCTCCCAGCATCGGTAGGCAAACCGAGACAATCATTAGCAGTGTCAGATTTACTGATCTTGTTGCATTTTCATTCATAGGCGTCACTTAGTGACTATCACAACTTGTATCAAATATAAACATCTCTCAGAATGCTCACTTTATGACATTTTCACTAATCCGGTAATATATACTAAATATATTACTAGATTAGGAAAATTATTACGAATATAGTTAATTTTATCACTATTTTCTTACGTTTTCAGGAAATTTGCTGTCTGTGCGAATATTCGATATTATAGTAAAAAAAATACACAAAGTGCAAAAAGTACACCGATTCCCTATTACTCCCAATCTTCGTAGTAATCATCTTCCTCTTCTTCCCATCCCTGATCCTCGTCGAATTGCTCCCTGAGCTTGCTCCTGCCGAAGAAGAATGCCATGGTTGCGGAAAGCATGGCGGCTAGGCCGCCTATCGAGATAATCGAAATCTCGGGGTTTAGCTTCATCTTGTCCATTACGGTGAGCGGGTGTGAGTTGTCACCCAGGCCATCTGAGTTCCTGTCTAGCCACTCTCCTGCATCGAAGGGGAATGCGTCTTCCTGGTCGATGAAGCCATCATTGTCGTCATCAGGGTCTATGAGGTCGCATGTCCTATCCCCGTCGAAGTCGGATGGGACCTCGCTGGACGCTATCGGTGACGTCTCGCAAACCGCCTCTGTGGTATCAGCCCATCCATCGTTGTCGTCGTCTGCATCATCGCCGTCCCCCTGGCCATCCCCATCGGTGTCCTTTGTCTCAGTGGGGTCTAAGGGGAATGCGTCGTCGAAGTCGAGCACTAGGTCGTTGTCGTCGTCATCATCGAGGTTGTCGCATATCCGGTCCCCATCGAAGTCTTTGGGGATAGATTGTGAGTCTCGGGGATCAGTCCCGCAGATACTTTGTTCGTCAGAGTCGCTCCATCCATCCCCATCGTCGTCGGGATCCGAGTTTGACCCATGATTGTCCCCATCTAGGTCGTCCCACTCATTGGGGTCGAATGGGAATGCGTCGATGGTGTCGTTCCAAGCATCGTTGTCGTCGTCGGTGTCGACTACGTCGCAAATCCTGTCACCGTCCCAGTCATCTGGTGCGGATTGAATCAGAGAGGGATTGGTGCCGCAATTGGTCTCGTCTACGTCGTCCCAACCGTCGTTGTCGTCGTCGGGGTCAGCGTTATCTCCGACGAGGTCACCGTCGTTGTCGTTCCACTCGCTGGAGTCGAGTGGGAAGGCGTCGAATGTATCCTGGTAGCCATCGTTGTCGTCGTCGGGGTCCGATGAGTCGCCGATACCGTCGCCATCGGTGTCGGTGCTCTCCGAGTCGTCGAATGGGAAGTCGTCGAGGTCGTTTCCTATCCCATCGCCGTCGACATCGTCGTCGAGCTCGTCGCAAACCCCGTCTGAGTCGGTGTCATCAGGGATTGAGGAGGGGTCGAGTGGGTCGGACAGGCAGTCTTCCTCGACACCATCGTAGAAACCATCCCCATCGTCGTCACCATCCGCGTTGTCGCCAATCCCATCACCATCGGTGTCGTTCCACTCACTGGGATCGAAGTCGAAGCTGTCCGTTGGGTTGTCATAACCGTCGCCATCGATGTCCTCGTCTAGGGTGTCGCAAATTCCGTCTGAGTCTAGGTCGTCTGGGAACGAATCTGAGTCATAGCCATCGGTGCCGCAGGAGTACTCGGAGGAGTCGCTCCAGCCGTCGTTGTCGTCATCGAGGTCTGAATTGTCACCTGTCCCATCCCCATCGTAGTCTGATGTCTCGTTCGCGTCATCCGGGAACGAGTCGTTCGCGTTGTCGACGCCATCCCCATCTATGTCCTCGTCAAGAGGGTCGCATATCCCATCGGCATCGGTGTCGGCCGGTATGCTGGAGTTGTCGTACGGGTCGGATCCGCAAGCGTACTCATCATCGTCGTAGAAGCCATCCCCATCTGCATCGAGGCTGAAGATCCATAGTGAGAGGTTGTACTGGTCTCCTCCGCTGTATGCGCTAACCGCGATGACAGCGTTCGTTCCTCCGAGGTTCGTTCCAGAGTTGTTGGACGTAACTGACTGGGGGTTATTGTAGTAGTCCGAGTCCACAATGCTGTTTGCACCATCATAGAGGAACAGAGCGAGCCAGTTTGACTGGCCGTAGCCAGGGGAGAGCTCAGCAGTTATTCCATGGTCAACAGGAACATAGACCTGGTAGTAGTCATACTCGTCCGATCCACTGTCCACGTAACCTGGCCAGACGGATTGCCCGATCGTAACGTTGACCAGAGGGGTCGAGTTGGAGAATGAGTTCCCTGCATCGCCTCCGGTGTATGCGTCATTCTGGTTTAGGCCGGGGACCTGGGACTGGTTCAGAAGTGTGATGTTGAGGGTGTAATCGCCCTCGCCTCCGTTCCCCCACCAACCGGAAGACGCCTGCACTAGGATGTACACGGTGGAGTTGCTTACGTCAGTTGAGCCACTCTCGACCTCCTCCGGGTTGTCGGATGTGCTAGAGTCTAGCATTGACTGTGAGTCGTCATACAGGGCGAGGTCGAAGTCATCTGAGGAGTCATTCCAGGAAAGCTCGGCCTCTATCGCGTAGCCGGATGGTATCTGGATGGAGTAGATGTCGTTGTTGTCGGAAGAATCGGATATCCACCCGTAATATGTGCTATTGTTGGATGGCAGTGCTAGAGATGTCGCGAAGTCGTCACCTGCATCACCTCCGGAGTTAGCATCGTTCTGGTTGAATGCCGGGCTGTCGGAGAGATTGGCTAATCCGATGGTCAGGTTGTAGTAGAGATCGTTACCAGAGTAGGCGACGACGTTGTAGTAGATGGTAGTGCCTCCGATGGATGACGAGTTCCCTGAGACGGACTCAGGGTTGTCGAAGTACGAATATGCCAGAGTGGTCTGGTTTGAGTCGTACAGGTAGAGATCGAGATCAGCTGAAGAATTTGACCACGAGAGGGAGGCCCAAGATGTCCAGTTCGAAGGCACGTAGATGGAGTAGTAGTCTTGTGAGTCCCAGTTTTCATCGACCCAACCCTCGAATGTTGTCGTATTGCTTGTCATGTTGATTTGTAGAGCCGCTCCTGATGTGTCTCCGGCATCGCCCCCGGAGCCGGCGTCGTCCTGTGACGAACCGGGTTGTCCTGCTGTGGAGAATAGTGAGACTGTCAGGTTGTAGTGCCCCTCGTCCGTGCTGGTTAGGACCCGAATGTACACGTACCCACCGCCTACGTTTGTGCCGTTGCTGGTTACCTCGTATGGAGAGTTGTAGTCGTATTGGATGTAGTATGTCGCAGTGGACTCTATCAATGCGAGTTGCGAACCGGATGAGGACCCATTTGGGAAACTCATCGTAACGAAAATCCCGTTTCCGGATGGAACTGAGATGTTGTACCAGTCCTGGGGGTCGAAAGTGTCTGAAATCCAACCAGAAACAGTCTGGTTGGTTGAGTTAAGAGGGGTTGCAGACGTTGATGTGTCGCCTGCGTCAGAACCGGTTCCAGCATCGTTCTGAGCAGGTCCTTGCGGTTCTGAGAATACCCATATCTGCATCGAGTACTGGCCCGAACCCGACCATCTTCTGGCTTCGATGTAAACGGTGGTCCCCCCTATGCTGGTTCCGTTCGAAGTGACCTCGTCATAGGAAGAAGTAGAGAGGCTGGAGTCGATCTGTGAATTGCCTGAGTCGTACAGATAGAGGTCGAAGTCCCCCCCGCTTGGGGATGTGAGGCCAACGGAAATCCCCGTTCCGTTTGGCATTGTTACGGAGTAGAAGTCTGTAGTGTCTGTTGAGGAGAGGTTGCCGAAGTAGGTGGAGTTGGTGGGATTTAGGGGGGTCGCGCTGCTAGTTGAGCCCCCGGCATCGGAGCCCGAGCCTGCATCATCTGCCAGAACCAGTGTGGAAACCGTACTCAGAATCAGGATGGTGGCCACCAACCTTGCCCTACTCGCGCTAACTCCCATGACTTTGCCGTGGGACCGGCAGTATTGAAGGTTAGTGAAAAATGGTGCAAAAAACACACCGCACGCGAGTGCATCGTTTTAGTACTGGTAGAAACCGGAGCCTGACTTTCTCCCTAGGTTTCCTTCTTCGACCATCTCGACGAGCAAATCCGCAGGAGAATATTTGTCGCTGGACAATCCCTCTTGCAGGACATTCATTATGTGGAGGACGGTATCCAATCCGATCAGGTCGGCCAGTGCCAGGGGCCCTATTGGGTGGTTCATGCCCAGTTTCATGATCCCGTCTATCGCTTCTGGTTCCGCTACCCCCTCCTGTAGGGCGAGGATGGCTTCGTTGATCATTGGCATGAGGATCCTGTTGCTCACGAACCCGGGTGAGTCTTGGCATGACAGCGGGGTCTTACCCATGTCCTCAGAAGCTGATACGACGGCTGAGGTTACTTCTTCGGAAGTTTCGCTGCCGTTGATAATCTCAACCAGTTTCATGATTGGCACTGGATTCATGAAATGCATCCCAATCACCCTGTCTGCCCTATTCGTGTGCCTTGCTATCTCGTTAATCGAGATGCTGGAGGTGTTGCTAGCCAGTATTGCCTCAGGCTTGCAAATCGAGTCGAGTTCTCTGAAGGTCGAGAACTTCAAGTCGGGTATCTCAGGGATTGCCTCCACGACCAGGTCGCAGCCCGAGAGGGACGAGAGGTCCACGGACGTGGAGACTCTGGAGAGGGCCGAGTCCGCTTCTTCTCGGCTCATTCGCTCCTTCGAGACGAGCTTGTCTAGCGAGTTCGATATAGCAGATTCACCCCTGTCCAGAAACTCCTGCTTGATGTCCACCATTGTCACTTCCATGCCGCAGCAAGCTGCGACCTGTGCTATTCCGTTGCCCATCTGCCCCGAGCCCACTACTCCGACCGTTCGTATTGCCATGGTCGATTCCGGCGGTGGTGGAGACATGAGGTTTGGGTAGGGTCTTCCCTACTCCGAAGCTCTTCTTCTCGAGACTCTCAGTGTCAATAATACGATTGCCGAGAGCAGGGAAACGGCCCCTCCCGAGAAGACCCAGAGCATGGTTCCCGAGGACTTGGCATCGTCAATGGCCCAGTCTATCCAATCGTGCTTGAGCACCTCAATTTGGTATGACTTCGTGTTCTTCGCCTGATCCATGGAGAATCCCTCGATAGTGTGCTGTCCCGCTATCCCTGGTACCGTGATGTTGACGGAGAACTTCCCTCCCTCTGGGCAAATGATGTCCTTGGATTGCACCTGGGTGCTGATTCTTACCAATAGACCCTCCTCGCAATGCCCCGAAACCTCCCTAAGTGTCGTTAGGGTAGAGCCTCGGTAAGCCACCTCATCGAACTCCAAGGTAGGGGGCGTGGAGTCCCTGTCTATGGTGACGTAATAGGAGTCTGTGCTATCCAGGGAGTCGATATGTATTACGTAGTCGTTCGTTCCTTCGACTAGTTCCAGCGAAAGGAAGGGCGTCTCTTCCCCTGGCCCAATAACGCCTGACTCACCAGTGGTCAGACTGGTCCATCGTACTTCTTGTGACGGGTGTCTGTCGAGTAGTATCTCAACGCTGTCCAGCGATACTAGGGGTTGATTTTCTCCCGATATCGAGGTGTCGTAGCTGCTCTCTGGGAGTTCGAGAGTCCTGCACTCGAGGAATGAGTTTTGATTCTCTTGATCGATGGTCCTGTCAATGGCGTGAATGCAGAATTTTTGCGACCCAGTGGCATTCAGGATGATTGACTGCACCCCCTCGGAGCCGAATTGAGGGGCCAGAAGATCACCATTGACGGAGGCCCATAGGGTGACATCCTCGGATGACCACCAAGACAGGTTCTGAAAGTGGTCGCCAAGGACGTTTCCGTTCGACGGAGATAGCGCCCACGAGACATCCGGCGGGGTCGAGTCCATCACAAGAGACCAATTGTGCTGGTGTACATTCCCTGCCCAGTCCTCCAGAGTAATCGTGATCCCGATTTCTCCCTCGCCCAGGCCGGATAGTTCCAGAGGTACTGAGACTGTGCTGGTAGACGGGTACTGGGCATTCCCAGTCATGGGGAACCCCGTGCTTTCGTTGAGTACGGGTGGATGCTCTTCCGATATGGTGCAGTCGGATGTTTGGACCCATGAGAAGTATAGGACGAAAACGCACCACTCCATTGCATCTGCAGGTATCTCAAGGATGAGCTCACCACTTGTGATGTTGATCGGGTGTTGAAGATCATCTGGGCCGTAGGAGTACGAGGCTTGGTCCTGAAGAGAAATCAACGATACATCCGATGGGGGGTTTGGATCGTGGACGACTTGGAATGATCTGTTTGCCGAGTTGCCCGCGTTATCGGTGGAAGTAACCGAGAACACATTTTGCTCGGCGTTGTGGTAGAAGAAGTACTCATCATCGGAGTCTTGATGTAGGCCCGAAGAAGAAACTGCCAGTTCCGTGGTAATATTCGCGAAACCGGATGAGTTCGTAGGGATGGCGTCCCCATTCATGACCAAGATCGCCCCTGGCTCGGTTTGAATCTGGAATTCCAGAGTCGGGGATTCTGAGATCCAAGGGACCCCATGGACTGCCAGAATCGGGGAAGTTGCGTCATAGGAGATTGCAAGGTTGGATTCGGCGTGACGACCGGAAGCATCCGAAACTGAGGCTTGGAAATGGAACCACTGCTCGATCGTTGGGAGCGTAGAGTTTACCCATGCCTCCCTTAGAAGGAGGTGCTCGGTTTCATTCTCTATCCCGTTCCAAACTTGCGTAAGGTTGTGTAGGCTGCCGTTGGTGGATAGCCCCCATACAGAGCCAGCTGTGAATGTGGTGTTGTTTTCTGGCCACGTCCAAGACAGTTCGGAAATATTGAAGCCGATTCCTATGTCTATGGCATGTAGGTTGATGGGTATCTGGGAGTTGGCCTCTGTTTGGTTCACTGGAGTGGTGAACGAAATCTCGGGGTCCAACTCGATTAGCTCGTATTCGTAGGGGAGTCTGATCATCGCCCCACCTTCCAGAACGATGTCGATGAAGCCCGTCCAGTTTCCCTCTTCTGGAGGCCTCTGGAAGCTTAGATTGAGCTCCAGGGCCCCCTCTGGCACCATCCCCCCTAGTGACTCGGATCCGGATGGCCATATGCTCGCGATGCTTGATTCGTCCAGATTGTGGAATGATGGCACGCCTAGTGATGACCCCGCGACCACCTCGATGTCGATCCAGAACCTTGACGACACTCCGTCTACTGAGTAGCCGTGCACGGCGACGCCATACGCGCCATCCTGCGGATTGGCCTGTGAGATTGACTCCGATGAGGTCCCGCTCCACGACCTCGTCACCTCCTCCCCTGAGGAGAAGACGCCGTCTCCGTCGTCGTCCCTGAAGAGGAAGAGGTCCAAGTCGTTACCGTCGTACGAGTCCATCGATATGCTGAGCTCGGTTGCATCCTCGAGGGAGAAGTTGTACCACCACGAGGAGGTCATCTTGTCACCCGGATCGTCCTGGAACGCCGACTGGTTGTCGAGGCTAATCGGGCGCACCCACCCTTGTGCAGAAACGGAATCGACGGGCAGTGGCATCGTGGATACCACTAGGGCGCTGTCATTGCCCTCGGATTCTGACCAATCGGATACGGTCCTGCTGAAACCGGATGACTCTGCAGAGATGTATCCCACGGAGATGTTTAGCGGGTTGTCGTTCGTCTCGACCCCGTGTAATGCAGTATGCAGTACCATTTGGTGAATTCCGGGGGTGGCTGGAACCGCGAACGTCTCCCTGGAAGTTCCGGTATAGGTCCCCCAGTTGTGCTGCCCGCTGGTAGCATGGTTGTTCACTGACCTTTCTTCGATGAAGAAAGTGCTTGGCCCGTATGCTTCTGGGTCGTCTTCAGTGTACTCATGGGGAGTCTCGGTCAGCCACATGACGTCTATGTCCGTGAATGGGTTATCGTCCCAGTCGACGTCCAGTATGACGACCCCCTCCTCATCAAGCTCCTCGGGCCAATCGATAGTTAGGAACCTCCAGTCGCCGCTCTCTGGCCTCCAACCCCATCTCATGGCCCCACTGATCCACGATTCTGAGTACAGTGTCTGGTTGTCTGGGTTCCCATCCAGGGGCTTTGGAAGAAGAGTGAATGGGCCGTCCCATGGGACATTTGTAACGATTGGGAGTGTCCAATCCCTCGATGAGTTTTCCAGGGCCAAATCTGACTCCACCCTGATGCCATGCTGGTGGAGTCCCGGAGTGGCGTCAACTGGTACCGAAACGGCGACTGGGACTGATAGTTCCGTGCCTGCTTCGATCTGGATCGAGTCGCTCAATGAAATCCATTCGTCCTCGGCAACCCCGAAGGACGTCCAGTCGACTTCGATCCGGACAGGGTCGAGCCCGGAGGGGGAGGCATCGTACCTCCAAACCCCCAGTAAGAGACCGTCTCTTGCATCCTCGAATGGCAGTCCTACCCTGACTTCTGCCTGAGGCCCGTGGGACCACCAGTAAGTCACCTCTTCGAGCTCCTCCGAGTCTTCCCACTCCGACTCGTCGACCATTCCGTCGGCGTCGGTGTCGTTGTGGTACTGCCCATCCCCGTCGAAGTCGCTCCATCGGAATACTTCCAGGTACACCCTCTCCATCGATGACCTGTCCAGGTCGTGATCGAAGGCATCGTACTGGATCGTCGCCCTAGCCCTGAACTGAACCGTATCGAGAGGGAGCTGGTAGGCAGAGTCGTTGGTAATGTGTATGGGGATTAGTAAGTCGGGCCTATCTCCCTGGTGACCATCCCATGTGTCGTTCTCGCCCCCTCCGGTCCCGTTTCCGGTGCTGTTCCAAACCAGAACATCGTGAGAAAGGGGTTGGAATGAGACTGGAGTGAGATTTAGTTGTATTTCTGAGTCACCGGGGTTGCTGAATAGCACCTCGAATGTCTGGGACTCCCCAGGTAGGATTGAGTTCAGATTCGCGTCCCTGTGCTCCCCATGGAACCACCCGGTGTTCCATTGCGCGGGAGACGCCGACCATGTGCCGTTTTGGCCCTCCAGAGTCTTGACTGCCCTGGATGCGTTCATCCAACCGCCACCTTGGACAAACGGCTCGTAGCCACGGTCGTCGGCAGTTGATAGGACGAAGTCGCGGAGCTCCTGGGAGTTAGGGTGCTCCCCCCTTTCTTCGAGCCAAGCCTCCTCAACTAGGGCAAGAAGGCCCGCGACTACTGGGGTCGCCAGACTCGTTCCTCCCCATGTGGTCCAGGCCTGATTTGCGTTGTCATAGTTGTTTAGTGGCATGTCGCCAGTTGCAGACCATCCGACAGACACGATATCGGGATCCATCCGTCCGACGACGTTGGGGCCCCTGTTGGACCATGGTGCGCTCTGGCCCCAAGAGTCCGAGGAACGGCTGCTGAATGCACCTACGGAGAATACGCCGTGTGCAGCTCCGGGAACCTTGGTCGTCCCGAAGCCATGCCCCCCATTTCCTATGGCAACAGCGTAGGATGCGTTGGAGTTGTAGACCCGGGTGAGCCAGTCTAGATACAGGGAGTAGCCATCAGAGCCGGAATCGTCGACGGATGAGTAACCGAATGAGAACGAGCCGATATGGGGCTGGTCGGGTGTGGATGGATCGCCGTCGTAGCCCTCAGCGATGAATCTCCAGCCATCCAGTGAATGGCCCCCTGAATAGTGGTTCCCGATAGATGAGATGGTGGCGTTTGGGGCCATGCCCAAAACCCTACCATCGTCGATTACCCCTTGTGCGGAAATCGCACTTGCGCACAGTGTCCCATGACTCCCCGACTCTAGCATGAACAGTGTCAGGTTGCCTGGTCCTGCTATCCTGTTCGAGTAACCGTGCCTAGCGGAGTACGTCTCGCCGTATGGGACTCCGTTAACGCCGTCGGAGACCCAGTATACGAGTCCTGCTGATATGTCCCAGAGCCCGTCACCATCTGTATCCCTGCCTGATGTCTCCTCCCCGGGCCTCATTGGTGTCTCGTTTCCGAACCAGTCGTCCCTGTCGGTATCGGGCCAGACTGTCTCGTAGAGGCCGGAGACCCTGTCATCAACAACGAGTATAGGGACATCGCCGCCTGCCTTGTCCTGAAGCCTCCAATCAGGGTGTTCGCCAAGGTGGTACTCTCCGGATAGCGACTCATTGACTCCCGAGATGTTGAATCCCGACTCGTCCAGCATACCATCGCTGTCATTGTCGAAATCTATGATTGAGGTGTCTGCATACCATGTACTTGACTCCGGGTATGCATTTCCATCCACCATCCACGTGTACATGCTGTTGTGATCGAACATCAGTGGCCAGCCATTGTATGTGGAATTGCTGTATTCCACTCTAGCTTGGGTTCCATTCAGGTCAGGGTGCCCGAAGTCGACCCCGGTGTCGGCGACAGCGACGACCAGGCCCTCACCGGAGTAGCCCATCTCCCATGCATCGTTGGCGCCGTGGATCTCCCCTGATCTTACGGTGTTAGGGTTTGGTCCGTCTGGAATGATGTCGTATGGCTCAGGCGGCCTCTCTGCATCTAGGAGTGCGATGATTCCAGGAACAGAGTTGAGTTTCTGCAGCAAGGAAGAGTTGACCCAGAAAGTCCGGTGATCGATACCCATGGAAATGTGATCGTTTTGGGCCATCAACTCCCCGGGGCCCGGTGGGGCTTGCCTCTCAATTGAACCGGTCTTCCGCTGCCATGAGTCCAGATGTGCGAGAGAACTGGTGATTGCAGTCACCCACACCATCTCTTGCCCGGAATCCGCTCTACTCAGCAATGAGTCATCCACCCATGGATTGGAAAATGGGAGTGAAAAGTTTGATTCAAGAGTTCTGATTTCTTCTGAAGAAGGGGCATTGTCAGAGGATGCATAGGATGCCATAGAAGTTAGTGAAGAAGAGATGAGCAAGACCAGAACTAGTGGCACGAGTCGACGACGCACGAGTCATGGCAGGGAGATTAATGCTTGATATTGACGGCTTGGAGTCCCGTCAAATACAAAGAGTGGGAGTACTGGGGAGGGTACGGAGTCCCGTAGTGTAGTGGTCCATCATCTCGGGTTTTGGTCCCGGGGACCCTGGTTCGAATCCGGGCGGGACTACCATTACAGAAAACACAGAATTGAAAAAAGTTCACTATTGCAGAGATTGCTCTAATTGCTTATATTGTGCATCTGCAATGTTGATTAATTGAGGCAGGAGCCGGATGGCATGACCGATGAGAGACTAGTTAGGCCGCTGAGCCTGACGATGAAGGGGCCTGGAAAGGCAGAAGAGTCGACTCTTCTAAAGCCCAAGAAGGAAAAGATAGTTGAGTTGACGCTGCCGTGTGTAGAGATAACGATCCATATCGAGAGAAGAGTCCAGAGGACCGTCATCAGAGGCGGAGAGGGGGATGACCTGCTAGATGAGGGGTCTGAGTCTGCCGTTTACGATGTAACCTCCTCGGCCTCCGTTTCTGAGTACCAGTCCATGATGGAGCTATTCAGGGGAGGGCAGCCTCACATCATCGATCCATTCGATGGCAAGGAAGTCAAGGTCGCCTTCAAATCAGTCGAGTACAGTGCCTCGAACGGGGCTTTGAAGATGGTTCTGATCGAGGACGTGGACTGATTAACCGTCGATTACGCTGGAGTCTCGCTTGAGGTCCTTCGTGATGTTCTTCTGGTGGCTCTCCAGAGTTCCGCCACCAATCTCCAGGAGTTTTGCATCCCTCCACATTCTCTCCACCACATACTCGCCCACGTATCCATAACCCCCCATGACCTGTATTGCTCGGTCTGCGATGTTCTTGGCCGCGGTGGTGGCAAACAGCTTGACGCCGTCCGAATCCAGCCTGTGGCCTGCCTCGGAGAGCTCAATCTGCCTAGCAGTGTCGTAAACGTAGGCTCGCATAGCCCTGTACTCTGCCCATGACTCTCCGATGTGGCGCTGAATCTGCCCGAAGTCTCGGATCTGCTTGCCGAATGCCTCCCTCTCGGTGGCATACGAGTTCATGTCGGACAGGCATCTCCTAGCGATTCCCACGCTCATGGCAGCGAGGCCGACCCGCTCGTGCTCCAGGTTCCTCATGAGGTGGATCATAGACTCACCGGGATTCCCTACAACATTCTCAGGAGGGACAACGCAGTCCTCGAAGACCAGTTCGGCGGTTGTGCTGGCCCTCATCCCTAGCTTGTCGGTGATCTTCTGCCCGGCTGAGAATCCCGCCATCCCCTTCTCGACTAGGAAGGTAGTGAGCTCTGCCCTGCCTCTGGCGTCGGTGCCGGTCCTTGCGTAGAGCCAGACCACGTCGGCAGTGGTCCCGCTATCGTCGACAATCCCGTTGGTTATCCACATCTTCCTGCCATTGATGGTCCAGGTACCTTCCTCGGACTGGACCGCACTGGTCTGCATCCCTAGGACATCGGTGCCGTAATCGGGCTCGCTCATTCCGAGGCACCCGACCCACTCGCCACTGCAAACCTTGGGAAGTATCCTCTCCTTCTGCTCGGGAGTCCCGCTGTGAACTAGGTTGTTCACGAAAAGCTGGTCGTGGGCCAGGAATGCTAGGCAGAGGCCCGGGTCTGAGTACGAGAGTTCCTCGTTCACAATTGCGACTGAGGTGGCATCCATGCCCGCACCCCCATATTCGGGTGGTGCCGTGAGGCCAAGGAGGCCCATTTCTCCCATTTCACGGAAAAGTTCCAGGTTGAAGTTCTCGTCCCTATCGTTTTCGAGGGCCTGTGGCTCTACCCTGTCCTTGACGAAGTCCCGAACCATCTCACGGAGCATCGCGTGCTCCTCTGTGGGATTTGAGATATCGATGTCGCGCCAGTCGCCACCCATGGAGCTGCTAAGGGTGGCCTTCGTAAGAGGCATTCGTTCCCCGATGCACTAGTTCCAGAATGCCGAGTCCTCCCAAGGAAGTCCGATAGCTATGCCGACAATCTCGAGTATCACGAAGTTCCATACGAGGTAGGTAATTATGGCTGCAGTGAATACCGCCAGGGACGTGTTCACGACCTTCCTCCTCTCCCTCTTGGCATCGTCCAGCGTGCATACGCCCTGATTGCGGAAGTACAGAACTAGGCCATATGCGAGCATGCTTAAGGAGACCCCATACAGTGCGAACCTCACCCAAGAGTAGTAGAGGTCGTTTGAGAGTTGATCGGCAGCGACAATGGCAGTGGAGCCTGCGAACATTACCCAAATGACCGATGGCAGGCAGCACAGGCTAGCAGTTACTGCGGATGCTGCGACCAGCTTTGCCAGGGGCCTTGTTGTCAGGTCTACGTCCATCTTGCCACCCTATGGTGTGACCCTTCTGCTGTCTCTGGGGAATGGGATGGCTTCCCTGATGTGATCGGCACCTGCTAGCCAAGTGCATACCCTGTCGACCCCCAAGCCGAATCCGCCATGGGGGACGCCCCCGTACCTCCTAATGTCGATATAGAACTCGTATGGCTCTCTTGGCGTGCCCTCTTCGTCTATCCTCTCGAGGATCTCGTCCTCTGACCATGTCCTCTCCCCCCCTCCGATGATTTCGCCATAGCCCTCAGGCGCTAGGAGGTCATGACAGAGAACGTACTTCGGGTCATCGGGATCCGGTCGATGGTAGAATGGCTTGGCGATTCTCGGATAGTGTGTTAGGAAGTGTGGGACGTCGAAGTCTGCAGTGAGAACCTTCTCCTTGGAGTAATCCAGATCCTGCCCCCATTCTATCTCGACACCCTTGCCCTGGAGAGTCTCGACGGCCTCGTCGTAGCGAATCCGTGGGTATTCGCTTTCGGCGTACCTCTCAACGAGGGAGAGGTCCCTGCCTAGGCTTTCGAGTTCATCCGATCTTTCGTCCAGCAGGGTCCTCGCGATGTTTCGGACCACGCCCTCGCCATGCTGCATGACCTCCTTGTTTGAAGCCCATGCGACCTCCATCTCAGCGTGCCAGAACTCCGTGAGGTGCCTCCTAGTTCTGCTCTTCTCTGCACGGAATGAAGGGGCCATCGTGTATAGCCTCTCTAGAGCGGGCATCGCCGCCTCGGCGTAGAGTTGCCATGATTGAGTCAGATATGCCTTCTTTCCGAAGTAGGGGACCTCGAAGAGGGTGCTTCCTCCCTCTACCGCACCTGCGACGAAGTTCGGAGCCTGGTACTCTATGAAGTCCCTGTCGCGGAAGTAGGAGTGAATCGCACCAAAGACCGAGCTTCTGATCTTCAGCATGGTCGTCATGCGACTAGTCCTGAGGTACAGGTGGCGGTTGTCGAGTAGGAACTCAGTCTCGCCCCCATCCGCTTCATCCATCGCTGATTCGGTTATTGGGAAGGGTCGTTCTGGATTCACAGGGCCAATTACCTCGGCTTCGGACACCTGCACCTCGTGCCCGTGCTCCCTGTCAGTCGCTTCAACGATACCCCTGATCACCACGCTAGTCTCTATCAAGGCGTTTTTGAGAGTCTCGAAGCACTCGTCACCGACCGAATCCCTCTTCGCGACGCATTGGACATGCCCAGTTGAATCCCTCACTACGATAAAACGAATCTTGTTCGAGCCTCTTGTCCTGTGTACCCAACCCTTCAATTCGACGGTTTTCCCGTCATGCGAGCCAGACCTGACATCCCCTATCCAGTGCTTCTTCCCCATAGTGACGCCCGTTCTCCCGTCATGGCCCACCGTTATGAATCCTCGATTGCGTTGGCATAGTTGTGGCGGGTCTGACGGGGTTCGAACCCGCGACCGCCCGGTTAAGAGCCGGGTGCTCTACCTGACTAAGCTACAGACCCGGCTCGGGATTGGCGGCCCCTCTTTAACCACGACGGAGGGCTACAGTCTGCCACCTGGCTTGACCAGAGTTTCTACGCCTTCGCTAGAAGCCATCACTACAGCATCGCATATTCCAACGAATAGCCCCACCTCGACTACGCCTGTAATCTCTGAGATCTCCCTCTCCAAGGCCGCTGGATTGGATATTGTCGATCCGAATGAGCAGTCGAGTATGAATCCTAGATTGTCGGTTACAAACGGATCCTCTTCCCCGCCCCTGAGTCTTACTTCACCTGGGCAAATGACAGATATCCCACTCCTAACTTCTTCCCAGAAAATTGGGTCTACCTCTATGGGGAGGTCGAATTCACCGAGGGTGCCAACTTGCTTAGTCTCGTCGGCCACCACCACCATTGATTTCGAGACATTTGCCACGATCTTCTCCCTGGTCAGGGCGCCCCCGCCTCCCTTGATGAGGTCGAATTGAGGATCGAACTCGTCCGCGCCATCGATTGTCAGGTCCAGGCTGGTTGTCTCCTCCATTGTCCGGAGAGGTATCTCGAGGTGCTCTGCTAACCTCCTCGTATCCTCGCTTGTTGGAACTCCAACAACTTCTATCCCGTCTTCCTTGATCATCCTAGCAATTTCGATAATCGAGTATCGGACTGTAGAGCCAGTGCCAAGTCCTAGAGCCATTCCATTGGAGACAAAACGGCATGCAGCGATGCCGGCCTGCTCCTTCAATTGCTCCTGACTCGCCATGCATCTGCGTAAAGTAGGACGTGCATGATGGTTGCCCTAATCATCCGGTGGGTTCATTCGGTATGGTGCAGCCGCACATACGAGGGAGCAGGAGGGTCGCTGACAGTGTTAGACACTGAGGAAAGTCCCCTCTCCGCGATGCAGGTGTCTCGTCACAAGGCGAGGGTCCGGGAGGGCCGGCTCTGCAGCAGAAACGAACCATGCCAGGGGTACGATGAACCCGAAAGGGAGAGGTTTCCTGAGCGTGGCTGGAACGAGCAACCACGCCGGAGCAAGTCCAAGCAGGTCCTTAGGGCATCGACAGGACCGGGTAGGATGCATAGTTGAATGCGACCAGCCGAAAGGTGAACAGAAAGGGGCTTACTCCCTGCACCCTCGCCAAACTAACCTAGTCGAAGACAACTGCGTCAACCGGTGAAGAGTCTGCGATCGAACCGCTCTCTCCATAGTCTTGCCAAGTTCCTATCTTCCCCCGTAGAGCGTGAGAGAGTTCGTGGTATGCCACGATAAGGCTTGGCAGGAGGATTGAGCTAGTTAGGAGTGCCAAGACAAGCAGAAGCATCATCAGCACGAAGAAGTTCTGTAGTCCGGGAATTGCGACGAACAGGCCTGCGGCCAGACCAGTGCAGGTCGTGGCGGTTGTCTCGAAAATTGTTCGCCCGGTCCTGGAAACCGACTTCTGAATCCCGGCTGGGGTCTCCCTCTCGTCCTTGATGCGATCTATTATGTGTATGGAGTCGTCGACGCCTATCCCGAATACCAACGTACCAATCATCGCTGTGAACACATTGACGTTGACCTTGTAGAACCACATCAGCAGCGGTTGCCATAGAACGACGACCCCTACCGCTGTCATTGTGAAAATGGCGAGTCTTGCGGATCTGAACAGTACAGCCATGACTAGAAGCAGTATGAGCATGGTTGCGATTGTGGTCTTTGATTGGGCCTGGTGTATTCCGTCATTGATGTCCAGAGATACGGGTAGCCCCCCGGTTAGTAACGAGTTTGAGACTCCCTCCATGCCGAGTGCGTTGCACATCAGGGGAGTCGAGCAGCCGCCATCGTCCAGATGCCCGTCGATTGTCTCCCTCAGCCCCCCGGCTACTGCCAAATTGATGTATGGCTGGTTAACGTATACCAGCGTCTTCGTCTCCCCTTCGCCATCGTCTGAGTTCATCAGCATAGACCGGACCTCGGGGCTTAGTGTGTCGAAGGCGATGTTGACCATGTCCTCTCTGCTGCTAACAGAGTATGGCCAGCAATCTGGCCTTAGCGGATTGGCTGATTCATCCCAGCATTCATCGTGAATCAACTCCCATAAGCTCTGATCATATATCTCCAGGCTCCCTATCTCGACATCCACGTGTACTGCCTTGAGGATGTTTACGAGGCTAATAGTCGTAGTATTCGCAACGTTATCAATCTTCATTTCCTGCATATGCTCGATTGCGTCGAGAATAGGCAGATCCCGGATTGGAGCAGTTTCGTTCTGACGGCCTCTCTCGGTGGCATCTACGATGAACATATTTGTCTGACCACCCTCGAAAACTATGCTGTACTCCCTAAGTGCCTCGTATGACTCTAGACCAGGGGGGACCTCGTCCGATGACCCGGTTATGTCTTTGCCCAGCTGTTCCTTGAACATCATCCCACCCCATATTGTCGCTGCTGAGGAGACCAGGATGACCAGAAGCGTGGCTTTCAGTGGAACCTTCCCGACCGCATCCCAGAAGTCATCGAGAAGGGAGAAGGTCAGGGTAGTCGATAGTGTGAATCCCAGAATTAGTGATCCGTCGCGTGTGAGATCGGTGAAGATAACCAGCGAACCAGTGAAAACGGCTGTGGAAACGACGTAGAATAGTAGGCTGTTTATGCCCAGGATGGTGCCAAAAACGTCAGATGTGTCTATTGCAGAGTCTCGCACCCCCCTAGGGGAGGATTTGGCTTCTGCAGCCTTCTCTTCCTCGATCCTCTTCCTCCTGGAAGAGTCTACGACGCTGGTTCTGAACAGGTTCTTTGAGTCCCCCTTCCTATATCTGAGCAGTTCAATCCAAGCAGGCACCATTAGCATGGAGATCAGGAAAGTGGTCGAGATTCCGATCAGTAGAGTCTTGCCAACCGTCCTCATGGGCTCAATGGGAACTAGACTGTGCCACATCAGAACGCTGAATCCGACAATCGTTGTCAGGGCGGACAAGAATATGGCGTTGCCAGTGGTCATAGCGGCCCTGACATTCGCAGTGAGGCTGATCTCGGGGTCGAATGGGTCGGGTTCAATGACCTCTTCGCCGTCACGTCTCGAAGCCCATGCATCGTCTTCCATCTTTTTTAGAATCTCGACCCGGTTCTCCTCTATCCTGTTAGTCAGATGAAGGGAATAGTCTACACCAAGTCCCACTAGTATTGGACCGGCTGAAATTATCATCGGAGTCAGCATTATGTCGAACAGAACTGTTGACCCGAATGTAACTGCTAGACTCATCGCGATAGGTGTTCCGCAGATGATCAGAACCTTCCAGCTTCGGTGTAGTATGAACATTGTAAGCCCTACAAGGCCGAGGCTGATTGGCAGCATCGTGTAGCGCAACTCCTCGTATATCGAATCGGAAACGTCATGCAGGACGGGAGTCAGTCCGGTAACGGTAACCGCACTCCTTGCCGGAATTGTGTCCAAACGCTCCGGGTCCATGGTCCATGTCCTGTCCCAAGTCTTGGAGCACAGATCACAATTTGCCTGATTCGTCCCAGGATTAAACTGCCTTGCTGAGTCGGATGATAGTAGCGCCTTGACGTACGCAATGAATGCCTTGTGATCCCTGATTTCTTCACCGGTCTTGAGATCGGTCCTCGGGGTTATGTCTGTGTTTGTCATATCGAAGGAAATTCCCATAATTACAACACCAGTATCCCAAATCCCATCGTTATTGGTGTCCATTACGAAGTTCGACATTAGCTCCCCCGAGTTATCCACATAACCGTCAATCCTCTCCTGAGCGCCATCGCCCTGTGGAATTGAGTAACCCTCGTTTGGGTTTTGGCTCGCTATCGCACAGCTTTCGTCTGAACCTGGAAGACCGTACTTTTCGACTGCGCAAGAGAACCTGTAGTTCGTCGAGTTTGCCTCCTTGATAATCTGAGCTGGAGAGAGTATCCAGACAACTCCATCGCATCCGGACATCGGGCTATTGCAGGCATGTGAGCCGCGATCTTCCTTGTTGTAGTCCAAACCCTTGCCGTATCCACTTTCACCTGCATTGTTATCATCCCCTTCAATCCATGAGATTTGATTCAGAATAGACGCATCAGTGATGTTGTCGTCCCCATGGTCTGCCCCCACTGCTGCATTGTCAGTCTGAACATATAGGATCACGATATCGGTAGACCATTGAGTTCGAACCTCATTGAGGAGCGCAGTTGAGTTTGCTCCATCGGGCAGGTATATCTCAACGTCTCCGTTTATCTGGTGCTCGAAGTCCTCTGCTCTCCAGCCAATCAGCGCCGAAGCCAGTAGGAGGGTCACTATCAGGTATGCCGGACTCCTAAGTATTGCGCTATACGTTAGTTCAGCTGTCCTTTGTGCAACCATGTGAGATGTATCAGAGACATCTCTCACCAATTGTCCCGCAGTATCTAGGAAACCTCCGATTGGACTGCCTCTGGCGTCTTGGCCTAACTTCGTTAGATAGTTGGAAATTGGACTAATCCTTTCGAAGAACCACGCCCAGAAAGCCAGTTCTTCGTCCTGCTGGGGGGCACCATCTCCCGAAGTCACGTTCATGTTCCCGAACCCCAGCCAAATGAAGCGTTCGCATAACTGCCAACAGAATTTGTCGATTAAGAGGTGAGAATGAGTTCGCCGTTGTCCGATGACCTCAAGGGGGAATAGTATTCGCGATGTTACATGGACTTGGTCACCGGGGGTGCCGGTTTCATCGGTTCCCACCTAGTCGATGCTTTGGTCGAACAGGGCAAGGAGGTTCGAGTGATAGACAACTTCAGCAGTGGGAGAGAGGAGTTCCTATCTCACCACGAAGGGGGCAGTTCGGTAGAGGTCCGCAGAGGCGATCTTCTGGACAGGGATGCTGTGATAGCAGCAATGGATGGGATCGAGACCGTTCACCACCTAGCAGCAAATCCTGACATCAGGCTAGGTACAGAGGTCACGGACACTGATCTGAGGCAGGGGACCGTGGCGACATACAATGTCCTCGAGGCGATGAGGGTCTCAGAGGTCGGCAGAATCTCATTTGCCTCGTCTTCCGCCGTTTACGGGGAGGCCGGGGTGATGCCGACCCCGGAGGACTATGGGCCAGTAATGCCCATTTCCCTCTACGGTGCGTCAAAGTTGGCTAGCGAGGCGCTAATTACTGCGTGGGCTGGAACATTTGGGGCACAGGGATTCATCCACAGGTTTGCAAATATCGTCGGGCCGAGGGGGACTCACGGGGTAATCTTTGATTTCATACACAAGCTGAAGAAGGACCCGGGGAGGCTGGAGGTTTTGGGCGATGGGAACCAGGAGAAGTCGTACATGTCGGCTCATGACTGCGTGCATTCTATGCTACACGTAATTGGATTGGGGGATGGGGGTACGGCCCTAAACAACCTGGGCACTGGCGATACGTGCTCTGTTTCCAGGATTGCCGAGATTGTGATTGAGGAAAGCGGCCTAGAAGGAGTTTCAATAGATTATACGGGAGGAAGGAGGGGCTGGGCGGGTGATGTTCCCAAGACATATCTGGATGTGAGCAAATTACTTGGAACTGGTTTCGAGCCTACTGCCATGTCTGAGCAAGCAGTAAGGGATACGGCCAGAGTTCTGATTTCCGAGATCGGCCTGTGATTCAAACGTGTAACAAAGGGCCAAGCTAGGTCGCATTCATCGGCCGGATTCATAACTGTCAGTCCGAGGGTGGGTGCATGAGTAAGCGCTGGTACCAAGAAAACAAGCGTGACCCATGGAGAAGGGATGCAAAGGCCAAGGGCTACAGAGCTCGCTCGGCTTACAAATTGAAGCAGATACACGAAAAGTTTGGCATACTCCGCGGGGGCGATGCTGTTCTTGACATCGGATGCCACCCGGGGGGATGGACCCAGGTGGCTGTGGAGGAGGTCGGGGGAAGTGGATTGGTGATAGGGGTTGACCTACTGGCGACATCGCCAATAGAAGGTGCAAAATTAATCGTGGGAGACATCACGGAGGAGGGGACAATCGAGGAAATTGTTAGCCATTTAGATAATCGGAAGCTGAATGCGGTAATTAGCGACATTTCTCCTAGGCTCACTGGGAGGTATGACACCGATCAGGCAATCTCGCTGGAGCTCTCCACCATGGCTCTAGATGTGGCTTCTGACCTTCTCTCCCCCGGGGGGTGCTTCGTCACCAAGGTATTCCAGGGAGCAGGCATCGAAGGGCTTATTGACGCTGCAAAAATTCGTTTCTCGGCGGTTGGCAGATACTCCCCTACTGCAAGCAGAACCGCTTCCTCTGAAACGTATCTAATTTGCCAAAAAAGGCTCCAAAGGAAGAAGGGGGAGGGGACTGCTATGGATCATGTGCAGAGCCATCTGGCCTCGATCGGAATCGTGGTTGATGATGAAGATGAGAAGGGACTGGATACAAAGGTCGGTTTCAGAAAGATACCGAAGCGAGAGTAGTTACTCCGAATCCCTATCATATGGCACAATATTCTGCCACTCCGACGCATCCGATCTCGATACAATCGCGTGCACCCAGTCATCTTCTGAGCAATTGAATACCTCATGTGGAAGGCCCGGTTCGATGTAGAACATGTCGCCGGCATTGTGAACTACGGACTTGCTGCACCCCTTGCCGTACTCGTGTCTGACGCTGCCCTTGAGTAGGTAGACCATCACGTCAAAACCTACGTGGATGTGGGCCTTTGCGATTCCACCCGGGGGTATGTATGCCCTATTCATTGACAGACCCGTGGATGGGGTGTTCTTTCCCGAAAGTCCGGCCCCGTACTCTATGTTGTTCCATCCTCTGACCTTCTCTACTTCTCTAAGGCTCCAAATGCCACCCTCGTCTGTTACAAAATCGGAAAGGTCCGATTGAGCTCCGGATAGCGTCAATTCCTCTTCAACCATGGACGCGTTGACTGGTTCTATCATTTCAAATTTCAGCAGAATTATGCCCGTTTAGGCATGTGATTGAGAAGAAAGGGCACAATCAACGCTAAAAAGGGACCCTAGTACGCCAGCAAGTCGATGGCCGGAGCAAGTGGAAGGGCAACTGTGTGTGCGTCCTCGGGGACGCCCCTGGTGGATAGCGAGAGCACCTCGTTCCCATGCCCGGGTTGTTCCGCCCCAATAGGAAGGAGCCAGAGGTGTAGAGTTCAGTCAGTGAAGTACATCTGCCCCCATTGCAGATTCGAGGGGCCATGAGGTGATTCAATGGGGCATGTCGTTGTGAAATACAAGGTAACACTAGACCAACCAGATGATGGAAGTCCAAACTACGAGGAGATTGCTAAGTCTATCTCAGAGTTCGAGGAGGTCCAAGAAGTGGAGGTCAAGCCACTGGCTTTCGGGATGATGTACATCGAGGTCCAAGCGGTCCTCGGCGAAGGAGAGGGGATAGTAGACGGGTTTGAGGACAAGGTGAGAGCCGTGGACGATCTTGTAGGTCAAATAGAGGCCTTGGAGATGGGTCGACTCTGATCAGTAATGGTCCAGAGGCGATCGCATAATCTCCCGCATCATGACAGTAGCATAGGCGCCTGCTGGTAGCGTGAACCTAAGACGCAGTGATGCCCCCTCTGGATGCCACCTATCGCCTTCCATTGGGCCCTCCTCCCACCTCTGTGAGAGGACGTCTGCTTCTGGTGCCTGCTCGACGCTGATGTCCCTGAATGGGACGGAAAGTGCCCTCCTGGTCCCAGAGGTAGTTAGCCTGGGAATCTGGTTCACCACCCAATCCACGCCCTGCAGGCCTGCTTGAAGGATGCCTGCAGCCTCATGATCGCCCGGACCATCTTCCGCAAGGGAAGCGTCCCTTCCTGGGAGAGTGCCGGTCACCACTAGCCTTCCGAGTTTGCAATTGCGACGGCATCGATCTAGGTTTGTTGGGCTGACATAAGCCATCTTCCCGACATCTATCCTTCCGTTGGCCATGAGCGGGGCTACTAGATCTCCCTCCTCTGGCTCAATGAGGGAAAGTCCGGAGCCTATTCTCTCGGATAGGGAGTGATTGAACGCTAATGATTGGATAGAATGGACCATTAGAAGCTGAAGTGAGTTTGGCAGAGTCTTGAATGCACCAATGTAATCGCCCGGCTTCTTAACCAAGTGCTGCAACATTGATGACTCGTACCCAAGTCTCTCTGGTGCCAATTCCAGGGATTTCTTCGGATCCCTGTTCTCTCTCCATGATGAGCGGAATGCCTCGGCCTCTTCCCCCTCCCTGGAGCCAGCCATTCCCACGTACAGATCGACTGCTCGCTCAAAGTCCCCCTCTATCACGGCCGAACCAACCTTTGGAGTAACTGGACGAGTGGAGCCGAACCTCTGTGGGCCAATCCAATTTGGGAATGCGTCGGACCCCATTGACTTGGCCAGACCGTCTCTAATTTGGTGAACCCTGCTCATTGCCTCTTTGGCATCTATTGGGTTGCCTGATTTATCGCAACACCCCCTAACGGTGATGGTGAATCTGTTTCCGTCATGATCCCCCATTGCAACCTTCTGATGAGACCTGCCCAGTACCTCTATCGTACTGTCTGGAATCGCAACTGATTCGACCTTTCTTCTTGGAGCATCAATTACAAGGATCTGCGTGGTAATGGCTCGCTTGTCCTTCAAACCAGAGCTGAATATCCGGTTCTTGTTAATCCCACAGGCCCTAGCGAGCCTCCTGAGGTACCTATTAGTCTCCCAGTTCGTCATTGTCACCCTGGCTACTGTGAATCTTCCCTTGTCATCCAGAGCTGGGACCTTGGATGACTCCTCGACACGGAAGTCCTCCACTCTGGTCTTCAGCAGACCTCCGATACCCTCGGCTGGGACCATCCACGTAGAGAGTCCCAGATAGTCCTCGATTTCGCTCCCTCTCAGGGAATCACCTCCTCAAAGTTTGATGCTGGAGAATTCCTTAGTGATCTCGGAGCATATGTCTTTGAGAATCTTATCTGCCTTCTTTCCTTTGACTGTGCGAACGTATAGTTCCGGGTCATCGAGGTCGGGGTGGTTCTGGAAGTAGTTGGCATACTCGACGTCGTCCCTGCCATTAAGACGGGAGCGGAACATCTGGAGCGCCGTGTGATTCCCGTCAATGACTCTGATTCGCAATTCTCGACCCTCGTTCTTCAATACTTTAACTGGCATAGGACGAACGCTCGACTGGAGTGGCCCTTTTGAGGCCTTGCATGTCAAAGCCGTGCGAAACCAACCACAAACTTCCCCTAAGTTTTACACCGGGAGGTTTTCGCGGTGACGATGTCAGGCATGGAAGCCATGACAAAGCGCGTGGCTGAATCATTCGAGCGGATGTCTTTGACAATCCTGCTGACAAGCCTCCTATTGACCGGTTTCCTAGCATATTTCCTAGTTGGGAGCCTTGCTTTCACCACAGATCTCTCTTCGTTCGCCCCTGAGACGGATGCAGACGATGCGCAGGAAAGGATCGAGGGGGCAATTGGGACTTCCCCGCATCTGATATATGTCAATGTTAGACCTGCGGCTAGCGAGGACCAAGTCGCTAACGTACTAGAGATGCAGGCCCTACAACAGCTGGCCAATGATCACTCGATGATTCAATCTTATTCCGACGAGAACGGTTTTTTCATAGACTCCCAGATAAATGCCGCAGAAGTACTTCAGAGATTCTTGGAGCAGAGAAACCACACGGGTGATCTCTCGGAATTCAACGATTGGAAGGAGATGTTGGAAGCAGTTCTAGGGGATGAGGAATGTGGAGACGCAATTGGGAGTGACGAGAGATCGATTGCTACTGCTGCATTCGCATCTTCCGCCTTGCTGCACAAGGATCTGGATTACTCTCCCGTTTGTGATTGGCTGGAGAGTGGGGAAGGAAACCCAACGCCCACTGCAAGCAGCACTTTATGGCTCATAGAAATTAGCGGAGAGATAGAGAACGATGAGCGTCAGAGGCATGCAAATCAGATCAGGACGATGCTAGGCGAGGAGTCTATACTTGAGTACGGGGTAATCTCAGATGACCTGATCAGCAACGACATCAATGAGTCCACCCTAGATAACCTAGTTTGGCTTATCTTCCTCGCAGTGATTGTAGTGGTCTTGCTACTCGCGCTCACGTTCCGCTCGGCGACAATGGTTGTCGCCCCTCTGGTCGCACTACTGGCTTCCCTTGTCTGGACCTATGGTGCGATCTCTCTTATGGGGATGCGTTTCTCCATCCTAGAGATAGCAGTCGCACCAGTCGTGCTTGGACTTGGGATAGACTACTCAATCCATCTTCAGAGGGCTTACGAACGGGCAAAGGAAGACTCAAGCAGCTCAGCTGAGGCTTGGGCGAAGGCTTTGATGGAGTTGCGAGTCGCCCTCTCACTGGCAGTAATTACCACCGTTTTCGCCTTCCTTGCCAATTCGCTGTCCCCACTCCCGCCGCTCAGAACCTTCGGGGCAACTTTGGCTCTGGGAGTTATCTGTGCTTTCCTGGCAAGCACGGTCACTGTGGGTGCGATGCACGTTTTCGTTGAGAGGACGATGGGGGCAACTCGTAGCAGAGGCCTAGAATTGGGGAGACTGGCTGAGGCGGGTGCAGACTTCCAGAGGGGGAACGCCCCACTTGTGCTTCTTTCTGTGGCAATAATCACTGCGGCTTCCGTAGTAGTGGCAATGCAGGGGCTAGACACGAGTTTCGAGTTGACTGACTTCCTCTCCGAGGACGAGATGGAGATCATGGAGATCAGGGACGATCTCTACCAGTCCTACGAGGTAAACGCCCTGAAGTCAGTCTACATTCTTGTTGAGCCGGGGGAGGGAGAGTCGTCATTCGATAGCGAAGAAGGCCTAATCGAGGCATTGGGCGACTTGGAGGACGCTCTCGCCAGGATGGAGGGGGCGGTTGTAACTGAGGCCCCTGGAACGAGCAACGAATGGGCATCTTACGACAGCATCTACAGAATCGTAGCCGATGCGATAGAGCAGGACGCGGGATTCGGTTCTGAGCACAACCTAGAGGTGTTCGGCGACGACCTAGCTCCAAGCGAGAGTTTCGTCGAGGGGGACCTCGCAGCAGCACTCCACTCACTCCTATCGAATGACACCATAGGCGATCAACTCAGAGGGACGACGTGGGCAGAGAGGACAGAGGAGCACGTTGGTTTGACCGAAGACGGCTCTGAGATAAGGTTCCTGAGAATCAGAGTAGATGTCGAGGCGCAGAGCAGTGCAATGGTCGAGCAGATTTCGGACGACATGAAGGAAGAGTCGCTCATTGTCTCGTCCGATACTGGCGGGAGGGCGTATCCAGTAGGAGACCTGATGACCCTGTCCAACCTCCTTTCTGGGCTAATCTCATCCATAGTTAGTTCTACAGCGATCAGCCTAACCGTTTCCCTGCTAGTTTTGGCATCGCTAACTAGGAGGGTCGGGCAATCCCTCCTGGTCATCCTACCAGTAGGTCTTGCCGGGTCTTGGGTGGTGGGTTCAATGGCTGTACTCGGGATAAACTGGAACGTCCTAACAATTATGATCACGGCACTAACTATCGGACTGGGGATAGACTACTCGATTCACGTATGGAGGAGATTCGAGTCGAATAGGGCATCTGGTATGGCGATATGGCCTGCTATGAGGGACATGTACGCAAATACCGGTTCTGCACTACTGATGTCAGCAGGGACCACTATCTGCGGTTTCATGGTCCTCCTGCTCTCCCCGATTCCGGTGATCAGGGACTTTGGCGTGGTTAGCTCAATTTCTGTGGCATTCTCGCTCATCCTTGCCCTTCTGGTCCTACCCGGTCTGCTCGCAGCCGAAGTCAGGACAAATGGCAACGGAACAAACTAGGATTTTTCGACTAGTTTCTCCATCTCCAGATTCTGTTCCCTAGCCAGAAGAAGCATGGCCACATCCAGAGAAACAGGCCCCAAGGCCCTCCTCTTCCTCTGCGCCCTACGAATTACCTCTCTCTTCTCCAACCCTGACATCGAAGCTATCATGGAGGCCAACTTGCCCTTCGTCGCCCCTTCAGGGGGCCTATAATCGGATTCTGGAGGAATCTGAGCATCTGGTGGCTCGGCTATCCTTTCCGGCGTCACTGAGGGGGGATTGGGAATTTCTCCGACTCTGGACAAAAATGGCCTCCACCCGAGTTCCGGCGTGTGCTGGAACGAAGTGATGCATGGGGCGAGAGAGTCTGACCCCCCGACCAGCCACCCAGAATCATGCAGCCTGTCAACGAGAGATTGGGCCACCTCTGGGGAGAACCATTGAAGTTCCAATGACCACATGCGAGCTAGGTCCCTCGAGCCAATTGCCTCTCCGTCAGCTCCACTGAAAGAAGAGCAGAGCAACTTGGAAATCTCGATTTCTACGTCTGAAGGCATGTTTCAGGGCCTGCTGGGGGCATGAGTGCTTCATGGTTGCCCCGAACAATTTCGCGCTTGGTTGAAGTGTGGTGCCTCTATCCGCGTGCGATTTTCTATGTCTAGGGAGTACATTGCACGCGACCCGAGGACAGGAAAAAGAATCGGAGTTGCGAAAAAGGGAGGTAGGAAAACAACTGGTTTTGCCGCTCTTTCCCCCGATAGTGGGCCTTGGCAGAGGCTTGAGATTTACGAAATACTCCCCCTTGCATCTGGGGAGTCCGAAAAGGTAGAGATTCTGGCGGATGGAAAAAGATGGAAGCTAGGCAGAATTGATGCGATTAAGGCCCTCAGCAAAGTCGGAGAGCGAGATGCTGAGAAGGCTTACGAAACCCTAGTTGACGCACTAGAGGACAATTTTCCGGATGTCAGGATCGCTGCCTTGAAGGTCCTGCCCTCATTCGCGCTAAGGAGGCAGGGGATACTCCTGCACTGCCTTTCTGACAGATTGCTTGACGAAGAGGAGGCAGTCAGGGAGGAGGCAATGAACTGCCTGAAGAAGATAGCCCCACTTTTTCCCTCTGGGTGTGAGGAAATGATTCGAAGAGAGTTGCGAGACGAGAGAAAGAAGCATCGAGACAATGCATTCGAGACACTCAAACTTTGTGCTAGAGAGTGGCCTGAGGTGGGTTGCCTGCACTTAGACGAGATAATCAGGGAGAAGGACGTTGACCTCAGGATCAGGGGCTCGTTGATACTCAGAACTGTTGCCCCCAAAGGAGGAGCAGAGGCATGGGACCTGATCACATGGTCGCTTCAGGACGAAGAAGTGAGAGTCCGGAGAAATGCGGCTAAGACACTGACAGTCCTCGCTGATGTCGAACCCAGGGTCGCCGTGATCCTAGTTGAGTCAAGCCTAGGGGAGGACGACAGGACCATCAGAAACTCTGTCATCAAGGCACTCAGGAAACTCGACATCCAGAGCCCTAGGGTCGTTCAGATGATTCTGAAGGGTGCCTCGGATGATGACTTGGAGATGAGGAGGGCCTGCGTGGGTCAGATTTCCATCATACTTTCTGGACAGGAACTACGAGAGGCCGCTGGGGAGCTCCTGAAGAAGGAGAAGGACCCAAGTCTCAGAAAGAGGCTCCAGTCACTTGCTTTGGATCCTGACTTCGAAGGTTCTGAGGAAGAGAAGAACCGCAAGCTTGCACCTGCTGAGTATGTGCCCAATGAGGATGAAGATATGCCTCTGCCCAAACTCCCCCCCTTGGGTGAGGATGATAAACGCCAGTCAGGTCGGCCGGCCAGCGAGGAAAGCAGATGAGTGACGAATTCGACGAGAAGTTGGCTCGATTCGAGAAACTGTGGGACGGTGTTACTCCCAAGGGAGTGAACCGCACCAAGGCCCTGAAGTTCAGGCAGTACATGAGGAATCATGTCCTCCAGAAGTTCCACAAGCGCCGAAAGGACCAGTGGGCAAATGCAGACAAGGGCCACTACAACCACGGCTTCTCGAGCAAAGACCAGTTCCTGACAAAGGACAATTGCAGGAAGTACTGGATGGGCGAGCTACAGAAGGACATCAGAGAAGCTGAGACCTGGTCCTGAGGCCAAACAATGTCCCCCATTACCTTCAACGACTGGGACCTAGAGAGCAATGTCTCTGAGGCAATCAAAGGCATGGGCTGGGAAGAGCCGACGCAGATTCAAACCGAGTCCATCCCAGTAGCCCGCAGAGGCAAGGACGTAGTGGGGCAGGCCAGGACTGGTTCCGGCAAGACTGCCGCTTTCGGGATTCCGATAATTGAGTCGAGCAAGCCAGATGGTTCCTTGCAGTCACTCGTCCTCTGCCCCACAAGGGAGCTTGCCGTACAGGTAGCGGAGGAGATGGGCAATCTCCAGGGCAAGAAGGGCCTCAAGATTGAGACGGTCTACGGCGGGACTGACATAGAGAAGCAGGCAAAACTACTCGGCAAGGGGGTCGACGTAATAGTCGGGACACCAGGAAGGGTAATCGACATGAGCAAGAGGGGTCATATCGACCTCCCTGCCATCGAAATATTCTGCCTCGACGAGGCAGACCGGATGCTGGACATGGGATTCTTCCCCGACGTCCTATGGGTAGTCGAGAAGATGACCGGTAGGAGGCAGACGCTGCTATTCAGCGCCACTTTCCCCCAAGAAGTCCTTGATGCCACAGAGGAGTTCACAAACGATCCGGTCCACGTAATGAGCGAGGACCTTGAGGTCGAGGTCCCCGAGATCGACCAATTCGCAATTAAGGTCGGCCGACTCAACAAGATGTGGGCCCTTGGGAGAATCGTAGCAAACATGTCCCAAGGGGACCAGATGCTCATCTTCACGAACACGAAGAGGATGGTTGACATGCTGGATGAGAGGCTGGACAGGCAGGGAGTCGACTCGGCTGCCCTGCACGGCGACATGGCGCAGAACAAGAGGGAGAGGATCCTGGACGGTTTCCGCGAGGGCAAGAAGAGCATCCTGGTGGCTACCGATGTTGCCGCTAGGGGGCTGGACGTCGATGGCATAACTCACGTGGTGAACTACGACCTCCCAGATGAGACTGAGTCATACGTCCACCGCATCGGTCGCACCGGAAGAATGGGCAGGAGTGGGCAGGCCTGGAGCTTCGTCGGAGGCTCGGAGATGTCCCAACTCGACAAGATCGCAAACACATGGGGGATGACAATCCCCATGGTAGACGCGCCAGAACTACCAGAAGGGCACAAGGAGATGGCTAGGCTGAAGGAAGACTGGGACGAGCTCTCAGACTGCTTCGGAATGGTCACCGTCAGGGTATCACTCGGAAGCAGCGATGCCAGCAAGCTCGCACTGGCTGACTGGATTGTCAACCAAGCGAGAGTGCCCGAGGTTGCTATCGGGGAAATCTCGATGGGGGATGAAGAGTCCACCGTCGAGGTACACGTGAGGAAGGCATCCTACGTGATCGACGTGCTAAAATCGAGAGATTTCGAAGGGAAAAGACTCCAACCTGCGATAGTAAACTAAGCAAGTATCGCGAGGAAAATTTCGATTCATCGGAAGGAGCCTTCCGCATCCTAAATATATCCGGACTACCAAGACCCTACATGGCTGACGGCAAGGGGAGCAACGCGGCCAAAGACAAGCAGGCCGCGGACGCCGCGAAGAAGAAGGCGGATGCCGAGAAGAAGGCCGCGGACGCCGCGAAGAAGAAGGCGGATGCCGAGAAGAAGAGGCTGCAAGCGCAGAAGAAGGCCGCAGACGCGGCCGCCAAGGAGAGGGAAGCTGCAGAGAAAGATCTGGCGAATGCCAAGAAGGCCAGGGAGAAGGCAGAACAGGAACTCAAGAAGACATCAGAATCTATCAGAGACGCGTCAAAAAAGATTAGCGAACTGAAGAAGGCAAAATCAGCCACCGAGAAGGAGCTCAGAAGCCAAGAGTCGTCAAGGAAGAAGGCGGAAAGCGACCTCGCACGGAAGAAGAAGTCCAGCGGCGGGGAAGCTAAGCAACTGGAGAACATAGAAAGGCAGGTGAAGTCGGTTAAGGCTAAGCTCGAGGATTCCAAGAAGGCCGCCTCGGATGCAATGAGCCGGTTGGAAAAGGAGAAGGAGAGGTCGGGCAAGGACTCGAAGAAATACAGTGAACTGTCCAAAGAGCTTTCAAGCCTCCAAAGCGACCTCAAGAAGTCTGAAAGCGAGCAAAGTAAGGCGGAGGCCGAGCTCTCCGCGGAGTCGAAGAAGGGGGCCTCCCAGAAGGCGAAGCTGACACAGATATCCGACTCCGTAAGGAGCCTGAAGGGCAAGATCTCAGAACTGGCGAAGAAGGTCAAGGAGACGAGGTCTAGGACCGAGGACGAGGCGAAGATCCTGAAGGACTTCGAAGGAAGGCTAGCCGATGAGACCAAGGCCAAGGCGGAGGCGGAGAAGAAGCTAGACAGAGCCAGGAAGGCGACCGAATCAGCGATCACGAAGAGGAAGCAGTCCGAGGCCAAGACAAGAGAGGCGGAGAAGACTTTCCAAGCCACGGTCAAGCCCAGGAAGGACGCCGAGGACAGGGCCAAGAGGGCCATTGCTGACAGTAAGAAGGCAGAGAGTGAGCTCGAAAAGAGAGAAGTCATCCGGAGGAAGGCCGAGGCAGAGGCGAAGCAGGGGGTGGCTGACAGGAAGGCCGCCGAGAAGGCGAAGACCGAGGCCGAGAAGGCGAAGACCGAGGCCGAGAAGGCGCGTGACGAGAGCATCAAGGGAACGGACAAGGCGAGATCCCTCCTCTCCGAGGCAAGGGCCAAGATGAAGGGGATCAGCGAAGACCTGCGAAAGGCCGAGATGGAGAACAGGGCCGCACAGGAGAAGGCATCCAAGGCCAAGGCCGAGGCGGACGAACTAAGCAAGAAGGCAGCGGCAAGCAAGACTAGCGCGGAGAGCGCGGCCAAGAGGGTGAAGGACGAGAACAAAGCCGGAAAGGAAGCAAAGGCCAAGCACGAGGAGCACAAGAAGCGTGGAGAAGATGCCAAGAAGCAGGCTTCTGAAGCCGACAAGGAGAGGGAAAAATCACTGAGCAAGCTCGAGGAGGTCACAAAGGCCAAGCTGGCGTACCAGAGGAGGGCCTCGGATGAGAGCAAGAAGAGGGAGAAGCTGGAAGAGGAGACGCGCCAGAAGAAGAAGCTGACCTCGGAAACGAACAGGAAGGCCGAGTCAGAAGCGAAGATGAAGGCGGAGGCCGAGAAGGAGGCGGAGGCGGAGGCCGAGGCCCACAAGAAGGCCAAGGAGGGCCTGAAGGAGGAGACTGAGGCCTGGAAGGACGCGGAGAAGAAACTGGGCAAGGCCACCGGCGCCCGGAAGAAGGCTCAAGCAAGTGCATCGAAGGCCAAGAAGGAGAAGGAATCCACCCAGAAGGAGTACCAAGACGCAAAGCAGAGCAGGATCGAGGCCGAGAACGCATCGAAGCAGGAAGGCAGGGACATGAAGGAGGCCCAGAGGCGAGCAGAGGCAGAGGCCAAGGCAAGACGGGACCTCGAGAAGGAGATAGATGAGGATGAGAAGCGCCGGAAGATCGCCATAGCGAAGAAGAAGGCCCTGGAGAAGAAGAAGCTCAGCGCAGAGGAGATGGCCAGGGAGGAGGCTCGAAAGCGGCAGGAAGCCAAGGACAAGGTCAAGAAGAAGGCCGAGAAGAGGAGGAAGAAGGCCGAGGAGACCCGTCAGAGGAAGAGCCTGGCCGAGGCCGAGGCCGAGCAGGCCGCAGAGGTGATCAAGCTGGAGGTCGAGCTGCGACTCAACGACCTGAAGGCACAGGAGGGCTCCATGTCAAAGGAGGACTACATCAATGCCAGAATCAAGATCAAGGCAATCACCGTGGACTTCTCGGTGATCGGGGACTCAGGAGGCAGGGACGACGACCTGCAGCAGATAGACGGGATCGACGACTCCCTGGAGAAGAGGCTGAACACCCTCGGGATCACGACGCTGGACCAGCTTTCTAAGATGGACGACGACACGTCCGACGTCGTGAACGACGCGATAGAGTACATGCCGGGCAGGATCCGCAGGCAGCTCTGGTCGGACCAGGCCAAGATTCTCCTCGAGCGATGAAGCAGACACCCCCCTAAGGGGTGTCTGATATCTGAAACTAGGGCAATCATTGGATAATATCAAAAGCGGAATTTGACGTTGGAACGGTATGCGAGCGCAAGCAAGGGCCTCCGTCCGGGCGCTGACCCTGGTCATGCTCATGCTGACGAGCACGCAACTGATACTGCTCACGTCACTGGACTTCTCCAGCGAGGAGCTCGGCGGGACCCCGCTGAGGTCGGAGACCCTGGACAACTCGGGTGTGGTGTCTATCGACATCGGGAGCAACCACGCATGCGTCATCGGCACGCTGGACCAGATGAAGTGCTGGGGGAGCGGCGAGGACGGCAAGACCGGTCACGAGAACACCGCCAGCTACGGTGACGACGCGAAGGAGATGGGCCAGTACCTCATGTTCACCGACGTCGGGGCCGGCCTGACTTTCACAGACGTCGGGGCCGGCCAGAGGCACACCTGCGCCCTGGTCAGCGACGGGTCCGTGAGGTGCTGGGGCAGCAACCACCTACTCGGGTCCTACTCCGGGGAGGATGGCTCCGGGGCGCGAGGCGACGGCTACATGGAGATGGGTTCTGCAATCCCGGCGATCGACCGGTTCGGACCCGGCAGCGTGAACGGTGTCGCCACCTCGATCTCGGTCGGAGACCATCACACGTGCGCCATAACCAACGACACCACGGAGGACATGCTCTTCTGCTGGGGGGAGAGTGGTTCTGGCCAACTGGGCAGGGGCAACACCAATACTGTGTGGGACACGAGCGGTAGTAATGGGATAACCTACCTCCCGGACAGGGGGGTCGGCCTCTCGCAGGTCTCCGCGGGATCGGCACACACCTGCATCCTGTGGGACGACGGCGAGATGGCCTGCTGGGGTTCGAACTCCCATGGCCAGCTCGGAATAGGAAGCACCGATGATATCGGCGACGACGAGCGTGTGGAAGATGACTACGAGCTCGTAGACCTGCCCTCGGGACGAACCGCCACGAGCATCGCAGCGGGGGAGGACATGACCTGCGCCTTGCTCGATGACGCCAGCCTGGCATGCTGGGGATGGGGGGACAGCGGCAGGCTGGGCACCGAATCCACGGCCGACATCGGCGACGGTGCCGGGGAGATGGGCGACAACCTCGGGACTGTCGACCTCGGAACCGGCCTGACGGTGGTCTCGTTCGCGACGGGCTACGGCTCCTCCTGCGCCATACTCGACGACGGGGACGCAGCCACCCCCTACGCGACCAAGTGCTGGGGCAAGGGGGACGACGGTGCCCTGGGCTACGGGGACGCGGTCACCAGGGGCGACGGGCAGTACGAGATGGGGAACTACCTGCCGAGCGTCGACCTGGGCACGTCATTACACGCCACATCGATAGACGTGGGCGACTCATTCGCCT
>Ga0208764_10000136_pt1 | contig 40572 bp, 42 predicted proteins | sample ETNtaG_18_FD_185762 | JGI IMG/M metagenome (GOLD analysis project Ga0208764, IMG submission 185762) | Marine microbial and viral communities from oxygen minimum zone, Eastern Pacific Ocean - ETNP201302SV91 (SPAdes) (version 2) | ecosystem: Environmental > Aquatic > Marine > Oceanic ... | reverse complement strand
GTACCAGGATATGTGCGATGAAATGGGGTCTGACTGCGATGCAATAATGGATCAACAGTATGGAGTTGAAATGGGAACCTTAGATTCATATTGGGCAGAGATAAATCTTACAATGAAAAAAAGTGCGTCAAGCAAACAATTAAATCCGTCCAATCAGAATCTACAATCAAAGCATAGATCCAGGTCGATTTTTCAAGAGATTGCTACACAAAAAAGAATTATTAATACTTTAAGGAGATCAAAATGAAGACACGCCAGTTTATAAATATACTAGCTGTATTATTTATTAGTTTAACCCTCCAGGCGCAGGATCAGACCATTTTCTTTGGTCAGCAAAAAGCGATAAATAATTTATCTACTGATGCAGGGCTATCAGCAACGGAATTGGATGAATATCTTAAAAAGCGCTACAAGCGACCTTTATACCAATTGACACAAACAGAAGGCGCTGAAATTATTAAAGGTTTTCAGGATGGCGCTTTATCAAGAAGTTCAATTTTAGACTACACAAAACCGGCGATGACAAATAATGCACCCCAACAAGCCTCAGCGCAAAAAAAGGAACTAGTCGCAGCAAGCGTATTAGAAGTAGGGATGAAAAAACGATTTCACTTTAAGGATGGATCTATTAGTGAAGGTGAAATTCTTGCTTTGGATGCTGAGCTAGTAACGCTAATAACTGGTTCCGGTGAATTTAAAATTCCAAAAACAGAGTTTTTAGCTGAGACCGCAGAGATCACCAATAAAAAAGGTGAAAAATTTGTAGGACATGTATTATCAGAATCAGAGGAAGAGTTTAAGATACGCACCCAATATGGGGATGCTGTAGTGCACAAAAGAGATATCGAAAAGATGAGTCGCTATCATGGAGGCATTAGAGACCCCCAAACAGAAATGACCAAGCGATTTTACGTTGGTGAAGCTAGCTTGCTATCTGTATTTCTAGACCCTACAGCGAATTTACTCGCTCCAAATACATTCTATATCAGTGGAATGTCTTTGGGATACGGACTCACGGACAGGTTTATGATAACGACAAAATATGCATCAAATTTTAATGGAGATTTGAATTTACATCCTAAGCTCAGGTTTATGCATAATAAATCAGCAGATAAAGAACGTAGTATGTCTGTTGGGCTTGGATTTCATCGATCCTATCCAATCAAGTCTCTTTTAGGTAATTATGCGCACGCTATTAAAGTGGATGCGTTGGGTGACACTACAATTAATCAAACCGATCTATCACTTGATGATGTCATGAAAAATGCTAGCAGCACCGATGATAACCCTGTGTATGTTGAAGCTTACTTGGTCTATACCTCACATCGAGTAAATCCTACTGGACGCGGTAAGGTGGGCTGGACAGTCGGTGGAAAGATTTCAAACGCATTCCAGGAAGATATTCAGGCGCAGCTAAAATCAGGCTATACATTTGATGAAAAAAATTATAAAATCCCTTATAGGCTTTGGGCTAGCTTGGATTATGATTTAAGAAAAGACCTTAAATTTGTAGCATCTACATGGGTTGATAATGGGTACAGAAGCATGGACGCACAAGATGCATTCCAGGATTATTTAGGTACCGATGATTCAACACCATTATCAATCGATTCAATCAAAGGAAAGAAGAGTATGTTTGATTTTGATTTTGGACTGCTCTATGCACCTACAGAGAATTTTAGAATTGGCGTACACTTTCAACAACCCTTTATTGATTTCTATTGGGAGTTTTTCGAATTCTAAAACTAGAATGTTTTAGTTATGATAAAATCATTAGGGATATTGGTAGCTACTATATTTTTTTCATTTGCTCAGAATTATGATCCCAATACAGGAGAGCTAATTCAAAAAGATGCTTATGATCCAGTTACCGGTGAATTAAAGAAACAAATAGAACAAAACTATATTGGCAAAACCGTTCAAGTTGAATTGAAGTCAGGAGAGTCAATATCCGGTATCGTAAAACAGGAAAATAATTCTACCCTGATAGTAGAAACTAATGATTTTGGAGCTATCCAATTAAATAGAAACACTATCAAAGCAATTGTTGAACAGATAGGGTCAGCTGAATCCGTTGATCAAACGAACTCCACTAATAAAAAAGCTGACCCTACTGTAAAAAATAATACAAAGAAAAATAATAAGGTACGAATAAAAAAGAAAGTTGAGCTCAAGACCGGAGAGTTGATTGTTGGTTATTTAATTGATAATAATAATGATCATGCTATAATTTATTCATCAACTATTGATACCGTGATGATTAAAAAAGAAAATATTAATTCCATTGTTGATTACATTGATTTGTCTAAAACAAAGGAAGAGCCGCGCTGGGTTCAAGAAACCTATAAACAACCTAATAAAATAAGAGATAGATCAACACCAACACCACAAGAAGCGCGGGATACCTTGATAATAATTGCTGGCTTAATATTTTATATTATATTTTTATAGGTTAGTGATGATTAAGAAAATTACTATTATTTTTTTATTTAGCTGTATCTCAGCTCAGGTACAGTATGACCCTAATACGGGTGAGCCTTTAACTGAAAAGTTCGACTCTAACACCGGTGAGCAAATAGAACAGAAGTTCGATCCCAACACTGGAAAGCCGCTGGAAAAGAAGAAAGAAGGGATGACTGCAAAAGTTACCCTCACTACTGGTGATATTATTCAGGGAAAATTGGTTAGTCAAGACCGGGAAAAAATAGTAGTTGCATCTAAAATGGTGGGCACCGTGACCATTGATAGGGCTAATATTAAGAGTATATCCTTAGGAGGGGTCCCGCTGTCTTCAAGGCGTGCTAATAGTAGCCCTGCTATGTCAGGCGTGAGTACAAACAACCCATCAAATAATAAACTTTTTAATTCTGAAGCTATTGCAAGTCGAGCCTTAGGTGAGGCTAATATAAAAAATAATAAATCATTAAATACTGCGATTGGAACAGGTGCATGCGCCATCGTGCCTTTTATTTCTCTTCCTGTAATGGCAATAGCAATTGTAGGGGATGTTGGCATACCAGAACCTGATAGTGAGTTTTATTATGCTTTAGATTCAGAATCAAAGAAAATATATAAAGATAAATACAAAAAAGAGACACGCAAGCTGCGAACTAGACAATGCTTTACGCCCACCCTCCTTGTTGGAGCAGCTTTCGTTTTTATCATTTTTCAAGGGTTTTAAAAATATTTATATAGAACCAATTCTTATTAAATTTTAAGCAGTAATGTTTAAAATCATTTTATTATTATCCGCTTTTTTTATAACGAATGAAATATCAATCGGTGAAATTTCATTTAATATCGTTACAAAAGGAACCTCTGATAGGCGCTATATTTGGCTACATGGTGATGAGCAAACCGCCAAGATGGCACTAGAAAATCACATGCGTCACAATCAAGGGGTTGCCTATTTTATAAACAATGACCGCAGAGAGGTTTTGGTCGCTGGGGTAATGATTGATCCTAATCGAATTTTTTCTTCCGTGGGCGCAAAAAAGAATATGCAAAAATATAATCCGCAATGGCCTTCAAAAAAGAAGAGAGCTATTTTGTATGCAATGGATCAAGATAGAGAAAATTTTTTAAATACCATTTTCCCAGAGAATGGTGAAGTGTTGATTGCGCTTCACAATAATTTTAAAGGTTATAATGTAAACCAGGAGCTAGCCAAAAGTGATACAGTATCAATAAAAAAAGATCAAAATCCACGCGACTTTTTTTTGTGTACGAATCGAAATGATTTTGAGATTCTTTCTAAGTCGCCTTATAACGTGGTATTGCAAGAGAGCTATCCCGCTAAAGATGATGGTTCATTATCGTGGGCTGCAGTAAAATGGGGCGTAAGATATGTAAATATAGAAACACGCCTTGGATGGTTAAGCATGCAAAAACGAATGCTAAAATATGTAAACGAGAACCTACCTTAGATTAATCGATCTTGAATTAATAGCTCCCCATTATTAAATACCTTGCGATTTATAGTATCATCTAAATAGCCCATCATCACCGAATGCCCACTGACTCCTTTTGGCTGATTGATATCATCCACAGCAGTAAGGTGAATCGGCCGGTTTCCAATACTGATAAACGCAGTATTCTCATTGCACACATTTAACTCGTTAGGTTGAGAATTTTTTATTGAAGACCAGTTGTATTGAATAAGATAATCACTTTTTGATTCCCCAAATGTGAGATCAGCATTTTCTTTATCAATTGGAGCACCGGTATATAAAGGCAATACAATCTGCAGGACTACCCATGGCATAGAATTGGCTTCAATATGTACATAAAAGGATTGATTTTCATATAACCCAATGGCGTGTTGTATACCATTAGTATTGACCAGAATATTATAATGACTCAATCGAATACCTGTATTATTTTTCCAAAATACAACCGCTTCATCTTCTAGAAGTGATTTAAAATCTGGATTAAACTCTTCAGAGAATGATTTTATTTTTTCCATCCACTCCATTGTATTAGATATGATTAATTTGGGTTGGGTTGCTTTTTTAGCACCGTCAAAATCAGCATCACCTATTATAATTATCGAACATCCAAGGGTCCAGGCACCAAGTGCAGCAACCTCAGACTCAGGAAATGGAAGCGTTTCTAGCATGATCCTATCGCTTGGCCTTACGCCTAATGATATAAACCAATTTGCTGCTTGCTGCGCCATTCTATATAGCTTATCTGAAGTTAAACCAAGCTGCGCATAAACCATCTTTTCACCATACTTAATATTTTGTCCATCAATTAAGGATCTCAGGTTTGGATAAGGCACCATGTATTCAATGGGCTCTACATTGCCAATGCATTGAGCTTGATATATTTGTTTTTTTAGATCAGTCATGCGATTAATGATTATAATGAGATTTCACAAAGAAATCCTGTAAATTTGTTTTCTGATTAATGATTTAATTTACCTTTGACAAGTTCAATTATTACAAAAACAATTTTTTATCTTGCTAGCGTAATAATCGTTATTTTTATTTATTCATGCGCAGCAATTGCTCCTCCAAGCGGAGGGCCTGAAGATAAGACTCCGCCCGAATTTCTAACTTCGGCACCAGAATCTGGAAGCACCGGTTTTAATGGGGGAGAGGTAAGATTGCAATTTTCTGAGTATTTAGATAAAAAATCAGTTAATACTGCAATATCAATCTCACCCCTTACCGAACCTGCCGTTGAGATAAAATATAAAGATGATGAAATTCATTTGAATTTTCCCAATAGCCTAATGAATGATCAAACCTATATTATTACGGTTAACCGAAACTTGAAGGATGAAAGAAATGTGCCCTTAGATCAATCGGTTCAGGTAGCATTTAGTACTGGCAATACGATAGAAGATGGAAAAATTATGGGTAGAGTCTATGGAGAAGACAGGTATGCGGTTCATCTTTGGAAAGTCGATGCTGAGCTAGAGGATTCTCTATTGCTATCAAAGCCGCTATATATTTCAGAAGCAGATGATAACGGATTTTTTCAATTCAATTATTTATCAGCTGGTAATTATGCTACGCTTGCCGTAGAAAGAAGCGCCGCTGGATTGCCGCTAGTTCCCAATCGAATTATGTATGGCACTAGCCCAGAAAAGCTCTACAGCCTAACATCTAATGCGATTATTAAAAACATACCTTTTATGACTCATCGTGAAATCCCTAAAATTAAATTAACCCATGTAGATTGGCAGGGCTCAAAGTGGGGATGGATTCATTTTAATCAAGATTTAGATAATTTCAATTTTGAAGAAATGATTATTATAGATTCAGATTCAAAAGAACAAAGACCGCGCTACTTTCAAGATAATCAAGATAGATCAAGATTGTTATTAATGCTTGATGATGCTCTTGCTAATGGGAAGGTTGATTTAATGATTGACAAGATCAGCTTAAATGGTAACTCTGAAATTCGTAATACAAAAATAAGCTTTAGAGCTTCAAATAAACCTGACACAACAAACATTGCTTTATTGAATCCACCACCATCATCGATAATAAATAAAGACAACAAGGACGGTCCTATTATCCCAATTATTTTTTCAAAACCGATTACTTCATTTTCCGATTCAGCATTTCGAATGATCGCTGATACAGATACTGTGGCCATCAATATAGATTGGAACAATCCAACTGAATTTTCGTTTGTTCCTCCAGATGGCTGGAAAGAAAAAACAGACTATCGCTTAATGCTTTTTTCAGGAGAGTTAACCCCTATTGAAGGAAAATCATTTATCGATTCAATTAAATTTCTTGATTTTATTTCAAAAAAGAAGGTCGGATATGGTGGGCTAATGGGCTCTGTAGAACCTAGAAATAAATCCTTTTTACTTCAATTGAAATCAATTACTAATAATCCAGAACATTTCTTTTCTAATGTAAATTCCGATAATGAATTTTATCTAAAAAACATACCCGAAGGACAATATAAATTGATGATGATTAATGATGGAGATAATAATAAAGCATTTACCCCAGGATCAGTTAGTCCTTATAAAAGCAGTGAATGGTTTTATATATTCCCTGATACATTTGAAGTAAGGGCTAATTGGGATATTGATATTGGTAAAATGAAAATAGAGGATAATAATTAAATGTTTGCGGTAATTATTGCTGGTGGAAGAGGCACAAGATTTTGGCCTGCCAGCCGAAAAAATCAACCGAAACAACTTTTGAATATTGTGGGTGAACATTCTATGCTGCAGATGACGGTTGATAGGTTCCAAAAAATGAAGAATGTAGAAGATATCTATATTATTACCGGTGCCCATTTGGAGAAGAAAATAAAACAAACAATCTCAGGCGTCAGTCCAAAAAATATTATTATTGAACCTAGCGCAAAAAACACTGCACCTGCTATTGGTCTTGCTGCATTATATATTAAGCAGCGTCGCACAGATGCTGTGATGGGAGTGTTTCCCGCTGACCATTTGATTGTTGGGGCGCGAAAATTTTCTAAAGCAGTTAGATCTGCAATTCAAGTTGCAAATAAAAGAGAAACACTTGTTACTATTGGAATTCAACCGCATTATGCAGCCACAGGCTACGGCTACATACAATACAATCCAAAAAGCACTAATAAACATTTAAATGCATTTTCGGTAAAGACTTTTGCTGAAAAACCTCATCAAAAATTAGCAGAGCGATTTTTAAAAAGTGGGGATTTCTTATGGAATGGAGGAATGTTTGTATGGAATGTAGAGTCCTTTTTTAATGAGCTGAGCATTCATATGCCTGAGCTCAATAACCAACTACTGAAGATTGATAGCCGGATTGTAAAAAAAGAAATATTTTCAAGATTATGGAATAAAATAGAACCAGAATCAATTGACTATGGCTTGCTAGAAAAAACAAAAAATATTTTTGTGATTAAGGCTGAATTTGACTGGAATGACCTTGGCTCATGGAATTCTATTTTTGATATTTCTCGAAAATCAAAAGATAATAACGTAGTCCGCGGTCAGGGTGTTGTAGTGGATGGGAAAAACAATTTTATTGAATCGCCTGATCAATTCACCGCAATTATTGGTCAAAGCGATTTAGTTGTAGTAAGCACTAGCGATGCGACACTGGTTGTGCCTAGAGATCGAGTGGAAGAAGTAAAAAGGATTATTGAATACTTAGAAGCCAATAAAAAAAGCGATCTATTGTAGCTGATGGCAAAACTAAAGCCAGAAAAATTAATGATTTTATTTGAAGAGCTTGCTGAAAAAATGGGGATAAATATTGTCCAAGGCAAAGGCGATTTTCATGGAGGAATGTGCTCATTGAATGATGAATCATATATTGTATTAAATAAACTAAAACCGATAGATCAACGTTTAGGGGTTTTAGTAAGAGAATTCTCAAAGCTTAATTTAAAAAATATGTTCGTACAACCGGTGTTACGTGAATATATTATGGATACACAGCAAGAATTGCTGTAGTCCATCCATTTTTATTCTTGAAACAAACCATCTGATATCGTTACACTTTACCTTACCATCTTTTATCCGAGCCAGCAATTTATCAAACTATAAATTTTATAGGAATTGTTATGAAAGAATATTCAGCCAAAGATATTAGAAATTTTGCTTTAGTTGGACATGGCGGTTCGGGCAAAACTATGCTATCTGAGGCGATGTTATCTCGAGCAGGACTGATCAATCGTATTGGTTCAATTGAATCAGGTAATACCGTATCAGATTATCACCACGATGAGCACGAAAGGCAAATCTCTATACATTCCTCACCGCTGCATCTTGAATGGACAAATACAAAATTTAATTTAATTGATACCCCAGGTTATCTGGATTTTATTGGTGAAACAATTTCATCGCTTGCGGTTGTAGATGCTGCCGCTGTTATTATCCATGCCGTTAATGGAGTCGAGGTGGGGACCGAGCAGGTATGGAATTATGCAAATGAATATGGACTGACAAAAATATTGGTCGTGAATGGATTAGATCGAGAGCATTCAAAATTTGATGAAATTCTTAGTCAGGCTAAGGACCATTTTGGGTCAAATGTTTTTCCAATGCAATTGCCCGTAAATGCCGGTCCAGGATTTAACCAAATTATTGATGTTTTAAGAAATGAACTTATTACTTATGCAACTGATGGCAGCGGAAACTATAAAGAAGAACCATTGCCGGATTCATTAAAAGAAAGGGTTAATTCTCTACATCAAGAGCTAATTGAATATGTAGCAGAATCTGACGATTCTTTATTAGAAAAGTTTTTTAATCAAGGAAGTCTAAGTGAGGAAGAAATGCGTGAGGGTCTGCATCGAGCAATACAAAAAGAGGTTTTTGTCCCACTTTTTTGTACGGCCGCAACACAGAATATAGGAGCGGCTAGACTGATGGATTTTATTTCAAAATATGGCTCATCACCTGTTGATCGAAAATCTATCATGGCAAAAGACGCAAGCTCAAATCAAGAAGTAGAAGTAAGCCTTGATGGCGCTGATCCTGTTGTTCATGTATTTAAAACAATAAGTGAGGCTCATGTAGGAGAACTTTCCTTTTTTAGAGTGTACGCTGGTTCTATCTCTACTGGCTCAGATCTTCATAATTCAGAAAGAGCGAATTCCGAGCGCTTTGGACAAATGTTTTTGATGAATGGAAAAGAAAGAACATCCGTTTCTAAGTTATCGGCTGGTGATATTGGATCTGTTGTCAAATTAAAAGATACGCATACTGGCAATACGCTCACTGGTCCAAGTAATAAGGTAAAATTATCTGCGGTTAAATTACCCAATTCAAATATCCACCTAGGAATTAAATCATTAACTAAAGGGGATGAAGAAAAGATCGCTACCGGCCTATCTACTATCCATGAGGAAGATGCAACATTCATATATAATGTAGATCCTGAGCTTCACCAAACCGTGCTTTCCGGTCAAGGAGAATTGCACCTACAAGTTTCTATAGATAGGTTAAAACGAAAGTTTAATGTAGATATTAAAACCTTTAAGCCGAGAATTCCCTATAGAGAGACGATTAGGTCAAATGGATCTGCAAAGTATCGCCATAAAAAACAGAGTGGCGGAGCGGGTCAGTTTGCAGAAGTATGGATGAAAATTGAACCAAAATCTCGTGGTGAAGGAGTAGAGTTTACACAATCCCTAGTTGGTCAAAATGTTGATCGTGTTTTTGTACCTTCGGTTGAAAAAGGGGTGAATTCTGCTTGCGTTGAAGGAGTATTGGCAGGGTACCGAGTTGTTGATCTAATGGTTGATTTTTATGATGGAAAACAGCACCCGGTTGATTCAAAGGATATAGCATTCCAGATGGCAGGAAAGCATGCTTTCCGAGAAGCATTTCTATCTGCACAGCCGTGTCTATTAGAACCTGTTTTGGATATTGAAATTAAAGTTCCTGAAGATTTTATGGGAGATGTTATGGGTGATATCTCTAGTAGAAGAGGTAAAATAATAGGCATGGACTCCGAAGGCTCTTTTCAAAAGATAAAAGCACAGGCTCCTCAATCAGAAATGTACCAATATTCCACTGCCCTTCGATCATTAACCGGTGGACGGGGTATACACTCAGAATCATTTAGCCACTATGAAGAAGTACCACGCGATATGGAAACTAAAGTTGTTGATGAGGCAAAAGCAGCAAAAGTTGAAACGGAATAAAAGATGGATTATTTATGGGCACCCTGGCGCATGGAATACATTAGGCGAGAAAGAAATGACAATCAGGAATGTGTGTTTTGTGCAAAATGGAAAGACAAGAAGAATGATAGAAAAAACTTAGTTTTATTTAGAGATGAAGATATTTATGTAGTTATGAATTTATATCCCTATACTAATGGCCACCTCTTAATTTGCTCAAATCAACATACAGATTCGCTAGATGTTCTTAGTCAAAAAACCATGAACCGGGTTATGAGCCTTTCCAGAGAGTGCATGTCTATCCTTAAGACTGCTATGAACCCGGACGGATTTAATTTTGGCGCAAACCTTGGAAAGGCAGGCGGAGCAGGAATTGCTGAACATATTCATTTTCATGTTGTACCAAGATGGGAATCTGATACAAATTTTATGCCTGTTATTGGCCAGTCAAAAGTAATTATGGATGGCCTGTATGACACTTATGATGAACTAAAACCTCAATTTGATAATATAAAATAAATATGGATTTTTATAGAACCTGGCTCCCCTTCATATATCTATACGGTGTTGGTGGTATCATTTTTATTGTGGGATTATTTCTTATTTTGCGTACCAATGCCCTGAGGCCAAACTATCTGCGGCATAAAAAATGGCTCTGGCTATTAATATATGGATTTTTCTTCTGGGCAGGTTTGCATGCCCTCTTTATTTATCTAGCGATTGGAAGTCAGTAATGGATCTTGTAATCGGAACCACATTAGATCGAATCATTATCATTGCTTATTTTGCCCTAGTAATGGGTTTTGGCGCTTATTTTGGTAGATACAGTAAGACTACATCAGATTATTTTTTTGGAGGTAGACGATTTGCATGGTGGTTGATATCTATTTCAATTGTTGCTACCGGCGTTGGTTCGCATAGTTTTTTAAAATATTCAACCAAAGCCTATCAGTATGGCCTCTCATCTACAATGACCTATATGAATGATTGGTTTTTTGTCCCTTTGTTTATGTTTGGATGGCTCCCCATTATCTATTATATGAAAATAAAATCTATCCCTGAATATTTTGAGCGCAGATTTAATTCAAATGCCCGATATCTTGCTACTATTCTGACGCTTATTTTTATGATTGGTTACATTGCAATTCAGTTCTTAACGCTTGCTACAGCGCTTTATAGAATTTTTGGTATCCCCTTGATGGCGACAGTGGTTCTTATAGCAATCGCCACTACTATCTATATGCATTACGGTGGTCAGACATCGGTGATATTTACGGATCTTTTTCAAGGGTTTATATTGATATTTGCCGGACTACTTCTTTTCTATTTAGGTATACAATTTCTAGGAGATAATACACCGTATTCAGGATTGCGTGCTTTTTGGATGAATTTATCTCCAATTGAAAAATTACCTCTAGCTCATTTTAATCAACCGCCAGATTTTAATTTTGTAGGAATATTTTGGCAAGATGGAATTGCGGGATCGGTTGGTTTTTTATTTTTAAACCAAGGTTTAATTATGCGCTTTATGGCAGCAAGAAGTGTAAATGATGGGCGCAAGGCTGTTGCATTTAATGCGTTATGTATTTTACCTATATCAGCAATAGTTGTTTCAAATGCAGGTTGGATAGGCAGGGCGATAACCAATGCGGTGCCAGGTACATTACCGGTAGATATGGCAGCAAATGATGTATTTGTTGCGGTGACCAATATTATATCTTCTCCCGGTGTTTTTGGTTTTATTATTGCAGCGCTATGCGCAGCATTGATGTCTACTGCTGATACGCTTGTCAACGCATCATCAGCCATTATTGTTAATGACATTTATAAACCTCTATCAAAGAAGAAGCGCAGTGATAAAGAACAGCTAAATTTTGCTAGATGGACATCGATTGGAGTAAAGGTCATTGCGGTTATCATGGTACCTTTCTTTAATACATTTGACTCAATATATGAAGCTAATGGTTGGTTCCATTCTACCTTTACACCTCCTTTAGCAGTGGGCGTATTTCTTGGAATATTTTGGAAGAGGTTTACAACACCTGCAATTATCGCTACTTTTGTTGGTGGATCATTTTTAATGATATTGGGACAGTTTTTCCCGGAGATGATTAGTCCCTTTGCCCATGGGATCGAATTAAGACCAGATCGCGGCTATTCTTATATTGGCGCGCTCTACAATATAGTTGTCTGCACGGGAGTGGGGGTTATCGTAACCTTATTTACAAAACCAGATTCTGAAGAAAAATTAAAAGGATTAACAGTTTTTGATGCCTCAAAACTCAAAAGTATATACAAAGGATCTAAGCCTAATGAAGTACCGGGAAAGGCGGTAACTGTTGATTGGAAATTATCAAAAAGGGATGAAGGGACCATTCAATTTTCTAACAATGATATGAATAGAATGAAAGCTAATCCCGGAGATCTCGTATATATTCAAGATTCCCGATGGTGGTTAGGAGGGCTTAAATCAGCTCACTCGGTATACGGAAAACCTCACGATGAAGATGGGGTAGTATATATTAATTCATCTCATTTAGATCATGGTCAATTTTTAGATGGTCTGCCATTAAAAGCAGAAAAAGAAATGTAATTATATTAGCGACTCGGTAATATATATTTTAAATTCGCGCCGCTTATAAAATTATTTTTTTGCAGTCCGGAGTAGCTCAGTTGGTAGAGCGAGTGGCTGTTAACCACCAGGTCGGGGGTTCGAGTCCCTCCTCCGGAGCTATAATATAACGGTTAAGCTTTTAGAGGTTTAACCGTTATATTATTCAGTTAAATTGATGATTTTTCTATTAATAAGTAAGCAATTGACTTAATTATTCTTTATCAATAAGTTTATTCTCACATAATCTTGAGGAAAGTATGAGTAACCGTGGAGAAGAAAGGCGTTATGAAGAGCGCCGAGTTGAAAATGATCGCAGAATAGAAAATATTCCTGTAGATATTGATCGACGCGCAGGAGCCGATCGTAGAGATGATTCGGATCGTAGATCTGGTAGCGATAGACGTAAGAACTGATTAATGCTGATTAAAGCAAATCAGTCTATTTCACTATTTTTAACCTTATGGCTGGGAATATTTACCCAACTGTCAATATTACATATGGGTCACGGCCATGAGCTGCTTCCATTGGATCAAAGTATTTGTTCGGATGACTGTGAAGATTTAGATCATCATAAAGCAGGCGAGTCTTGCGATTGGTTTATTGCTAAACGGGTCATTGCTAGTAGTAGCCTATCAACTCATAATTTTCTTACCCAAAATGAATATTCATTTATTCAGAAATGGAATATAAAATCATTCATTTATTCCAACCCCTTTTTTGAAACCTTATCTGCGCGTGCCCCCCCTATTATATCCTTATAACTAAATATATCAGCAGTTGATAGCTGTCTAAAAAACAAGATTATTTAATAAAAAATTTATAATAAGGATATTTATAATGAAATTTTTCTATGAAAGTATTATGCGCAACTTTTTTATTTTAATGTTAAGTGTGTTCTCAGCCTTTTTTGTAATCGCATGCGAAGACAGCGATGATGACGCGGAAGAACATGTGGATGCTGAAGGGTTTATACTTGAAACCGAAGATGGCGTTGAAGCTTACAGAGAGTTTAAAGGATCTGTAACAGGATCTGTTTCACTTTCAGTTAATGACACCTTACACTTTATGGTCCATTTCCTAGATGATAATGGAAAAGAAATTGAACACGAAGAGGATCATGATGATGACCATGGAGACGATGATCATGGCGATGAAGAAGCCGAAATCAAAGTTTCAGGTGCCAGTGCAGCTGTAGCTGTTGTAGAAATGATTGAAGAAGAGCACGATGGTCATGAAGAAAAGTTGCTACAGGTTGTAGGAGTTTCAAAAGGTTCAACTAGTTTCAAGCTAGAATTGATGCATGATGGCCATGCGGATTACACTTCAACAAATAACGTACCAGTTACTGTTAATTAAGTTCTTAATCCTAATTATTTCGGTTTTGAGTGTATTATGCGCTCAAAACCGAAATATTTCTGGTTTGGTATACAGCAGTCAAACCAATCTGGCCCTTCAAAATGTTAACATTTATATTGTTGGAAAAAGCATTGGAACCTCATCAGATTTTGACGGATCTTTTACTTTAGAAAATATTCCCAATACCCCCTTCGACTTGTCTTTCAAGATCATTGGCTATCAAGACACAACCTTTTCTGTTAAATCCAATGAGAATCAAATCAGCATAGGTAAAATTTATCTTACAACAAAAATTTTGCATTTTGATGAAATATATGTAGGGGCCCATCCTGATTTAGGCAATTCACAATCTTTATCTAGTCTTTCATTATCTGGAACTGAGATGCAGGAAAAGATGAAAGGGACATTAGCTGCAACCTTATCAGATGAAATGGGGGTTGCGGTAAGTTCAATGGGGCAAGCTACCGCAAGGCCTGTGTTGCGCGGGTATTCAGGAGATAGGTTCTTATTAACAGATAGCGGAATGGAGCTAGGAGACGTCTCTCAATCTTCTACTGATCATGCAGTCAGTATGGATATGTCAACAGCGCAGAATATTGAAATCATTCGAGGAGCAAAAACCCTTCTGTATGGTTCAAATACTATCGCTGGTGTTGTTGACATCAAAAAAAATTCTATGCCTGAAGTTCAGTTTGACCATTCACATCTTCATGGCACAACAGGCGCTGAAAGTGGGAATAATAGTGCATTCATTAATGCAGTTTATTACTATCCATTCAAAGATAATCAATTAAGAATATCAGGATTATCTCGTAATTCTGGAAATCAGATAACGCCAAAAGGAATACTGAAGAACACAACATCTCAGAATAATGAATTGTTTGCTGGTTTTTCAAATTACCAGAACAAAGGCCGGACGAGCGCATCCTTAGAATTATTAACTATGGATTACGGAATTCCAGGGAGCCCAGAGGGTCATATTGAAGGGGTAGATATAGAAATGAAAAAATTGACTCAAAAAATTCAACATCATAGAGATATAAAATTTTTCCCGAATATTAAAACATTTGATTTTGAACAGCGATTTATAAAATATCAACATTCTGAATTTGAAACCAATCAGTCTTTTGCTTCTGTAAGAATTAGACAACAACTCTTTTCAATGCAAGGAAAATTCACAGGTTCTGATAGGGTGATAGGTTCATTATTCCAATATAGGCAATTTGGAGCTGGAGGATTTTATTGGACTCCCGATACAGATGAATTAAACCTATCAATTTATGCATTTAGAGAAAAACAGATCGGCGATATGATCATTCAGGGATCTGCGCGGTATGAAATGCTAATTGTTCGACCTGAATCTTCAGCGTTGAATATGTCAAACCTTGAAGAATCATTGATAAATGAGAAAAGGTTTCATTTAGGCTCTTCTATGATAAGCATATTTAAAGATTGGGAGGATTGGAGAGTGTCATCCAATTTGATGCTTACGCAACGTGCGCCTGGAATTGAAGATATGTTTTCGGATGGACCACACCTAGGAAGCTATTCCTATGAAATTGGACAGCCTAAGCTTGGATTAGAATCTACGCAGGGCATAGAAAGTTCTTTGAGTTATAAGAAAAATAAATTCTCATCTACTTTGACAGCATTCAAGAATTATAGTCCAAATTATCATTTATCATTGAAAATGGGTGATGGATATATTCCAGGCGCAGATTGGATAGAATGGGGTAGCGGATCTAGCGGGTGGCTGTATAAATATCAAATGCGTGGTATAAAAAGTGCTATATCAGGATTTGAGCTAGATATCAGCTATAGGACAGATGCGGTTGCAATTATTGCTGATTATTCAACTGTGTATGGAGAGAATATTACTTCTAATAGTCCATTGCCCTATATGCCGCCATCTAAAAGTAGAATCAGATTTATTTTTAGTGAAAAGAAAAATATTTCCTATACATTACAATTTATTAAGGCATTTCAACAGGATAGGCTAGGGGAATTTGAAGAGCCAACCAGTGGCTATGCTCTGGTTGATTTATTTGGAAGTTATAATATCAATCTAAGCGATGGTTCTCATAAAATTATCTTTCAAATCAATAATATATTTGATGAGGTTCATTACAACCATTTATCTAAGATCAAATCTATCATGCCCGAAATGGGAAGAAATATTAGTATTCAGTATCGATTCTTATTTTAGATTTTGTAATTTAGATTGTTTTTATGAATAATATTCAATCAGATATACAAAAAGTTTTTCAGTCACAAGTTGCGAATCAGCATAGCATTAGAAATACCAGCTACAAGGAAAGAAATCTTAAACTGAAGAAAATTGAGGATTGGCTCATAGATCACAAGGATGTAATTCGTGAGGCCATGCATAAAGATTTTCATAAGCCTTCCGCTGAAGTAGATCTGACTGAAATTTGGTCCGTTGTTAATGAAATAAGACACGTAAGACGTAGATTAAAACAATGGATGAAGCCTGAGCATGTCCAACCAACATTGCCATTTGTAGCTACTAAAGCATGGATTCAATATGAACCTAAGGGGGTAGCATTAATCATTACTCCTTGGAACTTTCCATTTAATGTATCCATTAGTCCTCTGGTTTCAGCGATAGCATCTGGTAATTGTGCAATATTAAAACCATCAGAGCTTACGCCTTGTTCAGCGAAGGTGATATCTCAAATGGTAAGTGAGCTATTCAGTCAAGACGAAGTAGCTACTTTTGAAGGCGGCCCTGAAGTTGCCGATGAGCTTCTTGATTTGCCCTTTAATCATATATTTTTCACAGGCGGCCCAAAGATTGGAAGCATTGTAATGGAAAAAGCTGCAAAAAATCTTTCGTCGGTCACCTTAGAATTAGGTGGCAAGTCCCCTACTATTGTTGATAAAACCGCTAATTTAAAGGATGCAGCTCGAAAAATTGCATGGGGTAAATTCTCTAATTGCGGGCAAACATGCCTTGCTCCGGACTATGTCCTTGTTCATAGATCCGTTAAAGATGAATTATTAATTAATATAAAAGATGCCTCAAGGAAATTATTTCAAGGGTCAAAGGATTCAGTCATGGATTCCAAAGATTATGCTCGAATTGTAAATAGTAAGCACTATGATCGTTTAAGTGGATTAATAAATAAAGCGAAAGAATCGGGCGATACATTATATATGGGCGGTGAAACTGATCCGAATTCAGATTATATCGAACCAACGGTATTCACAGATTTAAATGATACTTCTCCATTAATGCAGGAAGAAATATTTGGACCAATCTTACCTATATTAGTATTTGACAGTTTAGAAGAGGCAGTTGCAAAGATAAATAGTATGCCCAAGCCTTTAGGGTTATATATCTTTAGTAGAACTAAAAAAAATATAGACTATATTTTGAATACCACCTCAGCCGGTGGCACATCAATCAATGATACTGTATTGCACTATATACATTTAAATTTGCCATTTGGAGGAATTAATAATAGTGGATTTGGTAGGACGCATGGTCATTCAGGATTTAAAGCATTTTCAAATCATCGTTCAGTTTTGAAGCAATCAAGCTTAAGTCCTTTAAAATTACTATATCCACCATACACGTCAAGGGTAAAGCGTTTAATAAAGTTATTAATAAAGTATATTTAATCATGAAAAAAATTATAATTATTTCTATTTATTGCTTAGCATTTCATTTGATTGCTCAAGTTGATCAAAAACCAGCAGAAGGGATATTTATGGATAAAGTCGAAAAAACCGATAAAGAATGGCAAACATGTCTCACTCCTGCTGAGTTCCAAATTCTCAGAGAGAAAGGCACCGAACGTGCGTTTACAGGAAAGTACTATAACCATAAAGAAGATGGTGTTTATATATGCGCCGGTTGTGATAATCAACTATTTAGCTCTGAAACAAAATACGATTCAGGGTCTGGATGGCCAGCTTTTTATGATGCTCTTGATAAAACAAAAGTAAACACAAAAACGGATTTTAGCTTTGGAATGAAACGTATCGAAGTAACCTGTGCAAAATGTGATTCGCACCTAGGGCACGTCTTTGCAGATGGGCCAAAGCCAACGGGTTTACGGTACTGTATTAACTCTTTAGCGTTAGATTTTGTATCAAAAAATAAATAAGGAGAATAAAATGAACCTGTCACTAGTATTTAAAATTGGAGCTGTATGGCTTTTAATGTGGGCACTAATGAATATGTTTATGCCGGATATGGCTAATATATATGGATATACGCTTTCTACTGAGCTCAAAAGTATTATGAGAGGATTTGGTGTAAGCTTGCTATCCTTAGCAGTTCTGCACTGGGTCATTCCTATGTGGAGCGGTGACAATATGCCTAACTTTGGTCAGGTTGTAGGTGCAATGTGGGTTGTTTTTATTTTGATGCAACTCAATGACCTAAGAACCAATTTAGCTCCAATGAATGCTGAATTTATGGTGCCGGTAGGATTGAATGTTGTAATAGCCGCTTTATTTTTTGTTTACAGCAAAAAATAACTAATTAAGATTCTAGAATAAGATCAAATAACAATGCCTCATACAGTATGGGGTATTGTTATTTTAAAGATAAAGGACAAAAATGGAATTATTTTATTTCACTGTTGGATGGGTTGTATCCCTTGCAGGGTTTTATGCAATTCACAAACTCATCTTGATTGCTGAAAAGCATGAAGATTAATCAATAGGGTTATTCGCCTAGAAATGAAAAAAATCATTATTTATAGTACGGATTGGTGTAGATATTGCGATCTAGCCAAAATGTTTTTTGATAAAAAAGGGTGGAAATATGAAGAAATAAATATTGAAAAACTGGGATGGGATCGTTCAAAGCTATTAGAGGTAGGAAAAGCAACCACCGTTCCTCAAATAGTAATTGATGGAGAACCAATTGGCGGTTATGATGATTTGATAAAACTATATACCTAATATTCTATGAGCTCTTTCTTAGAATATGCTCCTCCAATGGGTATCTATCAAACGCTTTATGCCTTTCAAAAGGTTTTTGGGAAGTATATGGGGGAATCAAATACACATCCCTGGACCCAGGGCTGTCCATTGACAACCAAATTACCCGGTGGACCAAAACCAATAGATTTGGTAAATATTAACCCTAACGATTTAAAGTATCCTAAGGCCTGGGGTCAGCCTGAATTAAGGGATCGAATAGCGGCTTACTACAATCATTATCATCAATCAAATATCTCAATGGAAAATATTATGGTTTTTGCGGGAGGGAGGCCTGGATTATTTGCAGTATTGATGTTTTTATGTAGGGATATTACAGTTCGCGTCGCATCAACTGAATACACACCATATTACGATATCCTAAAACATTTAGATGTGAATTATAGCTTAGTGGAAAGTAGGGAAGAGAATTTATTCTCCCCTTTAAATGAAGATTATATAAATAATAATATTGATGGAAGGCAACTAATTCTACTTAGCAATCCTTGCAATCCAACAGGAATCACAAAAAAAGAAGATCAATTAAAAGCGCTTGTTGAATTAACTGGCTATGGGGAGAATGGTTTATTAATAGATGAGGCCTATGAGCTTTTTCATGAGCCAGCTGTAAGTGCATTAAAATTTGTCAATGATATCGATAAGTCGAATATATTTGTTTGTGGAGCTGCAACCAAAGGCTTACAGGCACCAGGGATACGAATAGGATGGATCATAAGTTCAAAAGATAATATTGAAATTCTTGGCAATTTTTCATCATTTGGTATGGGCGGTGTATCCAGGCCATCCCAAATATATGCAACAGATTTGCTTGAAAGAAGCAGGACGGATCTGGCGCATCATGCAGTGTCAAAATTTTATAGTCTGCAAAGAGAGAAATACGCAAGAGCATTTGAAGAATTAGGCTTAAAACTTTTTTCAGGTGAGGGCGGGTTTTACCATTGGTGTAAATTAACTAATGGCATGTCAGCAGACACACTCAATCAACATTTATTTAAGCAAGGAGCCGCTATCTTAAAGGGAGAAGATTGCGATATGGCTCGCGGTGATTATAAGTCACCACTTGATACTTTTTTTAGATTTTCATTTGGGCCACTCCTCCCTGATTCATTTGAAACCGATATAGCAATCCTTCGCAAAGTATTAGAATGATAGTTTTGCAATAAAGGTATGTTTTTCATTGAATTTCGAAATTAAATTATTTCACTTTATTGGAAAGAAATATGTCTGATCAAAATAATCGTTTTTCAAGTAGACTAACATTTTTGTTAAGCGCCCTAGGTATTGCAATAGGAACTGGAAACATATGGCGCTTCCCTCGAATAGTCGCATCCAATGCTGGAGATGAAGGTGCTGGTGCATTTCTTGTAGCGTGGATAACATTTCTATTCCTTTGGAGTATCCCCTTAATTATTGTTGAATATATTATGGGTCGTCAGTCGCGGATGGGAACCATAGGTGCATTTGCTAATTTCATGGGAAAGCCATTTGCCTTTCTTGGGGGATTTGTGGGCTTTGTTTCTACTGCAATCGCCTTTTTCTATTCTGTAATTGTTGGCTGGAATATTTATTATTTTGGAGTAATTACCTTTGCTGATTTACCGCAAACCAATGATGCTTCATTGATGATATGGAATTCATTTCAAGATAGTTTGTTTCCTATTTTATTTCATGGTGTGGCCATGACTGTTGGAGGCCTAGCGATATATAAAGGTGTATCATCAATTGAAAAAGTAAATAAGGTGTTAATACCTGTATTGCTTGGTATCGTTATTTTATCTGTTGCGCGCGCCGTAAGCCTTCCAGGGTCTCTTGAAGGAATCTCGTATTTATTTACACCAGACTGGTCGCAACTTAAGCGACCTGGTATTTGGGTTGATGCGTTGGCTCAAAATGCTTTTGATACCGGAGCAGGGTTTGGATTATTTTTAACCTACGCTATTTATATAAAAAAGCGTTACGGTGTCGTAAAAAATGCTTTCACTACCGCCATTGGAAATAATCTAGTATCCATGCTAGCAGCTATTATGATATTTAGTACAGTTTTCTCAATACTTGGTAATGAAATGGGAATGCAAAAGTCTGAAATTCTAGAGATCATGAAAACTTCTGGACCAGCTGCGACTGGGTTAACATTTATCTGGATGCCGCTATTATTTGCTAAAATGGCTTTTGGAAAACCTCTAGCACTTCTATTCTTTTTAGGGCTTAGCTTTGCCGGGTTTTCATCATTGATCTCTATGCTGGAATTAGCGGTTCGCAACTTAATAGATTTTGGAGTTAAGCGCTCAACAGCAGTTGCTTGGATAGTTGGAGCTTCATTTATTTTAGGTATTCCTTCCGCGATGAGTTTAGAAATATTAGGTAGTCAGGATTTTGTATGGAGCGTAGGTCTGATTATTTCCGGAGTGTTAATGGCAATTGCTGCAATCAAATATGGATTACCGCGCATGATGAATGAAGTAAGCTCAGAAAGCGAAGGGGATTGGCCATTCCCGAAGTGGTGGCCATTTATTGTAAGATATATAGCCCCCTTGGTTGGTATTGTATTGGTTAGCTGGTGGATGATTGAGAGTCCTAGCTTTTTTGTTACTTGCCTAACACAGTGGGGAGCTATCATAATTATATTTTATTTGATAAATGGTTTTATGAATAAGCGATTTTCAGATAATCTCAATAGTTAACCGAAAAGTTATAAATATGAAAAAAATAATTACCATCTTGCTCCTTTTAAGCTGGACAACATCTCAATCATCAAAAGAGGAGTTTCAGCAAATGATTCAAGACCGAGCAAAACAATATGAAACTATAGCAAAGTCAATTTGGGACTGGTCTGAGCTAGGCTACCAAGAGAAGAAGAGCTCATTCTTATTACAAAAGACGCTTAAAGATGAAGGTTTTACTATTCAAGCTGGAGTTGCAGACATCCCTACAGCTTTTATTGCGGAATATGGCTCTGGTTTTCCAATTATTGGAGTTTTGGCAGAGTTTGATGCCTTACCTGGTATATCTCAAGAAGTGGCAACCGTTCGAAAACCAATTGCCAATAAAAAAGGCGGTCATGCATGTGGTCATCATTTGTTTGGAACAGCCTCAACGGCGGCTGCAATAGCAATCAAAAAATATTTAACTAAAACCAATACGAAAGGTACGATAAGGCTTTATGGTACCCCAGCAGAGGAAGGTGGTTCGGGGAAAGTTTATATGGTGCGCGCAGGATTATTTGATGATGTAGATATTGTTCTTGATTGGCATGCATCCGATAAGAATGCCGCAAGCCCTGCCACTTCTATGGCAAACAGATCTGCAAAATTTAGATTCTATGGGTACTCAGCTCATGCAGCTGGAGCCCCTGAAAAAGCCCGTTCATCACTGGATGCAGTTGAAGCAATGAATTTTATGGTAAATCTAATGCGCGAACATATTCCTGATGGATCACGCATTCATTATGTTATTACAAAAGGGGGAAATGCTCCCAATGTCGTACCGGATTTTGCAGAAGTCTTTTATTACGTGAGAGACTTTGATGTTGATATTCTAGAAAAACTATGGACACGTTTAATTAATACCGCAGAAGCTGCTGCGTTAGGTACGGGAACCAAAATGGAATATGAAATTATTCATGGAAATCGGCCTGTTTTACCAAATGAAGTTGCTCAAAAAGTGATGTATGATAATTTAGTTCAAGTTGGAGGAATCTCATATAATAGAGTAGAAAAGAAATTTGCTAAAGAAATATATAAAACGCTGATCGAGCCCGGCTTAAGTTTGAATTCTGCACAAAATATTCAACCTTACCAATTTACAAAAGGGAAAGGCTCAACAGATGTTGGGGATGTGAGTTGGAAAACACCAACAGCTAGATTGAGAGTTGCTACTTGGGTTCCAGGGACATCGGCTCATACGTGGCAGGCAGTAGCTGCTGGAGGCATGAGTATTGGAATGAAAGGGATGATTAATGCATCCAAAGTTCTTGTGGGTACGGCTATCGATTTATACGATAATCCAACAACTATTAAGAATGCTAAAACGGAATTAATTGAAAGAAGGGGGCCGGGTTTTAACTATTATTCAATGCTAGGCGACCGAAAACCCCCTCTTGATTATAGAAAATAAATTTTTAATTATTTTTTATTAATTAATTAACTCCCGTGAAAAAAAGAATTACTATTATTGGTTCTGGCTTAGCTGGAATGGCGTGCGCAGCTTACCTTGCGAAAGACGGTCATCGGGTTCAGGTAATTGAAAAAAATAATACTTATGGGGGGAGACTACAGACCTATAAAAAAAATGGATTTATTTTTGATTCAGGTCCAAGCTGGTATTGGATGCCGGATTTATTCGAATCATTTTTTTCAGATTTTCAAAAGAAGACCAGCGATTATTATTCACTTCAAAGACTAGACCCTGGGTATAGAGTCTACTTTGATAATAGAGAATATTTTGACGTTCCAGAAAATTATGAAACACTGAAAAGCAACTTAGAAAAGATAGAGCCAGGGGCTGCAATTGCTCTTGAAAATTTTCTTAAAGATGCAAAAAAGAAATATGAAATAGCTGTTAAAAAATTTATCTATAAGCCTAGCTTGTCACCATTAGAGTATATACGGATTGATCTCATCAAACATCTTGGGAGATTAAGTATTTTTAAACCGATTAGTAAGCATATACGTGAATATTTTTCTGATAAAAGAATTATCCAGATGCTAGAATTTCCAAGTCTATTACTAGGAGCAAAACCATCTAAAACACCCGCGTTATATAGCATAATGAACTATGCAGATATTGCCCTGGGCACATGGTATCCTAGTGGTGGGATTAGGTCTGTAGCTTCAGCTGTACATGATTTAGCTGTTGAACAAGGTGTAAAATTTATCTTTGATGAACCAATTGATAAGATTCATGTGATTGATAGAAAAGCAGTCGAAGTTGTTTCTAATGATAATAGATACAGTGCAGACGTGGTGGTCGCGAATGCAGATTATCAGCATGTTGAAAGTACATTATTAGAAGATAAATATCGTAATTATTCTAATTCTTACTGGAATAAAAGAACCATATCGCCTAGTGCTTTGTTATTTTATATAGGAATTAATAAGAAAATTAACTTACCGCATCACTGTCTTTTCTTCGATACAGATTTTGCTGATCACGTTACGGATATTTACGATGAACCCAGATGGCCTGAATCCCCTTTGTTTTATACATCCTGCACTTCAAAATCCGACCCAAATGTTGCACCAGAGAATGGTGAGACTTTATTTGTTTTAATACCTGTTGCGCCTGGACTTAAAGATGAATCCAAATCTAGAGAAGCATATCTTGATCAGATTATTGATAGAATTGAAGAGGCGACCGATGACAATATAAGAGATCACATTGCAGTAAGTAAGTCATATGCCCATGAAGAATTTATTTCTGATTTTAATTCATATAAAGGGAATGCGTATGGATTAGCAAACACCCTTTTTCAAACTGCGTTTTTAAAACCTAAAATAAAAAACAGTAAGCTTAATAATTTATATTATACGGGGCAGTTAACCGTGCCAGGACCAGGGATGCCTCCAGCTTTAGTATCAGGGAAAATTGTAGCGGATCAAATTATAAAGGATCTGAATTGAGTAATATTGAACGATATCTAGAGGCTAGCTACCAATCGTCAAAAGCTGTAACAAAATCATTTAGTACGTCATTCACTTTAGGCATTTATTCCTTAAGCAAAAAAATTAGAAAACCGATTTATGGCATATATGGCCTTGTTAGAGTAGCAGATGAGATAGTGGACACTTTTTTCAATACAAACCAAGCCACAGTTCTAGATGAATTTGAATCAGCAACATATTCCGCGATTGATACAAAGTATAGCTCAAATCTTATTTTGCACTCATTCCAAGAAGTAGTCAATCAGTATGAGATTGATAGGGAATTAATAATAGCATTCTTTTCTAGTATGCGATCTGATCTAATAGAAAAAGAACATTCGCAGAAATCGTTAGATGAATATGTCTATGGTTCAGCAGAAGTGGTTGGATTGATGTGTTTAAAAATATTTGTTGAAGGTGATCAAGAAGCATATGATAGACTTGAGCATTCCGCGAAGAAACTTGGATCTGCCTTTCAAAAAGTCAATTTTTTCAGAGATATTCATGAGGATTATTTCGAAAAAGGACGTATTTACTTCCCAGGATTTGATATCGATCAAAATCTCAATGAGGAGGTAAAAACACTAATTGAATCTAAAATCGCTAGTGAATTCACTGAAGCAAAAAAAGGCATATATCAGTTGCCATCTACTAGTCGATTTGGTGTATTGCTTGCTTGCAGATATTATGAAAAATTATTTAGAAAACTTCAATCAACATCTGTTAAAAGATTATCAAGTCGTAGAATTAGAATAAATAATCTTCAAAAGATGCTATTAATCCCTTCAACGTACATGCTATCTTTACTTAAGGGTTTTAATAGATAGTATATGTGAATTTTATTATCATATTATTGTAAATTTTATATATAAAAACTTTTATTATTTAAAACTAAAAGGAGATAATAATGGTAAATATGTTATTAGCCTCTAGCCTTCAAAGCGGGGACCTTGTTGGATTTACTTTTTTCATAGGTTCAGTGGCTATGCTTGCAGCAACAGTATTTTTCTTTGTTGAAAGATCATCGGTAAGTGATGAGTGGAAACTATCAATGACGGTTTCTGGTTTAATCACGCTTATTGCCGCAGTTCACTACTACTACATGAGAGAAGTCTGGGTTAGTTCTTATATGAGCCCAACAGAATTCAGATATATTGATTGGATTTTAACTGTTCCTTTGATGTGTGTTGAATTTTATCTACTAACAAAGACCGGATTAAGTAAAATGGTTTCAGCCTCTGTGGTTATGCTAGTTGCAGGTTATCTTGGTGAAGCATCTGTGTGTTCAGTATTTGGGTCTCATAGTCCTGCAGTATGGGGTCTTATCAGTGGCCTTGCTTATTTCTATATTGTTAATGAGGTGTACCAAGGCGATGTAGCAAAAGCAGCTAAAAAGGCAGGTAAAAATATTCAAAACGCTAATGGACTATTGCTTAAGTTCGTGGTAATAGGGTGGGGTATCTATCCTCTTGGATATTTAGTTGGAACTGCTGATGGACAATGGTATTCATTTATGGCTGATTTAATTAATTCTGATGCACGTGACCTAATCTACAATGTTGGTGATGCAGTAAATAAGATTGGATTTGGTTTAGTTGTTTGGTGCGCAGCCAAAGGCAGCAAGAAAAAGTAAAACAAAAACCATATGAATGATCAGCTATCAAAAATTGACCACCTTGCAGTTATTGTAAAAAATATAGATCAATCAGTAAAATATTACACTGAAAAATTTAACTGTAAAGTAAAATACAAGGACGCATCTTGGGCAATGCTTAAGTTTGAAAATATCAACTTAGCTTTAGTTACTAAAGATGAGCATCCGAATCATTTTGCGATAGTTGATCATTCTTTGGTAAATAATAAGAAAATTAAATATCACCGTGATGGCATTGGTTATATTTATCAAAAAGATCCCAATGGTAATTACATTGAATTAATTGATAGGGAATCTAAGTAGAAATAAAAAACTCATTTATTTTTCTATTATGAAAGTCTATGAATTAAATCTAACTCAGCGCATTGATGCGCCCCTAGAAAGGGTTTTTGATTTTTTTTCTAAACCTGAAAACTTAGCTGAAATTACGCCCTCAAAACTTGGTTTTAATATTCTAACACCATCTCCAATTCTAATGAAAAAAGGAACATTGATTGATTATACTATAAGACTAGTTGGTTTTCCGGTACGATGGAGAACACTGATAACATTTTATGATCCACCAAAAAAATTCATTGATGAGCAAATCAAAGGTCCCTATTCTTTTTGGCATCATACACACACTTTTAAAGCCATTAACGGAGGGGTTGAAATGAAGGATATAGTAAGGTATGTTATTCCATTTGGAGTGCTAGGTAGATTATTACATTTTTTATGGATTAAGAATGATTTGAAAAAAATATTTGACTATAGAAAACAAGTCATCAATAAAGTATTAGTTAATAATTACGACCCTAATAAAAAAGAAATCAAGGAAAAGATATAATGAAAGTTGCACTATTTGGAGGTACCGGATTTGTTGGCTCATACATTATAGATGAATTATTAAATCATAAACACAAGCCAAAGCTTTTGGTGCGTGAAAATTCAGAGAAAAAATTATTAAAACCTGATAAGTGTGAGATCGTATTAGGCGATTTAAATAATCTTAGCGCTATGAAGAAAACAATCAAATCAGCTGACGTGGTCATTTATAGTATTGGGCTTGTTCGTGAATTCCCTAGTAAAGGAATAACTTTTCAACAAACCCAGTTTGAAGGTGTTAAGCAAACCGTTGATCTCGCTAAGGACCTTGATATAAAGCGATATATACTAGTTAGCGCTAATGGCGCTAAGCTTGATGGTACCAAATATCAAAGCACGAAATACCTTGCCGAAGAATATTTGAAGCATTCAGAATTAGAATGGACAATATTTCGACCCTCTCTGTGCTTTGGAGATCCTAGAGGTGGTGATAGGCCTGAATTTTGTACCCAACTTAAGCGAGATATGTTAAGCTTGCCAATTCCATCACCAAATTTTCATACAGGACTCATACCTATAAATGCTGGAAAATTTGCACTTTCACCAGTTCATATTAAAAATGTTGCTGAGTTTGTTGTTAAATCCATTGAAATGGATCCCACAAAAAAGAAAACATATCATCTTGGTGGTGAAGCGTATTATTGGAAAGATCTCGTAAAGACAATGGCAGCTTCTTATGGTAAGAAAAAATGGATGATTCCTGCACCTGCTTTTGGTGTAAAAATGCTAGCATTCTTTTTTGAACGATTTGCTTGGTTTCCCATTACCAGGGATCAGGTAACGATGCTTGTTGAGAGCAACGTTTGCGATTCTCAAGAGCACTTCGAAGCTTTTGAAATTGAACGGATTCCTTACAATACAGAAACCTTAAGCTATCTAAAAGATTAAAGGATATTGAAATTAATGAAACTAATTGCTTGTATTTTGATTAGCCTATTGGCTTTTTTTAGTTTTTCTAATTTAACAGGAAAGCCTAGAGCTGAACTTAAAATTGGCGATAAGGCACCATTGTTTTCATTAAAAGACCAAGATAATAAAATTCATAATCTATCTGACTATATTGGTCAACGTGTTGTTATTTATTATTTCCCCAAAGCAGATACACCTGGATGAACAATTCAGGCTTGCGGGTTCCGTGACGTTTATGATAAGTATAAAAAATCAAACATAGTGGTATTTGGAATTAGTTATGACAGACCAAGATCGCTAAAAAAGTTTAAGAAAAAATGGAAACTACCTTTTAATTTATTATCTGATTCAAAAAAAGAAGTAGCTGTTAAATATGGCGCTGATAGCGCTCTTTGGACAAAAAGGATTACATTCGTAATTGATCAAGAAGGGAAAATTGAAAAAATATATAGGAAAATGAATGTTAACACTCATGCGGAGAAAATATTAAGTGAAATTACTAAAAAGAAGTAGTATTGCAATTATTACCTGGGTTGGCATTGTATTTTCCCAGCAAGGAGTTTACCAAGTGTTTGGATTCATCACAGATAGCACTTCTGGTGAAGCATTAATTGGAGCCAATGTTTTTATTAGAGAAAGTGGCCAAGGAATGGCAACTGATAACAATGGTTATTACGTACTTTCAAATATTAACAATCAACAAGCGCAATTAGTAGTATCCTATGTAGGATATAAACGATTTGAGAGATCAATTGATTTTAGTGAAAACTACTCGCAAAATATTGACATTGCTTTAAGTCCCGAATCAATAGAATTAATGGTCGTCGATGTAACGGCAGAAGAAATTGATAGATTAAACAGAATCGAACCAAGCAGGGTTAATCTTTCTCCAAGGATATTAAAATCGCAACCATCTTTAGCTGAGCCAGATATATTTAGGACCATTCAATCATTACCTGGTGTATTGACGACCTCTGAATTTAGCACAGGACTTGTTATTAGAGGTGGAAACACTGATCAGAATTTGATTTTGCTTGATGGTATAACTGTATATAACCCATCCCATCTAGGTGGTTTATTTTCAAATTTTATTGTTGATGCAGTTAAAGATGCTGAGCTTATCAAAGGAGGCTATAATGCGGAATATGGCGGTCGCCTATCAGCCGTTCTAGATATAAGAAGTCGCGAAGGAAATAGAAATAAATTTGAAGGAAGTAGTAGTGTCTCGCTTTTAACTGCACAAACTACACTAGAAGGACCTTTTTTAAATGGTGCCTGGCTCGTAGCGGGTAGAAGAACTTATTTTGATAAGGTTCTCCCATTATTTACTGATAGTTTTAATCTTCCTTATTATTTCTACGATTTACAAGGGCATGTGTTTACAGATCTAAATGAAAAAGACAGGATATCATTAAGTTTTTATAGAGGGGTAGATGATCTACAGTTTCAAGATTTAGATCTTAAATCAGATTGGGGAAATAAAACGGTAAGCCTTGCATATCGTCGCGTTTTCAATGAAAAGATGATTGGAAATTTTTTAGTAGCTAATAGTCAATTTTACACTCGTTTTGGATTGGGTGGCGATGCCGGTATTCAGGAATATAATCCGCTATCAGACCAAACAATTTCAGGAGATATAGCCTATTTTCATAATCAGGATATCAATGTATACTTTGGGGCTCAAGCTAAAAGTCTCAATATTAAATATAATTCAAAATTTAACGGTGAAAGCCTTTTTGATTCTCAAACAAAACCATTTGAAACAGCGTTATATACAAAAATAAAATGGAAACCAAACAGCAGATTTATAATTGAGCCTGGAGTAAGGCTCATTACCTTTTCTTCTCACAGTGATGGTATTTATCCTGATCTTCGTCTTAGTTCGAAATTCATTATTGATGAAAGTAGATTTATTAATATTGCTATCGGTAATTATCATCAGTTTATTTCAACCTTTCAAGATGATTTTACTCAGCAAATATTAGATAGCTGGTTTGCTGTCGACGACACCGGAGAGCCATCTCGCGCAACCCAGGCTGTTTTAGGTTATGAGCAATTCATTGGACGTGGATTAAAATTTCAAATAGAAGGCTATTATAAGAAAATAACTGATATGCTTACCTATGAAGAGTCTCGTGCAACTTCCGATGGGAGCGTTGAAAATAAAAGTTTATTAGATTTACTCACCTCTGCGGATGGGTATGCATATGGTGCTGAATTATTTATTCAACAATCTACAGGTAAGCTTAGCGGTTGGGCTGGTTATTCATGGTCTGTTAGTAGAAAATTGATGAATGGTAAGGAGTATTATACCAATTGGGATCGGTCTCACGTTATTAATGTTTTAGCAAATTATCAGGCAAGTTCAAAATGGGAATATAATGTAAAATTTACTTTACAGAGCGGACAAGCATTTACCCCAATTAATGGATACTTTCTTCAAAATCTTCCTGGAGAATCTCAGCAAAATTATCGTACGATCCCCGCAACTAGGAATGGAGGACGGTACCCTTCTTATCATCGCCTAGATCTTGGTGCAGTTCGCCATTTGACATTTAAAGGGAAAAAATTTGATTTATTTATTCAAGTGATTAATGCATACAATAGAAAAAATATATTTACATATACTTATCCATTGGGAAATACATTTAATGGAGTGGATGATGATGGTGATTGGGATCGAAAAAAGCATGATAAAAATGGCAACCAAAGGCCAGATAGGGGTGAGCCAAATGTTGATGAGGATGATGAAGGTAGAATACAAAGAAATGCAATTAGTCTATTTCCAATGATTCCCACTATAGGATTTACTTGGAATTTCTAATGAAAAAATTAAATGTATTCTATTTATCTTTTTTGCTATGTTTTCTAGCGTGTGAAGAATTTAATGATCCTGATTCTCCCTATATTGAGAAGTACGTAGTTTTTGGAAGCATTTCTGGGAACATGGCAATGGTTGATGACACCATTTATGTCTCCCGTTCAGCGTCGCTTGATGAGAAAATCGATGCAGGTCAATTATGGATTAGTAATGCGAATGTAACCATAGCTGGGAACGGTTTTGAGTATCAAGCATTCCCATTACCCGGATATCCTGGTAGATATCAAACAGGACCAGCAGTGATTTTTGAACCAGGTATGAATTATAAGCTTACTGTATTAATCAATGGAAAAACCTTGACCGCAGAAACAACTATTCCTAAATCATTAAAAATTGATGCTGATACAGAACTAAAAGACTATACTTGTGGCGATGGAACAACCTTACCTGTTAAAGTTATAAATACGAATAATATTGATAGCGAGGGAAATCCAATACCACATAAAGTAGATACCTTAGATTATAACTATGGCCAGTGTTTCACAGGTAGCTTTGCATCCTATCCAATGTTTGCCTTGGATTTTGAGATTGATGAATCATCAAAACTAATTCGTACCCTTACCTACGCTCTAGATGCAGATGTGATGGGGATTGAGCCAGATCAAGATGGAGATTTTTATGATTATAATTGGAATGGAAAACAGGATTCTACATTTATCAATTTGATCTACGATACAAGTTTTGTCAATGTGATATGGAAGGGGGACTATCTTAGAGATGACAATAATAATCCTTCTAGACCTAATCCTTTTGTGTGGTCAATAGAACAGGGTCCAATCAGGATGAGTTGGCTTTTCTTTAATTACTATGGATTACAACAAATTACGGTGCAAGCCACGGATAGAAACTACTATGACTATCTAGAAGGAGATCCATTTGGAAGCAACATTTACACATTGCCTGGTTCGAATATTGTTGGGGGATATGGCTTATTTTCTTCAAATACGAATGAATCTTTTTATGTTTATTTAAGAAGGGGTAAGGACTATAGGTAGCCTTACTGTATTCCAACTCCAAATTTCCATACCAGCATTCCCCCTAAATAAGCAGTAAATAAAACAATCCCTACTAATATAATAAGGATAAAAAATGCAATTTTATCTATCCTGTGATCGCTCATTTTCTTAAAGAATAAATTAACCCAAATAACAAAAAATGCTATTGTTCCCCAAGTAACAATGTTACCTAGTAACTGATGCCTTTCAAGTATTTGAATTATTTCTTGGGAATAGTCTTCAGATAATGTTTTTTTGAATTCCCATTGGCCAGTAATAGACGCAAGCATAGATGATATTCCAGAAAGCCCTGTTAGCCAAAGACCGATTACCCTACATATCCAATTTGGCCTTATTAGATGCACAGCATGCAGAATTAAGGCTCCAACAAGAAACCCAATTGGAAAATGGACAAAGAATGGATGAAGCGGTAAGTTCATTGGAAAGAATTAATTGATCTAATTCTCATAAAATTTGTAGCCCGTAGGGGAATCGAACCCCTGTTGCAGGAATGAAAATCCTGAGTCCTAACCACTAGACGAACGGGCCAACATTAAATATCGAAGGCGAAATTATAAGAGTTATTAGTTAATGACCAAGTGTTATATCTTAATTTTCAGAAACATCTAAAATATCTAATAGCTCGCCGTTTTGATGGAGCTCCATTGTTATATCAGCGCCCCCAATCAGCTTTCCATTGACAAACAATTGTGGGATCGTTGGCCAACCTGATTGCTCAGAAAGCTTTGTTCTGATCATCGGATCAACTAAAATATTAACATCTTTATAATCGACTCCATAATGATTTAGTATTTGCACCACTTGGTTAGAAAATCCACACATAGGCATTTCTTTAGTTCCTTTCATATAAAGGATGATAGGATTTTCATTAATTTCTGATTTTATTTGCTCACTTAAATCCATAGTATAGCTTTCATTATTTTTTTTCTTTCCAGGCTTTTGTTGAATAGGTTTTTATTTCAAGAGCGTGAATTTCATTCGTCATATATGCTCCCACTGCTTTATATACCATTTGATGTTGCTCGATAAGCGACAGTCCTTCAAAGCTATCACTTATAACGACAACACTAAAATGGTCATTTGTTCCAGTAGTATCAATTGCTTCTACTTTAGAATCTATGATTCCATTTTGAATCAAATCTCTAACTTTATCTGTATTCATTTAACATGCAGTTCTATTTCTAAATTCTAGAAAATTAATTATTATTAATAATAAAATTTACTATGGCGTATTATTTAAATAAATTACTATTCCTTATTTAATTAACTAATTAATAAAACTATGAAAATATTTTCCTGGAATGTTAATGGAGTGCGGGCGATTGAGAAGAAAGGCTTCCTTGAATGGATTGATGATATAGAGCCAGATATTGTTTGTATTCAAGAAACAAAAGCCAAAGTAGATCAACTAGGCACTTCACTGATTAAAGATCATGGGTACTACACATATTGGCATTCAGCTGAGAGACCTGGTTACAGTGGAGTAGCAACGTTTTGCAAAGAAGAACCATTCTACGTCCAGGAAGGATTAGGAATTGAACGATTTGATAGAGAAGGACGGGTTTTAATTACTGAACACGAAAATTTTTTATTATATAATATATATTTTCCAAATGGACAAAAAGATGAAATTAGATTGCAGTACAAATTAGATTTCTATGATGCGCTTTTACCGATTATTAATGAGCAGGTAGAAAGCGGCTCCAATGTTATTGTAACAGGTGATTGGAATACTGCTCACCATCCTATTGATCTAGCTAGGCCAAAAGAAAATATAAGGACCTCCGGCTTCATGCCAATTGAAAGAGATAAATTAGACGAATATGTTGAATCAGGATGGGTAGATACATTTCGCCATTTCCATTCAGAACCTGAAAGATACTCATGGTGGTCATATCGATCTGGAGCACGCCAGAGAAATATTGGATGGCGCATTGATTATTTCTTTGTTAATGAAGGACTTATTTCAGAGGTTGAAGATGCAGCAATTCATGAAGATGTACTAGGCTCAGACCATTGTCCAGTATCTATTTCATTAAATTCGAATACTCTATAAAAACTTTTTATTCAATTATCAGGTCAACTGCTATAGCATCAGCAAAACGCATACCGTCTGATTTTAAAGACAATCGCCCATTTTGATTGTGCATATATTTACCCCATTTATATTCAAATTTTTTAATATTCTGATTTAGAATTGAAATCTGAGAATTAGGTATTTTATTTATTTTAAAACCTTCTTCCATTCTTAGTCCAAATCCGATTATTTCATTGGCCATGTTTTTTTCTGTTAACTCTTCTTGATTTTGTATTGGAAGATTATTTTTATCTAATGATTTAATATAGGTATCGATATTTCGAATATTTGAATATCTAATCTCCCCATCAAAACCATGCGCAGAAGGACCAAAAGCTAAGTATGGTTCTATTCTCCAGTAATGAAGATTATGAAAGCATTTTTTATTATCTTTTGACCAATTAGATACCTCGTATTGATGGTAGTGATTTTCTAACAAAAATTGCTGTGTCCAATCATAGAAATGAAAGCTTTCATCATCAAGCGGCATTGCTACTTTATTATTTTTGACCAAATTGTATAGCTGAGTACCGTTTTCTACTGTTAATGAGTAGCAGGATAGATGTTCAGGACCTAAAGAAGTTATTTTTGATAAGTCATGTTTCCAGGTGCTTAATGATTGGTTTGGAATATTAAATATCATATCACAATTAATATTTTCAAATCCTGCGGTTCTTGCATTATCAAATGTTTCATATATCTGTTTAGGGTCATGAATTCTTGATAAAAATTTTAATATTTTTGGATTTAATGATTGAGCACCCAAAGAAAGTCTATTGATACCCATTTGATGAAATTCTTTTAAGCTGTTAATTGGAGCTTCGCCAGGGTTTGCCTCAATAGTGAATTCTTCAACCATCGATAGATCAAATGATAAATGTAGTAATTCAACTAATTGCGACATTATAGATGGTGAAATTAAACTTGGTGTTCCTCCGCCGATAAAAATGGAGTCAATAGATAAAGTATTTTTATGATTAGCGTAGAGCCTTATTTCTTTGAATAGCGCTTCAAAAAAAGAGGGAATAGTTTCATCTCTATCAGCTACTGAATAAAAATCGCAATACATGCATTTTATTCTGCAATAGGGGATATGGATATATAAGCCAGACAAGAAAGATTTATTTGTCAGCTAAACTATTTATATCATCTCTAATTAAAATTAGAATGGCAGATTGCGGAACAATAAGATAGTCTTCATTTTCTATTTTTATTTCAATTGATGCTTTATTTAAAAATAAAGCCATATCACCAACATCTGCTTGGGTAGGAATATATTTTATTGATGAGTTATCATTTGCTGACCAAGGTTCATCTATATTTTCCTCAGGGTTGCCTAATGGAATGCCAGGTCCAACTTCAACAATAACACCGCTTAGAATCTCTTGTTTTTCGATAACGCTTGGAGGAAGGTATAAACCTGCTTTTGATTTTTTTTCACCTTTGTCTGGCCTAATAAGCACTCGGTCCCCCACAACAAGTATCTGTTTATTTTTGCTACGCATAGTTTAAATTAGCAATTTTTAGTATGTTAGTTCAAGTTGCAGAAATTCTTGAAAATAGATGATATAAAAGCGAAATTCAGATAATGGAACTAAAAATAAAGTTGGTGCATACTCAAAAAGAACGGGAAGATATTCTTAAAATAAGAAAAAGCGTTTTTATCGATGAACAGAATATACCTATTGAAATTGAAATTGATGCATTTGAAGAAAGCGCAAATTATATCATTGCCTATATGGATGAAGTGCCTGTTGGTACGGCGAGATGGCGAGAGGTCGATAATGATATAAAACTTGAACGATTTGCGGTATTGAAAAACTATCGAAAAAAAGGAATTGGAAAACAATTAACCAAATTTATTATTGATAAAATCCCTAAAGAGAAAATGATCTTTCTTAATAGCCAAAAATCTGCTATTGGATTTTATCAACAAGTTGGATTTGACACTGTTGGGCCATTTTTTGAAGAAGCGAATATATTACATCAAAGAATGATTTTTTCAAGAAACTCAGCAATGAAACCATAGATTTTCTATCGCATTTTTCTCTTATATTCTATTTTGATACTTAGCGATAAAAGTCAAAGATAAATTAATGTCTAAATCAATATATAAACGCATGGGTCGATTAATGATTTCCTATTGGCCCTATATTCTATTGTCATCATTATCGGCAATAATTTTTGTGTTGCTAAACGGTATATCTATTTGGCTTACTGCAACTTTGATCAATAATATATTATTAGACTTTGATTCTATTCTTCAGTCCCAGTCTGAATGGGCAGCTAAAGATATTCTCACTCCAAATGAAGCTCTAAAATATTGGACAAACCTCGCAATTTTAAGAGAAACCCCCTCTGAATCTTTAAAGGTGCTATGCCTTACAATATTGGCCGTTTTCTTTATAAAAAATATCTTCCTTTATTTAAAAAATATACTTCTTTACATGGTTCAATTGAATATCGTTAAGGATATAAGAGATCGTTTATATAATCATATCCAAGGACTATCAATGGGCTATTTCAATAAGGAGAAAAGTGGCTCAATAACTTCGATATTAATTAATGATGTTGAGCAGCTACAAGGTGCGCTATCTGTTGCTTTTCAAAAACTATTTGTCGAGCCAATTAATATCTTAACATTTGCATCCTTGTTATTTATCATTAGTTGGAAATTGGCATTAATTGCAATCATAATTATACCGTTAGCTGGTATTGCTATCATTGCAATTGGTAAAAGTATTCGTAGAAAATCAAGACGAACTCAAAAGAAAATTGCTCAGATTATGCAAATTCTCAGCGAAACCCTTAGCTCAATAAGAATCGTTAAGGCATTTGTTAATGAAAAAGAAGAGATCAAAAAGTTTTCAAAAGAGACTTCAAATTATCTCATGCTACATCTCAAGCGAGCCAGACTAGATTTAATTGCAGCGCCAATTACAGAAAGCTTTGGCGTAATTATTGGCGTTATCCTTTTATGGTATGGAGGTTCTGAAGTTATTATGCAAAGAGGGCTCATTCCTGAGGACTTTATTCGTTTCATTTTAATATTATTTGCTATTCTAGGACCAATTAAGCAGATGAGCAATGTCAATATTAGGATTCAGACTGGCGCTGCCTCAGCGGAACGTATTTTCAATTTACTCGATACTGAACCGCAAATTGTTGAAATAAAAGACCCCGTAGATTTAGGCCATTTTAAAGATTCACTTGAATTTAATGATGTTCATTTTGAATACATTGAAGGAAGTGGACCTGTTTTAGATAAAGTTAGTTTTAAGATAAATAAGGGAGAAGTTGTCGCTCTTGTTGGACCAAGCGGATCTGGTAAATCAACAATTGCAGATCTAATTCCAAGATTTTATGATACAGGTTCTGGGTCAATAACAATAGATGGAACCAATATCAAGGAAGCTTCCCTTTCTTCTTTACGAAACAATATGGGTATCGTAACTCAAGAAGTAATTTTATTCAACGATACAATCAGAAATAATATTGCTTATGCGCAACCGGACCAAAGAGACGATGCAATTAGGAATGCTGCCGAAGCAGCAAATGCTCTAGAGTTTATTGAAAAAACAACAGATGGTTTTGATACGGTTGTTGGTGAAAGGGGTGTTAAATTATCAGGGGGTCAAAAGCAGCGAATTGCCATAGCTCGTGCATTATTAAAAAATCCTTCAATATTAATCCTTGATGAGGCAACATCTGCTTTGGACGCAGAATCTGAAAAGAAAGTTCAAAAGGCGATAGAATCATTAATGAAGGATAGAACGGCGCTTGTAATTGCTCATAGGCTATCGACTGTACAAAATGCAGATAAAATTATAGTAATTGATAATGGAAATGTTATTGAGGTTGGTTCTCACCATGATTTATATGAAAAAGATGGTCTTTATAGACGCTTGTACGATATTCAATTTGATTAAATAAGGATGAAAAAATTAAACATTTTTTTTAGCAATTCAATTTCAACACATAAATGGGGTGGTGGTGAAAAATGGATGGTTACAGCAGCAAATGGATTAAAAGCAAGAGGGCACAATGTCATTCTTTCAGGTAAGGCAAATTCTGAATTTCTAAATAAAGCAAAAGAATCAGGACTGGATATTTTACCATTAAATATTTATGCTGATTATAATCCCTTTAAAATTTGGTATACTAAAAGAATATTAAAGAAAAATTCTATCGATGTTATCGTTTTAAATCTTAACAAAGATATTCGCGTAGCTGGAGTTGCAGCAAAATGGGCAAAGGTTCCAGTGATTATTGCTCGCAATGGTATTCAATTATTTTCTGATAAATGGAAATATAAAAAAACCATTGGGATAGTTGATGGTATCATTACCAATTCAAAATCTATTCAAAAAGCTTACAATGATTTCCCTTGGATGGATAAAAACAAAACCACAGTTATATATAATGGTTTACAATTAAGAGATTCAATTAAAAAATATGATATTAGAACCAAATGGGATATTGAAAAAGAAAGTATAGTATTTGTTGCCGCTGGCAGATTGACATCACAAAAAGGTTTTGACTTATTGATTGATGCGGCAAATAAATTAAATAGCGCTTCAAAGCCTTTTGATATACTTATCGCTGGTACAGGTAAAGACCATAGTCAATTAACAAGCCAAATTGAAAAATATAATCTAGGCAACAGTATAAAACTTATTGGATTTCAAGAGAATCTAGATTCGATACTTTTAGCAGCAGACTATATTATCATGCCGTCGAGACAAGAAGGGATGCCAAATGTTGTAATGGAAGGCATGGCGCTAGGACGACCTGTCCTTGCCGCGAATGTTAATGGCGTGCCTGAGCTAATGGAGCATTTAAAAACAGGATATATTTTTGAACCATTTAATGTAGATGCGATCGTTAATGCCATTGAATTTGCATTAGATAAACATGGTTCAGAAGAAATTATAGATTGGGGGTCAATGGCAAAAAGACATATAGCTGCTAATTTTACCATCGATCATATGTTAGATAGATTGGAAGAGTATTTCTATCAACAATATAGCTTAAATCGCAGATAGCTAGCTTTTAATGACCCCTGATTATTTGATTATTGATTTTGATAGTACGTTTATCACCAAAGAATCCCTTGATGAATTGGCTTCACATGTTTTATCTCGATCTAGCACTGATAAATATATAGTAAAAAAAATACAACAAATCACAAATGATGGAATGAGTGGTAAGATTAGCTTTTATGAATCTATCAATTCAAGACTTCAGCTTATGATGGCAAGCAGAGACGACGTACAAGTGGTTTCAAAAAATTTAAAAGATCATGTCTCGCCTTCCTTTTATAGGAATAAAGACTTTATTAATAAGCATCAAAGAAAAATATACTTTGTTTCTGGGGGATTTCGTGAAATGCTTCTACCGGTCTTGACAGAATATGGCATTAATAACGAGCATGTTTTTGGAAATGAATTTATTTATGATGATAAAGATAAGGTGCTAGGTTTTGATAAAAATAATCCCCTTGCTGATCTAAATGGTAAAGCAAAAATAATAAAATCATTATCATTAATGGGTGAAATACATGCCATAGGCGATGGATATAATGACTATCAGCTTAAAGCATCTGGCGCAGTTTCCAAGTTTTTTGCTTTTACAGAAAATGTATATAGAAAGAATGTATGCGAACTAGCAGATAAGATTTTATCATCTTTCGATGATTACATTAAAATTTTCGATGATTAGAACAATTTTATAAATTATTTTTTTATAAATTGCACTACTTAATTATTACTTTTATTTACTTATAGAATAATGCTTCAACAAATACTTTTAGAAAAAATCCCTTCTTGGCAAGAAGATTTGAGAAAAATCTTGGATGAGAATGGCGATTCAGTAATCAGCGAAGTCACGGTAGCGCAAGCCATTAAAGGCATGCGCGGTGTGAAGGGTTTGGTTTGTGATACTTCAGCAGTTTCAGCAGATAAAGGATTGATTATTCGCGGGCATCCAGTTATGGATATTACCCATATCTTACCTGAAGAGGTTTTCTATTTATTATTAACTGGGGATTTACCTAGCCAAGAACAGCTTGTCGATCTTCAAAATCAATTAATTACCCATCAGGATGTGCCTGAATATGTATGGAAAGTAATAGATGCTATGCCTGAGAATTCACATCCAATGACGATGCTATCTATTGCTATTCAATCCATGAGGGTTGATAGTTTGTTTGTAGAAAAATTTAATGAAGGCACCCCTAAAGATGATTACTGGAAATGGATACTAGAGGATGGGATTAAATTGATTGGAGCTTTGCCATCGATTGCTGCAGCAATCTATAGAAAACGCATCAATGAAACAGATCGAATAGATCCTGATTCAAATTTGGATTGGGCTGGGAATTTTGCACATATGCTAGGAATAAATGAAAGCGATGACTTTAAAAAGCTTATGCGTTTATACTTAATGCTTCACTCTGATCATGAGGGTGGCAATGTTAGCG
>Ga0208764_10000135_pt1 | contig 40592 bp, 43 predicted proteins | sample ETNtaG_18_FD_185762 | JGI IMG/M metagenome (GOLD analysis project Ga0208764, IMG submission 185762) | Marine microbial and viral communities from oxygen minimum zone, Eastern Pacific Ocean - ETNP201302SV91 (SPAdes) (version 2) | ecosystem: Environmental > Aquatic > Marine > Oceanic ... | reverse complement strand
TAATATTTGATATCATATGTGATAAAATATGGCTGGAATAGAACAAGCAATTCTAACTTGGATTCATCTAGTTTCAGCTGCAATATGGGTTGGCGGTTCACTTTTTATTGGAATTGTTTTTTCCCCGCTTCTAAAAACTATGACTAATTCTCTTCAAGAAAGAATGCAAATAATGATTAGAGTTGGAAAGCGATTTAACAAAATTGCTGTACCCTCATTAATTATAATGATGGCAACTGGTTTGTATAATTCTCACTTGATTTTAGGAAAACCAAATATTCTTTTCGAAACAAGTTATGGACAATTTTTGATTATTAAAATTATACTTGTTGTTGTATTAATTATCACATATGCAGTACATGTTAGAATAATTCGTAAGGATGTTGAAGAAAAGATTATGTCAAATCAAATGTCTGAACCTGAAATACAACAATTACGGAAAAAAATTATCATTCTTGGTGAAATTACAGTAATTGTTTCATTAGCAATTCTATTTTTTGCATCTTTACTTGATGCTGGGGTTTGACATCCCATCAATAATTACTTCAAAACCATTTGATATTTTTCCAATCCCATATCTGCAACCTGTAATTTTCGACGTCACAAATAGATTTGTTTCTAAGTGCTTTGTAATTTCTTTGACTTTTAATTTTGTTTTATTTTTACCTAAACTTGCAGGTACTACTAGCATGTCTGCCAATTTTTTATCTATTCCAAGTGTGTTATTAAAAATTTCATCAAAATCTAAATCAAAGTTTTGTGTTTTTTTATTAAATAATCCATCTATTCCAATTATTGAATTCTCATCAATGCTGTAAATTAATACAGATGCACCAGAATCAATAGATTCCTCCTCTTTAATTTCAACGTCAACTTCAAAACCACTTTTAATTATTTTTTCTTTAATTAATTGAATTTTTTTTTGAATTATATTTTTTGGAATATGTGAATACACACATTTTATTTTTATTTTTTTATTTTTTCTTTTAGAAAGAGTAATGGATTTAATTTTTGATGGGTATACTTCTATTACTACTTCTCCACCTCCTCTTGGAAAATACCCTCTTTTTTTAATTTTCATTTCAAATTCTATCCCCATTCTAGAATATGCTTCCTTGAGTACATATTGTGTATAATTCATTGATGGACTCCAAAGTACATCTGTACCTCCTTTAATAATTAAATTAAGTTTTTTTTGTGAGATAGATACTGCAGGAATTAAAACTTGTAAAATCAAAGAAATACTTCCTGCAGTTTTAACATCTTCAATAATCTCCAGATTATCTATTTTATTTGGAAAAAATTTCAATTCTGTTGATCCTATTTTATCTCCGATTACTTTTGCATTTGATATTTTTTGTAAGATCTTTATTGCTGTAAGATGTTGTTGTTTTAGTCCTTTGTTTTTTCTATTTACCCTAATATTTTCTAAATGAATAGGTTGATTTGTAATACATGATAATGTTATTGCTGAGCGTACAATTTGTCCACCGCCTTCACCATGTCCTCCATTAATTTTTAAGAAATTCATACTTTTTATTTATTATAACTCCTTATGATAGTTTTTTAAAAAAGAAATTTCCTATATTTGATATGAATGGATTACTAATTGGAAGATTTCAGCCATTTCATTTGGGTCATCTTGATGCATTGCAATTTGCATTGACTAAAGTTGATAAATTATGGTTAGGATTAGGCAGTGCAAATAAAACAATTGAAAAAAACAATCCTTTTACTGTTGAAGAACGAAAACAAATGATTTTATCTTCAATAAACGATTCAATGAAAAACAAAATTTCTATTTATTTTATTCCTGATTTAGACAACCATGTAAAATGGGTTGAAAAAATTGATTCGATCGTACCAAAATTTGATATTATTTTTTCTAATGATCCTTTAACTAATCATCTATATTCCAAACGTGAAGTTCAAGTTATTTCAATTCCGTTTTTAAAAAGGGATCAATTATCTGGGACTCGAATAAGAAATCTGATTAAAAGCGATCAAAAATGGAATGATCTTGTTCCAAATGGAACAAAAATTCTTTTAGAAAATCTGGATGCAAAAAATCGATTAGAAATTCTTTAATTATAAATAAGCCTGAGGCTAACGTTTTTTGAAGATATTTTGGAATATTTAGTAATGTTACCGGGACCTACGAATGTTCCTGAACGTGTTACTCGTGCAATGATTGAACCATCTATCAATCATAGAAGTGATGATTTTGTAAAACTTTATGAAGAATGTGTAAATAATACAAAAAAAGTTTTTGATACTCAAGGCGATGCTGTTTGTTTATCTGCATCTGGTACTGGTGCTGTTGAATGCTCTGTTGTAAATTTAATTAAAAAAGACGATAAAGTAATTATTCCTGTAAATGGTGAATTTAGTACTCGTTTAGCTCAATCAATTGAATGGGCTGGAGGACAAACAATTCGAATAGAAACCGAACCAGGTGTTAATCCTACATATGATCAAATCAAAGAAGCATTTGATAATAATAGTGATGTAAAAGCATTCTATTGTGTTTGGAATGAAACTTCTACTGGAACTATGATAAATTACCTTGATAGAATTAAAGATCTAACCTCAAGAAATGATTCTTACTATGTTTTAGATGGAGTTTCAATTGTTGGTGGTGAAGAACTTCACATGGATAAATGGGGAATTGATATTGCAATGACTGGTGCACAAAAAACTTTTGCATGTCCACCAGGAATTTCACCAATTTGCATTAATCCAAGAACTAGAAAATACATGGAAGCAAATCCTCCAAATACAACATATTTCAATTTACCACGATATTTCAAATATTATGATGAAGCAAAACATACTCCATTTACTCCAGCATTACCTGTTCTTTATGCGTATAGAGAAGCAATGAGAATTATGTTTGAAGAGGGTATTGAACAAAGAATTCAACGCCATAGAATTTGTTCTGATGCATTATATTCTGGATTATCTGCAATTGGATTAACTCCATTTGCAAAAGAAGATTCACGATCAACTGTAGTAATTGCGTTAAACTATCTAGATGGATTAGAAGATAAAATATTCCGTGAAACGCTTGCTAAAAAATTCAGAATTTTAGTTGCAGGCGGATTTGGAAATCTAAAAGGTAAAGTTTTCCGAGTTGGATGTATGGGTGAAGTAAATGCATCTCATGTAATGAGATGTATATCTGGAATTGCATCAACACTATCTATGATGGGTTATGATACTGATTCACAAGCTGGTTTAAAGATAGCCGAAGATAAACTAAAGGCTCTTCCAAATCCTTCTTAACATTGAGAACGTTTAACTAATATAAGGAAATTCGAAAACGATCACATTGACTTTTGATAAAGGCTCATTAATTTTAGTTGATTATACTGCAAAAGTAAAAGATGATGGTGAGGTCTTTGATACCACTATTGAAGCAGATGCAAAAAAACATTCACTTCATGAAGAAAATGTCAAATATCATCCAAAATTAGTTTCTATTGGTGAAACATCATACCCTGTTCTAAAAGGATTTGATGAAGCACTAGCAAAAACATCTGTTGGTGATAAATTAACAGTTGAAGTAACTCCTGACAAAGGTTTTGGTGAAAGAGATTCTAAAAAAGTTAGAATGATTCCTATTAGAAAATTAGGTGAAGATGCTGAAAAAGTTTCAGTAGGTGATACAATTGAAGTTGATAATAAGAGAGGAACTATTCGTTATATTGGATCTGGTAGAGTGCAAATTGATTATAATCATAGATATGCAGGAAAAACAATTCTATTTGATGTCAATGTCCTCAAATCACTTGATTCATCAAATGATAAAGTTGGTGCAATTTTAAAAGAAAGACTTCCAGTAGAAGATACAAAAATTGCTTTTGACTTGAAAGATAAAGAAGTAAGTGTTACAGTTCCTGAAGAAATTTTACGTGCTGATGGCTTACAAATAATGAAACACTTTATTCAACTAGATATTTTCAAATTTGTTACAACTTTAGAAAAAATAAGTTTTGTTGAAACTCATATCAACAAACAGGCTCCTGCAAAGAAACCTGAAGCAAAGGAAAAAACTCCTGAACAAAAAACTGTTTAAATTAAATTACTTTAGTAATTTTTGCAAGATTTAATGCTGTTTTCTTAGTCATTTTAATTTCTTTTAAAATTGTGTATCGTTCTGGTCTTAATTCTTGTGCAATAATTAAAGCTTGAATAATCATATTAGGTTCAAGTTCAATTTCTTTTGCTGTAGTTGGTGCTCCAACATCTTTTAATGTTTTAATTATTTTTTTCCAATCTTGTCCTTGTAATTTTGCCATCATTATAGATCCAATTCCACATTTTTCTCCATGAAGTCCAATTCCTGGTGCAATTTTATCAAGTGCATGTGAGAAAAGATGCTCTGCACCAGAACATGGACGACTACTTCCAGCAATACATGATGCAACCCCTGCACTGATCAATCCTTCTACAATTACACGAGCATCTAATCCTTTTTTTCTAAATTCAGAAGAATTTTCCATAACAATTTTAGCACTCATCATTGCTAAATCAGCTGCATATCTTCCATAGTATTCTTTTTTCTTTTTATAACCTAGTTGCCAATCTTTTACAGCTATAATATTTGCAATAAGATCTCCACAACCACTAGCTAACAATTTTGAAGGAGCTTTTTTAATTATATCAATATCTACAAAAACACCCATAGGTGCAGATGCTATAATTGAATGAGGTTTGTCACTTTTTATAGAAACAAATGGACTTGCCATTCCATCATGTGATGCAGCAGTTGGTAAACTTACAAATGGTATGGATAAATTATATGAAATTAATTTTGCGGTATCTACAGAACGACCACCACCAATTCCTACAATTAAATTCGAATTATCTTTTTTAACATTTTTTTCAATTTTATTAATTGATTTAATTTGATTATCTATTGATGTATGCCAAATAAATTGAATTTTTTTAATTTTTAATGACTTTTCAACTTTAATTTTTATCACTTTTTGAACATTTGTTCCACAAATCAACGAAACTTTTTTTGGCTTATTTAATGAATTTAGAAATTTTCCAAAGTCACCAATATTTTTTTCACCAATTTCAATTAGTCTAGGTAACTCCATTGTATGTGATTGCATGCGATCTTCATTTTTTATCATTATTTATCATTTCAGAGGATCAAAAAGTTATTTAAAAGGGTGACCTGACATGACTTTATCTTAAAAGGTGTATTTTGTCAAATAATGTTGAAGAAAAAATTTTGCATGGGACTACCACTGTAGGTATCAAGGCTAAAGATGGTGTTGTATTATGCGCAGATATGAGGGCTAGTGCTGGTTATTTTATAGCAAATAACAATACTATGAAAATTCAGCAAATTGATTTACATGCAGGCTTAACCCTGGCTGGAGGCGTTGCAGATGCACAAAATATTGTTGATGTTTTACGATATCATTCTAATTTACATAGAGTTGATAAACAAAATTCAATATCTATTCATTCTTTAGCAAGACTTTGTTCATTGATTTTTCATCAAAATAGAGGATATCCATTTATGGCTGATATCTTACTTGGTGGTTATGATGCAAATGGACCTGCATTGTATAATGTTGATATGTTTGGATCTGTTGAAGAAAAATCTTATGTTACAACTGGTAGTGGATCACCAGTAGCTTATGGTTTACTTGAAGAAGAATATCGAAATGACCTCACAGTTGAAGAGGCAAAAAAAATAGCTTTACGAGCTGTTAAAGCTGCAATCGTTAGAAACATTGGTACCGGTGATGGAATAAACATCGCAATAATGGATAAGGATGGATTCCGTCTATTAACTGATGAACAAAAGAAAGCAGTTATTGAACTTTAGTGATTTAATGCAAAAAAAACAACCTCCAAAAGAATTACCTCCTAGTAGCCAGAATATAATGGCAACCATACTGCAAAGTATGCCAAAAGAAGCAAGTATTACAAAAATAGAATATGAAGGACCAAGAATTGCACTTTATACAAATTCTCCTAGATATCTCTTAGAAAATAATGAAACAATTTCAAATCTTGTAAATATAATTAAAAAACGAATTGTAATTAGAACTGATGAATCTATAAGAAAACCAGAAGATGAATGTAGAAAAATTATTGCAGAACATGTTCCAAAGGAAGCAAATCTACAAGGAGTTTTGTTTGATACATCAACTGGTGAAGTTTCAATTGAAGCAAAAAGACCTTGGTTATTACAAAGAAATGCAAAAGAATTCAATCATGCTGATCTTACTGAAAAAATTGGATGGAGATTAAGAATTCGAAAATCTACTACTATACCCTCACGTACTATTCAAACGATTAATTCAACTCTAAAACAAGCTTCCACTGAAAGAAGTAAACAAATGAAACAAGTTGGTGATGATATTTTTAGGCCTAGAATATCTCAAAGAACTGAAGTATCTCTTCACACTCTTGGTGGTTTTGGACAAGTAGGTAGATCTTCAATGTTATTATCGACACCAGAAAGTAAAATCTTAATTGATTGTGGAATCAATCCTGGTGCCCGTTCTCCAATGGATGCATATCCAAGACTTGATTCATTAAATATTACATTAGATGAACTTGATGCTGTAGTTATTGGACATGCTCATTTAGATCATACAGGATTCTTACCAGCATTATGTAAGTATGGTTACAAAGGTCCCATTTATTGTAGTGAACCAACATTACCTATGATGAATTTAATTCAATTAGATGCAATTAAAGTTGCAGCAGCTCAGGGTAGAACTCCAATTTATGCTGAACGAGATGTAAAACAAGTAATGAGACAAACGATTACTTTACCATATGGAACTGTAACTGATATTTCTCCTGATATCAAATTAGTTCTTGCTAATGCTGGACATATCCTTGGTTCAGCATTATGTCATTTTCATATTGGAAATGGTGATCATAATTTTGTATATTCCGGTGATATTAAATTTGGAAAAAGTATTTTATTTGAAGCCGCTAGTTGGAATTTTCCAAGAGTAGAAACATTATTGATTGAAAGTACTTATGGTCTTAAAGAAGATGTTCAGCCAACTAGACAGCAAGTAGAATCTTCTTTTATCAATGCAGTAAACAACACATTAGCAGACGGAGGAAAAGTTTTGATACCAATTCCTGCAGTTGGGCGTGCACAAGAAATTATGATGGTAATTGATCATTATATGAAATCTGGTGAAATGGTTGAGGCACCAGTATTTACTGAAGGTATGATTTCTGAAGCATCAGCTATCCATGAATCCTATCCTGAATATCTTGCAAGAGAATTAAAACAGAAAATTTTAGAGACAGATGACAATCCCTTTGATTCTGAATACTTTACAAATATTGAACATGCAGATTCTAGAGAAGAACCAATGAGAGAAAATTCTCCATGTATTATTTTAGCAACATCTGGTATGTTGGAAGGTGGACCAGTTTTAGAATATTTCAAAAATATTGCTCCAGATAAGAAAAATAAAGTATTGTTTGTTTCTTACCAAGTAAATGGAACTATGGGAAGAAGAGTTCTTGATGGCTCTAAACAATGTTCTATGTTAGGAAAAGAAGGTAAAGTTGAAGTTGTTTCTGTTAATTGTGGTGTTGAAAAACTAGATGGATTTAGTGGACATAGTGATTATAATCAATTAATGTCATTTGTACAAAGATTACGACCAAAACTTCGTCGTGTTTTAGTTAATCATGGTGAACGCTCAAAATCAGAAAATCTTGCTATGAATATTAGAAGAACATACAAACTTGCGGCTCATTATCCTCAAATTCAAGAAGCAATAAAATTATTTTAAATCGTATTCTGGTTTCCAGATCTTAACACTTGATGGTGTAACAATGATTCTTTCTTCACCTAATCTTGCAATATCAGCATCTGCTGTTTTTGCAATAGAATACAACTCTTCAACTACTTTACGTAATTGATCCACATCTTTTTGTGCTAATGGTGTTACTCTAAGAATTAGAATAATACCTTTTTTGATATCTTCTTTTATAGAATGAACATCACTGTTATCTCTAATTGTAATTGCCTTTAGATATGTGGGATTTTCTTGCTTTTGCATTATGATTGAAAAAAGATCTACTCCCTCAAAAACTCTTCCTTAGTTTTAACTAATTTTTTAAATTTTTTACGCCTACATTCTAAATTGAATATAGGATTCTTCTTCTGCACTTTCAGCAGTGATTTCTTCAACTAAATCATTATTTTTGATAGAAACAATTGCTTGTTCATTATTTGGTGCATCTGAATATCTTAAAGTTACAGATGATGCAAATTTTAGATGTTCTTTTGCATTAGAACCACGTAAAATTGAAACAGGTCCTACAAAGTCTTTAGCTTCAAGTAATATGTCTCCAGGTAATGCAATTGCTTTAATCATTTCATTTTCATCTTTATTTCTTCCAACAATAAATTTAGTTTCTTCATCTAATCTAAAATGTCTTCCAATTTTTAATAGATCAATATCATTTATTGTTGGATTTTTTGTATGTGAAAACAAATCTTTAGCTTTAATTCCAAATTGCGGTTCTGTTAACAAACAACCGCCACCTGCATTTGGCGGATTTTCAATTCCATATTTTTTTGCCATATCTAATTGATTTCTTCTTGTTCGTCCTCTAATCATTCCAAGATTTTCTCTTTTGATTAATCCATCTTTTTCAGGATCTGTTTCTGGTAATAATGCAGCTGATAATGGTCTCACAATTTTTCCAACTAAATCTGATTCATTTTCAATTGTTCTTAATGCAGGTGCATGTTGACTCATTGGTCTTTGTCCTAATACCTCACCTGAAATAATAAACTCTGCACCAATTTCTTCCATGTGTTTTTTTGCAGCATCAAACATCATAGATCTACAATCAATACATGGATTAAATCCAGCACCAATTCCATGTTTTGGATGTTTTAACATTTCAATATACTCATCACCAAGATAAACTGTTTTTAGATTTACATTAAGATCATCGGCTCGTTCTCTAATCTCAAAACCACAACCTCGTCCACAATCAAAATCACAAAATGGAGTTTTAATTGCAACTGCAGAAACATCAAATCCTTGTTCTTGCATCATTTTAATTGCAAGTTGACTATCTAAACCTCCAGAAAGCAATGCAACCACTTTCTTCTTCTTTTCTTCAGTCACAGAGATAATTTCAAAATTCCTTATACAAACTTTACATCATACATAAATTGAGAATACACAATATTTTGTTATGAGACAACGAAGAAAAAATCTTCTAAAATATGCTAAAAAGATAGATTGTGATACTTTAGTAACATTTGAGCCTGAGAATCTATTTTACATGACTGGTTTTTGGGGGGAGGCAATAGGATTACTAGAAAAAAATGGAAAAACTACCATTATTGCTCCAGAACTTGAAGTTGGAAGAGCAAAAGATGAATCTGAAGATTGTGATGTAATTACTGCTGAACGTGGTTCTGGATTAATTTCTACTCTTATAGAAAAAATAAAGAAAAATCATGTATGTACTGATTGCCAAAATTATTCAACTATGCTAAGTCTAAAAAAATCAGTTTCACATTTGAAATCTTCTACAGAACCATTTTACAATGCCCGTATAATAAAAGATGAAAAAGAAATTAGAATCTTAAAAAAAGCTTCTAAAATTATTGATGAAATGTTTGAAATTTGTTCAAAAAAAATGAAAGTTGGACAAAAAGAATCAGAATTACAAACAATTTTGATGACATATGCCATGGAACAAGAAATGTTTGATACTGGTTACAAATCTACACTTAACCCATTAATTATTGCTGGAGGTCCTAATGGTGCACTTCCACATGCTCAAGTAAGTCAAAGAAAATTCAAAAAAGGTGATCTTGTAGTAACTGATCTAACATTAAGATACAAAGGATATGTTTCTGATGCAACTAGAACATTTGCATTAGGAAAAATTTCTTCACAAGCTAATGAAGCATATGAAATTGTTAAGCAATCACAAAAACTTGGTCTTAAGTCTGTTAAACCAAATATAGATTGTAAAGATGTTGATTTTGCATGTAGAAAATACATTGAAGAAAAAAATTATGGTCAATATTTTATCCATTCAACTGGACATGGAATTGGATTAGAAGTACATGAGTTTCCAACTGTTTCTTATCGAAGTACTACTAAATTAAAAGAAAATATGGCAATTACTGTAGAACCTGGAATCTATATTGAAAATAAATTTGGAATTAGAATAGAAGATTCACTTATTGTAAGGGATAGACCAATTGTAATGCATAAATTTACAAAAGATCTACTAACAATCTGAGCCTAATCGTAAAAGTCCACTATGTCTATGATGTATTTTGATTCAGGGTTATTTGATTCAATTTTTTTAGAATCTATATTTACATTCCAATCATAATTAATATCATCACCTTTATCCGATTTGAAATTTAATATAACTTGATATTCTTCTAAATTGATATTTGCTACGACTACATGTATTCTAGTATTTCTATCATCAAATATTTTTTTATCAGGATATTCTTCATTTATTTTATTTTCAATTGCATCTTTTACATTTAATCCTGATTCATTAGGACCGTTATACTGCATTAAAATATCTACAACAATCTGCTCCTCTTCTGAAAAATCAATTAAAAAATCATCAAGATGTTTTTCTGTTAATACCCCATTTGCACTAATTACAATTAATGCTATTCCTGCTAGATAAAGTGGTGCTCTTTTTTTAAGAAAAGATTTAAGATTATTCTTTTTTGGTTTTTCTTCTTCTTTTTTATCTTTTTTACCCATTTTAATCCCTGTAAATAATTAATTATTTGAAGTTATTATTAACTAAACTCTTTATTTTAATTATTTTTAGCAGTTAAAATTAAAACCTGCCATGGAAAAATAATATCCCCATTCCTTTTTGTATATTGTAAAGTTTTTTCTTTAACTGAATTTTTGAACTCTTTACGTTTTGAATACTCTAATGCATTTAGTTTTTCTTTTAGAGGTTTTGCAATGTATTTGATATAATTTTGCCAATAATCTTCAAATTTTCCTGGATTATAATTAAAAATAAATTCTTTAGTTACAATATTTGAGAATCCTGCTTTTCTAATTTCTGTTTTTAATGCAGATTTTGTACCAAATCTATCCAAATTTGGTGTTCCAGGAGGGATATAATCTGGTATGTATTTTGTAGCAGAATCTAAAATGCTACTAAAAAATGGAACATTGTCTTTACTACCATGAACAGATATTCCTATTATTCCAGATTTTTTGAGGCTATTTTTGATATTTTTTAATGCTTTTTGTGCATTAGGAAAAAAAAATAATGCATACTGACAAGTTACTATATCAAATTTTTTTGAAAAAGAAAGGTTTTCAGCATCTGCATTTAGAAAATCTAAATTTTTTTTATTCTCTTTTTTAGCAATTTTAATTGCAGTTGTTGATGTATCAATCCCTACTACATATCCTGATTTACCAACTTTTTTTTGGATTTGTTTTGTTACTACTCCAGTTCCACATGCAACATCTAGTACTCGATTATTTTTATTAATTTTTATTAATTCAATTAATTTTTTTGTACTTTGAAATGGGCCTTTATTTACACTAGCCCATCTTTTATGATATCTTGGAGCAACTTCATTCCAAATTTTCATATTTCTTTGTTTATATTCTGAATGAATAACTTTCATTTTAATTTTGATTCAATTTGTTTTCTTATAATTTTTGCAATTTTATCTTTTTTCATCCAACCTGAGACAATATTCTTTTTTGAATCCACAATTATAATTTGATTATTTTGAGAATTTTTCTTATATCGAGATATCCCAATATCATTCGCTATGATTATATCTGATGATGATTCTTTTAGTTTCTTTTTAGCTGATTTAATTAATTGAGTATTTGTAACATTTGTTTCTGCCTTAAAACCAACTAATAGAACATTTTTTTGTATTTTTTTAATTTCATTTATGATTTTAGGGGTTTTTTTGAGACTAATTGAAATATTTGTCTTTGAACTTTTTATTTTTTTCTTACTTGGATTTTTAGGAATATAATCAGATACTGCAGCAGCCATTATAACAATATCAAATTTATTTTTTAATTCTTTTTTTACAACATCAAACATTTCTTTACTTGTTACAACATTAATGATCTTTGCACCTTTTGGTGGAATTTCATTACCTGGTCCATAAACAAAAGTAACTTTTGCACCTGCAGAAACTAATTCTTTTGCTAAACTTACTCCTGTTTTACCCGTACTTTGATTTGTAATTGCTCTAATTGGATCAATTTGTTCAATTGTTGGTCCAGCAGTCATCAAGATTTTCTTCCCATGTAATTTAGATGATAATCCAAATTTCTTTAAAACAAAATCAAGTACTTCTTCTGGTTCTGATGCTTTTGCTTTTCCTTCTATCATATTTGGTGATATAAAATCAATTTTATTTTTTAGAAATGAAATATTTTTTTTAACTGCTGCATTTTCATACATTGATGCATGCATTGCTAAGGCCATTAAAATTGGTGTTTTGGAACCAAATCCTACAGTAAGTACAGTTGAAATTGGTGTATCATCAATTCCATTTGCAAGTTTTCCTAATGTATTGGCAGTTGCTGGATATACAATAATAAGATCTGATCTTTTATAATCTGCAATATTGATATGCTCTAATTTTCCTGTTAATTTTGTAATAACATCATTTCCTGTTGCCCATTTCATGTAATCAGGCTGAATCATTTTTGTTGAGGCTTTACTCATTACACAAGTAACTTTTGCTCCATGTCTCATTAGTAATCTTGCAAGTTCAATTGATTTGTATGCTGCAACACTTCCAGCAACACATAATACAATTTTTTTACCAGAAAGTTCCGTTCCTTTTGATTCTACTATATCTAATGATGGATGTTCTAATTTTCTTTTAGACAATTTCTTTCCTCAGTTTATTATATTCAGATTCATCCATTTGGAATTCATTTTCAATTGCTGGAAATTTTTCTTCTTTAACTTCTTCCACATATGATTTTACAGCATTTCTTATTTCTTCTGATAATGATAGATATCTTTTTGCAAATTTTGGTTTTAGTTTTTCAAATAACCCTAACATATCATGAACTACCAAAACTTGTCCATCACAATCTTTTCCTGAACCAATTCCTATTGTTGGTACAGAAACTTTTTGTGTAATTATTTTTGCAACTTGACTTGAAACCATTTCTAAAACTATACTAAATACGCCTGATTCTGTAATAATTTTTGCATCTTCAATTAATTGAATTGCATCTTCTTTTGTTTTTCCTTGAACTGTATATTTTTCAGCAGTTTGTGGTAATAATCCTAAATGACCCATAACAGGTATTTTTGATTCTGTAATTGATTTTATTATTCCTGCAACTTCTCTTCCACCTTCTAATTTTACAGCATCAGCACCAGCTTTGATAAGTCTTAATGAATTTGTAATAGCATCTTTTTCATTTTTATACGAATTAATTGGTAGATCTGAAACAATCAATGAATTTTTTTTTGCATTTTTTGCAGCAGTTGTAAATCTGATCATATCTTCCATAGTTACTGAAGATGTATTTTCATATCCAAGCATCACCATACCTGCACTATCTCCTACAAGAATTACATCTACTTGATCACATAATGTTACCATTGTAGAATCATATCCTGTTAAAACAGTGATTTTTTCCTTTTTTTTCATTTCTACAATATTTTTGATCGTTTTATGCATTTTTTGCCCTTCTTTCTAAATTTTTGTTAATTTCTAAAATTGATACTTTAAGATTTTTTTTATTATTATATTTAGAAGATTTTTTCAATTCTTTTTTTGATTCACTTACAAGTAACTTCATAGCACGTGTTACATTATCTACTATTGTAATATCTGCAGTTTCCGCAGTTCTAGAAAGTGGATTTAAATCAAATGTAATAATTTTCTTTTTTGCTTTTTTTAATGCAATTGTTCTATCGCCATCTTCCAAAGGAACTAAAACAACATCTGCTGAAAATATTCCATTTTTATCAACAATTCTACGTGCACTATCAATTCCTAATAATTTTATAGATGATTTTTTATTTAATCCAAAAATTTCTTTTGCACCTGATTTTTTTAAAATTTTAGTGATTGCTTTTTTACGTTTTTCATTTGAATAAAATAAATTCACTTCAATTTTTGAATTAGTATTTTTTGCTAATTGAATTATTTCTTTAGGACATAAAGCTGCAAAATTCCCATTTACAGAAATAACAGAATTTTTTGCATTTTTGAGCATAAATGCTGCTGCTTTTATTGATTCCTTAGCAGATTTTGAGGTTTTTTCACCTATAAGATAATCAAAAGCTTCACCTCTTCCATGAGCCAAAAGCCCTTCTTTTGCAACTAAATTATCATCAAATCCTTTGACTAATTTCTCACGAATTAAAAGAGAATTTAATCTTGGATGTGATTTAGGAATTAAAGTCATATTTTTTAATTAATTATAAAGAATTCTTGCTCCTGTATTATCTAATTCTGATTTTATAATTATTCCATCAGAATATTTTTCTAAAATTTTTAAAATCTTATTTTCATTTTCTTTTGGAATCATTGAAAAAATTGTTTCACCAAATAATGCAATTCCACATTTAATATTATTTTTAGATAATTCATTGACCACTTTTTGCATCCTTGGTGTCATAACATCTACATATTTTGCAAATTCTAAAGACATTTCTTGAAAATGTTCATAATTTTTTGATTTTAATAATTCATTTACCATTTTTCCTCCAAGACCATTAATTCGTGGTAATCTTTCTTTGATGAACTTACTTGTTGAAATTGGAGAAAAACATATCATAATTATAGAAATTTTATTTAAAGTAATATTTTGGACATGACCAATACCTGGTGCTCCTGGTTTATCTCTAATTTCAAATCCACCATAATATGATGCTAAAACATCTCCTAATCCTGTTTTACATTCTATTTCAACATCATGTGCTATTTGTGCAACTTTAATTTTAGATAATTTACATTCTAATGCATCGTTTAATGCAATAGATAATGATAATGCAACTGCTGCACTAGAACCAAATCCATATCCAACTGGAACATCAATTTCATGTATAATATCTACAAATTTTCCTTTTGTAGAAAATTTGCTGAGAACTACTTTAGAGACTCTCATATTTCCTGATTCAAAACCATTTACTTTGATTGTAAAATTTGAAATGTCATGTTTTGTTTTGTTTCTAATTGTAACTGTAGTTTTAACACCTTTCTGTATGGAAAATCCTGCACCTAACGAACCTAATTGTTTTGAATCTTTTTTGTCTAATTCGGCTTTGAAAAAACCTGTAATGTGTGCTGGACAAAATGCTGTTGCCATTATGATCAAATTTGACATATTTGGAAAATATTAATACTTGGCTTAAATAATATAAATTAGTATAAATTGACTACATTCACACGACGCCTACAGAAAATTGGAAGTAGTATGCTTGTTTCACTTCCAAAAGAATGGATTGATGCAAATAATCTAAACAAAAGCAATCAAGTTGAAATTGAAACAAATCAAAATAATCTATCAATTAGAACACAACTAAGCAAGAGACCTTCAAAAGAAGTTGAAATTTCATATCCCTTATCAGAAGGGGAAGGTATTGTTCCAACAATCACTGGTGCATATCTTTTAGGGTTTGATGTTATTAGAATTGTTGGAAAATCTTCTATCTCAATTAATGATAGAGAAAGTGTTAGAGGTTCTATGAGAAAATTAGTTGGACTGGAAATTATTGATGAAGATGCAACAAATATTTCTATTCAATTTTTACTTGATGAGACATCAATAAATCCACAAAATATCTTAAAACGAATGAGTTCAATTGCACTTGGAATGTTTAATGATGTTGTATTAGCTCTAAAAAGTGGAGATAAAACAAATCTTGAAGCAGTAGCAAATCGTGATGCTGAAATTAATAGACAATATTTTCTTCTTGTTAGATTAATCCGAAGTACTATAATGGATACTAGATTAGCTGGTATTTTCAATTTAGAAAATATAGATATTCTTGATTACAGAATTGCTGCAAATACACTTGAAATTGCAGGCGATACAGTTGTAGAATTATCTAAATCATTAATTAAATCAAATCTATCTAAAGTAGAATTAAAAAAATTATATGATTTTGCAAAAGATATGGAAGAAATACAAATCAAATCAATTGATTCTTTTATTTCTAATAATAGAATGATTGCAATTAATGCAATTAGACTACAAAGAACTAATTCTACAAAAATCTCTAAAATTCGTTCTTCTTTAGAAAGCGAAAAACAAATTTCTCTTCCATTATTTGATCTTATCTATATGTTTGAGAAAATTCTACAATCTTGGTCTGATATTAGTGATCTAGTTAAACCAAGTTATCAGTAAAGTATTATAATATTTTTTAGCTATTATTAAAAAATAATTACAATAATTTTTTTTTCGCAGCATAAATCATTACTGCACAAATTGTTTTTGAATCAATAATTTTTCCAGATTTAATCATTCCAATTAATTTTTTAATATCCATTTTTACAACTGTGATAAACTCATCATTATCTAATTTTAATTCAAATTTCTTTTTTGTTCCTGATGCTACAAAAATGTGAATTTCTTCTTTGTTATAGCCTACTGAAGGAAAATATGAGATTAATTTAGTCATTTTTTTGGCCTCGTAACCAGTTTCTTCAATAATTTCTCTATATGCACAATCAATTGGTTTTTCTCTTTTTTCTAAAGTACCGGCTGGAATTTCTAAAATATATCCATGTGGGAATCGATGTTGTTTTACTAGTAACACTTTACCTTTTTCGTCAAATGCAAGCATTGCGGCAGCACCTGGATGTTCAATAATTTCTCTTCTAACTTTTCTATGTTCAACTTGCATATGATATGCATTTAATTCAAATAATTTACCTTTGTACAGTTTTTCTTTTTTCATATTAGTTTTGAAAAGTATTATTATTTAATTTGTTTGGTATGTTAAATGTAATTTTGATGATTTCTTAAAATCAAGGATAGTATTTTTTAACCATTTGTTATAAAATGAAATTTTTTTAGGAATAAACAAATCTGCAGATTTAACATTTTTAAAATTTCTAACTTTTTGTGTTAATTCATCTATTTTGTAAATATTATTACTATACATAATTAAAACAATTTGATTTTTTGCAATAAATGGAATTTGTAAATATGTTTTAGAAAATTCTTTATTCATTTCTTTTAATGTTTCTTTCAAATTACTTTTTATCCATGTAATAATTGCATATGGAATAAATTTCTTAATTTTTTTTGGATCATAAATTGTTGTAAATTGAATTCCTTCATTTTTTTGCAATTTTTCAATACATCTTGTAATTGTTTTAGTTGACATTTTTGCATTTTTTGCAATTGTTTCAATCTTTTGTCTTGGATCTTTAATTAATTCCTCTAAAATTTCTAAATCAGTTTTTGTTAAATCTGTATTAAATCCTGGATTTTCTGCTTCAAAAATTGATAATACTTGAAAATCTTTCATTAATTTTTTTGCAAGTTCAATCTTTTGTTCTAAATTTTCTTTTACAATAATACTACAAACAGTTATTCCTCCAACACATGGTGCAACAAAATGTGGTTCTCCTACTAGACTAACTTGTTCTAAAACTTCTTTCATATTTTCTCCAGATACTACAAAATACAAAATTCCATATCCTAACACTGGTGGCTCAACTTTAATGAAGAACTCTTCAATTATCTCTAATTTTTGCATTTTACGTATTCTTGCGTTAACTGCTCCACCAGACATTCCCAAATCAATTCCAATTTGTCTATCTGATTCCCTGCAATTGTTTAATAATTTACTTAGAATTTTGATATCAAAATTGTCCATTATGTCACTTATAATACCTCCATAAAATATACAAATAACTAATATGATATAAAATTGTCTATAATTTAGCACTAGGAATAATATATGTTATATATTAGACTTTTTCCATTATTTTATGGATTACCGAATGAAATTAGCAAAAAGAATGCTATTCAATAAACGAGGTAGTTTGTTTGGTGCAGTTTTAGCTGTAACAATTGGAATCTTAGTAATTCACGTAAATTTTGTAATATTTCAAGGACTCTTTGATGCAATAGTTAGAGACATCAGTGAATATCGAAATGGTGATGTTCTTGTAACAAATGAAGATGATTACATAGATAAATCCGATTCAACAATTGTAAGATTCTTTGAAAGAATTTCATATGTTGAAGCGGCGACACCGCGGCTTTCATCGACGGCAGAAATGGAAATTACAAAAAATGGAAAACTAATTGAAAAAACTAGAATACCTGTAGTTGGTGTTGATCCATTTACTGATATTAGAGCATCTACTGTCCATGAAACTGTTACAGAAGGAACTTATGTTTTCTCAAGAAATTCTATTGTATTGGGAAATACTGTAGCAAATGATCTTGGAGGAGCTGTAGTTGGTGATAATGTTAAAGTGATAATTATTGATAGATGGGGGGAAGAACAAACTAAAAGATTTACTGTTTCTGGAATTGCAAAATCACCTGGTGGTCAAGGATTTGATTATAGTGCAGTTATACACATTGATACATTACGTGATATGACAGATAGAATAGATCAAACAGGATCAATTATGGTAAAATTAAAGGATCCAACTAAAGCATTAGAAGTAAAAGAATTTTTCTTATTATCATTTCCAAATGATGATTTCTTAGCAGAAACAATAGAAGAATCAGCTGAACAACAACTTGCTGGTTTTAGATCTGGTATAGCAATGATTAACATGATTGGATATTTTGGAATGATGTCTTCTGCATTTGCAATTGTTACAATTCAAATGATGTTAGTAAATGGGAAAACTAGAGAAATTGGTGTAATGAGAGCAATTGGTGCTAAAAGAAAAGATATTTTGATAATTTTTATTTTTCAAGGTATGTTAATTGGAGCAATTGGTGCTGGAGTTGGAACTGCAACTGGATTAGGCTATACATTTTATGCAAAAGAAACAAAGATGTCATTCAATAACAGTTTACCCCTTGAAGTAACTTACAATTGGGAAAAAATTGTTCAAACTGCTTTGGCTTCATTTGCTCTGGCTATTATTGCGTCATTATACCCATCGTATAGAGCTACAAAATTATTACCTGTGGAGGCAATGAGAACTGGCTAGAGTACTTGAGGTTAATCATTTAACCAAAATTTATGGTGATGGGGATAACAAAGTGAAAGCTCTTGATGATGTATCTTTTTCAATTGAACAAGGTGAAGTTGTTTTAATTGTTGGAAGTTCAGGTTCAGGTAAATCTACATTATTAAACATGATTGGACTTTTAGATAGCCCAACAAATGGAAATATTCTCATCGATGAAATTAATACTACAACTCTTAATGATGACCAAATTTCATCATTTAGAAATAAGAAATTAGGATTTATTTTTCAATTCTCTAATCTTTTAACAGATCTTTCAGTTTTGGAAAATATACTATTACCGATACAAATTGCTGATGCTAATTTTACTTCTGAAAAGGATGCTATAGATTTGTTAAAAGCAGTTGGACTAGAAGATCAAATGTATAAACGTGCAAATAAAATTTCAGGAGGACAAGCTCAAAGAGTAGCTATTGCAAGAGGTTTAATCAACAAACCTTCAATTGTTTTAGCTGATGAACCAACTGGTAATCTTGATTCAGTTACTTCAGAAATAATAGTTGATTTAATGAAATCCATGGCAAAAAAACTTAATCAAACTTTTATTATTGTTACTCACGATAGAAAACATTTTGGAAATGTTGACAAAGTTATTACAATTAAAGATGGTAAGGCATTTCAAGGAGAAGAACCTTCAACAATGGAGATCACTGTATGATGAATTCTAAATTTTTATTAATATTATTTTTAATTGGATTTGTACCGTTCATTTTTACAAATTCATATGCTGATTGGAAAGATGGACCAATAGAATCTGGAAATTTTGGTTCAGAGGGTCCATTTGAAAGAAATTTTGGAGATGTTAAATTACTAGATGCATATTTTGGCACGTTAGATAATAAAATAGAAGTTGGAACTGGAGATAGTAATGTTCCATTTACAATAGAATTTGCAAATGTAGGAACTCAAGATATTACAGGAATTGAAGGAAAACTTGCATTACCTTTAGGATTTTCAGGTTCAAATGGTCCAGGTACAGCAATTAATGCTAATACCAATACGAATTCTCTGGCTGGTAAAAATTTTCATTTAACTTTCTATGTAAATTTGGATAAAAATACGCAAATTCAACAATATTCCGGAACTGTAAAAGTTGATTATTCAAGATTAAGGGAATCTGGTGTTAGAACATCATTTTCTACTTTTGATTTTAAAGTAACTGGAGATAGTACAATTAATGTGAGAGCATCAGAATCATTTCTTACATCATTAAAATCAAATAATATTATTATTGATATTGTAAATGATGGAACTGCACAAATGTCTGCAGTTGATGTGATTATCAATAATGCACAAACATCACTTTCATCAAATACTGCATCAATTACAAATATTGAAAATGTCTTAATTTTAGAATCCAGTTGGGATCTTGGAAATATTCCTGCAGAATCACATCGTTCTTTGATTGCAAATGTATATGTTCCTGAATCTTTAAAGGGTGATACTTTACGAATTCCTTTATCTATTTCATATTATAATACACATGGTGATAAAGAAACTATTTCAAAGATTCTTGATTTTTACATTAGAGGTTTAATTGATCTTACAGTTTTTAATGTAAAAGTAATTGAATTATCTGGTACCCAAATGGTAATTGGTGAAATAATTAATGAAGGAAATGAAGATGGATTATTTGGTTTTGTAACTCTTGATGCTAATGGAGATTCTAATATTAAATCAAATACACAATTCATTGATGAAATTGAAACTGATGCACCGGTTCCATTTAATATCCCAATTGAATTTGATGGGGAGCCAAAATATGATGAACATGATGTAACAATTACTGTAAGATACAAAGATAGTGTAAGAGATGAAATTTTTCTACCCTACGAAACTACAATTTTAGTTAATGAACCATCAATTATTGATGAGGATAATTTTGATTCAATGACAGTAATTATCCCAATAATTTTAGTTATAGGATTTGCAATTTTCATAATTCGTAGGCGTAAAAAAGCAGCATTATCAACAAATTAAAGATTAATGTTAAATCTTAAAAGTGTGAATAAAAGAAAATGAAATTCAGATTACCTATTACAATTTTAATTATTGTCTTAAGTGTAGGCAGTATAATTATTGCAACTGGTTTTATTTCAAATTCTAAATATGTAGATATTCCTGAAATCTCTAATCAATATGAGAATTTACTAAAATACAAAAATGAATTAGAGAAAATTAATCAATATAATCAAGAAATTTTAAAAAATTTAGAATATGAAATTAAAAATTCTGATGATGTCAATATTTCTCAAATAAATAATGAGATTGATGTAATTAATCGTGTAATTAATGAAAATAAATTAGAACTAGAACAAATAATTACTAAATTATCTCAAATTGAATCAAATCCTTAATTACTAAAAATATTTTATTTTTTTCTAAATTCATATACTAATTCATTATTCCATAATTATTGTTAAATCATCGAAAATTAACTTTCATTGGAGTTATTTTTTTGGTCATAACTTTTTTGATTAACTACTATCATGAACAAAATCATCCTGGTGGGGAATTCAATTATGCCTATATTTCTGGAGCCATAATGTTGATTTCATTTGCTGCTAGTTTTTTAATATTCACTAAGGATAACATAAAAAATTAATTTACTCGTAATTGATTTATTATTAAATTGCAATTAGGCTCAAATTCAATTTAGATCTAGGATTATAAGCAATTATTAGATATTGATATTATGCCTGGTGATGAAATTGAAGTTCCAAAGGAATTACGTGAATTTATGTTTGAAGAAGCAGAAGAAACTAATCTTGGTCAAAAAAATGGAGCACAAAAACAATACCGTTATGGTAATTTGCATATTAGAGAATATAATGATAAATTTCTAGTTCATACTGACAAAATTGATCCTAGAGTTGATCCATTTGGTCATTTAGTATATGATGCTCCTGAAGTTTTAATTGGTATTGCATGTGGAATATTTGCAGGTGTAAATACTGCAAAAAAGTTTTCTAAAAATAATTCTAAAAAAATTTCCTTAGCTAGTATTTTATCTTCTTCTATAATGTCTGGATATTTAGCATATACAACAACTAAAAAAATTAAAAAACATCTGGAGTGATTTTATGTATACAATAAGAACTATACAAATTTTAATTAAACTTTTGCCATCTATTTTGGCATTACGTAAAGATAGAAAAAAATGGATTAATCAAAATGAAAATAAAATTGATTTAAACCAATTTAAAAAAAATGCTAGTAAAGTTCTTGAAACTTTTATTTCATTGGGACCAGTTTACATTAAATTAGGACAATGGCTTTCTTCTAGAGCTGATATTTTACCACAACCATATCTGGAAGAATTATCAAAACTTCAAGACAGTATACCTGCTGCCCCATTTGATCAAGTTAAATCAATAATTGAAAAAGATATTGGATTAATTAATGAAAAATTTGATTCTATTGATCCTACTTCTATTTCAGGTGCCTCATTAGGACAAGTTTATCGAGGCTCAATTTCTGGTCAACAAATTGTAATTAAAGTAAAAAGACCTGGAATTGAAAAAGTAGTTAAAAAAGATCTAAAAATCTTAAAAAAAATTTTACCACTGGCATTAAGATTTGTTGATCCAAATCTAAGATATTCAGCAAAAACTATGCTTTCACAATTTATTGAAACTATTCATGAAGAAATGGATTATACCAACGAATCTAAAAATCTTAAAGAAATTAAAAATGATATGGCAGAAAATCCTAAAGTGATTGTACCTTCAGTTTTTGATGATTTTTCTTCAAAAAATGTTCTTACAATGGAATATCTGCCTGGAATTAAGGTCACAAACATAGATGCTTTAGAAGAAAAAAATATTGATCGAGAACAATTAGTCGTTGATGTGCACCAGATATTTTTCACAATGTTACTCAAACATTCAATTTTTCATGCAGATCCACATCCAGGAAATATTTCTGTAACTGATGAAGGGAAATTAATTCTATATGATTATGGAATGGTTGGACGAATTAATAATAAAACAAGAATTAATTTAATTCGACTATATCTTGCACTTGTAGAAAAAAATCCTCCGAGAGTTGTTTCTGCTATGGATGATCTCAAAATGTTAACTCCTGGATATAATAGATCAATAATTGAAAAAGGAATAGAATTATCGATTCGTTCTATGCATGGGGATAAACCTGATGAAATGGAAGTTCAAAGTTTAATGGAATTAGCAAATAAAACTATGAGTAAATTCCCATTTATTTTACCAAAAAATTTGGCATTATATCTGAGAATGACTTCAATAATTGAAGGAATTTACAAAACACATGATGTTGATTTCAAATTTTTGAAAGTTCTAAAAAATATTCTTCAACAAGAAAATTTAATCACAGGTGCATATATTGAGGAAATAAAAATTTCCTTTGATACTTTTTTGAAATCAGTTAATTCTACTTTGAGAGTTGGCTCTGATATGGAAAAATTAATGGATGAAATTCAAATTTATATGAAAAAACGTAAACCAATAGTTTTGATTAGTGGAAGTATATTTTCTTCTGCTATTTTTATTGGCTCTGTCTTTTTATTTCAGTCAAATGAATATTTAGGATCAATTGGAATGATCAGTTCTGGTATTATTATGGGAATTTCAACATTACTAAGAAAGTATTAGATTATTCAATTGAAATATTTTTTGATTTTTTTGTTACGGGAATAACTAATACAAGAACTCCATTTTCATATTTTGCAGATCCAATTTTTTCTTCACCTTCTTTAATTTCAATTGGTAATCTAATTTTTTTATTTATTTTATTGGGTCTTTGATTTGAAATTAATGTTTTTGAATCTTTTTCATCTATAATTTTTTTAGCTTTAATTGAAAGTATATCTCCAGATAGACTTAATTCGATATCTTTTTTAGAAAATCCTGGAATATCGATAATTACTTTAAGATTTTTATCAGTTAGATGCATGTCTATTGGTGGTAAAACAAATTCATAGAATTCTCTTGATTTGTTTCCCATTTCTTTGATTACCTCTTTCATTAATCCCATTTTGTTTATATTCTTGATTTTTTGATATAAACCTTAGTTAACTGTGTGAGGTTCAGATCCTTATCTCTTAGGAGTTTGGGTTCAAATCTGACTTCCCATCCTTATTTTCTACATTTTTAATTAATTATCTTCTAATTTCTCTTTGATATTTTTTGAGAGAAGTTTGTTTATTATCTCACCTGAGGCTTTACCTCTGAGTTCTTTCATTACAATTCCCATTAGAGGTCCCATTGCCCTCTCTTTTTGATTTTTAATTATTTCTTGATTTTTATCTACTATGTCTTTGATAATTTTGTCTAAATCTTCCTCATTGATGGATTCAATTGAAGCATTTTTCATAGCTTCTTCTACATTTCGTGATTTTTTTGACATTATGTTTTCAAAAATTATTTCAATTGACTCTTTTGCAATTTCTCCTTTTTCTAATAATTCAAACAATTTGAAAATTTCTTGACTTTTTAATAAATTTGAATCTAATCCTTTTCTTTCTAAATTTGTAATTGTTGAACAAAGAATTGATGCAACAAATGTTGGATTTGTTTTTATTTTTTTAATTATATTTTCAAATAACTCAATATACTTAGAATCAAAAATTTGTTCTGCAAGTTGTTGATTCATTTCATACTTCACTTCTATTTCTTTAATTGCATCATCCCATAATTTTGGAATATTTTTTCCAGCATTGATTAATTCCCTTTCAGTAATTATTATTGGTGGGATATCTGTTTCTGGATACATTCGTGCAGCTCCTGGTCTTGGTCTGAGAAACTTTGTTTCACCTACTGGGGTAGCTAATCTTGTATCTATTGGTATGCCTTGATTTTTGATATGTTCTATTCTTAAAATTACTTGATCAATTATAGTATGAATTTTTTCTTCAGGAGCGGCTAAAATTAAAAATGCGTCATTTTCATTAATTTTTAATAAATTTTTTAATTCATCGAGATCAGATTTTTCTATTCCATAATTTGGTAATTCGTCAGAATGAAAAACTCCACCAATTCCAAAAAATCTTACTAATTCAGCTACTTCTTTTCCTAACCTAATACCCTCATAAGGTAAATATCCAAATATTCCAGCCATGTTTTTAAAAGAAACAGCTACTATCTTCTGATTTTTCTTTATAGCACTTTGAATAATTTTTGAATTACATTTTGCAAATAATTCTGTAATATCTTTTTTATTTTGATTGTCAAATAACCAATTACTTTCTTGTATTTTTTTTGAAATTTTTAATAGTCCATGTTGTCTTTTTGCTTCATATTCTACAACTTTTTCTAATTGATCTAATTGTTGAACTCCTTTAACTTCAATTACAACTCCTTTCCCATCTTTAATTGATACATTAACATCTTGTCGAATTGATCCTAATCCTCTTTTCACTTTTTTTGTACTTCTCAAAATTCTTCCTAAGGATAATGCAATTTTTTTAATTTCTGTTGAATCTACCTCAAAAGGATCTGTTGCAATTTCAACTAATGGTACGCCTAAACGTTCTAACCCAAATTTTCTAGTACTGCCCTCCTCTCCTAAAATTTTTGCTGCATCTTCTTCTAAACAAATTGACTGAATTCCAATTTTTATTTCTCCTGCATTATAAAATCCACCTTGTGAAATTAACATTGTACGCTGAAATCCAGTTGTATTTGAACCATCAATTACAGTTTTTCTCATAGGATAAATTTCACTAAAAATATTTGATTTTAATGCAGCAGCAATAATCAATACAATCTTTCTTGCATCTTCATCTAATTCATGTGGTGGTTCTTCGTCTTGCTCAACTAAACAACTGCTTTCTTCATTTGCATAATACATGATAGTTTTTGATTTTGTATTTTCAAATAACGCAGCAGGATCAAATTCGCCTAATTCACTTTTAGAAGCTCGTAATTTTCTTTGAAATTTAATTGAGTGATCATCTGATTCAATTGGAGTACAATTACAAAATAATTTTTTATTAGTTTCAAGTTGTTGATGAATTTCTAAGCCTACTTTTACGCCTGCATCTTTTATTGAAAATTTTTCCATATTATTACCAATTATGTTGTAAATTCTGATGCAATTTGATTAAGCATATTTTCTTTAATTTCATCACATTTTTCAGTATTTCCTGTTACCCACATTGCTTTAACTAATGCAATTTCTGGAATCATATTTTCAAGTGGAATTATTCCTAAATTTAATAGATCTCTACCACTTTCGTAAACTGTCATTCTTACTCTACCATCAATACATTGTGAAGTCATTCCCATGAAAATTCCTTTTTCATTTGCTATTTTTACTACTGGATACATATTTTCTCCAATGTGTCCTAATCCTGTACCTTCAAAAATTATTGCTTTACATCCTAAATCTATAATATTTTTTAAGAAATCTGGATTATACCCTGGATGATATTTTACTAGAGCAACTTTTTCATTTATTTTTATTTTTGGATCAAATTCATCAATTGTAAAAAATGGTGTTTTCATATTTTTGTGAATTTCATTATTTACAATTAAAAATGCTGGATCATTACCTACTGTTTGAAATGCTCCTCTTTTACTAGTGTGATTTTTTCTTACACGTGTACCAATATGACATGCAATTGTTTCATCATTTTCATCTTGATGCATTGCTATGTAAATTCCATTTGTTTTAGATTCAATAAGAAATTTTACTGCTCCAATTAGATTTAATGCAGCATCAGATGATGCACGATCTGATGATCTCTGTGATCCAACTAATGCTATTGGTATTGGAAAACCTGCTAATGAAAAAGAAAGATATGATGATGTATAATGCATGGTATCTGTTCCATGAGCAATAATTATTCCTGAGTAATCTGATTTACTGTATTCTTTTATTGTCTCCGCAATTTTTAACCAATGTTTAGGCATAATATTTTCAGAATATTCTGAAAATAGTACTTTTGTGTCAATGTTTGCAATTTTACTTAGTTCTGGAACTGATGAATTTAATTCTTCAGCTGTTAATACTGGTGTAACAGCACCTGTTCTATAATCAATTTTACTTGCAATTGTACCTCCAGTTGATAATAATAAAATATTTGGTAGGTTATCATTTTTTTCAACTTCTTGATTTTTTTCAATAGTTTTTCCTATTGATGGATTTTTTTCAATCTTCTCAATCTTTCTGATTTCTAAGCCAATGTTATATCCGCTTTTTAATTTTAAAACAATATGTTTGTCATCACTGTGTTCATATCTTGGCATCACTATCCCCGAATATGTAATATCTGACAAAATTTTTACAGAATCTCCAACTAAAATTCCATTTGTTTTAAGAAACTGTAATGAATTTCCATTATATCCTGTATATTTTGACATTTATGGAAATTAGATTTGTTATTTAATTAAAACTACCTGTTTAATTGATACTTTTATGTTATTTTGCATTAAAAAAATGATTTAAACAATAGAATAAACCCCGTTTGTATACACTACCAACTCTATCATATCTCAAGTGAGATCCAAGATCAGCATTACTCCAATTTGCTTTTTGTGGTCCTATCAATAACCATTTCAATAATCGTATATCTAATGATATTACCATATATTGTTCCAATTTTCTTAAAGCATTTTCATTTATTTTGTTAATTCCTTTCCCATTACAACTTATTCCAATCATTAATTCTTCATTGTTAACATCATTAGTTTTTAGAATAATAATTGTATTTGAAATCCAATTTATTTTTTGTCGAATTTTTTCAAAATTTTCATAAGCTTTTCCTATTAAATCATATATTTCAGATGCTTTTGGTTTTGATTCAAATTCATAATTAAATTTTTTATATGATAAAATATTTTCAATGTATTTTTTCTTATCTTTTTTATCTACTGGATTGTATTCTTTACTACTTGTTCCTGTATCAATGTTAAACCAAGAATCATTATTCAAAATTATGCCTTTGTATTTTTCTTGAGAGATATTTTTACATGTCCATTCAAATGCATCTTCTAATTCTGGTTCTCCTCTATATTCATTTAAACTAGTATTTTTTCCACATAATGTATAACGACCTGCAAAATGAATGTAATATTTTGGTTCTAGTAATTCTAAATATTTTTTGATTGTTTCAAGCTTTTTTTGTTGTTTTAAAATTGCTGCTGACTTTTTTTCTTCTTTAGGAAGATTATAACAATGTGGCCATGATGATGCTGCAACATATCCTACTAACAACAAATCAATATTACCGTACATGGATTTAATTGAGGAAGCAGTAATTTTTGCAATATCATATGGGCAATCATTTGTATTTACAATTACTTGATTTTGATTATCAAAAACTGCAATTGTATCTATTTGAGTTGTTTGATATTTAAATTCAGATAAACCGCAACCCATTATATTTCCACAAATATTTGGATCACAATTATCTGCCGCTAAAATATTTAGATACATATTTTCTTTTAATTTAATTCTGATTCCATGCTCTAATTCAATTGTTTTAAATCCTAATCTTTCAATTTTATTTTTAAGAAATTTTTCTGGAAAATTATGAATTAGTATTGGAATGTTTTTATTTAATTTTGATAATGTTTTTGTAGATACATGATCAGAATGGATGTGACTTACATAAATAAAATCAACATCTGAAAAGTTTTCTGGTTTAAAATCATATGGTGGATAAATTGCCCATGATCCGATATATTCTTCTCCTTCTAACCATGGATCACATAGAATTTTGACCTTGGAACCCTCATTATCATCTTCAATTAAGATTGATGCAGAATTTAATTGTGTAACTTTCATTTTGTTTATATGATCATTTTTTAATGTATTAAAAAATGTCTCTTTAATTATCAATTAAAAATAGTTTATCTATAATAGGAGGCAACTAATTTTTCACCTAACTTAAGATCTTTTTGCTCTCTTACCTTCTTAACTGCTTCTTCAAAATGTTTCATTGTCACTTTAGCATCAATACTGGTTTTTTCAATATCTTTTACGTCTGGATGTGAATCTAAAAATTCATGTATTACTAATGATACTGCAGTATTTGCAATTGATGCTGTATCAGCACCGCTAAGTCCATCAGTTATTTCTGAAAGTCTTTCAAAGTCAATATGGTTTGGATCACTTGTTTCGGTAACTGTTGGTATTTTTTCTGCATTTAATTTCAAAATACTCTTTCTACTTTCTTTATCTGGAAGTGGAATTTGAATAATTTTATCAAATCTTCCTGGTCTTAATAATGCAGGATCAATCATATCTGCTCTATTTGTTGCAGCTAAAACTATTACTCCATGCATATTTTCCATACCGTCTAATTCTGTAAGTAATTGACTGACAACTCTTTCAGTAACTGCATTTTCTCCACCTGCTCCTCTAAGTGGTGCAATTGAATCAATTTCATCAAAGAACACTACACAAGGAGATGACTGTCTAGCTCTTTTGAAAATTTCTCTAATGCCTCTTTCTGATTCTCCTACCCATTTTGATAATAGTTCAGGGCCTCTTACTGAAATGAAATTTGCTTCACTTTGTGTTGCAACTGCCTTTGCAAGTAAAGTTTTTCCTGTACCACTTGGACCGTGAAGTAAAATACCTCTTGGCATATTATGTCCTAATTTATCATATAATCCTGGATATTTCATTGGCCATTCAACTGCTTCTTGCAATTCTCGTTTAACATCTTCCAAACCTCCAACTTCTTCCCATTTTATGTCTGGGTTTTCAATGAATACTTCTCTCATTCCAGATGGGGTTACTTCAATCAATGCTTTTGTAAAATCATCATGATTTACAATTAATTTATCTAAAGTTTCTGGAGGAAGTTTCTCTTCTTGTAAATCAAGTACTGGTAATAATCTTCTTAAACATTTCATTGCTGCTTCTTTACAAAGATATTCTAAATCTGCACCAACATATCCGTGACTAACTGAAGCAATTTTATCAATATCTACTGGTAATTCTTGATCATCTGCTGCTAAAGGCATATTTCTACTATGAATTGCAAGAATGTCTTTTCTTCCTTTTTTATCTGGAACTTTAATCTCAATTTCTCTGTCAAATCTTCCTGGTCTTCTAAGTGCAGGATCTATTGCATTAGGTCTATTTGTTGCAGCAATCACAATCACTTTTCCTCTTGCTTCTAATCCATCCATTAATGATAACATTTGTGATACTACTCTACGTTCTACTTCTCCAGTAACTTCTTCTCTTTTTGGAGCGATAGAATCTATTTCATCTACAAATATAATTGATGGAGCTTTTTCTCTAGCTTCTTTGAAAATTTCTCTTAATCTAGCTTCACTTTCTCCATAAAATTTACTCATTATTTCTGGACCTGATATACTAATGAAATGAGCTTGACTTTCATTTGCTACTGCTTTTGCAAGTAAAGTCTTACCAGTTCCTGGTGGACCATAAAGTAAAACACCTTTTGGAGCTTCAATTCCTAATTTTTCAAAAATTTCAGGATGTCTTAATGGAAGTTCAATCATCTCTCTCACTTTTTTAATTTCATTATGTATACCACCAATATCTTCATAGGTTACTTGAGGTACACCACGTAATGTTTCTCCTTTTTCTGCAATATGGAAAACTGTTTTTTGTGTAATCAAAACTGCATCAGCTGCTGGTGTTACACCAATTACTTGGAATGTTAAACGTCCACCAAAGTATGGAACCATCACATTATCACCTTTGATTAATGGAACACTTTCTAAAGCATCAGCAAGATATCTTTCATCTATTGGAGGAATTGCTTCTAAAGGTGCAACTACCACTTTTTCAGCAGCGACTGCTTTAATTTTTCTAACTGAAATTGTATCACCAATTGCTATTCCTGAATTATTTCTACCAAGTCCATCAATTCTGATTATTCCTTTTCCTTCATCAGATGGATATAGCGGAAGACATTTTGCTACTGTTCTTCTTTTACCTTTAATTTCAATAACATCACCAGTTGAGGCACTTAAAGTATCCATTGAATCATAATCAATTCTTGCTACTCCTCTTCCAACATCCCTTGTGTATGCTTCAAGGACTTTGAGGGAAAGTGCATTTTGACTCATATACAAAGACCCTCTAATCTAATTTTTATACCTTTGTGGTATTCTTTCATATTTTACCCATACCAAAGCTTAAAATTCTCTTTTCAGTTGGAAACGATCAACATGGGTAAAAGACCATTAGTACGTAGACGAGGCCGTGGAGGTAATCAATTTAGATCAACTTCTACTGGTAAAGTAGGAAAAACTGCTACTTATCCACGTTTTCCACTAGCAGAAAATCATACTGGTGAAATTATAGACTTAGTTCATGAGCGCGGAAGAGAAGCACCGCTATCTAAAGTTAGATTTGAAGACGGTTCTGTTTCCTTTATTCCAGCAGTTCTTGGAACTAAAGTAGGAGAATCATTAGAATTTGGATTAAAATCAAAAATTGAAAAAGGAAATGTAATTAGTGTTCAAAATATTCCAGATGGTACTATTGTTTGCAATATTGAAAGACATTTTGGAGACGGTGGTGCTATAGTAAAATCTGCAGGAACTGATGCAACTATTTTCTCTCATGGTGATGATGGCGTTACAATTAAACTTCCTTCTGGTAAATTTACAACTCTTAATCCAAAAAATAGAGCTATGATTGGTACTCTTTCTGGGGGTGGAGCTACTGAACGTCATTTTATGAGTGCCGGCAACAAATGGCGTAGTTTTAAAGCTAAAGGAAAGAAATATCCAATTGTTAGAGGTGTTGCACAAGCAGCATATGTTCACCCACACGGTGGTGGTAGACACCAACACGTTGGACAAAGTTCTACTGTTTCTAGAGATGCACCACCTGGAGCAAAGGTGGGAAGTATTGCTGCTAGAAAGACTGGTAGAGCTAGAATTAAAGAAAGAAAGTAGTTTTTCTTTAAAGCTAAAATTGATTAATAAGTTTTTTAAATTTTATATCAATGTCTCATCAACGTGTAAGACTTTTTGTAACTGGTAGAGTACAAGGAGTTTTTTTCCGTCAGAGTTTAAAAGCTAAATCTATTCAAAATGATATTTTTGGATGGGTAAAAAATCTTCAGGATGGTCGTGTTGAATGTCTTTTAGAAGGTAATGCGAAAAATATTTCTGTACTTGTTAAATGGGCTAATAATGGTCCTGCAAATGCAATAGTTGAAAATATTGAAGTTCATAATGAAAAATTTGATAATGAATTTACAAAGTTTGATGTTTTATATTAATGGATATTTTCATATGCTGTTTTAAATAATTCAGTAAATTCTAAAATTTTTTGATCTTTTTTAATTTGAATAGTTTGTATTGGATCTTTTCTACTTTTTTGAATTTTAATGATAACACCGTCACTTTCTGGTTCAACATCAATAAACCATCTGAATGTCATTGATTTACAAAAAACAACTCTGTGCATTCTAACATCTTCTAATACATTTTCTCCTAATGTGAAGCAAAATTCTCTAATTGAATCAAAAAGTGGCAACACCGTTAGTGGGATTTGTTTTTTAAAATCTTCATAATTTCTTTTATTTCCAAATGAAATTAGTCCTTCCATAAGCATGCAAATTTGATTTTAATTATAAAGGTAGTAGATCCGTTGGTTCCAGTCTAGACGAATAGCCCCATTTCAAGGCGTACAAGATCCGCCACGTAGACGAGGAAGCGTGGATGTCCTACCTTAGGATTGCTCCCTCCCGGACCTCATCCCTTTCGATAGTTCGGTCTTAGAAGTTATTCCTTCGAATATTTCTAGTCCTGCAACCACCCGCCTCGGCGTGATTTCATTTCCGCACACCAAGCGGGAATTACCCATCTAGAGATTTACCCAACAGTTACTGATCTCTGCATATAGCCGGTTTCAGAAGAGGGCACGGCTAGCACCCCAATCCTACCTACTACCATTTTTTCTAAGATGGTATGTTATATTTGCATTAGGTTTGATTTGATTTTAATTTTGAGACCAAGATACAAACTGAGCATACATTGCCTGTGCATTCACTACCACATTTTTCACAATTTGTTTTTTCTTTAGTATTTGAATTGGAGTTTTTCATAACTTCAGAAACTTTGATAATTGATTGATACAAATTATTTTTAATTCCACTGCGTTGACTTTCTAATAAATTTAAAAATTCACGAATATCAGTTCTTATTCCTTCATTCATGTGCGGACATGGTTCTGATTGAAATGGTATATCATTTGTAAATGCATAAAATACAATTTCAGATTCATATATTTCACAAAATGGTTTTATTTTTCTTAAAGAATTTACTGCTGTATCTGGATTCATCCAACCTACTTTAGTTGTATCACCAGAAAGCATGTTTATCACAAATGTTTGTAATGTATCATCTAAATTATGACCTGTTGCAATTACATCTGCTCCAATATCTTTTGCAGCATAATCCATTGCACGTCTTCGGAATGTTCCACACATTGAACACGATGATGTTTTCTCATTTTCTCTTAAATCTAATGCCTCATCAAGTGTTAAATCGAAAAGATCTTTGTAAGAATATATTTTATATTCTACATTTAATTCTAAACAAACTTTTTTGACAATTTCCAATGCTTCATTTCTATATCCTGGAATTCCTTCATCAATTGTTATGACTTTAATTTTAAAATTATGAGTTAATGACATTTCATGAATAACTTTTAGTAATGCTAGTGAATCTTTCCCACCTGATACTGCAACTGCTACTAATTCATTATGTTTAATCATTTTATATTTTGAAATAGTTTTAGCAGTTTTTTTTACAATAGATTTTGAAAAACATTGAGAACAGAGTTTTTCGCCTGAATATTTTCTTGTATATGCTGCTTGATTTTTACATCTATCACAGGCCATAAATTTAATAATTATTTTTCATTAATGATTCTTTAGGTAATTTTAGATTGTAAACCAACCAGATTTCATATATGATAAAGCAATATTGAGACCAAATAGAATAAACGTAAATGCGTAAATTGCCCACATTGTAGTTTTAACTGCTTTATCTGAAAATCTTTTATCAATAATAATATGAATGAATTTTCCACCATCCAAGATTGGTAATGGAAGCATGTTGATTATGCCTATGAAAAATGAAATCATCCATAACCATAACAAGAACATTGAAACAGTTGGATCATTCCATTCAATGAAATTCATTACAGGTGTATATGCAAATGAATTATCTCTCATAATTCCAATTAATCCTCTTTCAGGATCATCTGGTGCTGGCATTACTGTTAATCCAAAGTCTAATGGTTGACCATCTCTAAGTACAGATACAGTAGCTGTATCTCCTGGATTCAAACTAGGAAAATCAACTGGACTAAGAATCGGTATACCGTTAATTGAAGTGATAATATCATTTGCAAGTAGTCCTGCTTGTTCAGCTCCTGAATTCTCTATAATTGAAAGTATCAAAACACCTTCAGGCAACTCATAAAATATACTCAATAATGGTTCAGGTACTACCATTGCAAAAAATGGATTTGTTAATAATATGATGCCTAACACTAATGCAAATAATACATTTGAAGTTGCACCTGCTCCAATTACTCTTAATTTAGAAATCTTTTTAGCTTTTTCAAATTCTTCTTCATCTGGTTCTACAAATCCTGCAAACATTGCGATAAAAATTGCAAAACCACCTGTTTTGATTTTAATTTTTTCAAGTGCAGCTACAATTCCATGTCCACCTTCATGCATTACAAGTACAATTGGAATTGAAAGTAAAAAGTACGTAATAGCTGGTGCTGAAGTTAAAGTAATTCCTGGAATTAGTACAGTTAATTCATTAAATTCTGATTGTGCAACAAAAAAGTTTGAAACATTATTTAGTAAAAACCAAAATGCAAATCCCATCATTATAAAACCTGCAATTACACTAATGTTTGCAAATATTGATACTGCTGCTCTTGTTCTTCCAAGAACTCGAATTAAAACATCATTGACACTTTTATTTTTATAAACGAGACTGTATGCTTTAATTTCAACACCATATTTTTCTAATTTTAGAGCTTTTGCGGTGACAAAAATAGCTACCCAAGCCATTAAGACGTAGATTATCGCATTTTCAGTAATAAAATCAAGTTCCAAACTAATTGCTAATTTTTTAAAGTAGAGCAATTTATCGGTTACTATGAAACCCGTCTTGATTATCTCTACATATCCTAATAAAAAATCGATTTTAAAAATAGCCAATGAACTTGTGAAAACTAAGATAATAGCATGTGTCAATATTTCAAAAATCGATTCAGTTTATTCATGGAATGGTAAAATTCAAAATTCATCAGAATATATTGCAATATTCAAAACTGTCATAAAAAATAAAACTAAACTTAAAAAGAAAATTGCTGAAACTCATCCCTATGATGTTCCAGAAATAGCAGAAATTGATGTTACTTCAATCAATAAATCATATCTAAATTGGTTAATTGAATCAACAAATTAAGTTTCTAAAGAATATCTTAACAAAGAAACAATTCCACCCAAACCTGTAACTCTTAATCCAATATCTGTTGATGAATCAACACTGTAAATTTTAACTCCTTTATCTTCTACATCATTTAGAAAATTCATTATTTCTTGTTCATTATTATCTTGAATTATTTTATCTGAAAATACTATTGATTCTACCGCTCCCAATTGATTTGCATTTAAAGTTTCAGCATATCCCATTGTAAATTTTTTACTTTTTTTATTTGCAAGAATCATTATTTCATCAATTATTGATGCTGCTTTTGCTAATTTACTATCAGACATTATTTCATGCATAGTTTGAGATTTTGTAAATGTGTATATTCCATCTTCTCCTCCTGAATCAATTCCATCGACAATCTGAATTTTATATTTTTGTAATTTTTGAATGTGATTTGCAAATCTTTTTTTTGTTTCACCTGGACCAAAAATCACTATCATATCTCCTTCCTTAAAAATAGAAGTTATTGCTTGATGTACATGCTCAAAAAATTTTTCAATATTAAAACTAGTTTTGTATCTCTTTCCACCAGATCCTGAATAAATATTTGGCATAAATTCTAAATGTGTACCTCTTAATCTTGCAATTCCACAATCTGCAGTATCAATTGCGATTAAAACAAAACTTATTTGATTATTACTTGATTTCAAAAGTTTTTTTTCAATTGGTGACCATTTTTTCTTTGAAATTGTTATTCCATCATTAAGTTGTAAAATAAATGAGTGATGTGATCCATGTGGAACTGACTCATTACTTGATTCAGAAATTATTCCTCCAATTCTTAACTTATCTAAAACTTCATCTAGCGAAATTTTTTCTACAGTTAATGCAATTCTAATTTTTATTCTTTCTCCTTTATCTGGTCTTGAATATTCTTTATCTTGTTTTAGAACTCTTGTTGTATCTCCAATCACTTTATCATTTTCTTTAATTATACGCCGTAAATTCAATAAATCTTCTGAATCTTCAGGAATAACTGAAATTAAATTTTCATCTATTGTCTTTGTAATCATGATATTGTTATAATTTACAAAAAGTAAAGTGTTTAGTTTGTTGTTTCAGTAGTTTCTTCTTCTTGGGATTTTTTCTTTAGATAATTTTCAACCCAATCTAAAGTAAGAACTCCAGATTCTGCTAAGTTTGTTAAAGAATTTGGAGATGCTTCACCTGTTACTTTACCTTCCATTCTTCTTATTTGTCGCCATTTTAGAGACGTGTTTCCACTTTTTGAATTATAAATTATTCCAAGAACATCTCTTGCATTCATAAATGTAATATCTCTAATTTTTTTCAACGTTACTTTATCTGCAGCTTCAACGTATATTGCACCCAAATTATCTTCTCTTTCTGCAAATACTTCTGAATCTCCCAAGTAACTTCTTGGAGCATAGGATTTACAAGTACTAGAGATGATGAATCTTCTAAAACTTTCTAATGTTGCTGGAGCGCTAATTGTAACCATTTTGCTTGACTACCTATTCGCCATTTATCAAGCTTCTTGAAAGACTCAATAGGAATATCTCTAAAACTTGGCTTGCAGGCTGTGATGATCCTATCCCTCTGACTAATGATGAAGATCTTGAGAACTGAGCCTGCCTTATGATTTTAATGCTTGATTTGTATTGTTATTATGTGAAATTCTTAACTGAATATCTAACTTTTCAAGTGAAAAAACGAAGAGGATTTGTTAACATCACTTCTGATATATCAAAACTAGTTTCAAAAAGTAAAATTCAGGAAGGTCTTTGTCTTGTTAATGCAATGCATATCACTGCAAGTGTTTTCATTAATGATAATGAAACTGGATTACATCATGATTATGAAAAGTGGTTAGAAGAATTAGCACCACATGAACCAATTGAACAATATGATCATAACAATACCGGTGAGGATAATGCAGATGCTCATTTAAAAAGACAGATTATGGGAAGAGAAGTTGTAGTTGCAATTACAAATGGACAATTAGATTTTGGTCCGTGGGAACAAATTTTCTATGGAGAATTTGATGGTAAAAGATCAAAAAGAGTTTTAGTTAAAATTATTGGAGAATGATATTTTATCCAAAGTCTGCATCACGTTTTTGACTTTGTGATTCATTCTTTCTTGCAGCATCTCTAAATGCATCATCATGATTTTGAGGTCCATGTTCACATTTTACACATGCAATTTTAAAACCATCTTCATTTTTCACATAAGTTTCACAACCACAGAAACATGCCATAACGATGTTAATTCTTAATCTGATATATCTTTTGGGATGATGTAATTTACTTACAACATTCGCCCTTTGGAATATCGTGAATATGTGGACATTTTCTAGGATGTCCTAACATTGTACACAATGCATCTGTAAATTGTTTATTCATATGATGTTCAATTCCACATACCATCTCTTCATCAATTTCTACTTTTAATGCGCTATCCATTAAGACTTCTAGTAATCTGCTATTTCTCATCATACTAGAACCAATTCTTTCTCCTTCTTCTGTAAGATTTACTCCTGCTTTGTTGTATTCTACAAGATTTTTACCATTTAATTTTTTTAACATTTGAACTACACTTGGTTGTCTTATGTTGAGCATTTTTGCAATTGTACTAATTTTAACATCTTCACCCCTTTCTCTTATGTGCCAAATTGCTTTAAGATACATTTCAACATGTTCAGCTTCTGCAGTTCCAACAAATAATGTTTCTTCTTTTAGTATGTCCATAACACTATACCTTCTTTGAATCTTTTAATAAATATTCAAAATATTGACGTGCAAATCCAGCTAAACCTATATGATCTGCCCAAATTGCAATCACTTCTGAAGAATTTTCACCTGCAATTTCTGGACCTAATAATATTACAACATATCTTTTATCTGAAATTATACCTCCTCCAAACAAACCTTTCTTAATTTTAACATCTGCAACTCTTTTGATTGCTTTAACTGATTCTTTATCTATCTTATCTGATGTTAGAATTGTAATTTTAACTCCTTTATCATGTAATGCTCTCAATTTTGGTAAAGCTTGTTTTACTAATTCAACACCTGCTTCAGGCAATGTAATCATTACTTCGTCTCTACAACTATCTACCATCTCTAAAATTTTAGCAGTAATGTTTATTGCTCCTGAAAGTACCCATATGTCTGGTCTTTCACTTGTTCCACTTTTTTCATATAAAGGAACTAATTCATTCAAAATAATATTTTGATTTTTTAAAAAATCACTTTCCATTTTTTGTTTTGTACTCTCAACTCCTGTAGATGGTGATTTTGCAAAATATTTTGTTGGTCTTGAATCATCAGAACCAATCCATCCTTTTTCTTCTAATGTTCCTAATACTTCATAGATTTTTGAATATGGAACACCTGATTTTTGACTAAGATCTGATGCTGTCATTTCTCCTGATTTTAATAATGCAGAAAATGTTCTAATTTCATAACTAGTAAGTCCAATTTTTTCTAAAGATTTTTTTGTTTTATCAGATATACTCATGCGATCTAATCGATCAGTTTTGATATTTAAACCCGTCACGACCATCTACTAAAATCCACACGGGGCTTAGTATGAAACAGATTATATACTGATTTTGAAAAACTCAAGATACAGGCATGGCACTAATTCAGATTTCTAATCAATCAAGTAAGAATTTAGGAAAAAAATCTACTATCAGATTTACTCAAAGTATCTGTCCTGATTGTAATATGATTTTAGATGCTGAAGTCTTTGAGCGAGATAGTCAAGTTTTCATGTCGAAAGTTTGTCCAACTCACGGTGAATGTGAGGAATTATACTTTGGTTCTTATGAAATGTACAAGAAATTTAGTACTTACTGGATGGATGGCAAAGGTGCACATTCTCCAAATGTAATGATAGACAAATGTTCTTGTCCAAATAACTGTGGTTTATGTTCAAACCACTTATCACATAGTGGATTAGCAAACATGATTGTAACTAATAGATGTGATTTAACATGTTGGTACTGTTTCTTTTATGTAAAGAAAGGTCTTGAAGGTGCTTACATGTATGAACCAGATCATACTCAAGTTAGAGGTATGATGAAAACTCTAAGAGCAGAAAGACCAATTCCAGGAAATTCTATGCAAATTACTGGTGGTGAACCAATGCTTAGAGATGATATTGCTGATGTTATTCAAATTATGAAAGAAGAGGGTGTTGATCACATTCAAATGAATACAAATGGTATTAGACATGCAATGGATCCAGAAGCAGCAAGAGAAGTAAGACTTGCTGGGTGTAACAACTTGTATCTTTCCTTTGATGGTGTAACTGCAAGAACAAATCCTAAAAATCATTGGGAAATTCCATATGCTCTTGATAGTTGTAGAAAAACAGGTACTACTGTAGTATTTGTTCCAACCGTAATCAAATCAATTAATGATCATGAATTAGGCGGAATTATTAGATATGCACAAAAGAACATGGATGTAGTTCACGCTGTTAACTTCCAACCAGTATCCCTAACTGGAAGAATGGGTAAATCTGAACGTGAAAAATATAGAATTACAGTACCTGATTGTGTTCAAAGAATTGAAGAACAAACAGATGGTCAAGTAACTGTTGATGATTGGTTCCCAGTTCCAAGTTGCATGCCACTAACTAATGTAATTGAAGCATTCTCAAGTAAACCAAAATATGAATTGTCTATTCACTTTGCTTGTGGTGCAGGGACATACATCTTTGAAGATGCAGATACAAAGAAATTTGTTCCATTAACAAAATTCTGTGATATTCAAGGAATGTTAGAACTCTTTGAAGATAAAGCAGAAGAAATTCGTTCTGGTAAAAACAAATATTTTACAATGCTTGAAGTTGTAAGAAAACTAAAGGGCTTTGTTGATAGTAAGAAACAACCAGCAGGATTAGATTTAGCAAAAATGTTTGGTAACATACTCATGAAGAGATCATTTGATTCAGTT